>Ga0181612_131163_pt1 | contig 10602 bp, 7 predicted proteins | sample HoacroProtozoa21_FD_119630 | JGI IMG/M metagenome (GOLD analysis project Ga0181612, IMG submission 119630) | Hoatzin crop microbial communities from Cojedes, Venezuel. Combined Assembly of Gp0051906, Gp0051904, Gp0051908
AGGCTAGAAATGGGCACCAGCACTACAAATTCTACTTTCCAAGCAACTGTGATAATGACTGCAAGAACTGCCTACATTTCACATTCACAGTGCTAATTGACTTCCATTTGGAACTGAAATTGTGTGGTTTTAGTACAAACCACAGTTTATTCACAAGTCTTCTGTGGCACTGTGTAACTTACAGTCTTAACACAGAGAATATGACATCCCAAAATATCACAGATATTATTAATTTGGGTTAAATAACATTTCTGGTAACTTTTGTGCCTTCACTAATGACTTGCAAAGAACTGAAGTGTCACTTATTTTTCATTGCTAAGGACAACTACACAGAACTTCTAAGGTACAAGCAAGATAAAACCCACCTGAGCACGCTCACAGTAGTTGGTCCAAATACAACATGCTAGCCTCAAATCTGGCTGAGCCCTCAAGCTCAGGGCTACACACCCACATGTCACCAAAAGAAGGGAAAATCTTCACTTTAGCCTAGAGCTCAGCTGGCAGACAATGACTTGTGAGCGCTGAACAGCCAAAACTATATTGGAGAATGAAACTGGACAGATAGAAACTGTCGAATGGGGAAAAGAAAGGCAGCGATGGCAACGTCCACTGCCAAAGATCTGGAGAAGGGCTATCACTGACATACTGCAGGGACTACCAGAGACAATACAAGATGACTTCAAAGAGGCGGCATGTTTGACTGTGCCATCAGCTGACTACGCACTTCATCCGAGCGCGTACTTCAAGAGGAGTTCAATTTTGACTGCTGGAATCTGCAGTGTCTTGGTCATTTGGCAAGACAGCTCAAACTACTGTGAAGTAGTGGACATGTAACAAAGGAACACGGAAATCATTATCAGGACCAGTATGCAAGGAGGAGGGAATTATAAGAGGATTCCTATGTATCACACGTTACTTTTGGATGCTCTTCTGAGGTTTAGAAGTAAGCATCAGATTTCAGCAGATGAGCAGCAAATGTCACAGGACTGAGCAAGGGAAAGTACTCCGAGGAGAGGTCTGTGACAAAAACACCAGTCACTCCATTTAATGTCTCAGAGAAACAGGGTCTGCAACAACTATTTTCAAATCAGTCTGTGGTGTTGTCATTGCTTTGTACTGTAGAACTCCAAGGTAATTTTCGGCTAAATAAGAGTTATAGCTGGATAGGGTAACTGAGATAAAGCAAAACACAAGCATTACAAAACTTAAATCAATTAAGCCATTTCATTTAACACACTTGGGAAACCCGAGAACACATTCATAAACACAGCAGGACCACTTTTAAACAGCAGCATGCAGAGCAAGAAACTTGCTGAATGAGGTCTGCAGCAAACACTGCTCAGTGCAACACTACAAACAGCGCACTGACGAGCACAGCGATGGGGTTCATCCGCAGTCTGATTAACAACCCATTTTGCAAAGCTTACGGACACACAACTTGGGTAAACACTTCTCACAACCAGCCCTTCTCACCCTGGTCATTAGTGCCTCTCTGTTCTTGCATTAAATCCTAAAGATCCTGCAGGCTGCCAATTCGGTCACTGGGCAGTAACAAAGCCGGAACACCTTCACCCCCTCACCCCCACCCCACCTACTATCTTCTGAAAATATAGTACTTCAACCGCTTCAGTATTTTTACTGAAATGGTATCTGTGCTATGCCAATTCGGGGTATATGGCAGCAAAACAGTCTGAATTTCTTTCATATATCCTGAAAACAGAGACTGCGGTAATTAAGCCTACTTCCAGTATTAACACTACTTTCACTACCTTGTATCAAATCAGTCAAAAATAAGTATTCCATAAACTAGCAGGATCACATTTGGGAAAGGTAAGTATGTAGATGCCTATTTCTACTTCTATTAGACTCCCTTCTTTTGCTGACTTTCTCTCATTAGTTTATTGCAGAATTTTTTGGAAAAGGACTCTCATATGTATGCATTTCTCAGGGCTGCCTGAGCTCTGTCTGGGATATGAAGCCCTTCAGACACCTCTTGCATGTTAACTAGCAGCATACACAAACAAGACTTTCCAACAAGAATTCCTTGCCAGCAACTACTCTCTGTGTTGAGTGGGATTTTACAGACAGCTGTGTCAGCCAACGTCCTTCTACTGAGATGGAAAGGAAGAAACTGGCAGGCACCTCTCCTGCCATTCCCAGGCTGGATGTCTGATTTGCACGGCTAAATACTTCGTTGTATGTTGGCCCGCTGCTGAAACCTTGCTATATTTACTCTGGTTGAGTAAATCTGGCACCTGGATCCCCAAGTGCCAGAACAATTAGATTTGAAATACACAGCAGGATATATGCTACCCTTCACAAAGTGCTGTGATCCAACTACTTCTGCCAGTGCTCAAAGCACATGCCTGCCCACGCTACCGTGTACGCTGAGCACGAGGAGCATGACCAGTGGAAAATGGTAACGATGGCCACATGTTACTCGGATTTCTCTTACCTTTCACATTTTTCTGATCTTCCTTCTATCAAGAAGTGGGTTACTGATCACGTGTCCAAATGCATCCAAAGTTACCAAATGATCTTTCATTTCTATCTGTTACAAGTTTTCAAAATGCTCCCTCTGTAAAAGATGTTTTATGCCATACTACGTGGACATGGGGCAAAGCGACATATAAGTGAGTTTTCAAAACGCTTCATGGAAGTGGGCAACATATAATCCATCTCAGATGTAGATTATCAGAAAAATCTGACACAGCTCACAATTTCTACGATTTGTACCTTTGGCAGTATTGAGAAATTTTTAAGATCAGAGTCAATAAAAATGATGAAGCATCAAACTTTCCCTTGCTCTTCCATACCCAAAAAAAGGTTTCAAGGTGTTAAAAGGTTTGCCTTACATGAACGTAACTTGATTACTCTAGAGTCGAAAGCATCAAAATTAACTACTAAAACTATGATGATTTCATTCTTCTCAGCAAATGAAATACAATTTCTTTCTTCATGGTAGTATTTTTCAAAACTATCTATAACTTATGCTGTTGGTGTTGCCGCAAGTTTCTAGATGCTTTAGCAAAGGTAGAAGCTACGATCCCACAAGATTCAATCAGAACTGCTTAACTTGGAGCTTTAGTAAGAAGCAACGCTGGTAGCAAGGGAATGCTAATTTTGCCTAAATGGACATAAATGTGATTTATACCCAAAAGCTGGACCATTTGAAAAGGTGGCAGACATGGCACTAATACTCCATACACAAAGTTTACGCAGAAAATCCTGCAAGATAAAATACTCTGGCAAAACAATCCGTCTCTTTAGTTACAAATCTAAGAGCAAAGAACAAGAAGGGGAAATGTGTATTTGCAAACTTTGTGTGGAAATATGCCTTCAGTCCATCTACTAAATGTTTTCACTATCGTTCTGCCTATCCAAGAAAAAGTGGCATAAACATCCCAGAAGTCAGGCACAGAGATGTTTCTGTCTTGCAACTAATGCTAGCTGAAGAAATTACACTAACTACCCTGTAGATGGAAATTGTTTTGACATCAATACATGGAAAAACTATGCGTAAGTATCCCTTACGCTGGCATTGAAGAAGTTGTGTTAATGTGAGGTAACACCTTCAAGGCGAGAATCTCTAGTCCACTGTCACCTCTCTCCCCTCCTTCTAGTCCGGGATGAAATTGCCAAACTGGGACCAAACATACCTACGCTCCTGTTTATGCTGCAGACTGCTTTTATCAACCACAGGTCACAACAGGACTGAGTGGGATTTAAGGCAATGCCCAACAGTGGAAGCAGCAAAAAGTTTTACTTACCCTTGCATAAAGTCCCTTACGAAGATGACAGTCTATAAACAAAGCCCGCGCTAAGAAGTTAGCTATGCAAAGAGCAAACATGAACGCCTTGCTGCGTTTATGGCTAACGCTACTTGTGAAAGCTTCCTCTGCTGTATCGCAAGCAACACAGCCAATGCATTATGGCCTGCTAATGCAGCAAAACATATTTCAGCCACGCTAATTGCGCGCAGCACATTCCGGAGGCCGGCAGATGGCAGGGACATGTTTTGGCTACACAGTCCAGCAGCCTTATTTTTAACATCCATCCAGATGTGTGAAGTCTCAGGTCCAAGTGTCACCTTTACTTCCAAGAACACCCTTTTAAAGGCAAAGATTCAAACGTGTGCTTTCATTCAGAGTTCATACGTTATGACTCAAACAGTCAATGAAATCACTCAAATTCAAAATGGATTTTACAATAGTTATCAGCCTAAGACAGGATGCTTCAGTCAGAATTCTTTAAAGCACCTGTTCAGGACTCACCTTGGTTAAGGAAATAAACCTTCCAAAGACTACCTAGAAGACAGACAGGATGGCAGAGGATGTTATATATGCTGAAAAGCATTTAATATTAGACTGGAGTCTGTAGTTTCTACCATGTCACAGAAGTTCAAAGACAGGGGAAATATTTAAATAATACGTCATATATTTTTTAATGATTTTAAACATTTCCTTTTTAATGTGAATTAAACCAAGATTAACGGCAGTCTAATCAGAAGCCAAACTAAAGAGTACTGACAACTGCTGCCTTTGAAAGGCCTGAAATTTTGTGAAGTGTTTTAGTCTTATGATCCTCCATGGAGAAAAAGGGATTGAAATGCAGCTTATGGCTAGAAGCATATAGATTTGCAGAAATGTGCCTCTTAGAAGATTGTTCAAATCTACTTCAAACACTGCTTTCCATCCTCATCCCTTCCCTCGAATTCTAGGCATAATAAAGCACTTTGAAAGACACGTTAAGAAAGAAAATGTGACTTGTGCTGCACTGCATTCAAAAGCTTTGCCACTGACAAGCAGCAAGCCATGGTTTCAACTATTTTTAGCTTTTGAGGTCAGGCTTCAAAAAAATGCCAAAAAAAACAAAAAACCCCCAACCCAACAAAACCCAAAACTCCTAAACCTAAAATAAAACATTCTAAAGTGGTTTAGAGAGATACAGAAACTACTCCCCTTACCACTGAACGACAGCTCAGAACAGAAGCTGACAACTGTTTATCAGTTCAGACTCCATGAAGAAAACCAAATGAAAACTTCAGATAAATAAATGTGTGAAGAGCTTACCTGAATTGGAATTTAATTGTTACTCCTCAAGATGGAGCTACATGGCCCAAAAAGGAGGCTGCCGATGCTCTGCGGATCTCACTAGGCCTGCTGTGCACCCATGCAGTGGTGACTGTCCCCATTAAGCAACTCAAGGCTGCTTTGTCCAGCCTCCAGTGAAGTGGCCTAACATGAACGCTCCATGTCTTAGTTCATCGATCCACAAACATGAGCAATTGCTACTCAAGTATTACGGATCCTACAGCTTTGTTACAGGTGGCAGAAGTTTCTGCAACAAACAAACAGTATTCAGAAGAAACTGGGGAAGGGGTTTAGAGTAAGATATTCCTGTCGCTGTCAACTTTTCTTCCAACAGCTTTTCTCCATCAATGCCTGCAGAGTCACCAGCTGAGGCCATGAATCATTTGGGTATCAGTATCATATGCCACATGCTGGAAGTGGGAAACCACAACTAAGCAGCAAGATCCAAGATCTTGTTCAGTACTACACCCCTCTCAAGAAAACCAAAGTCCAAGCCCAATGGAAGGAAGGTCCTGCATAACCAAAAAAAGTAAGAGATCTGAAGCACAGACAAAAAAATCTGGTTTATACTCTAGATGAACTATATCAGAAACTGAAGTCCTGGTTATCTGTTCCCTTACTTACCAGTCTAAGAAAACAGAATAAAGCCACTACTTACTAACTGGCTTCTCCACATCAGTTTTCTCCAATGTTAAGATACATTAGAGCAAACTGATCAGTTCAATCAGAATTCTCGAGCACCTAACCACACAAACCCAGCAATTCTAAATGACTCAGACCAAGGCTGTAACAAACAGACACTACTATCCTCAGAATATATGCTAAACCTAAGTGGGAAAAGCTGGTAGGTGTAATCCCAGACTAGCTGCATACTTACAGAATTCTAGTTTATTAGGAGGTGTGTTATCACAATTCCTTTTCAGGTTTAGTCCCCAATTTAAAAATATTCATCTCTTACTGACTCCACCCTTCAAACTGAATAAAGACTGACCTCCTACTGACCTGTAAGACAGCCTGACCTTGGTCCTACAACTAATTCTATTTCTTGCCTTGAGCAGAACCCAGCAACACACTCGTACTACAACGGGTATGAAGTATTGCAGCAGTTAGCTTATCAATTCTGTGGCTGATCCCAAGTAACTTTCTACTACAGTTGAGAGACGCTGCACAAGAAACTGATTCCTTTCTTCCAGCACTAGTGTTAAGGGAGAGCAGAGGAAACCTTCAGGAAAAGATGACTATTCATACTCAAATTGTACTGTCCCATGAAGCTAAGCTTGACTCCAAGACAGGAAATGCAGGTTTTCTGCAAGAAAAGCCTAACTGCAGTGATGTCTAAGACTTCAGCACTAAAGGATCCTCCTTCTTCATCACCACCATATAAAGACAGAAAAAATATTCCTCAATATAGCCTCACTGCTTCTGGATGCCCCCCCTTCTCAGCTAGTCCAAACCCCCTTTGTGTTAATTACTCTTCACAGGCACAGGAGATGGTGTATCAAGCGGGACTGAAAAGCTCTGGGAAAGGCACAGAATTTTTCTCCTACACAGTTCTACAGTGAAGCCAATTTAGTTTAACAACATACTGCTGTTGGCCTTCCTCATCTTCTGTAGGGAAAGTTTTGTTCATCTAGACCCTGTGAAGATCTTGCGCATGCCAGAACCTTCTTCAGACGACTTCTTTCCCTTCAACTCCAGAACTACTATACATAGTTCCTCAAGCCTATGTTTACTCCAAAGCACCCACACTTTCCTCTACTGATGTTCTACCACAATGCATCCTACCAGCTAATAGCACGCAGGCAGATGGAAGATGGGACATAAACCAGGGTTAAGTGTCAGCTATGGGGAGACCATAATGCTATGAATATTTACGGGCAAAATGGTCTGTATAAGGCAGAAGACACTGTTTCCACTTGTTCTGAATGTGAAGGGTACTACTAAAAAAAAAAAAAAAAAACCACCAAAACCACAACACACAAAAAAACACCCACCCCAACAACCACCACACATCAGCAATAGCTCAAAAAGAACCACATGGCCACCCACCTTAAATATGAAGTTCACAGAGGAAAAAAAAAGATCCCAACCACCTAGATCATCCCTACTATTTTTTTTTTTTTTTTTGACAGAAAAGAATCCTTACGTCTGAGTGAGATGCACCAAGCCCGTTTTTCATTTCTAAAACATTTTTCTCTCTACCCGAATCACATCTTTAGTAACTTCTCGAGGACATGTTCTGGCTACCTGCCCTCGCCTTTTGTATTGTCATGTAACTACGGAGCTTAAGTGGAATCCTACCTACAGTTAGAAAGCAGGTCAAATTAAAAGATGAAGTGAAAAAAAAAAATAAGTAGGAAACAGAGTGGTAGGCCAAGGTTGCAAAGTAGAGGCAGGCTGCCTCAAAATCGTAGTAAAAAACCCCTTATCTATGGAAATCATCAGGTATCTTCCACCTGAGGGTCACAGATACATCAGTGCTGAGAAAGGTAAAGACAGAATCAATCCAGTCCTGGAGTCAGTTAATATCGATGAAGGACCCAGGAGCTACAGCTGCAGAATTTCAGTCAAATTTTCCTGGGGCATAAAAGCAACTGCTGTTGTAGGTTTAAATTGGCATTTAAAGAGTTTCATCCTTGACTAGTTTTTGCGTTCACTTGAAGGCAAGGCTCAGTTTTCCTCTGTTTTTGTTTCACCTTTACAGTCACCATCATATAATTGGAACCAAGTCCTTAAACCCCTGCACACAGCTGTAGGGGGCAAGTAATCACAGTGGCCTACCTTTGAGAGGTCGTTACACATGCAAACACAGCAAGGCAGTGTATCTACACTACGCATGCATAGCCTCACAGAGGTATCACAGACATTGGTCATGCCTCCTACAGATTAGCAGTACGCTCCTCCACTGTTCTCCTAGGAATGATAGGGTAGTATTTTAAAATGCAACCAAAAGCCACATTCAGAACAGCCTTTAAATAGTTTTGTCACAGCCTTCTATTAGGACTCGGGGAATTTAAATGCAATATTCTAAAAATGCAATAGTAGATGTGGATACTTGTGTTAACTATAAGGTTTTACTACCACATCTTCGTGAAGTACTTCCATTTTAGATATACTGTAACCACCCACTCAACTGAATCTGTATGCCTGGCTCCATTAATCCCTTATTCATGTGCTTCTGAAATTCAACACATGCCTTCAAGGTATGTGAGCTTGTGCTCTGTATTTCACTAATTAACCTCAAGGAAGGTGCTTTTAGTCTCTGCAGCGTGGGTTTTTGATACTTATACCTCCTTTCCACAAGTGAATATGAGAGTTCCAATGGCTCTTTTCACTCTAACCTACTTTTAACCTTACTCTGACTGATGTGCAGACACTGCAGCAGCTCATTTCTGTCTGAGACTACTGCTTTCTGAAAGAGGCGTCATTCACTTGGCTGGCCAACAGAGAACGTTCCAAGTCCCTTACAGCCACAATTTCACTGAGTATCTTGTGTCCATAACGCTCTGGACCCCTGCTGGCATACAGAACTGGACGAAGGACATCACTCCTAAGCCAGGCAGTACTGAATGCTGAGCGCTCAAAAGCTTCGGGTGTCCCATCACTGGAATATGGAACAAGCAGACAGCTGTCACCAAGACACACCATTCCAAACCACATGGAAAGGCTACTGGTGACAGTCATCTCTGCTTCCCTGATGAAAGCAAAGCTGAGGAACTGAACAAGCAGCTAAATCATATGAAGAACCACACCTTCTTTTGTTTTCCCATAGAGGTTACATCCAAAGCCCATCAGCAGAGCAGGCCCTCCCATCCTTCAGCAGGTAATGTCTGCATGTCCATCCTCTTTATGAAGCAATGCTCGCCCCAAAAAACTGAGAGTCCACATGACCCTGGTTCACAAAAAAGCACCCATGACTCCAACAAGAGTAGGCTGGGCTTTTGATTACTATAAGCCTTTACCATCAAAACCTATTTCTGGAAATTGAGTTGTTTTCTGCACTGACTGTCTTCACTGCAAAAATCTTGTAATACCTGAGTATCAAAAATGCAAAGATGTAGAGGCAATTGTTCTTGCCCTATTTCCCTTCCAATGGCTATTGTTTAAACTTGCTTTCTTTTATCTTGAGAAAAGGTTTAACTAACACTGCAAATACTTTTGGGTAACACAGCAACCATCTCCAGCATGGAGCAGAACCAAAATTGTAACTCCAAAACATGCTGAATGTGGGGGACTAGGTAGGCTTTCTGTTGGTTTTATGTTAAAGCACTGCCATATTCAGTACAGCAGCAATGAAGAATGCAACAAGGAAATCGCAAGTCGTTAGTGCTTCTTAAAATTATTTCCCAAGTAATTTTCTTTTGAAGCAATTCTTTTGTAATCCAGGTATGGCATGCCTTGTTAAGATGGGTTTGCAAGATTTTCCTTTTCTCTACAGGCAGACCTCCAGCACATCACACGTGTGATTCATCAAGACTATACCCTACACTTCGAATATTTTTTTATTTTTTTTCTCCCCCCAAAGAGAGGACCTCTAACTAGGTATTAGGAATCCTTGTAAAGGATACAGTTTGTGTGGAACACCAGGCAGAAAGGTATTCCAGTGTTTAATCAGTTCTCACTGTGCTCTATAGCTTTAATCAAACAACCCAGCCCTTCTTCGCAGAAGTCTTTCAAAGCCCAATGCAAAAGAAGCTGCCACTCTTTGGGTGTCTCGGAGCTCAAATTTACTATTTCTGGTCAGCAAATACAACAAAGAATTTGCTGTGCAGTAGTAAGCCATAGTATAATCTGTGCTACCAAAGAACTGTAGAGCTATCTTTCCAAAGGTTATTGAGTTTGCCGACTCCTTGGGTAACAGCTTGAGCTAGTTTCTACTGTGTTCCATGTTTTCTAGTCTCTGACAATCTGTTTAGTCTTATTCCATTTTTTTCAAAAAGATGCAAGAAAACTGGGCTGTTTGAGTACAATTAAGATATCCAAACCACGTGAACATTCCTGTTGAATCTTCAGATGGCCATATCCAAGATTTTAGGAAAAAATCTTATTCCACTAAAAAGTGCAAAGACTGCTCCATTAAATTATCAAGATTCATTTCTGCGATACTTTACTCTACGGGGTCCTCTATCTTTTAAGTAGAAATTTAGCAAATACTGAATCCCTCATTTAAGGTAAGTGTTCTCTTTCACATTTAACATTAAAAAATAAAAATTAGATCCCTTGTTAGGAAAAGAATATCTAGAATGAGTGCCCTGATTTTGTAGGTTTGTGGGTTTTCTTAAAAACAAATGAAAAATCAACTTTAAATACAGATGTTCTAAAATCATGCAGTTTGACATTAGTCATGGTTTTAAGTAGTGTGCACAACCTTGATCACCTCTGCTCTCCAGGATTAAATATGTTACTGGTCTCTCTTATGTCCATTTTCTATCATATACTACAGGGTTTTATTCCTCCGCCCACCCCCCCACCCCCCGGTGCACAGATCAAATCATGTCTCGAGAAGTTC
>Ga0181612_151047_pt1 | contig 10602 bp, 10 predicted proteins | sample HoacroProtozoa21_FD_119630 | JGI IMG/M metagenome (GOLD analysis project Ga0181612, IMG submission 119630) | Hoatzin crop microbial communities from Cojedes, Venezuel. Combined Assembly of Gp0051906, Gp0051904, Gp0051908
AAGCCATCCCAGGCTGAGCTGGGGTGACAGCCGGCATGCCCCTGGGGAGGAGGATGAGGAGCAAAGTGCCTCTTGCCTGCCGGGATGCGGGGCAGCCCCGCGGGAACCCGGGCGCTGGGGAGCCGCCGCTCTGTGCTGTCTCCCGCCGTCACGGGGGGTGCAGGGCTGGCTTTGGGAGGACACACGAGCGGCGGAGGCAGAGCAGCCCCTCGGCAGGCCAAGGCTGCTGGGTGGAAGCCGTCAGAGTAACGGTAGGACAAGAGCAGAATCGTGAGCTGACTGGTGGCTGCAGACCGGCTTGCTGATCCCCCTCCCACCTTGGCCATTTCTCTTCACACTGAGGGATACTGAGGGAAAAAGACCCAGTTCTCGTTGTTCGGAGCTAAAATTCACCCTGCAGCCAAGCACAGTGGGGATCTGCAAGCAGGGCTCTGGCTATGCCCCTCCTGACATTCAGCTCTCCCCGGTTTCTCAGCGAGGCATCCCAAGGTCCGTGCCGAAGGAATGCAGGACCAGACTAGCCCCCGCCTTGCAGTCCTTCCTCCCTCTGCATCTGCTTGGAGCCTTGCCTGGGCCCGGACACGGGGCTGACACCGCTTCGGTGAGGCACGGTCCGCTGCTGGCAAGGAGCACGTGAAGTCCTGACGCTGGGCTTGGCAGGTGAGCATGGGGGAAGCTAAACTTCAAGTAGTTTGCTTTCAAAAGTGTTTGCAAGTTTGGAGCCTGCACGTAGAGTTGATTAATTGCGGGGGATCTTAGAAGGGTTGTTTTTTTTAAAAATAGTGTTATTTTAAACAAAAGTTTGCAGTTCCCCTTTAAAGGAGACATCTGGGCTCAATGTGGCAGGCAGGGAAGAGGCGGTGAGAGCAGAGATGATCACGGGGAGAAGTATGCACAGAAACAACACTGTCGCTGTGGGGAATTCACGAGGCAGCTCTCCTCTTCGCCGAGCCAGCGTCCATCTGCAAGGCCCAGACCCGGGCGCAGGGCATGCCCACCCTCCCAGCACCGCTGTCTGCGTCACCCGAGGGGCTCGGCGGGACGGGGGGTCCTTTGGTCGGGGACCTGCTGGGGTCTTGGCCCCCATTTTGAGGCAGGGAGGTGAGCCGAGGTGAGATCCTGCTCCTCTGTGGCTTCCAGGCGAGAATGCTTCAGAAATAAAAAAACATAATGGCACCTATGAATCGCTGTGCTCTGGATTCACCAGGAACACTTGCATTACAGCCGGGTAGGCAAGGAGGAGAAAAACATGGGGGAGATAAACCTTCCCGCCTCAGCTCCTAAAGCATCCTCCGAATCCCTGGAGCCAGGTAGAAACAGCTCATCTGTGCAGGTTGTTCTTTCTGGGACATCTCGGGCCTTTCCTGCAGCACCCGGCGGCGGGTGTTGGGAGGGACTGGCCTTTAGACTAAGCTCAGGTCTGGCCCTTTATGGCAGCTCTTCGGCTCCTGTATTATCTGGGCTTTGGGGCAAGTCGAAGCACGGCTGAGGCAGGGGAAGAAAGCAAGGCTTTTTAATTTATTTGCCATTTAATGCTCTGCCATATTCACCCTTCAGGAAATTCCCGTCTGCCTCCAAGTGGCCGGCTTCTTCCTTGGGCTCCGCACACCGGCTCCACATGGTTTCATTTTCCTCACCAGCAATAATAAATCTGTTAGTGAAAGCGTCTGCTGGAGGTGCCTGCTCGCCGATAGCAAAGCCTCCATCGCCTGCGCAGGATGTCCGTGTCAACAGCTTACAAATCCTGCTCCCGCGCCGGCCCGCGGGGCGAGGGGCTGGGCTCGGGGGGCCCCGGGACGGGGCTGCCTTCCCTGCTGGGATGCCTGTTGGGAAGCATCGGCAGAGGGTTCCTTCCAGGGGGAAAAACTCCTCCAATTAACCTCGTTAACAGCCCGATCTGGCCTGCCCGGGCTGCTGGGACCTCCTCCTGCGGCTGCTGAGGGCTGGTGCTGCCCGCGCCGGGGGCCAGGGCGATGCCCTCCGCCGGGTTCTGCCGGAGCAGGCACGAACCCGCACCCAGAACAGCAGCCGAAAGCTTTCTGGGGAGTAAAAGCCAACTGCCGAACTTGGTACCACCACCTGCAAGGTCTCCAGAGCCAGCCTCCCCCAGAGATGGGCCCGGGAAGCAGAAAATATTGCCAGGTTTTCCTCATTTCAGCGAAGTTCTCGGCTCCGACAGTGAGAAGAGTGTATTTTTAGTTAGCTGAAAGCTGAAATTAACTCGTGACCCCACGACTCGGGGAGATGGCACTTTAATAAAGCTGATAAATAAGAGAAGCTTTCTGATAAAAGTCACTTTTTTTAAACTCAGCACATTTGTTTTCCCTCCCTCGCCCTGGCCCCCCGGGCTTGGGTGTAGCCTGAGAGTGCCTCCGGGCAAAGACAGGTAAGGAAACGTAGGGTTGCTGGGTTTTTCCCCAGCAGAAGCTGCCTGCGGTTTGCTCTGAGGCTGGCAGGTGCTCTGAACTTTGAAAAGGACTCCCTGGATTGGAAGCGAACATTGTTATACTTTATTCATGTAGATCTGGTTGATATCTCATGAAAATGATTTTGGCCGTACTCACGGTGAAGTCTGGAAGCACTGAGATAGGAGGGTAAACGCTTTTCTCATGCCAAGCAAGGGCTGGAAACCTTCAGACTGCCAAAACCCCCCCTTGCCCTCCCTCCTCCCCAGCCTGCAGCAGAGGCAGCGCAGGGGTTTGCCGGGCTGGCACTGCACTTTCTGCATCGGCACCCGCAGCCCGGCAGAGCCCAGCCTGGGCAGAAGGGTGGCCCGTCTCGTCCCCGCTGCCGGTGACGGGGGTCCCTGCCTGCGGCGTCCCGCGTTACAGGCAGCTCTGCGGGCGCTGCCTCGGGGATGCAGCCGGGCACAGGTTCCTGCCGGCTGCAGATCGAGCCCAGCGACACACAGCTCAGACTGCCTGCGCCTCCTCCTCCTCTTCCTCCCAGCTGCACGGCACTTTCCTCCCAGCCAACGCTCTTTTCCCCAGACTCTCCCAACTGTCCCCTTTTCCAAATCCACGCCTGTGTCACAGCTGAGCTTCTGCTGGGATGCTCACGGAGGGATGACTTTACCAGCCAGCCTGTGGCGTTGTCCTTCCCTCTGCTGTGGGTTTTTAGCCATCTTGTGTAACCAGAGAGCTCTTCTGGGGAAAGGAGCTATTTTTGTTTCACTTCTCATACTAACCTGAACGCGTTTCTGCTGGCACGAAACAAATTCCACATGGAAGATAATTAACGTGGCACAAGAGCTGTGCCCGGAACTGTACAGACACACCGGAGGAACGAGGCCACTGCCCCAAAAGCGCCTCAGTGTAGGAAAACGTTCACCGACAAGAAAAACCACGATCAGGAGTTTACAGAGGCGTTCGTCTCGCCTGGGGGCAGGAGAGCCAAGGGAAGGAGCAATACTCTGGGGGACTGATTTACCCACGCCTCCAGACACACAGGGCCACAGCCGGGATTCGGCAGCCCGGCTCCGTACAGACGACCCCAGCACGCAGCTTAAGCTCTCCTGAGACCCCTGGCTCGGTGGCCCGCTGGTGCTGCTGGAGGGGTGGTGGGCATGAGCAGAGCGGTTGTACCCGGGGACGATGAGTTCTGCTGTCCGCATCCCCACCGCCGCGCCTGCGGGAAGAGCAGCAGCAGATAGGAGCAGGCGTTTTCGAACAGCACAAATCAATGTTTATTACAATGAAAGGAGAGATTGATATCAGGAAGGGTGATAATAATAAAAAAATCCAAGTCTGAACTTATTATTTGTGTGTATGGTCCAGGATGAAAAAAAAAATCCCCAAGCACAGCCTTTGTTGATTTCTTTTGCTTTGTAGAAACAGATTCCTCTGATATTCTCGCTTAGATTTTCCCAGGCACCCTGCTGAGGTTTTGATGTTCGACTTGCATCAAGAATATTGAGCATGAAATCTAAGCATTACTTGGGGTGACGGCTGATGGAGACACAGAGTGAGGGATAACGGGGGGTGTGGAGGGGGCCCGTACCGTACCCCGGGGGAGCAGGAGCACCCGGGTGAAGAACAGCGGTGTGGGCCCTGGGGAGATGCGGAGCCATGGGTGTCTTCAGGCAGGGCAGAGCATCAACTAGATCGAGGTTTCAAACGATCTTTGGGGCTGTCTTTTCAACATTAGGGTTACAAACGGCAGAGCCCCGAGTCCTGGGCTCTGCCACCGGCTCTGCTGCTGACCCACTGGGCAGGACCGTCCCCTGTGGAGGCAGGAGCCCGTTGGTCAGGGGATGGCAGGAGGGAGGCAGGAACGAGGAGTGGAGCAGCTTCTTTCCCCAGCTTACACGAGGTGTCCCTGTCTTCGGCCAGGGTGGCTGGGAGTAACGTTTGGCTGCCAAAGCTGTAATAATGTAAAGCCAGATCGTTTTCACATCAAGTCCCATGAGAACCAGACCTGGGGTTCTGCTGCGGGCTGGTCTGATGGCTTGTGCTTGGGTCTTATTGCACAACTTCACCCAGCCATTGCATTGAGTGGGCTCTTCCCAGACCCAGCTCGGGCAGAGTGCTTTCCTGAAACCAGACCTGGTGAGGCAAGAGGGCTGCTGGTGGAGAACAGCTTTGGAGAGTGGTTCCCAGCCTGGGGAAAGAATGTCCTCAAAATCTAAGAGACCATCACAAACCTGAGCACCTTCTCACCAGTGGCGGCTTCTGACAGTGCAGCTTCTCTAACTACATCCTCGGAATACACATGTTTAAAGCAGAATTATATGAAATCAAGTGCTTTGGTACATGCGAGTCTTCTCGTAGAGTGAAGACAAGGGAGCACTTGTAGAACTTTGCTTAATCAGCTACTGGAAGGCTCCTAGACGTGAGGGTGAAGGCAAGACCCTACGTGAGACCGGGCAGTGCTGTAAAGCAGACTTCTATATAGGAGACAGCAATTTTCTGGGTAATCTGTTGGGAAGGGTGGGGAAACTCGGAGGCAGAAGGAACAAGGCAGCCCTTGGGAAGGTGTTGCGGGAACGGGACTGAGAGGATGCTAGGGCAGGTCACTGTCACTGTGCCGGTTCCCTGAGATCCTGCTCCCCAAAATCCTGCTCTTTGCACCAGTCAGCAGTGAGGGAAGAGCAGGGATCAGTCAGGATGGAGATGCCTGCTTAAGAACGTTAGCATTAGCAAGAGTGGAAAGCTTTCTGATTAATCTATAAGTTAAATTGCTGTTCATTAAATCTCTGCAATTCTTGTCTGCCTGCAATGGCAGCCGTTAACAAATTGATTCTTCCTGGTGCTGTACCTGGGTCTCTTCTGGTGCTGTTCTCAGTGACACACTTGCTATCTCCTGCCTCGCATGTACTCCTCCAGCCATGCCCAGCCTCCCCAGCAGCCCTGCTGAAAATAAACAGTACTTTGGCACCAGAAACCTCACAGCTAGTCAGGGCTGGGATTTGGGTCTGACTCCTGGAACATGCTGATAAATGGCATTTTCGGACGATTCAATTAGCCTTGTCCCACACTGAGTCACTACCACGGCTTCCCATCATTGCGCTCTTTTGCTGGGTTCCTTCGCTCTGGGGTACCGGAAGGGTTTGCCCCGCCGTCTCCTCTCCAGATTTCCCAATCCTACCACCCGTAACTGGACCTCATGGCAGCGTTTCTTCCTTTGCAGATTTCTTCCCCATTCAATTGTCTCTTCTGAAATGCTTTAAAGCTCCAAAGTTTTCTCCTTCAAATAAATTGAAGCGTTATCTCTTTTTCATAGATTAATTTTGGCTTCAAATACCTGCAGTAATGTTCTGCAGTTAGTGCGTTCCTGCTCAGTAGCTTCTCAAGGATTAGAAAGTCCCCTGCCTTTTGCCTGCCAGTGTCTTGCACTGAGCCAGGCCCTCTCTCCACTGGCAGCTGAAGCTGAAAGCTGCATAAAGTCAGGTTAATCTGATTAAAAAACCTGCGGTGTGAAGAGAAGGGGTCTTTTATTGTCTCGCAAGGATCCTGGTCCGTGTATAGTTTACAAGCGGAGAGGGATATTTTCCTGCAATCTTGAAGTGGATCTGAAAGTAAAATGCTTTATTCCTGCTCGCACTTCATCACCTAAGTGCCAGTTCTTGCTCTTCGTCTCCTAAGTCACAGCTTCCCTGGGCCAGGCAGGGTTGCAGCAGGAGGTAAATGGTTCAAGACTGCGAGAGTCGATCCAGGGGCTTCTGGACCGCTGGCAGGGGAAGGCGTGCGGCACATCAGCATCATGGAGCTGCCTCCTCCAGATGCTCTGCAGGGAAGAGTTGGCAGTTATGTTTATTACAAAACACGATGCCATTGATCTGTAGGAGGCACAGCTCTACCGAGTTAGAATCTCTGTTGTTACGTGGCCCTTTTTCAGTATCATTGCATGTATCACTCAGAGCTGTCCCTCTGGGCTGACTGCAAGTCCCACGGCATCCAGCTCTGCAGTGAGCAGAGATTTTGAAAATCCAGCATTTCCCAAACCAGCTGTTTGTTTCCCCAGTAACAGAAGTGGCTGCCAAGCCCTGACACGGGGAGGGGAACTGGGGCTGAAGTGAACCCGCAGAGGCATGGCTTCCCATCTGCTTTCCGTGGGGAGAGACTGTCCCTGGCACTGGGAGGCTTCCCAGCAGGGTGTGAGGCAGGGCTGAAGGCTGCGCTTCAGTGGTGGCCAGAGGAAGGACTGGCTTCTGAGCAAGCCAGTCTGGCAAGAGATGGAAAAGGAGATGAAGCAGAGATGGAAAAGGGGATGAAGAAGACTGGTGAAGGCAATAAAATCCAAAGGGCCAGAGCAGATAGACTTGGGGTGCCTGGTGCAAGACAGGACCAATGCCTGTCCCTCAGTTTCATCCAGACCTCGGCTGTGCACAGACCTGGAGCATCACCCATGTGTGTCGCAGTCTTCTTCCCATGACGAGGCCAGGCCGGGGTCTCAGTACCTGGCCAACGGGGTCCCCAGGGTGGGACCAGCCCCTCCCTCAGTCGGCTCCGGCAAAGCTGAGCTCTGCAGAACCTGCCAGGCCATGGAGGCAGGTAGGTGGTCAGCGTGCCCTGACACAGGGGAAATCCTCTGCTGGCCCCTACAGACAAGACCCCATGGGAGGTGCACTCCTTTGCACCACTGGTGGGTGGGGACGAGCTCGCCGAAGGTGGCACGGGGCATGCTTCATGCTGGGGATGCAGCTCTGCCCTGTCCCCGCTGCCCAGGGAGGATGGATGGCAGCCCAAGGCACATCCGCGGATGGAGCCCGCTCCCCGCTTTGGTGACTTTCCACTTTCACGTGGGTTAATCTAAAGTGCACAACAATTTTCTTCCCCATCCAGGCTCTGAAAGAGACCTGGAATTAATTGACTGATATTTGCAGAGGCAGCAAGATAAGAACATTGACTGACGAATTGCTTGTTTCTCTCCCTCTTTTTTTTTTTATTTCTGCAAAGTTAATAGAGTATCCATTGAACGTTCCCCAGAGGATGAACCACGGGGTCGTCCGGGTTTGTTGGTTTGTGCTGTGTGGCCCAGCAAATAAGGCGTGCTGTGAAGATGGACCCTCAAGCTGTTTCTGGTGAAGGGAGGATGAAATTTATATCTGCCCAATGAACTGATTTCTCTTATCTGCGTTGTCTGCTCAGCATCTAATGAACTAATGAAATATGCAACAATTCAGCTATAGAACAGACCTCACTTTAAAATTAGCACTAATTAGAGATAATTATCTTGGCTGGCTTGATGTTTCTATGTAATGAGCCTGGGTTTTCTTTTGTTAAGAATTGGTGTGGTCAAATCTATGAAACGGCACGCTGAATTTCCACAAGTGCCTTTTGTTCCTGACTGATTTTAACATCTCCAAGAGGTCCACTCTTCCTTTTGATGCCGTTGCATTTGGCTGTCTTGTTGATGCCCCTGCTTCGTGGTGGGGAGGGATGCAAGGTAACGCCCAAATAAAAGCACTGCAACCCCTGCATCTCCCGCCCTCCCATGCCCTGTTCTTGCCCCTCCAGTCTGTGGCGCTGGGGAAGGGGCAGGACCGACGCACGGCTCCTGCTGGCAGTCGGAGCTTGAGCACCAGCCAGCCGTGGCACAGAGGGTCAAAAGCTCCCAGTCACCTTCCCTGTCCCCATCCCATCCCCTTCCCAAGCAGGAGGACCGAGAACAACCCGAGCACAGCCTGGCAGAGCGGCATGCAGCAACCGGCAGCCTTGCTGCACGATTCAAACTCCAAACACAGACGCGCCGAGGACTCCCGGAGCTCCCTTAAAACCTCTCCATCAGCTCCTGTCTGTCCTCTCGTCTCGCAGGTGATGCAGCCCCTCTATGCAGCCGTCTGCCATTGCTCAGACGCACTCTGCTCTGTCTGTTTGTCTTGCTGCCGCCTCCGAGTGCCCCCATCACCGCGCGCCGGGGCTGCTGTCTGCTGTCGGTACAGTTAATACAGCACGGCGCTATCTCTACATCTCTTACCAGGGTTTTCTAGAGCACCGAACGCTGCACTATCAAAGTGATCAATCACAGGTAGCCAGATTACCTTTCCTATCCTATAATCAGCAATTTGCCATGGATCCCTCATTTTTCAAGAGAGTTTTAACAGCCTTGCCTGTGACAAGCTGCCAGGGCAAAATGCTGTAATGTGTGATAAAATTACGCATCCCTCTGCCGCCGAGCAAGGCACCCTTTCCTCCTGCTCTGTGCGCCCAGAGCTGGGGGAGCCACATGGGACACAGGGCAGGGCAGCCCCCAGTCAGCCCCGGGCTGCTGCCTGCACCCTGCCAAATAATTCTGTCAGCGCCTGGTTTATGGGCGCGAGACAGCAAAAAGTGAAAGGCCCTCTTTGCATTTCAGGAGTGGGGAGTAGGTGCAGGTTGCAAAATGACCCCCCCAGACCCCCCTTTTCCCCACAGCACGGCCAAGTCGGGGCTTGGCCAGAGCCACATTTCCCTCCCCATCTCACCACGGGGAGAGCAGCAAATGCCGGGCGCTTTCCCATCGCTTAATTGGAGCGATGCCGTGCGGTCCCCTGGCACCCGACGGCGGGCCGGCAGTGGCAGGCAGCCAAGGTAATTACAGCTGAACGGTCCTCTCCGAGTCCCCGAAGAGTCTTTACGAATCATCGGGTAACGGCTATAGTTCAAGAGACTGTGGTCTTCGGGGAGCTGGTGTAATTACGGGGATGTTTAAGCCCTCTCTGGCAGTGCTTGGTCAGGCTTCCCCTCGCTGCCGTGTGGACAGGGAGGGCTGGCAGGCAGCGGGCAGTGGCGAGGTCCCTGCTCCTGCTGCCGCCTGTGCGGGGACAGGCACAACCCACCCATGGCCGGTGCCCCAGCCCACCCCGGGGCAGCGGCGATGGGAGGCAGCAGCAGGGCAGGGGGTCGAATGCGGGCTGGGGGCTGCTGTCCCTGCAAGAGGAGCCCCGGAGGGCTTTGGGCTGGGGAAGGAGCGGGGAGCAGGGGGCTCGGCCCCTCACCACCCACACAGCAACACCTCCCCCTTTACCAACAGCAATTATTTCCTTTTCCCATTTATTGTGATTAACACTTGGAGGTTGCGCTGGATCAAGTACTGGATTCTGCTAAGTATTTATATAAATGTAGGCACACACACATATGTATCTCTCATGTATATACATATGTGTAGAGATATCCCCCGTCTCCCCCCCACATCCCAGATTTTCTTTCTAGCCCAGTATGGTCCCAGAATGAACTGGTGCTCAGGGGACCCGCACAGAGCTGACGGTGGGAAGAGCACGGAGCCGAGGGGCTGGTTTCTCTGCTGGTAAAACAGAGCTGGTGCAGCTAACGGTAATTTATATCCGCTGGCCCTTCCTCTGGTGTTAGCTTGGCCTGGGGCTCCCCAAGGCATGAAAAGGTCTCGTAAATTCCTAAAGCTGACAGAGGGCTGCTTGGCTTCGTTGGATCCTGCAGAAACTAAATGTGCCATCGAAGGCAGTACCGCGTACCCCGTGGCTACAGAAAAATGATCTTGGCTGCATTTCCACTAAACCACTCAGCGAGCAAGAGTGAGTGATGTGGGGCCGTCCAGCGCGGATCGCAGGGCGCTGGGAGCAGCCAAGGCTCTGCAGAGCAGGTCTGCAAGCGCTTGTAAAAAGAAGAGGGTTTCGCAGCCTCTCACGCTACTCAAACCAAGGAGGCGGGGGTGGGGGGGCTGCAGAAACCCCTGGGCTCCACGGCTTTGAAACAGCGAGCGCAAGATGAAGCTCATCGCTGGGTATCTCGAAGCCGAGCCTCGCTGCTCTCATTCAAGTAGACCACAGCAACATGAGACGCCGAGCAAGCAAGCCCTGCGGCACCTTGTGAGAAGTACATGCGCTTGCGAGAGGAACAGGGCCCTGCAGCGTACAGCAAAGCAAAGCAGGGAGCCTTTGGCTGCTCGGAGGCTGCGCAGAAACCCAGCAGCTCCCCTGCCCCTTTACTCATCTCAGAAAACAGCAGAGATGCAGGAGGTGGAGCAGACGGACCTGGTCTTCCTTGGGTGTGGGTGAGAGGGAGGGCAACGGCCTGACAGACAGACACGCTTCAGGCAGCAAGAAAGCAAGGACATCAGAAGCATCCCCTACAGCAGCAGGCGGCTCAGGCTCTGCAGCAGCTTCTTCCTTCTGCTCTGCTTCGCAGACAGCTGCCTTCTGCCGCC
>Ga0181612_159136_pt1 | contig 10602 bp, 4 predicted proteins | sample HoacroProtozoa21_FD_119630 | JGI IMG/M metagenome (GOLD analysis project Ga0181612, IMG submission 119630) | Hoatzin crop microbial communities from Cojedes, Venezuel. Combined Assembly of Gp0051906, Gp0051904, Gp0051908
ACAACTGTTGCATTCATTTTTCACCCGTAAGCGTTGCGTAAAGTTAACCTTGGGAGCGGAAGGGACGGCCGCAGTCGGCTGTTTGGCAATGCCGTGCCGTCGCCCCGTCGGTTTCTACTCACAGTGTCACGACATGCCGAAAACCAGAGACAACAGGCAAAATATGCTCTGCATGGCAGTGCTGGTGTGTGTCTCTTGGCAAACAACTACAATGAGCCTAGCTTGAATTTTAAAGCACAACTATTAATTACGTGCCATTGTGCTGAACATTGATGAATTTCTTTGTGGTAGAAAATATGTTCACATTTTTCCTAGGCATTAAAGCCTTTTCTCTTTTGTGATGATAATTAAAAAACAAGGACAATATGACTGGCAGAACAGAGTGGTTTTTTCTTTTTCTAAGAAGACATCATTTATAAATTAAAAGCACTATGTCTCAGCCAAGAACAAGCTGAAGGGTGGTCTTCTGAACTATGGCATGAATGTCAGCAGTGAAAATGAAACAGAAAAGATAAAAAGCATCTTCTTCCCTGGTTAGAATGTGCATTTTGCCTGGTTATTCACAGCGTACAGAGAGGAGTTTGTAACCCTTCCTCACTGACAGGGACAAGTGGTCACGAAGGCACTGGCTTCCCGAAACCAGTGTACCCAGGTCACCGGCAGCGCGACGACGAGCAGAGGGAGCAGCCCGCTGTCAGGAGGGCCTGTGTTCCTCTGGGAACATCAGACAGAAAGGAGGGTACGTGGAGGGCCTGGTAACCAGCACCAGGAAGTGAAGAACTTCTTCTAAACATGCTTTTACTTTACAAATGAGTAGCGATCCAAAGTAACACCTAAGGGTGCTTCCCACCATCGCTGGGGAGGTGGCCGGTACATGCACCACATGTAACATTGCCCACAGTGAACACCCACAGTGGGGTGCCCTTTCGCCATTGATTTAAGGCACTCTACATTTCTTTTGCCACTGAAAGGGAGAGTTCAGCCCTTCCCACCTTCCTCCTTCACCTCCCTTCCTTATCCTAATGTTCGTGAGAAGCTGATCTGAGTGAAATTTAAGCAACAGAGGAAAAAGAAAGACTCCAAGCAGCTCGGGTCCTGAGTTGCTCTGCTGAGCAGCCTTTTCAAGGGAAGAACCAAGAAAGCACAGGGGAGTAGGAGGAGAGCAGATCCACCTCTTTCAGAGGTAATCTGAACTTAGATTGAGGTAAATAAATAATGAATTAATCTATTCTTAAACAGAGCCTGGTGCCTGAGGGCTGGATTCGGTTAGCTGCTTTCTGTGTTATTGAGGTGCGTGCGCTAAGCTGCTGGAGTCGAATGGTCCTAGAAGGGTTGGGCAGGTTGGTATTTTTTAAATAAATATAATTTTTTTGGTTGATTTTATTAGTTCGTGGACTGACTCTTCTGTGTTGCACTACCAGTTGCTCCAAAACTGATTTTCGCATGGGTGGCTTGAAACTGCAGCTGTGTGTCTCCAGCTCTGCATTTGGCCCCCATCCCGGCAGCAGGAGGTTGCAGCGCTGCCGTTCATGTTGCCTGTCATGCGGAGGGTTTGGGTGTTACTGCTCTGCTGTGGCCATGGACGATGGGGATGGACAGTTCATTCTCTCCAGTCGTGTTTCTGCTCTCCTGATGACGCTCGGTTATTCTGCCCGGTGCATGTCAGTAGTTTAACAATCTCTTTATCTGCAAGTTAATTAAGAGCAGGGCTGGCTGAGGTTTTTTTCAATTAAAAACAAAGCAAGCCTAATATTCTGTTTTCAAAACTAAGTCCCTAAACTTTAAAAATCTCAGTGAAAAACTATGGGTTTTCTAAAGACCTTTCCTCCCCACTTACCCCCCTCCCCCCTTTTGTTTTGTGTTCTCTTTCCTTGTTCTCTGTCCCTTGTTTCAAGGGGTTTTTTTGCCAGGGACAAAACAGGGAGGGGAAGGTACAGAAGAGGTAGGAAATAAAGCATCTTTTTCAACTCTGCCCACACAAGTACCTGTCTTTCAGTCAGCGCGGGTTAGAACTGGCTGCAAATGCATTTCTGTGGCCCCAGTATGCCTGCACCACGCGAGCACCTCTGCCCTCTGCTCGATATTTTTAGCCCGGCTTTTCTTCAGTGTGTCTCTGCTCTCCCTCTGCATCAGAGGACGGCACACCTTCCTGCATGGCTCGCCTGTTGTTGCTGCCCTTTCCCGACCCCTGGCAGTTTATCCTAGAGGCAGGAGGATGAGTTTTAGTGGCATTCAAGCTCCAGGCACGGCACCGCCGCAGGTCTTTAATGACACTGGGGATCACAGGAGCTGACAACAGCTCTGCTCGTGCTTCTGCGCGGCCTGGTTATGCAGTGGGCGTCTTGCTTGGTGCCTGCACGCCGCGTTGCGAAGTGGGAGAGGAGCTAGGCTCGGCTCTGGGGCCATTAGAACAGCTGAGCCTGGACGGCAGCGTGTGTTGCCTGGGGCCATCCTCCCATTTGGCATCTCCAGCCTGCCACAGCCTCTGCTCGTGCCTTTCGGGTTGCCTGCGTGTTGCCCCAACATGGAGGAAAAGCAGCAGCATCTGCCACGGCTGCTAGAAGCTTTTTGCTAATGGCAGCAAGCACGGCAGTGGTGTTCCCGATGCGGTTGTCCCGGCACAGGAGAACTGCGTGGGAGGTCATCCAAGTGCTGAGCGCTGGGGCACTCATTGCTGGGGGACAGAGGGGAGGGAAGCCAGCGGCCAGCCCTTGTGTTCCATCTCCTTCCATGGAGACCACCCCGGGCAGCATCTGCCTGGCTCCCCACTGCTGTTCCCTGGCGCGGCAAGGAGTCGGAGTGGGGCGGGCAACTGCTGTTCACCGCTTGCTGGTTTTCCTCTCTGAAAGTACTGCTGGTTCCTGAAATTTCCAGAGATGTCTTGATTAAATGTAGAAACAGTGTCACAGGTCCCACAGCCGTCAGAATTAAAATGGGACCAGGCTGCTGATTGCAAGGAAAGTCGTGGTTTTCACTGGAGAAATGCTCCCCAAAAGTGATGATTTTTTGGCAGTTATTTAGATGCTCAAAGTGTGCGTAGATTTAGAGTGCTGGGGCCTTTCTGACGTTGGTGTTCTTTTTGCTTTGTCCTGATCTGCAAACAGTAGAACTGAAATAGCTGAGGGCTTTGCCTATGGTTTGCCAAGTGCAAAGTGTTTTGAGAGAGAAGCTACTTGGCGGGTCAGTCCGCTCTCTGGGCCCCCCTCCTCGGGCAGAGCGAGGAGCTGGCTGTGGCTGGGGGGGACGCCGTGCCTGGCGAACTGAGGACGAGAGGTAAAGTACAGTCTGACAGAGAATATTTACACCTGTGACTTTGGGTATTTAGACTAGGTTTGGGGTTTTTTTTATTTAAACATCTTAAAGATCAGCAAAGTCGTGTAAGGTTGGGAGAGGCGGACAGGCAAGACGTGCTTGGTGTGCCAGGATGCAGCCGAATGGCCTGAGCAGTGTGAAGCTTTGGCATCTGGCGCAAGAGAACTGTTCTGTCAGTAATGCTGGGCATGCCCAGGGATGTTTCTGCAAACTGTCGCGATAGCAAGTTGTATTCATTTCTGCCACGATCAGAACGGCCGAAGGGGAGCACAAAGCCATCAGACCTGCCAGGAACTTCTCACAGAGCTGCAGCTCTGGCTTTTTCCAGGACTAGAGGCTACAAATGCTGCTGGATCCACTGGTGCGTTTGGGTATTTCATTTGCTTGTTTTTAAAACTGACAGTGAATTCAAAATATGTACTTAGGGTAGGAAGTGTTCTCTCCAGGACTAAGTACACACTTGCAAAGAAAATAAGCAGGAAACACAATATGTAAGTTTTCGTGCCTGTGGTAGGTTTATGTGACTACAGAGAGGTCCGAGCGTCTTTTGGGTGGCTTTTTCAGAACAGTGAAGTTGAATTTTACTGTAAGGAAAAAGAGGAAGGCTCTTCCACAGCAGCAGTGTTATCTGGGTTTCTTATTTGAGTTTCTGCTTTTGGGCGAGCTGGTTGTTTTCCTTAGGGTGCTTTGCTGCAAAGGTTGATCTAGAGAAAGCGACTTTGTGAGGAGAAGACCTAGCAGACGTTCAGTACACCAGCAGGACAACCCTAGTAATGCTAACGGCTTGAAAATTCAATTTTGAATGGTACTTTGATTTCTCTTTCTTTAAAAGAATTTCGCTTTGCACTAAATTGACATTTAAATAACATGACTAATTCTACCACCAGAAGTATTAGAAAGCAGTGGTGTTTATACATCATCCTCATGTGGCTTCTAGGGTAGCTGTCTGGGCCAATACCAGAAAGAAAACAGCAGGAAAAAAGAGGCAATTGGACACTGGAAATTCAACTACAGGATCTAAGCAGTCCCTTTTTTATTTCTCCTTCCCAGGTGCAACTCCATGTTTTAACTACTGTATTTGTGTCTGATCAACCATCAGCTGGCTTCGGTTTGACTGTTACTGAACCAATACTGGGCGGCCGTTTGTATTGTGCAGGGACATGTGAGGAAATGTGTATGGAGAAACAAGCAAGGACTCAGGTGGATATGCCCCATTAAAAGAGCACGTAGACAGGAGAAAACTGGGAAAATACGGTATAGTATCTGAATGTATTTAGAGTTTGGGGATCCTGGTACGAGACTTCTGTGCAGTTGAAGTAATGTTGCTGAACACCAATTCATTATCTACAGAGGAGGTCTTTTTCCGTCTGTTTTTCCCTAGTTAAAGGCTTAAATTAAAAAAAAATCTGTAGCTGAAAGACCCAGTAGGCTCCACCTGCCGTACTGGCACAACCCACCGGAGCAGCAGCAGCATGTCAAGCTCAGCAATGCTTTTACAGCTAGTGTTCAGCAAGCAACTTTTCGTAGCCAGCCTGTGGCTCTGCGAATGGGGCAGCAGACAAGGGTTTATGTGAACTTGCGTTCGCTGGAGCACAAACATGTCATAGTCAATTTTAATCCTTAAGCCTGCTTTTGTTTCGAAGGTTCTTGTTTGCTGCAGGTATCTAAATTTAGCCATATTTTTGTCAGCTAGAACTTATGCTACAGAAAAGAATGCTAGCAAATCTCAGCAATGTCACACTTTATTAGTCATGCAAGCACTTAAAAGCAAGGTTAGAAACACAAAATTCTGGAGATTTGCGGTGGCAGTTGTTTAAAAATGCCACACTGAGCTTTTTAGGATTTACCTTCTGAAAATGGACCATGTTAGAGCATTAGATTTCAGGAACAATGCAGCTTTCTTAAGTTTGGAAAAAAGGATATTTAAATCCTGAAGAAAAGCTTCACTGGACACGTATGCTCCTCTTTCTTTGCAACATTCTTCAGCCCATCGCATGCTTTTCCAAGTTCAAAGGCAGAAAATAGTGTTTGCTGACTACCTGCTTTCCTCTTGGGTAGCGGCTGCAGGCTGCGGGGGTCCCGCAGATAGGCTGGAGGGACTCACGGCACCCCCTTCTAAACATGCTTTCTCCTTTCTGAGCATGGGCTGGCCCTCAGTGTGGTGCCGTGCTCTCGTGGGGAGGGCGAGAGGGCCGGGGCTCCCACTCCCCGCGCAGCACCTCTGCGGCCGTGCTGAGCACCAGGCAGTGCGCTGCTTCTGCTGCCGACCTCTGCGGTTCAAGCAGCACTACGTCAGAATTTGCCTTGCGTCTGTGGCTGTGCCTTTGCTGTAGTGTTCTGTCTACACGGGAGAAGCTCCTCACACAATTATTCTTACTTTTCTCTCTCTTTGAACACAGCTGTATGGAATTGACAGGGGGGGATCAAAAACCAATGCTCTCCCAGTGTCTACAGCCTGGACTTTTTCAGATTAATTACCTTGTTTTCCCTGCTTGTGACTATTGGCTACTTGAAAACTTGGTAAGAGAACATCTTTTTTTAAATTATTTCTTAGTAAGAACATGCACAGAAAGTTCCAGCTGCATACCAAAAAATCGGAAATATTTTAAGATAATACGGACATTACATCTTTCTTGTGACAGCGCCACTCTGTAAAAATGCACTTGAGCGTGCTGCTGTTCGGCCCAGTTTCCAGGCAACCTTTGTGTCCTGGGATGTTTGTCTTGGCAGAAGAGCAACCACAAGCACCGGAGTGGCAGGCCGTAGGTGTCTAACACGGGGGGCCTCCGAACATCCCGACCCACCTCATTTCACATGCACGACGTCTTTTCGACAGTTTTATCAGGGACAGCATGCTGCAAGGGGAGCAGCTGGCCAGGCAGCTGAATAGCTGTTCGGTACCCAGTCGAGCTGTCCAGGAGCAGGGAACCAGCTCTCGAGCTGGGCTGTGAGCAGGAGTTCAAAGCCAGCCCTTGGCAGTCGTCGTGGAGGGGAAGAGCAGGCGACAGAGAGCCTGGCCGGCTGGAGATGAGGGCCGGCACGCCGGCCGCAGAGCAGGCAGGGACACCTGACACAGCTGTTTTAAGAAGGAACAAAGTATGTGGCAGAAAGAATGATTGTGTGTGGAAAGGTTATGCTGAGAACTCGTTACCTGTTGTCCTCTTGCAGCTGCACTGAACCAAAGGCCTGAGTGGAGAACATCTGGGTAAATCCCCGTTTATCCGCACTGCAGCTGTTCCGGAAATGTTTCAGGGGAAATGAAATGAAGTACCTGACCCAGTGTCGCGACTCTGCTTCCCTGCTGAGCATTACCCCTGAGCAGCCTGTCCACGTGGCAATCCAGTGGAGCGGCAGTTCTACATCTGCTGGGAATTCCGACGGTTCGCAAATGAAAAATTCCAGGCATCGTTACTAGCGTTGTCTTCGTTACACCAGCCGTTGCAAAGCTGTGTTGAAACAGATTCACGGATTGTTCTGAAACAGAAGGTATTAGATATATCCCAGGCCTGAAGATTCAGTATCTTCTGTCAGTAACGGTATTTGGTTTGGCATCTCTTTGTGGGGGCTTGGGGATCGTTATTTCTTTTAAACTTGGTTGGCTTTAATAGCACCTTTGTTTCTGTAGACTCAAAAATGTGGATCCTTTCATAAAAGACCTTTTCTTGTAATACCTAGACAAGTTTGTGTAAGTTGTCCTGGCTCCAAATCGTATTATACATTACTAATATTACTGAGAACGTTTCTGTTTTTCTCTGGTCAGGGAAGACATTTTGTAGCTCGAATTTGTACATACATCTATCTGTGTCGTGCAGTGTTTTGGCCACAAAATCACATCACTAATTGGAATAATCCACTTGGGATTATTGTTGAATAATGGGTGGGGAATGACCTGTCTTTTTTTTCTCCAGAACTACATTCCCCATGATTTCTTTGTTTGTTTAATTTCACAAAATATCTGATTCCGAGCTCATAAAATGACTACCAGAATTCTTGGTAATAGAGGGCACTCAGCATCTAAATAGATGACAGGCTTCAGAAATAGGAGTCTCTGGAGGTCTGGATGCCGACTGTACACAGGGAATAAAAGAAACCCCTACGCAGGGTGTAAACAGAGAATGGTCACCTGGAAATAAAGGGTGTTCTGCAGGTAGTGTTGTTGAACTGGACTTATGCCAAAGTCACAATTAGCAAGAAATAAAATCAAAATTTCACTGTTTCAACTTTTTTGCCCTTTTCCCAGCTATAGAGCTACAGCTGCTAATTTTACAAGCCATTCTGCTTCCAGGAACAGCAAATGCGAACCACAAACATCAATGAATTGTGCTGAATATGGTTCCCCGAACACATTTCTGAAGGCAGCACAATGTGATGCTGTGGGTAATTGCAGCCTCGAGGCATTCTTGTCCCTTGATCTTTACCTGGTTACAGAACCTCATCTTCTGATGCCAGATCCCATTAGGACACCCCAAAATGACAGATGGCTCTGCCTAACTGCCAGTCGGCACAGATGTGATCCTTGGTTTGGGATAAGCTGCAGGACTCTCTTTTGTATTTAGTAACCTAAATTTTCCTGGCCAGAGAGTAGCTGCTCTGTGACAGTCATGCAGGTTGTTCTCTATAAACGAAGAGCTCTATGTGTGTATGTTTGTAGATGCATGTCTATAAAATTTCTGGGAAGCAGAATTACAGATCTGGGCTCCAGGAAAGCTGTGCTGACATAAGCCAAGGTGTGGATTTTAAACGACTCACTTCTCCAGCAAAACTCCTCCCGAGGAGCTCGCTAACCACCAGGTTCTGCTGTAGTGAAGCTGACACGAGGGTGTCTGCATGAGAGGTCATGGACTGACAGAAGCGGCTTAAACACACTGGCACAACAGAGGGTACTTTCCCCTACAGACCAGCCCACAGGCTAATTTAAAAATATGTGTATGTTATTCAGATAGCTATTCGTGAATGTTTTATTAAATGTTGCAAGTATAAATGCATCCTCAAAAAGCGACTCAAATAGACCATTTAACCTTCCTATTATACAGTTAATACAAGGCAATAATTTCCACGGGATATGGTACCTTGCTGTTAAATGTATTCTTCGTGACGTTTATTACCGCTGTTAGTGACTTCTTTAGCTGAGAGTAGCAAAACTGTGTATTCTAGAGGAATCACAGCGCAGAGAGAAGGGCGTCTTTAGCGAGCAAAAGGCGTTCCTGCCCGTGTGGGTGCAGGAGTGGTTCGTGGCGTTCATGTGTCTCTACTCCCTGTACTCCTTCAGGTCTGGAGTGGTCACTCTGGATCAGAGTCCTCACATGCGAGAGCGTTTGCTCATCAAAGGCGTAACTCACCACATCAGCGTGCCTGCATGCAGCTTCGTGGTAGGCATTCCCTGAATGGCCAGCCAACCTGGCGTTCTCAGGCTCTGAGAGTTCTGAGGCCGAGACATCTCTGTTCAGCTTCCAGAGACACGGAGCCATCCTAACCCTTCACTCCAGCTTCTCTGTTTGTCTCCACCTGAAAAATGAGAAATCACAGAACCCAGACTTCGCTGCTTGCTCTGAAATTTTAGATGCTGTGGTGCAAATTCCCAGGAGCCTTTTATGCCTGTGTTCAGTTCCTCAGGTGACAGTTGTTGCAGCTCTTGCAATTGGTGGAAATCTACTTGAATATGATTTTAAAACTATCTTAACCCCTTTCATTTTGCTCTCAGTGTGCTGAGAGCTGCCTGTGCGACGTCCTGCCTGTGCTGTCTGGGGACATTTGCGCTGAGCGGTGGAACTTCTTCCAGAACGGCGGTGGAGAGTGAAGCTGCAAGGCCAGCGACAGAAAGGCCATAGACCTAGTCAGGAGGCTGCGGAGACTGACGAACAGTTTCAGGCTGGAAGAAATCGATGTGGTGTTTGGTGACTTCCGGAGCCATGCTCAGTAGATTCGAGAGCCTGGTTTTAGGGCTTCCACCAGCACAGTGGGCAGTGATTCCTTCATGAAAGGCCTGTAATCCCACCTTAGAATAGCTTGCAACACTTCTGTTGCCATTCAGGTAAGATAGATGAACATTTCCGTTGCTAAGAAAATCAAGTGTGGACTCCCCTCGAATCTGGAAGGGAGGGAAGTAGGACAGCATTAGTGGCTGATAGACGGCCCAAATTGTATTGGTCAGCTCTGCTGACGAGTTGTTTGGATGGAATGCTGCTCCCGTGTGAGGCAGAAAGAACATTTGAACATAATGAATCTTGAATTTGGTCCCTGCAAAAAATAATAAAACAAGTTATAAAAAAAGTTTAGAAAGTCTGTTTCAGAAACTGTTAAAAACTTGGTACATTGCTGATAGTGTTAGGGTTGCTGATTTAGTGAATTCTGGATATCCCCTTTCTATCTTTCCTACCCATCATGAATATGCTGATTTCATGCACGGGGTGTATGAAATATCTCCTGGAGATGGTAAATGGCATAGATGCAAGCGTTGGACTCCAGGTCAGACGCTGCCTGGGCTAGGAGACAGACATAAATCCCAGCTCCAGCACAAGGTGCTTCTTGCATCAGAGTCTTGGCATCCACCTCGTGTAGCACTGTCCGTAATTTCTGTCGTGTCTTCTGCATAATACACCTCCTGGGTCATCTGGACAAGTTGTTCTGTTACAGCAGCTACACATACGGGAACTGCGCCTGTTCTCAGTGCGGTCTGAGTAAGCCCAGCGTGGAGCTCGAGCATCGAGCTGCCGACCGGGGCGGAGGTCTCCACCTCCCACAGAGCAGGGCTTGGCTGTGGGACGTGGCAGCGAGCCCAACAGTCCCGTGTCTGTGTGGCGCAATGGGGCTTTGCCCTGGTTGCTGCATGTGAGCCTGCACAGCCCTGGGCAGGGTCTCGTATGGAGGGCTCAGTGGGGCGAGGTTACATCCACGGCTGCAGAGGAAGTACAGCCAGGGTTCGGCCATCCGAAGCTGAGTTACTGGGGGTACAGAGGGATTAGGATCAGGCTGAGGAAAAAAGGTGGCAATTCCTGTTGCGCTCAGACCCCTCGTTGCAGTCTGAGACGAGAAATTCCTGAGCGGTTTTGTGATGGGTGGCACTGGGCTCAGCGGTCCTGGCTTGGTCTCAACAACAGAGAGGGGAAGCACCCGCCGGCTGACCACGCGTGCGTTGCCACCGTGCTTGTCTGGTGTGGGTCTGGCTGCTGCCGCAGGGCTGGGAGGGATGGGGCAGGGTGAGCGGCCACCGGGAAGGCCGGGTCCTGGGGGCGAGTGCCTCCCGCCCGGTGCCGGCAGGGCCCCAGGGGGGGCCCCCCGCGCCCCCACACC
>Ga0181612_165023_pt1 | contig 10602 bp, 4 predicted proteins | sample HoacroProtozoa21_FD_119630 | JGI IMG/M metagenome (GOLD analysis project Ga0181612, IMG submission 119630) | Hoatzin crop microbial communities from Cojedes, Venezuel. Combined Assembly of Gp0051906, Gp0051904, Gp0051908
ACACCATCATAGAAAGCCACTAAGTTGGTCAGGCAGGACTTTCCCTTGGTGAAACCATGCTGGCTGTCTCGAATCACCTCCCTGGCCTCCATGTGCCTTAAGCCTACATTTTTCCCTAGTGTTTTTCACAAAATTTAGCTTTAGAATGTTATAGCACATTCCATACCAAAACCTACAAGTTACACACTAAATAAACTGCAAAGAAATCTGTTGGAAGAATACATTACTTCTTGGGAAAACCTCAGCGCTCTCTGAAGGCACCGTGGTATGCAGTCACAAGATTGTATGGGACCATCAACCTTCAAATAAATAAGCCAAGGCCCCAGTAAACAGAGAGAAGAATTTCTCATTAACAAATCCACAATGGACTGAATGCTATTTTTCAGAATCAAAATTGAAGACAGATGTGAAGTGCCAATAAGAAGGGTTGAAAATCATCTAGTTATTTGAACAAGTCTGGCTGGAGTGAAAAATGGATTTTGTGAAAGACAGAGTAATTTCAGGGATGTTCAATATTACAAGTGCTGAATAATCGGTGAGGTCTTTTTAACAATTCAGCTATTTTACATGTCTCCAAGATGAATGCTTCCATATTCTGGGAAGATACGGTAGATGTCTTACAAAGCCTACAGACTGTTAGGGAACATTGCAGGGAAACCGCCGGGGTTTTAGATACACTACAGTTCCAGCCAGTCTTTACATCAGGCATTACACAAACTTCTTGATACGAGGCAATTGAATCTTGATTACAATTGAATAGGTCAAAAATCCAGGCTCAGGAGTAGAAATCTCTCCCAGTGTTCCCTACTTCCATAAAAGTTTCAGACCCTCTCTTCAGAGCGGGAATGCCAGTACTGCTTGAGCAGCAGTTTGCAGGAGGATTAGTGATGCCACAGGACCTGCTGCAGACAAGATACTCACCAGCAGGTTCTGCCATATGTGTTACAGCTCCCTGGGTGATCCAGGTACAACCCAGACACATTCCTTCCATGTTTGCTACGAAGCAGACTAACAGCAGAAATGCAATCCTCCCCCTGCAGGCCTCCCAAGATGAGAGAAGGCAGAATTTTGTTTTAGTTTGTGGCACTTTGCATGAATGGGACTGACATTATTAAGTATGACAGAGCACATTCTCTGACAGGCATTTTAGCTTTCAGAAATCAGGTAGAAGTAGGAAAGATGAGGTGCTAAAGAAAAGGAGATACCAGAATGTGAAAGTGAGGGAAATCTGATATTTTTCACCAAGACTTTTTTTTTCTTCTTATTAGCTATGCTGCTACTGCATACAGTGCAAAAAAAGTGGAAATTTGATAAAGAAACTCTCACAGTTCCTCCCTGGGTAAGGACACATCATCAGAAACCTAACCCATCCGTGGGTGTAAGTCAACTGATCTGCAATGAATGTAATATAGCAGCACCAAATTACACCACCAGAGCACAAATCATCCCCTGTTTTTTATAACTTTGATGGTATAAATGATTAGGTTTTAAATAGTTCCTCTGCTGGCTTGGTCTTGCTAGCATCAATCAGTTATTATATCAGAAAACTAGTTTTCTCCCAGGTTCTGACAGCTACTTCCTTCCATTGTCTAAGAAAAGATTTACTGAATTCAAAAAATCAGTGACACTGTCAAAGTCCAATCCCTACAAACCTCCCGTGAAAGGATTCTTGCCATTTTTGTATAATACATGTAACAACTACCAGCAGCAGGAAGACGAAATTCACCCCCTCATTCTAAGTCATTGCATGACAGAGTTCTCAGATATAATTTAACAATGAGAAAATTGTGAATAATCGTCCTCACCATTTTGCTGACAGGATTGCTATAGTATAGCACAAACCAAGTACACAAAACTTGCCAGATGTACAGAAGTCGCAGGGTTCTTTTTGCAGGGGGGGTGGGGAGTGGTGGCAGCGTTGGATCTCAAACTATGGACATGCCGGTATAAGTCTGGAGAAGGACACCAGCAGAAAAGATTTCTTTCCACATCTATGCGGTATTCTCCTTTGGCATTATAGCAACCATCCTCCTAGACCTTAATAAATTAAATAAAACTCTTCCCAATATTTTCTTATTCTTGTGAAAGCTCTTTACAAAAGTGACATCACCCTCTGGTAATATTCCTTCAGTAAAGTCTGAATGTGTGGTTTTCACTTCAAAAATGAGGGAAATTATGTCAAAGATTATGTTGAACTTCCATGCTGAAGTATTTTAGGACCTTATTTGGCAAGACATTCAGCCTGGCAATGAATTCATCCCTAACTTCAAGTGCTCCTGAACTCTTCTTAAAATCAGTGGACTTCCTAAGTATACGCGTGAACTGGGTTAGAAAACTAGAATGTGTTGAAGTCCTTCGAAAAAGCAACACCCTACAGATCCAAATCACCCACTTTTATACTGTATAGGTGTTTCGAGTTTGAATATACAGCAAATCCAGAAGGAGGGATTACCTCTCTCACCTAGAGCAGTGACGAGGAAATGAAGCACCCTGTCTGCGTGTGACGAGATTTCAATGCCACTAGTGCAAAGCAGCCAAACAGGAGCTCATTGGTCAACTAGTCTAGTGGTGGGAAAGTGGTTCTGTGTAAAAGAAAAATCCAAATGAATGGGTTCTCTGCAGCCTCCTCTCTCCTCTCCGTAAAAACGCTCATCCCCTGCAACTCACAAGCTTACGCAGAATGAAGGAAAGAAGTTTTTGTGGTCATCTCATGAAAACACTGGCAACTGTGGCAACACATACCATAGCTGAAGGGGTTAATCACTCATTCCCCCTCGAAGGGCCCAGTCTTCTACCTGCTTTCACTATCTTCTGCACGGTTGCAGTATTTAAGGGCTCATCTGCCCACCTAATGCAAACTGTAATTTCTCTAACGGAAGCTGACAGATTTTCGCCCATTGAAATTTTAGCCTTAAAGAGTCAGAGAGTGAACTTGCAAATAAGGAGAAATGTCCAAAGTCTCGAAGCTCACTCACAGAAACTGTTGTGAAGGCACTCTGATATGATACATATAGGGTAAGTTCAAAACCCCTGGCCTATCTCCCAGGGACAGAGACACTATAAGGCAGACAGGAAAGGGTCACTGTAGTGACTCTTGTTCTCTAGGAATCCAAAAACAATACAGAAATTACCTTTAACATCTTCAGTTACAAATACAGGATACTTTGCTTTCCTATTCTCTGGCTCACTCGAGCACTGAAGCTATAGCCAAACTTTTGGTCAATGCTACCACCCCTGCCCCTGGAGGGCTGGAGCTCAGATGCCTATATTACATAAACAGGCCAAAATGATACAGTTCTGAAAATTATTTCTGGAAATACTTGAAGTCAGCATGGCTCCATGGTGGAGATTTGATGAATCACAATGGTCTTCCTGATCTCTATTTCTTTAAAGGTAAACGTTTGAACTTCCGAATCTCTGACTGTCAATGTGAACAACCTCTGGGGAGGCAAGCTTCGCAGGGAGCAGTACCACCTCCTGAACAACGAGCACTTCACAGAGCCCCAGCCCCCGACAGGAGAAAGACCTGCCTCAGAGTAGTGGAAAGACCTTTGGTAACTGTTAGTCTGCTTGATCTTGTTCGGCACACTGGCCTGGGCCTGAGGCAGGTGCTGTGTGACTTTTTGCCTACGAAAACTGCCGCAAGGATTAATTTTGCTCTAGAGGAAATAAGTGCTGTTCGTTCTCTTAATATTCGGTCTTGTGCTGAAGCCCCACAGGCTTGCAGACACCACAAATCAAATAGCTACAATTGGTGGGGTAGAAGGCAAGACAAATCAAAACAAAACCCACGCCAATTGCATGTTGATGTTCGTGTCTTCATCAGAAATACCAGTGTCTTCTAGAAATTCAAATGTCACGACAGGAATTTGGGATTTATTTTCAGCTTCCAAAAGAAATGTCACAAATGAGATCTATGAAGACGGTTCCCATGCTACCTGGCAGACCACCTCCCTGATCTGAATTACTGAGAGTTTCACAGAGCCAGACCTTTCAGCTGGCATAAACTGGCATAACTATTGATTTTTAATGAACTAAGCTGATCTATGCCAGCTGAGAGCTGAACACTGTAAATTAACAGATATTTATAAGCAGCTCAGAAGTCTAAGACCCATGTACAAATTATTTCATACTGTTTCACAAGATTAGAGATAATTTCTTCAGTTGCTAGTTTGCTTCTATGTTCTTTGAGGAGTGAAAAATACACCAAACTGACAGCAGTAAGTAAAATTTTTCTAGCAGTTACTAACATTGCCGGTTATTTTGACTGAAATAAAGGCTAAAGTTGTTCAAAGTTTTTCCTCCAAATTATACAAGTGCCAGCATATGACTGGACATCACTTAAAATGCTTTAACATCTGAGTGTGATTCAACTTCTACTTGCATAACATAAGACAATTTTTCCTGTCTGTTTTCATATTTGGAAAAGACTCCTGGCATTTGACTGATTACATTTAGTATCCCACAGTTTCCATTGCTGGAGGTCTATATGATTCTCAAATACCAGAATAAATTACTCGGATCTTCAGCTTGACATCTTCCATAGTTATATGATGTGACAGTAAACCATACAAGCTCATAGAACACAGTCTTGAAGTCTGTTAAGTGTAAGAAAAAAAATCAACTAATTAGAAAATTACTTGGTACAAAAAGTGAGGAAGTCCAGCATTCCTTTAGTGAACTGCAATAAATTGTGCTTCAGATTGTGATCAACCATACATCACAAAGTGAGAGATTAATTATTAATTAACTACGAGTTGAACACATGTATCCTACCCCTAAGGAATGGAGAGCCAAACATTTATGGCACCAGCCCACACACATTCACACAGTTTGTTTCCCTGACTATTCACTGAGACATACGTATGAATAAAGATGCCCCCAAGTACATATCTATGAAGTGAAGGCTAGAATTTAGATTCAGACCTCTAACAAAGAAGCCAAATGCACCAGAAATCCTTCATGCATTTATTCACCACCTATCGAGCTGTACAGTACAAAGGTTCTTGTTTTGCAGATAAAGCACTGAAGCACAGAGAGGCTTTAAGTTCAGATCCTGTAAGCTCTGTAGCCACCTAATGTCAGCTGAGGTCAGTATCTGCCAGGGTCTGTGCCTAAATGATTTGACCCAGGTCATTCATGATGCTTGCTCTAGAAACAATATTGCTTCCATAGCTTACAATGTTTAAACAATTCTAGTCTTACATTTAGTCACTGGAAACCTGCCCATTTGAGAAATATCATTTATGAAAGACTACAAAAAAATCGCACCCGCTTACAAGTGTTAACTGAGGTTCACTGCTTGTTCCTGGCTTTGTTTTCCTTAGAAGAGGACCGCAGAGCAGTACATTTTTCCGCAGCTCTTTAGCACCCTCTGTTGTTTTCTTTTTCTTGTAAAAACTTCATGCTTTTTGAATTGTGGCGCTGGACAAAATGAATACATGCAAAGTCTTTTTCTAAAGCAACATAAAAATAAGGATCAGTAACAGAGTAGTGTGTAACCAGAAAGCAAGGAAAACAAGAGAAGCTTATAGCTAAGTTTCTATACCAATTCATGACTCACACAAAAATGCTTTCTTGAACGCAGAGAGATTTTTTGCTACTCATTTGAGCAAAGAGTTGAGCCTATGACTGCACAAGTTTTGCCTAATAAGACTTGAGTAGTTGCTGCAGAATTTAACTTTATAAATGTAAATTGGAAACCAGAATACCTAACATTATACGCGAACAACTATAAACAATATGAAATGGGTCTAAAGATTTGTTCAGTATTCTCACATGCCGACCTTGTAAGCCATAAGTCTGTTTTGGATAATTACAAAAAGTGCCAAACGGATTCAATTTGTCAGACAGTTGTCCAGCCATTGCATGGTTACACGCTGTTCTTACTTGCAACAAAATTCAAGGGGGAGAATGGGACACAAAAAGCCCAATGCACAAACCACACACACAAAGCAATACGTAACTTGGAATTGGACAAAGTCTGTTTACAGGTGAAGAAATACAATTAATTCGAGGGTCTTCTAGAAATTCTTTAAATCTCTGAAGTTGCTCCAGAACAGTTTTCATAGCTGCCACTTAAAATGCTTGTTCCAATTGAACTCACAAACTTGCCATCGTTCTCTGAATTAACTCTTACTGCCTTCTGAGGAATATAACCAAATACTACTGGTACATGTCAATTTGGATAGCTCAAAAATGTAGACCTTGATAAAGTTTCGTGGAAGATATATGGATTCAAAAGTAAAATCCAAGAGTCATGAAGGGCCTGAGCTCTTTAACAACTATTCGACTCAATGCAAAGATATAAAAATTGTTTGGGGCCAGGCAGAGTTCAATGGGGAGGTGAATTTGAGAGCAAGTACATCTGAAAAATAAGGAACAAGTCAAAGCAATGTAACATGCATCTAACTTCCTCCTGGGCTTTCTCAACAGGGCAGGAGACTCGCCAGGCACTTGATTGTGTAAGGTTGCTCCACAGAATGAACTCCTGCCAGAATGAGACAGATGGGATTGGATGTGAGGGATGGAGATCATCTTCTGGTCCCTGGGACAGATGGTGGGACAAGGCCAACATCTTGTCTAAATGCCCTGTCTTATATTTAGAATTTACCCTTTGACATTTTGAGTTTGTCTTCTCTTGTTAGCTCTACCCTGACAGAATCGTGGATGTTCCAAATCAGAAAGAATTTGCTTAAATGGAAGTACTGCTAAATGTCAGACCAGAGCAGCTACCGCAGCATCTGAGCTTAAACTCAATTTAGCCAGGAGTGAGACAGCATGTGAAATGGCAGAGCAAATAGTTTTCTGTGTTAACCCTGCAGTGCCAGAATTAAACAACTGGTAAAGACAGTGATTATTTTTTGTTGCTATCTTAGCAGATGGTGATTGGTTCAGAGAGTTCTATGCTCTCGCCCTCTTCAATGCTCCTCTAAGACGTACTTTCAAAAAAGGGATGAAAAGAATATAAGATAGCAGAGGTTGGTAGTGTATCAAAATGGACAGTTAACATTTACATGTAAAGATTTCTTGAAAACCAAGGCCATGCAATAGGAAATTAATACAGTGTCTGATACAAAATGGGTGGGGATATCTTAGGCAACATCTAATGACAATAGTGAGGAACTTCCAGTAGTTTTCAAAAGATCAACAGAGAGATAAATATTACCAGCTTCTGTAAAAACCTGTTTCTGTGCTCCACCAATAACTTCCAATTTGCGCTGCACCCGGGACAACCGTTTTGATTAAAGTTTCGGGGCAATACTGTGAATTAAATACAGATCAACGGCAATCACACTACTCTGAAACAAACCCAAAGAATTACAGTCAACCCAGCCAGCCTACTGAAAAAAAAAAAGCAAAACTAGCACTTCAGCAATATAAGCTGAATATAACTTCTGCATTTCTCCTGTTTGCCTCCTCTGTTTAGAATGTTAACCACATCTGCGCTAGGTTTTCAAACTCTTTGATTGCAATAAATGAGTAGAGACTCCTTCGAAAAAAAAAAATCATTAATATTTAACAACACTTTATTGCGCTGGGACAGATACCCCATTATCTTGTAACTTTCATTTTTGTGAGAAGCACAGCTGCCATGACACTCATCTCATCCAAATAAAAGGGAATGGGGAAACAAGTAATAGCTCTTTTTAACTCATCCCTTGAAAACAAACATTGTATAACCTGGGGAGAACCTCACCAGAAAACACAGCAAGACTGTTCCTTCCATTGGGTGGGAAGAAGGTATAATGGAGGATAGGGTGCCCTGCCACAGATGGGTGCTGTCAGCCTGGCTGCCTGCCTTCAGTTTGCAGCATGATACCCCTACCACCACATTATGCACAGTTCTTGCAGTCTGGGGGCTGTGTAAAGTATGCTCTGTCTTTCCTTCTCTGTGTCAGAAGACACGCTCCCTTCTGTAGGCCAGACATAGAAGTGTGGCTATCAGCTCACCCTTGCACCCTAGCACTTTTCCAACACATTTTCTTCATGTCAGGTCCAGAGCACCCCAATATTCATGGGCCAAGGTCTAACATGTCCCACTCTCCACACACACAGAGGCATGAGTCCCACACTGAAAGCAGGCAAAAATACTACAACATAGTAAGAATCCCAAAATGGGATGATGCTTCCATGGATGGGACCTGCACAGCAGGCTGTGCACTGGGCAGAGGCTTGTTTGAAGCTGCACAATGCAGAGTTTCCCAGCATCTAAAGAGACGTAACATTATCTATACTAGCCTCTCTTTCTTTATAGTGTCACCTTTAGTAAACCGTATTTCAAGTGATACTTTACAGTATCCAAGTGCCTTTTTTACTGGGATCATAACAAACCAGCACCTCCTGGTGCCAGAATGCTAGAAAAGAACTGACTGATCAGAAGGAATAGAATTACACACATGGACGAAATCTGAACAGAGCAACAGCAAAATGCAGCACCATTCACTTCGGAAGCAGAACCAAAATATACCAATGCAATGTGGGAACCTGTCAGTTTAAAAGAACATAAAAACCAAGAGCTCTGACTGAGCTGCAGAGGTGTTAATGTAACAGGGGTTGGACTAAAATTAAGGCACAAAATCTCAGTAAACGCACAAAAAACACACACATAACCTTGTGTACTACATACTCATGTTCAGGAGCAACTACTCTAAGCATGTACCAGCACAGGAAGAGGTCAAATACATCACCTTCAGCAACGGAGTAAAAAAATCTTCTATGGTGTCCTGCTTAGCAAAATTAAGGCAGCATAGGCATACAAGTGGCTTCGATAAATGTCTTCCGGTATAGAGAAGGGCTTTTCTCATTAAGAAGAGGAAAAAATAAAACTTAGTGAAATTGTCAGCAGAAGAACATACACATATAAAGCACAAATAGTACATATACTTAAGCCACGAAGGCCATAAGAGGAGGACAGAGAAGCCCCTGAGAGGTGAACAAAGTTCAGAAGGAATCCGAGGGGCTTGTGACGCAGCTTTTCAGAGTAACAGAAGTTAGCACAGAGGTACACCGGCTTCCCTCCCATCCCTCAGTGCCGGTGTCCAATCTCTCACCAGGGCATTAACTAAGAATATGCGCATCTGACTCCTCAGTAGGAATCTGCTAGGTTTTACAAGGCAGGAACACCCAGAATCATTGCCCCAGCTCCAAAGAAAGAGACGTTCATCAGCATGTAAATTCCGGGGAGAAACTGAGAAAGCAGAGAGCAACAGGTGTTGGTCGGGGGTGGGTGAGCAGCCTCTTCCGACCAACTTTTCAGAATGGAAAACACTTCTACTATTTGACAAACCATTTCAATCACACAACTTTCGTAAACTCGAGACCTAAACTCAGTGATTTAGACTAGCAGATGTTAACTCTTTTTCTCCGCGTTCTTATCTTAAACCTTGGGTCTTTTTGCAGATAATACAACAATGCCAGGAACATCATGCTTGTTCTTCAGATTTTTCTAGTACACAACAACAAAACAATGTTTTAAAGCCACTTCTTTTGGCACCACTGGTTGAAAAAGTCTCTTTACAGCAGCATGGCAAATTGGTGTTATTTCCCCCCCTCCAAAACAATCCCACATTAGGATCCCAAATCCCTTACTAGTCCAAAAAGCTTCTATTCCAGATTACTCATCTGCTAAATGCCTGCCTTCTACTGCACTACTACTATTTTAACTGAAATACAAGGTCAGGAAGCTAGAAATCTCTCCAGAAGCATAATTCAGCAATAGCTCATCTCAAATACAAATATAAGGATAGCTAGAAAATGTAAGACAAGTTTTCTACTTCCAAGATTTTCTGCCATTGGAAGCAGAAATCTTGTCCAATTGCTTCCCAAGATCATAATACGGAGGCCTCCAGGTCCATAGCTTAAGTGTTGTCTGATGCTCACTGCTGCACGACCTCAACACAAGCAGCAAATGCCTTCCCAACTGTAACACATGGTCATGTCACACCTCAATTCATTTTATCTTCCGACAAAGCAAAAACACTCAACCTGAAAACCCAGAGGCTGAACATCCCACACAACCAAGCAAATACTCCTAACAAATAACAAAACAAAAACCCCTCTTGCCCTTTCTGGAGGCAGAGTTATGTACAAGCAACACCACTAAGGAGATGAACATTTACACCTGAAATTTCTGCTGACCAGGTGATTCAACAGCCCAAGTGTCAGTTGGTTCAAAACAACAGTATAAAGCATGCATTTCCTTGAATTGTTTGATTATGTCTTAAAATCTATCAAATTAAGAACAGTGATGCTTTTCCCCCACCCCATCTTACAGAGGGGTACAGTAAGTCTTACAGAGCTAAGTAGTCTACAATAAAGAAACCCCAGAAATTTATATATAAACCAAACAAGTAACATCTGTAGAATTTTCTATCCTCCCCCTCCCAATACTGTTGATGTCTCAATCACATGAAGTTCAATTACTTCTGACCTTTGCCTATAGGTTATGGAATGTCAGAGGACATATGCAGCTCACTTGTTTGAAAGCATGTTGTTAGACTGAGGTCATAAAATCATGGAAATGCTTGCGTTGCAAGCAACCTTGCAGATCATTTACTTCCAACCCCTCTGCCATGAGCAGGGACATCTTCCACTAGAACA
>Ga0181612_176052_pt1 | contig 10602 bp, 6 predicted proteins | sample HoacroProtozoa21_FD_119630 | JGI IMG/M metagenome (GOLD analysis project Ga0181612, IMG submission 119630) | Hoatzin crop microbial communities from Cojedes, Venezuel. Combined Assembly of Gp0051906, Gp0051904, Gp0051908
CGGATGTGTTGACAAGTTCGGGGGGTTTTTTGATTCTGCCGCAAAGGGGAAGTTTTTTTTTAAACAATTTTTTTTTTTTTTTTTTTTTTTTAATCAGAATGAACTTGATATTCAGAGCATCACAAGAAATTCAGGTCAGGCACAATACAGCTGAATGCCAGTTACTGGGAAGAGTTACCTGGACATGCCAAAAAGTGCTTAGTTTGAGGAATCAATGGAAACTGGGGTAACATGGTGTTGAGGGACCTTTGTGAGTGTGTATGTGAGAGGAAATTTATTCATACTTAATTTCAAACTTTGCTCTGACTCATCCCAGGTGCTGCTGCATGATGGTGGGCTTTAAATGTCATTTGGAGGTTAGTAAATCTGCCTGGCAAATTTGTACAAACGTCCTTAGTTGTACAGTGTTGCTTCTGTTATTGTTGTTGTTGTTATAACGTAGGAAATTCTAGAAATCCGTCGTGCTGGAGGAAGAGACAGAGAGAGTTGCTGCTCCAGAGAAGTCCTAACTGAAACGAAGCTAGACCAGGAAATTGAGGGTACTTTGAGTTTACTGCATTTTTAATATGATGAGAACTGATGCTGACTAATTTCTTGTGCGCTTTGTAGGGGGGTGAGTAAAAGGAGACCTCTAAATGTCGGCCTAGTAACAAATGACAAATGTATTATTTTCATGGGGAGAGTTTCCTCTTCAGATACCCTGCATCCCTCTAAAAGCTCCTTTACTTCAGCTGCATCCTCAGAAAGGTATGAGCAGAGGTGGGAGCGGTCAGAGGCCAGGGTTACAGTAGGCAAAGCGAGCTAAGGAGAGCAGGGTGCTGCACGGGGAAGGAGGCAGGCGGAGGGGGGACAGGGGGGCTGTGAGGGGAGAGGATCTTCACCCCCTTGTAAAGCTCCGTTTGCTGTACCCACAGACATATGTATCCTCTGCTGCTGCGGATTCACAGAGGGTCTGTCAGGTGTTGTATGGGTTACACACAAGAAAATACAAAACTGAAGACTTCTGTGCTGCAGCATGTTTTAGATTTCATGGAATTCTGTTATTTTTAAAGTCCTGTTTCTGCCATGGCAGTAAAAACATAGTGAATGGCACTAAAGAGTGGGATAAAGCTCTTTACAGCCAAGACAAACCCCCAAAACATTACAGGCACATTCTGCAAAATCAAGAGGTTGTTATAAAAGTCAGGACATTTTTACAAGAAGTCCTTTTGCAAGAAACCCAATGGCTGGCTTTGAAGGACTTTGTTCAGTACTGGAAATCTCTCTAACCAGAAACTTTCTTTCTGGAGAGTATTCCAGGGTCACTGGCCGACCAGCAAAAGCAGAATTTGGTGATTCAGGCCAGGCTGCAGGTTTGAGCGGGTTGTGATGATGATACCCATCATCGAGTCAAAGATGCAGACCCCAATCCTCTCTGTGTGGCCCAGGTCCAGGGCAAATACTGATGCGCCCTTCCCATCTGTCCACCAAACTACTGATAACTCTCGAAGCCGCCGAAATAATGAATGAAGCCAAAGGTATTTCTAGCAAAGAAGGTGGGCTGCACAGCTTTATTGTCCCTTGTGCTACCGGAGTTTGAGCGACTGCTGCTGTAAATGAATGTAAGCACCGTTCTGTCTGTGAGATCAGGCTTTTCTTAACACTGTTTCAAAATAACACTGTTATAATAATTAAGGAGTAAAATGGTTTCTTGACAGGCTACAGTGGAGTGATGCTTTGGAAAGTGTTCTCCTTGTGAGCACTGAGCTATCTGTTGAACCGAGTGCCTTGCTTCCTTCGTTTCGTATGTTAGCGTTATCTTTTATTTCCTTTTCTCCTCCATTGGCTTCAATTCATTCTCCAGGCTGTGGAAGGGGACACCATGGCTGAAGATAGTTTATGCGGAGCCATTCACAACTCTGTTTAGCTTGCTCCTCTTTTCCATAACAATTTGCAATAAAAACTGTGTCAGGAAAGAGCTCGGTGACCTGTGAGGGCTGGGACAAGCCTTACGCTGGAGATGGCAAATTCCTTTTCAGGCCACTAAGCTGGAGATCCAGTGCTAAGAACACAGGAAGCTGGGAGGATAAATACTGTAACTTTTCATCTCATGCATAAGAATTGCAGTCTGTTTTGATCTCATGATAGAGAAAAGTCATTCTGCTTATCTCATCTAACATAGTGGCTAGTCTGATTACAAGCTTCCCTGCTTGGCACCTTTTTAAATTCAATTTGGCTGCCTGTGCCCTTGGCACACAGTGGGTTTCATTAAATTTCACAGCAGTTAGTTTTCATTCCCTCTGTGACACCTTTTTATCAACATTTGACTCTAGTGTAATTTCAAGCAATTGTGCTTTTTTTGCAAAGCGCTTGTACCATAATAATTTGGCAGAGCAGGTGGGGGAAGATGATTCAGACACCATTGCAAATCTGTGTAGAAAACTAATATATGGGAAGCCAGGTCAGCTTGCAAGTGTTTTTCACATTCAGTGATAACAAAAAGGAGCTGCTTCCCTTCCGTCTCTGGTGGTATCATCAAAGACTGTCAAAAGTGTTCGAGAGCTTACTGTAAGAGTCAAATTTTATTATTTCCTTCAGGCTAATCACAGCTTTATTTTAAAAGCAGAGCTAGTGGACTGCTGCTGGATTGACAACCCAAGGTTGTGAGACAAGCCTTCTGCAAGCGGGGCTGCTTAGCAAGTCTGTGCGAGTTTTCTTTCCAAAAACAGATGAGGAAGCTGGTTTGTTAGGAAAGTGTGTGTCTGTATGAGTGCAGGAATGCAGAGAGCTAGTCTGTTTGTTTTCCTTTTAGTATCCGATACTCAGTCCCTGGTAGGTGGGGTGAGGGATGGCGAGCACCCCAGCATGGACCTGGCGTCTCCCGTTCACATCGCTGCTTCCTCCTCCCCAGCGCAGAGCAGCATTTTCTCAAGTCTGTGTCTAAGGCAGATGCTGGGCAGATTTGTGCAAGTGTAAGTGGTTTTGTGTAGGTGCAAGTGGTTTTGAGGTGCACTCTAAAAGGCATCTATTTGTAGAGTGCCAGCCCTTCTGAAATGCCGGCGTGTTTTCAGTCCACCAAACTGAATATCCAAAAATAAAGTGTTATGGTTTCTTGGTAAAATTTTTAAAAGTACCTAATTAAAAATTAATTCAAAGTGAAGCTTTAAAGTTTTTAAAAGTGAGCTCTACATTCAGAAGTAACTCAGAGACTGACAGGCCTGTGCCTCACTGCAAGCCAAGGGCAGCCAAGCTTGGGAGATCACAAATCATTTTCAGAATGAGACTTCTGATGGATGAAACTTTTCCTTATGCCCTTTAGAAGGTATTAGTTCAAGTCCTTCCAGGTTAGCTAATGGACCATCTTGCTTTCCTCTACTCTAAGGTCTCCATAGTCCTGTAGAAGACAAAATATTTCCAAATGCAGACAGTCTTGAGCCTCCGTAAACACCTCAGATTTTGCTTAAACACCTCAGGAAAGCTGGAGGTGATAGGCAGCTCCCCACCTCCTTCGCAGGAGGGACCATTGCTCTGTAGGTCCTGGTGGAGAAGACCCGCTGAAGATTTTCCTCAAGGAGCCCCTCTTCCTTGGAGGTTTCCCATGGGATGGGACTGGTCAGCCCTTTGTGTACACATACTTAACATCTTTTTGGTGGATAGACTGACTGTAGTTTACATCTCAGGCAGTGGCTTGAGTTTACTGGGAAGGAGGAGGCTTAGTTGTGCCAAGAAAGCAAGGGTGTCTTGCTAGCAGTGTCTCCAAACATCCACCCTGTCTCCAGAGGGCAGTGGCTGCCACCAGTGCTGTGTGCTCTGGGAGCCGCTTCCAAACATTGAGCCAAGTACGCAGCAAGTGCAAATTGGCACAGTGCCGCTGAAATTAGCCCTGGCACGGATCTGTCTGGAAAAGGTGGCCTCACCCTTTCTTCTGGGGATGGAAATCGTCTTTCCAGAGCACGGTTCCAGTGCGTGGACTACTGGCTACAGGTGGAAATCTTGCTTGTTTTTTGCAGGGTGGCTGAGTAGATTGGTTTACGGATGAAGGTGTAAGTAATGCTTTCTGTGAGCTTTTTTTCCCGCTAAGTGTAAGAATACAGATTATTCTTTGTCTTAGTATGAGGGCATGAAGTCCAGGATCTTTACTTGATGTTTCCAGCATAAAATGCTCCAGTGAAAGTAGCAGAGCTAATACAGCAGACTATTCAGCAATAAAATAGCTCGGGGGGGAGTTTCTTCCTCTTGCATATAATTAATGATTAGGTTATATCCTGAAGTCTGGAGATTCCTATATATTTTATACCTAGCATAATTGTAGAGGTTTAAACCGCAACAATCATATTATGATTATAATCTAATTATGCAAATATCCGATATACAGGATTATTTTGTACATCGATATTTACAGAAATGTTTTACCAATGTGGCCAGTGGCAGCTCTAAAAGAGTAAATAATCAAAAGATTATTTGAGGATGCAAGTAAATGTAAATCCTAGAAGAGTTAGATCTTCATATTTTGTATCTTAGAAGACTTCAATACACAACTGTCCTTTTCTTTCAAGATGATATATTTCATTATCAGTGCTGATGAACACCTGACTTCGTAGGCCTTCAGCTAGAAAGAAACAAGATTGCGAATGTCACGTGGATCCTGACAGGCGTCTCTGAATATTTATGGGCCTTGATATATATGCAATCTATGGATATTTCACAACTGATTAACATTTTTGAACTTGAGTTAAAGTTTATACTTGGCATTTCAGTAGTGTCAAGGCAAAATTAATCGGAGCTCAAAAGATATGCAGTCTTACTGACACATTGGTGACAGTGAAAATATAAACCACTGAGTAATAGCCTGCTGAAAGACAGAATCTAACCTGGATTTTGGAAGAGGATCTGCAAAACTGGCTTACTGCCATGGACAGAGTCTGACGTGGTGTGCAATGGTGTAGCTGGCATTTACTGACTAAGGTACCAGCTTAAATGACTCAGGGCTCTGCCGAGTTATATGTCCTATAATAAGTCACTTGAAATCATCTTACTTGTGAAACATTAACATGTTAAATATCCAATCTAATCTCTTGAAACAGTTCAGATAAGCAGCATTTTAAAATTTACCCGGTCAAAATGTATTTTAGTCATTGAAGCTCAGTAAGCAAATGCTTTCTTTTCAATGGGCCTCACGAGAATAGTCAAAATTTATATTTGGTTGTGATTTTAGGCTGTCTGGCTGTCTGTCTTTGTAGTAAAAATAAGAAAGTGGAATGAATTTGTCATGGATAGGGGTTTTTTTTTGTTTGTTTGTTTTTGTTTTAAATAGGTCAGTGATAGTCTTTACGCATTTTGAAAGACTGTTAATTCAGCCTCAGTGAAGGCTGTTAGGATCCAGTTTGAAAAACGTCACGTCAAATACTGTGCCTTGTCATAAATCATACTTTTTATTTGTTCTGTAAAATAAAACCCTAAATGAGGTAGAAGCAATAGTTTTGTTTTAATACGTCTGGTTCGTGTAGAAAGATATGATGGACTGTGTGTCTGTAGATGGGTTTCTGCGTTTCCCGACAGAAGGGCAGTGTAGTCCTTCTGGGTGTGGTGGAGCTGGCCAGCGTCTTTGGGTGGAGAGGGGGTGTAAGCTAATTGTTAAATCAATTTTGAAACTGCAAATCTTTTGCCATATTTTCGGTCTGGAAGAGACCACCCAGAGAATAGGATGGAAGTAAATAAAGAGCATGTGCATAGAATCAGCTAGAATCAGCTGCCACTCCAAACACTAAAGTCAAGGTACCTAGAGAAAACCTAGACGGGGAGTACGTTTTGGGTGGAAGAGGAGTTGGACTGTATTAGTTTCTTTCCCCTGATTTTTTATCTTTTTCTGCTTACTTGTTCTCTTAATTTAGACTTTGGCAAGACTATAACAGCCCCCACTACTTCCGTTTACCTCTGAATTCAGTACATGGTGACCTATGTGCTGGTCCATTGACACAGCGACCTGGATTTGATCTGATGTCTGGAAACCATTCATGTCTCTCTCGTGAAATCTCTTTGATTCCTTTTCATGTTTCCCCCTTTCCTCCCAGGATGCTCTTTGAAGTGCTTCATGCCATATCCAGCAAGCATTCCTTAGTCATCGTGGTAGTGGTTGTTCTCATTTAAATCCAGACTGCTCAGATTCTCATTAAAATATCAGAGATTTTTCTTAATCTCTAAAGATATAAGGACAATGGAGAATCTTCTGTCTTGCAAACAGATGGTGAGAGGCGCTACTTCCAGATTGGGAAATACAAGTTCACTTTGAAAATAAAATGGGACTACTGTAAACCAAAGGGAGAGGTGGCGTGATTTTCAGTGATCTTGAACAGTACATAAACGAGAATGGAAAGCAAATGTTGACACATGCCTACAGTCTCAACAGGTTTAAATGTGAGTTCACAAGTTACAATCAGATTTTTCATTGCAGCCTGTCTCCAAATACTCACAAGTAAAACCGAGAAAGCAGGTGCATCTTTAACAGAGCTGATCAGTCTTTGAGATAGATAACGAGGGCAAAACGGGATGGCAAAAAGGAATATTTGAGGGAGCATAAAACATAATTGTTGGGGTTTTTCCCCTTCACTATATGAGTAAAGAAATTGATATCTCTGGCAAAGTTGATTGACAGGATTCAATATTCTAAGTTATAAAAGCGTCTTTCCATAAGATCTTTATCTTCACTGTGTCTCTTAGCACAGATGCAAGGAATATTATTTCAATTTTACAGATAAGAGGCTAGAAACTTCTTGAAGGTTGCATATAAAACTTAGATTTAAATAAATATTGAGTCGAAGCCTTCGAAGTCTTAGGTTTGTGAGCAGCCACTGAAACGGTTGCCATATGAAAACACTACTAAAATACATAGGTGTAATAATGTGCCTCTCCCTTACACTAAATTATGATTACGGGATTATCTGCCTGGCATTTCTGAGGCAGACAGAAATTTATACTGTGTGCAGCCTGAGCTGGTGGGTGACTGTGCAAACAGAGTTGGTCACAACCTAACACATACTGTTTCTCAAGGCAATTTACCCTGTTGAGCTCCTTGCTGTAATTAAATGGCTTTTTTTAGTCTAGTTGTGCAGAAGGCATGTCCTAACTGAAAGACACTGCTAATTTTCTTTTCTTTGTGAAGCTCTTGTTGTAATAATAAATGGTATCCTATGGTTCAAAAGAGGTCATAGCTTCTTTTACGTACAAAGATTATATACGCTTGTTTAGATGACTGGTTTTCAACCTTTCCTGACTGGTTGACTCCCTAGACTGCTGAAAGGCATGGCTAAGCTTGCTGTGGACCCCTCACAAAGGTTCATGACACCTCCTACAGTCTTGGGTCACAGGCTGAAACCTGCTGAAAGACCATTGTAAAAAATGTAAAATTTTCCGTGGATAGTTTTGTATGTTAGAGATGCTTTGTTGTGTTTGAGGAGTTTTGTTAAGGACATTCTGTTCTCCCGGTGTACAAAGAACAATAATCCTATATACTTCTGGCCAGAGAAGCAACCAAGCAAACAAACAAACAAACAAAAAAGCAAGGAATAGATCTGCCACACAGATCAGAAAGGGGATTTTAGATCAGAGATCTCATGGAGCCATTATGTGGTCATCTTTTGCATACATAAAATACATAATTCCTGCACTTTTAGTCTGTTGTGCAAATATGTATTTAGAAGATTAATGAAATGTGGATTATATATTATTTCAAAAGAGTTATTAGGTGTTTCGCCATACTTTCTAGCTGGGTCTTTCACACAGGCAATTAATAGCTCTGCAGATTACATGGCACTGAACAAACAGTACTTTCCAGCAAGCTACACAACATCATATTCACAAAGAAGGAAACATTTAAGACCAGTGGTGGACTGAACATGCTTTTTTAGGTTGGCACTGCACCTACTTCAAACCCTACGTATTCTTAGCTAGTCTAGTGATATACCTGCGTTAGGGGAACGTAGGTACAAATCATTGCACAAAAGCTCCCCTCAAACACACTGCCTTCCTGCATTTTAACCTTCAAACTGCAAGAATCTGAGAAGTTTCTCTGTCTTTCATATCGTCTGGTTTCAGAAGGGATGGTCAACTGGGTACATTAGCCAAGGGTGAACAATCTCGTTGAAATACACCCCCCATATCTCCCTGCCAGTTCAAAGAGAAGCAAACTTTCTTCCTCACAGCATTTTGGGGGGCAGCAGGAGAGCGCAGGTACCCGCAGCCACTCTGACAGCCCCTGCACCACCCAAGAGTTTCTTGCATGAGGAGCACGACAGCACGGTCAATTGCCATGGCTTAGTGTCTGCACCTGGGGCACCTGGTGGGGAACAGCAGTGCTTGGATGTTGATGGAAATTCTACCATTTGTAGGAGTGAGACATCGATACACAGTGCGGCACGGTGACTTGGGTCTACGTCTGATACCCGAAGAAGAACCTCACTGCAAAAATTGCAGGAAATCATGTATAGCTGAGCCTGTCAGACAAGATCTAACACAGCTAAGGTGACCTTCTGGCATCTCCCAGTGATGGGGTCTCTATGGAGTTGTGCCTGTGAAGAAATGAGGCAGCTCCTTTAAGTGCTGTGAAATAAGAAAAAGTGCCAAACAACAGAGTTTTGTGATAATGTGATTGCAAGTTTAATTGGCACATGCAGTTAGCAGAGGACACAGAGAGAATTTGCATTTGCATGTGGGAAGAGTGAGTCAGAATGACTTTGTACCTGCTGCCTATTATGCGTGTCACGTATATTTGATATTTTTAGTTTAATACTTCACTTTATTGTATACTTGATTATTTTAACTTTCTAAACTACCTCAGTGTGAAAACATATCACAGAAGATGGTGATACTTTTTATTTATGTAAGATGCTTAAATTATACTTCTGGACTTACTTACCCGGCATTTTATTTATCTCGCAATCATAATTATTCAATGACTCCTCTATCTGCTTTTGTTCAGTTATGACTGTATAGACAGCAGCCACAAAGAGAAGTCTCTTCAGGTTGATCGGTTGCACAGAGCACCTTCCATGCACTGTAACGAGTTTGCTTGACACCTGGCAATTAAATGGAATAGACTTTTTTGTCGTTCTTCATGAGGATTGGCGTGATATCAGGCATCCAGTGATGTAGCTTGGTTCTTACATGTGTGGCAGACTCTCACTGGCAGTATGAAAAGGACAGGTGAAATAAATTATAGAGTTGCCAGCTGCTTTAAACAATCCTGTTCAGCTTCATAGCCCAGTCTTGTCAAGTTTTGGGGATTTGATGCATTTTTGTGTGAATGTCTTCTTCAGCCTTTTCAACAGTTGCCAGAGAGAACCTCCTACTGAAGTTACTGTTGCTTAAAATTCAAGAGTGCTTTCAACTTCCTCTCTAAGGCAGGGTTTTTTTACAGAATGAAGGTATTCCTTATCACGCTACTGTGTTTAATACATCCTTTTTGATGCCGTAAACAGTGGTGGAGTGACTGTTGGTGTACGCCTGTCGGCTTAAATTATGCTCTTCTACACCTGTTTACTGCTGGGACAATGCCATTGATGCCTGTGAGATTGCTTCAAGTTCATGCCTCATGTAACTGAAATCCAGATACGCACCTGCCTGCTTTCTGAGGTGCACAGGCACAACCCCAATTCCCTTTACAAGGAAATAAATTTGACCCATGTGAGGTTTTTTTCCTCAGACTTATGTGTATCCTAACTCTTCACGGACATGACTTGGATCTACAGAGTTGCTAAGCTCAATGGAAATAAAATATTAAATTAAGAGTTTATTGACAGTTTTATCACTGAAAATACCTGTACCGTGTGTCCACAAAGGTAACAGTTTGCCATTTTTATTATTATTATACTTCTTTCTGTGAGCAATGTACTTTATATCAGTGCTATGACTTTGAGCCACTAACCGTTTCCAAAAGTGCGCTTAATTTGTCATTTAAAGAAGCAAACATTTTCATTAATTTAACAGTAGGCTAAAATATGTTCATTTTAATCAAAACATTGGAAAAACTCCTTGAACTTACCTTAAAACAATGATGAACCAGCCTTATTTCTCAGTGGTTTCTAATACAACTTGAATCTGCTCTGCCTTAATCCTCATCATACCACTCAGTTACCCACTGGGAAATAAAAAAGGCAGCTCCCAGAGGGAAAGACAGCAGAAATTGATTTCAAAACTTGCTTTTTTAAATAATTTGTAAGAAATTATACTTTTTTTTTTTTTAACGTTAAAGCTCCTTTCTGCTTGGTCACAGTCTTCTGGTGCTTTTATTAACAAATCAGTGCTGCCTCACTCACCCCAGTAATAACAGTATTTCAGCCCAGCTTCTCGGACAGCCATACACAGTGCCCACTGCCCCAGGACCTGGTGCAAGCTGCTTGGTGAAGGGCTGCACACACTACCCACCACCCAAGGACTTTGTGCAAGCTGCTTGGTGAAGGAGCGCACCCCAGTAATAAGGGGGCTTATAAGAAAGATGGGGACAAACTTTTTACAAGGTCATGTAGTGATAGGACAAGGGATAATGGTTTTAAACTAAAAGAGGGTAAATTTAGACTAGCTAGAAGGGACAATTTTTTTTGCAGTAGGGGTGGTGAACCACTGGAACAG
>Ga0181612_183462_pt1 | contig 10602 bp, 11 predicted proteins | sample HoacroProtozoa21_FD_119630 | JGI IMG/M metagenome (GOLD analysis project Ga0181612, IMG submission 119630) | Hoatzin crop microbial communities from Cojedes, Venezuel. Combined Assembly of Gp0051906, Gp0051904, Gp0051908
AAGGGACGTTAAAGATCGTCTGGTTCCAACCCCCCTGCCATGAGCAGGGACATCTTCCACCAGACCAGGCTGCTCAGAGCTCCATACAACCTGGCCTTGAGCCCTGCCAGGGAGGGGGCAGCCACAGCTTCTCTGGGCAACCCGCTCCACTTTGTCATTTACTACCCAGAGAGAGATGGCCAAAGCCATCTTACGCAGCCTTAAGGTGGCTTTTGGAGAAGCGTTATGGAGCTGATACTGTAGGAAAACTCTCCCTGAAAATGCTGAGGCTTTGATTTGCAGTTCACACTTTGCCTCTGTGGGGCTGAAATCTGGATCTCCAATCCCGCGTGGCTTTGAGCCACCTCCCATGATGTTCAGCGTGTTCTGTGTGGTTTGGTCCCACCTGATGTTTGCTCATGTTGCCTTCAGACTCTGCTCTTCGTGCAGTTTCCCCGTGCTCTTCATACAGTGTGTACCTGCCCAGGCCTACGTGTACGCACCTGGTGGCTTTAGCTTTGCCGCCTTTGATTTTGCTCCTGTTCCCACGTAACAAATCTGCTAATGCTACAACTTCATGTGGATGACAGAGGAACAACTCCCTTACTGATCGTCTCTTACTGGCAGCCTGGGTTTTGTAAGCATTGCCCTTCAAAATCCCTCTCTGGGTATGAATGGCAGCCGGATTTACAGACAGAGTAATGTAGGACATGGCTTTGAGAGGCGGTGTAAAGTTTGCAACAAAAAGCAGGCATTTGTCTCTTGTGTTATGCCTTTTTTTCCCCCTTCCTATTTAAAAATATGCTTTCATTTTTAAGAAAGCTGTTGTGGATTGCTGTATTGACCACCATTTAATATCTGTAAAGAAGGGCTTTGGGGTTCAGCTCAGGTAGTGCTGGTTACTGCAGCTGGCAACGTAGCCCAGCTTAGAGACATTTGCTCACTTGGGAAGGCAAAAGCAGGATGGAGATGCACTCAGAAATGTCAGGAAAAACTGTTTACAGAGGGGCAGAAGAGCAAAGGCCCTCAGCTGCTGTGGATGTACAGGTGTCTATGGCACAAGGCGAGTTAAACATCACCTGTAGTAAAACAAGCGCTGCAGAAAAAGAGAGAGCAAGAGAAATGTAGGCTTGGGTTTTCAGGAGAGTATTGAATGAAGAACGTTATAAGCCACCATGGGAAGAACGACACCCTGAAGAGTTTGAATAAACCAGATCCAGTGCCTTCGTAGCAGCAAACTACCTTTGGGAAAAGACAAACTAGAGAGAAAGATCCGTGCTTAGAGGGAACAAAGTCTGGCAGACTGGGAGCAAAGAGGCTGAGTCATCAAATGCCATTCCTGAAAGGAGCCGAGGTCCTAAATTAATGCTCTGATTTAAATACAGGCTGAAGCATTGATGTCTCTTGCTGCTGCTGAGAAGGTGTGGTGAACCCTCTCTTTTTCACTCCACTACTTTGAAAAGTTTAATAAAATCAATACATATATAGTCCATTGGAGAGGACATGACTGAACCACCAAAAAACCTTGGCTATTTCACACTTTCACAGATTGTCAGATCTTTGGGTAGGCCAAAATAGTGGAGGATGATTTGCAAGAGGAGACAACCTGCGTGCAGGAGAGGTCGGAAGTGGGGAATTTCTGTATCTGGATGAAAGCATCCCTGCAGCTGTCTGAGGGGAGCGATTTAAGAGTAACCAGGAGGGATCGAAGGGCTGCAGCAAGAGCAAATGATGACCACAGGGAAGTCAGCTGGAGGAAAGGTAGGGCCTGAACATCTTCCCCACACAACACCTTGGCACAGGAGCCGATGTCCATGTTTTGTTAAGACCAGGTTTGCACAGGCTCCAGCTTTACAGAAATTTGTTTTGGTTGTAGCCTGATTTATGAGAAGGGAAGAAAACACGTCTTTGACAGTTCATAGGCGATAATCTTTATCAGCAGATTTTTGGAACTTAATCTTTCCAGCACTCATTAGAATCTTCAGCTATAAATCAGTAGATACCAGCTTAGAGAGCAGCACACTGATAAAAAGGCTTCTGATTTGCATATGCAAACACATGCATTTGAGAGCGTGAGGTCAGCGTGGCATCAGCAGAATGTGTTTGGTTATGGGACAGCCTGTCCCTGTCTTGTGGGGTTTATACTTTGCTCTTGGTGAAGGCTGGGAAAATGTCCATGAACTGGTAGTCTGGGAGAATGGGATTAATTGTGAAATCTTGAAAGTGCACTTCAATAAATTTCTCCATTGATATAATATTATCGTTGTCATTAATCATGTTGCATTAGCAAAATATGCTCTTGACTTGAAGGAATTTTCTTTTGCGTTCCCCTCCTGCTTCCCATGCCTGCTATTAATCTTGAAGACAGCTATCCTCTGCTAGCTTTTCAGATTAACAAGATGAAGTATTCATTAAGGAATTGGAAAACCAAGTTTGAGCTCTTCTGTGCTATTCGGAGTGTCCCGTGCCTGTGGGAAGGGACTGGGACAGCTGACCGTTATGAAGTTTAGTGTTGTTTGAGCAGAAGGGAGGCAGCAGGCGTTCCCCAGGGTGCACGGAGGTGCGTGCTGTTTGCAGAGGACTCTTCCCGCTGTGTCTCCACAGCAGGGAATGTCTGCAGCCACTTTGCTGGTCGGTGCCACGGTCATGCTAGCACTGAACCATTTTTTTTGTATCTTTTGTTCTGCATGAGCTGGACAAAAGACAGACCTGAGAGTGTTTGACTAGCCATCTGCCTAGGGGTACCCGCCGATGCTCAGGGAGATGTGGTCATTTCAGTCTGTTCTCTTTAGGTTGTGCAGTTTGTGGGTGTTTGCTGTGGCTGCGTATGGCTGTCCAGTGTATTGGGGACCTCAGTGAGTCTCAGCAAGATAGAATCATAGAATGCTTTGGGCTGGAAGGGACCTTCAGAGGCCATCTAGCCCAACCCCCCTGCAGTGAGCAGGGCCATCTTCAACTGGATCAGGTTGCTCAGAGCCCTGTCCAACGTGGCCTTGAATGTTCCCAGGGATGGGGCATCCACAACTTCTCTGAGCAACCAGTGCCAGGGTTTCACCACCCTTATACAAAATTCCTTCCTTCTATCTAGGAAAACTGTGTTCCAGTTATAAATGAATCTTTTTTACATCCTAAATTGGAGGGATTTTCTATTAGTTCCCTGAGCACATATCTCAGTACAGTTTCCAAATAGCTTTTAGTGGGAAAGTGGAGAGAATATTGTCCCATTGCTCCTTGTCAGGGCTCTCTGGGAATCTTGGAGGGTTTCTCCATCAGTGAATTACTCTGGTTTACAGTGAATCCAGAAGTTTGGGCTGTTCTTCCTCCTGAGCCAGCTTTTGAACCCACAGCTGTATGTTCTCTCCTCTGTAGGGTCACAGAAGTGCTGGTTGGGAAGGGTCTCTGAGATCCTGCTTGGTTGGGAAGGTTCTCCGAGATCCTGCTCCAAGGACTACATTGAGTCAGCTGTGGCTCTGTCCAGCCAAGCCTCGGAAGCCTTCTGCAGGAAACCATCTGCAGGGTGCTGGTGCTACAGTCCTTCTGGGGGCCTGTTCTGGGGCTGTACCACCCTGCTGGGACATTTTGCCGAAGTCCAAGCCCAGCCTGAACCTCCCAAGCCACAATTTGTGGCTGTTGGCCACGTTCATTACAGCGTCTGCTGCTTCCAGGTAGAGCTGGCTTCGGACATCTGTGTAAGTGCTCTGCAAGCAGTTGTAGGCTGCTTGCTTTTTTTTGTCACGCGATCTGGGTCTGGACCCTCTTCGCTTTCTCCCCATATCTCTTGAACACCATGGCCAAAAACAGAGCACAGTGTTCCAGGTGCAGCCTCACCAGTGCTGAGTGAAAAAGGCGCTGGCTTCCCTCAGTCTGCTGGCCAGGCTGCTGGTTACGTAGCCCGGGAGGCAGCTGGCCTTCCTCTCCGTGTGAACGTGCTACGGGCTCGTACTCAGCCTGGCAGGCACTGTCCGTCCCTTTTCGGCCTCTCCAATGGAGCTGCTGCTCGGGCAGTCTCTCCTGAGCCTGGACCGATGTGTGGGTTGGTCTGCCCCGGGTGCGCACCTTTCTTCTCCGCATTGCTGAACTTCATGAGGTTTCTGTTAGCCTGCTCCTCGAATTTCTCGGGGCCCCGCTGGTTTGAAGCTCTGCATTTCACCATATCAGATCCTCCTCCTAGTTTAATATCAGCTGCGGATGTACCGAGGGTGTCCTCTGTGTCACCCGTGTGGTTGATGAGGCTGTTAAACAAGATGGGCCCCAGGACTGGCCTCTGGAGAACTCTGCTCGTTGCCAGCCTTCTAGTCATTAATCACAACCCTTTCACACAGTGGTCTGCTCAGTTCTCAGCCCACCCAGCTGTCCATGCATCTGGTCCGTAGCCACTGCACTCCAAGATCTGAGAGCACGCTTGGTCCATGAACACTGAGGCAGAACACGAAGTTAAGCGCTTCGGTCGTGTCTGTACTGCCCATGGCTGATTTTTCACCAGCAGACTCACATTTTCCCTGAACTTCCTTTTGGTGCCAGTCTGCCACTACAAGATGTCCTTGTTCTGCTTGATCTCTTCTGATAGTCTTTGCTCCAGCTGGGCTTTGGCCTGCCTGATACTGTCCCTAGTGCCGGAGCATTGTTTTTATTGCTTTGGTGCCTGTCACTGTTTCCCCTTCTTGTACATGCTTTTTGCATTTTAGTTCACTGAGAAGCTTGATACCTATCAATCAAGCCTTCTGCAAAAATACCCGATCTTCCTAAATGACAAGGGTGGGTGGGTTGTTCCTGAGATCTCAGAAAATTTTCTCGAAGCACCTCCTTCCCTTTGGGCTGCTTCTCAGGAAGCTAAGCCTGTGCTGAACCTCAGGATCCTAGCTCTGCTACCCACTGTCCAAGCCTTCCTCCAGACCCTCAATGCAGTCCTCTTGCCATTGCTGCAGCCCACGCTGCCCTCTGACCACACTCACCAACAGTTTTTCACTGTTGGTGAGCAGCAAGTCAAGCAGAAGGTCACCTCTAGCAGCCAGTGTGTAGGACATTGTCACCAGCTGTCTGGGAGCCTCCCGGGTTCCCTGGCCAGGTGCCTTCCCAGCAGATGTCTGGACAGTCAAAATCCCAGAGAGGATGAGGGTTTGCAAGACTTGCACTGGTTGTTTATGGGCAGCCTCACCCACCACCTCCTCTTGGACAGCATCGGATGCTGTCCCAAGTCTGACCACATCGTAGCCCTGCGACCGCAGCAGGACATGCAGTTCTTTGTGTTTGCTGTCCACTCTCTGTGACCCTGAGGAAAGCTTCTGAATGCCCAGTCCTCTGGACAAGAAAATGAATGTCCCCCCGTGGACCTTCACTGGCATACCTCCTCCATACCTTCCTCTCTTAGGGCTTAGGTCCCTGTTCTGTGATGAACCGAGTTTAAAACCCTGCTCTCCACATAAGCAAGTGTGGTCACAAACTGTTCTCCCTCAGGGAAGAACAGACACATTCTCTTCCTGGTAGTCTTCCATCATCCTCCAGTGAGACACCAGGGTCAAGGAAGCAGAATCGCAGCTGGCAGCATCAGCTGCACGGCCAAGCATCCATCTCGGAGATGTGTGTGCTCCACAGTGGGTCTTTCGTTCAGCCAGGAGAGTTTCTGGGGACAGACTCTGTTGAGAACATAGCTGGAACGTCCTCTTGCTTTGTCTGCATCACCCTTAACCCCACAGCCCTGCAGTCACCTGTGAGCTGCTCAAGGGTTTTTCTGGATGTGTCACTGTTACCCACCTGGATGAGCAACAAGGGGTAGCAACTTGGGCAGAGGAGTCCCAAAATCTCTCCACACCCCTACCAATCCAGGCCCTGGGGCAGGCGGCAAACCTTCCAGGACAGTAGTTCTGTCTGGCACGTGGTGTCTTTGTCCCGTGCCTTCCCCATGATGATGACGTGGGCTACGGAATGAGGAAGAGCTCTGAAGGTGGTTCCTCACTCTTTTCCAGCACAAAGCCACCTAGCAGAGCCACAGAAGGTTTTCAGCCAAGGTGGCCTCTGAATTGGATCTTGCCTGGTTTCTTTCCTGAGTTTTGTTCTCCCGAGGCAGAGCTCTCTCTCCATTTTAAATGCGTTTCGTTGTTCTTCATCCATCTGACAAAATCTGTTAGGAAGCCCCCTGCATCTCTCGCGTTCCGCGGCAGCGGTGTCTGGGAAGGCAGTACCCGAGGGCAGAGACGGTCCTTCTGGAGAGCAGCGCAGGGCAGGGCTCTGGTAGCGAGGTGGAGCTGCCAGCACCTCCAGGCATATCTCAGCTGGGCTCGGGTGTCCTCCGAGCTGCGTTTGGGAAGCGTCCCCATTCCTGAGCGCAGTGCGTGCCACGCTCGCCATCGCTGCCAGTGCTGCAACCTGCAGGTGAGGCACAGGCTTGGGGACACCATGCTGTCACCTCCCCAGCTAGGAACTCGGTCTGCTGTTGTCACCACTTCAGTGTTGCTGCAGGGCTTGAACCGATGAGCAAGGACACGTTCAGGGAAGTGAACTGAGGGAGAAAGGAAGGTAACTGCTCAGGACTGCACGTTCCTAGGAACTCGGCATCCAGCACGCAGTCACAGCGTCTGCTGGGCTCCTTCAGGCAGAACTGAAAGGTTTGGCAGAACTGTAGGGGTAGGTGGGCTTTCACACAGCCTGGGTCAAGAAATCCTACAGATACTGCGAAGGCAAAGAGCGTCCGTGCTGGAGTCCTGGGGTGGATGCTCAGCCTGCGTTTGAAAGTGCTTGTGGACAGTGCAGCTTGAAGATGCTCCTCTTACCGGTGGGCAATCTTTAAGAGGCAGGGGAGGTGGCTGTGACGGTGTCGCGTAACTGGGTGGAATGCAGCAGCACAAGGACGTGGTGTTTCTTGAGGGAGGGCTGCAGACTGCAAAGATTCAGGCAGTGGTGCGGAGCTCAGCAGTGGGCTTCACTGAGGTACCTTTGAACAAAGTGGAATCTGAGAACCTGAGTCTGGCAGCTGCTGCAGAGGGACCCCGGGGGGCTGCCCCCCCGTGCCCTGCACCGGAACGGGACACGGGCAGACAACTGCCTTCTCGTGCCGTGCTGTCAGTGCTCACCGGGCTCCCCGAAGTCGGCGGGGCGGTGCAGTGGTTTAGGACTGGATTAGACCTGTCGGGACGTGGGATTTTGAAACTCCTACTTCAACTGACCAGGATTCAATACAGTCTGTAGTTTCTCGCCCTGTGTCATTATAAATATCTGCAGTGTGGGGGTCAGGAGGACGGGGCTAGACTCTTTGCAGTGGTGCCCAGCGCCAGGACAAGGGGCAACAGGCACAAACTGGAGCAGAGGAAGCTGCAGCTGAAGCCGAGGAAGAACTTCTTCCCTCTGAGGGTGACGGAGCCCTGGCTCAGGCTGCCCAGGGAGGCTGTGGAGTCTCCTTCTCTGGAGACATTCAAGCTCCGCCTGGACGCGGTGCTGTGCAGCCTGCTCTGGGTGACCCTGCTTGGGCAGGGGGTTGGGCTGGGTGACCCACAGAGGGCCCTGCCAACCCCCACCATCCTGTGATTCTGTGATTATTTGGGGGAACAGAACTGGTTTTCGCTCAGGCTGTGCACATTTGCAAGGCTTGTGCTGGAGACTGGGTTTGTGGTTGCTTTTCTTGCACATCTTCTATAAATGATAAGGGAATTTGTGAGCTTTCTGAAGGCGAGGTTACGTATTGCGGTGTGTCCAAGGGGAGCTGGGCATCGCCTGTGTGACTTCCCAGGTCTGCAGTTTTCCTCTTGCGAGGAATCAGCATCTGCCATGACTTTCTTCTCTGTTAATGCTGCCACTTTGCTCCCATTTATAAAGACCGTAAGCCAAGCTCTTTTTTGGGCTTGCTCTCTTGGAGACAGTGAGGTTTGCCACCTGTGAACCTAATCTGGTGGAGCTTTAGAAAGCCCCATTCAGCCATCGTTTTTCTAATCACCAGGTAGAGCCGGCACCCCAAGGACTTCAGCACAACACGCCCATGTTTGTTTGTGAATCCAATCTCAAACCTGGATATTAAATATTAGCGTTGATTTCAATACGCACGGAGCAAGCTGAGTTGTATTGCATCACCCTTGCCTTTTATATCTTGACTTGACAAGCTGCATGGCAGAAATTGAGATCAAAAGAAGGAAACAGAGTGGGGGATAAAATTGGTGCGTGGTGTGCAATGGCCAACGCACTAAAAAGAGCAGGAAAACCTTCTAGCAACCTGCACGAGGGATGTCTTGGGTTAAGATTCTTGGTTTCTGGGAAGAGCTGCGGGGTTGGTGCTTTCCAAGGAGCCTCCCCTCGATTTGGCAAGAAGAAAGGCTCGGCGCGCCGCGTCCTGCTGATTTTTAGGCATTTCTTGGTGCGCTGGTCTGACCGTGAACGCAGCGGTGATGCTCCCTTGGACTCTGAAGCCACGCTCTTTTGTCCCTGCTCCCAGTAGGACTGGTAAGAGTTGGTAGTTTTTCCCTGTAAACAGAGGACAAAGTGCTCTCTTTTTTTTTAGCTTTTTTTAACTAAGCTTGAAGAACAAAAAGATTTCCAAAACTGAATTTCTCGTTCTTGCTTCTTGCTACAGCATTGCAAGATCTAGACGTTCCCTGCTTGGTAAAACCATGAACTGCTCCGCCTTGGGCTTCCTCACGAAGCAGCCCTGGTTTATATCAGTTTAGATGCGTGCAGCGTTTTGCATATCGTCTCTGCCTACGAGAGAACAGGTGCTTGGTTAATTTGATTCCTTAATTATGGGATTCCCTGCCTAATTATACCTGGCCCGTTACAAGCTGATTTAGCTGGTGATGAAAGTGATGCTGCGCCTCCAGTGGGACCACGCTAGCTGGCTCTTAGCAGATAAGCACGGTGCAAAACCCATTGGTGAGCGGCTAATTAAAAAACTCAAGAGTTTGGGGCATGAAGTTGTGTTTTGCTGCAATGGCGCTTTGGTTTTGCCAAGCTTGGGAAAATAATTTCTGGGCACGCAGGTCCCTGCGCTACCTGCCGCCGTAAACAGGTTGTTCCAATACACCAATGGTCAAAGTGAATATTGTGGTAATAAATTATCTCTCCCCACACCTTTTTTTTTTAACTTGCTTTTGGATTTTTAGCTAGTTGCTATGGTAACTTTCCACCTTCCTGTTTCTGGCGAGTCTCCAAAGTGGCTGATGGAGGTGGCCTTGGGGAGACAAGTGTGAGCTGAGCAGAGCTTTGCTCTCCATCCTCTGCAAAGTCAGATGCACAATGGGACCTCTCGGATGGGGACCAAAGCTTTAGCAGACTGATGGGTGTGTGCTGCAAGAACTTCTAGTTTAAGTCATCTGCTCCACTGGGACGTGGATTTCCAGCCTAAATTTGTTGCCACAATCAGTTCTGGCAGAGACATGAGTTCTTGCCCGTGCTCTGCAGGGTGGATGATCCTCCATTGGATGCCCCACTTGGAATCATTGGTGTTCAACCAAGCTCCAGCATCCCATCACAGAGGGATGCTGCACACCTACATCCACCCAGAGATAACTTTTGCTCATGTTGCCTCCATTTTACCCGTTTCCCCATGCAGAATTTGGCCATTCAAATTGCATCTGGTTGCTTTGTTCAATCTATCCATCCCTCCTTCCTTTCTGCCACAGTTTCTACAAGGGAGCAAACTGCTTTCCCTGTTAGGACCAAGATCTTTGGAAGAGATTTGCAGCTCCCTGGGGAGCTCATAAAAATGATCTGATTTCTAAGGGTTTCAAAGCAGCTCTTGGTTTCCAGGTCTCGCTCGTGGCCGTTCACCCCTGGCAGACGACACAGCTTGGCTTGGAGCAGGGTTAATCCTTCCCTTTCTCTTTTCAGTTCTTCTGGGTCCTTCTGGTGATCTTCCTTACGGAGCTGCTGCTGATATTCATCGAGATCATCTTTGAAAACAAGGTGGGTGCAATTGAGGGGTCTTTGGGTGCTGCATGGCGACAAACTGTGTGTCATCGAGGGGGAAAATCCTCAAGTATCTGTTAGCGTCCGTCCTGAAAATGTAAGGTTTTCATTGCTCTTGCTCTTCTGGGGCTGCCCATCATGCCTCCAGAGCTGTGATGGATCTCCAGCACCACCCAGAGCCCCAGCCACAGCTCCCCATGCAGACTCTCCACCAAAAACCTGTTGGTATTTTTTTTTCTAGAGGACTCATTAAGCTCCTCGCCTCAATTACGTTAACTGCTGGCTTGCATTTGCAAGGACGGATTTGAGTTATAGCTGAGCCGGCGAGATGGTAAATGCTTCTAACGGATGTCCTTTCTGGCTGCCTGCCTTCTGCTGAAGAAACCCTGCCATTTTCAATTTAATCTTACCCTTGCAATCGATCAAACGATTAAATAGCTTATCTCAGTCTCTGCTGGCTCAATGAATCCACGAGGCAGGAGAAAAACATCTGAAATACCTACTTATGGGCTCTAAAAATCTATTTCCCTTTGCAAAAACAGCTTGATGCTTTCAAACCCATCAAGGATGGGGTTGGCAGTTGAGTGCTTGGTGAGCCCCAAAGACAGGTCGGGGTTGGGAGTTGTGTGCTTGGTGAGCCCCAAAGAGCAGTTGGGATTAGGAGTTGTGTGCTTGGTGAGTCCCAAAGAGCAGTTGGGGTTGGGAGTTGTGTGCTTGGTGAGCCCCAAAGAGCAGTTG
>Ga0181612_114157_pt1 | contig 10601 bp, 3 predicted proteins | sample HoacroProtozoa21_FD_119630 | JGI IMG/M metagenome (GOLD analysis project Ga0181612, IMG submission 119630) | Hoatzin crop microbial communities from Cojedes, Venezuel. Combined Assembly of Gp0051906, Gp0051904, Gp0051908
CTTTTTTGGCCTTTTTTAAATTTGTTATCTTTTTGCCCTTTTTTTTTCCCGGGCCCCCCCCCCCAGAAAAAAAAAACCCACCCCCTTTAAAAAAAGGAGAGCGGTTTGGGGGGGGGCCTTTTTTTTTTTTTTTTTTTTTTTTTTTTTTTGTAGGATTTGGAAGGTGTTTAACAAAGCACGATCTCTTTGTTATGTCAGGTGAATGCCACAGAGAGCCTTTACAGAGCTCATGACATAGAACTGGTGTGTGACACTGAGCAAGCTACGAATGATTTGAGGCTACAAATGATGCATTCCTGTCTTCAGGGTGGCCAGGTCTCAAACTTCATCTTAACTTGTCCAAGGGTGGAAGTTGGATTTTGGTTATTCTGAGCACTCTCACCTGCCCCTGCAGTCAGCAGGAGTGTGGCAGCTTTGATGGGATACTGTGGATATGTACACCAGATTGACGTTAGGTAGCATCTTTGAGTTCTTGTGATAATTGATTCACTTACTGGCTTAGGAAAGTTGTTTAATTCTGTTTCTCCATTTGTAAAATACCAATTGTGAGTCTCTTTATCATGTCAATATATTCATTCACCCATTGCAGAGTGACCTAATACTGTGTGATCGCTATCATACCGGAGATCACAGGCAAGTTGAAATGCTATGTTTGATGCAGTGTTTGCATCGTACTGCTTAAATGAAGCTGAGTGCCATACACTGCAAGTTAAGGATAATAAATAATGAGTAACAACTTTGTGCCTTGAGCAGTGAGATGGGCACAGTGTGAGAAGAAATGGGTAGTGGTGATTAGAATAAAATATACCATCATCATGTTTGTTTGTGGGGTTGGACAAGTATAAGTTATGTGGATGAAACTAACTCAAGCATGAGGGACTTGCTCAACCTTACAGGCTGTGACCAGAAGTGACAGCATGTTGAAGGACAACCACTGTGTACGTGATTCAGCCGTGTACAGCACAAACTGTGTAAGTTTAGACATGAGTCAGCGAGGGAGAACAGCAAACAGTGAGAAGCTGTGGCTGTCTAGGAGAGGGAATACAATAATGGGGTCTTGCGGTGTGTGTGCTTCTTGATGGCAGGTGTTGTCTTCATCAGTTCTCCCTTGGGTCCCAAGTATTCAGTTAAACACAGCGTCGTACAGCTTATGACGTGGGACCACACCGTCTGTCCACCTCCAACTAATAAAGTGAAAACATTTTGAAAGCACAGGGTGGATTAAACCTTACAGTAAACTGTTCCATTCCCCAGCATGTCACTCCTGTCCGCAGTGCTGCGAGCAAGTGCCTTTTGCAAATAGGCATGATTTGGAAAGCTACAGAAGAGGAGAGCGGAATATCGAGGCAGCTTTGATCACTTACTTTTTCTTGCCAGACTGAGAGGGTACACCATTCTTGTTGCCTAGAAAGTTACGTTTGTTCCATATCCTGGCATTTTAGGTAGCGTCTACATACTCTAGCTGCTTTCCTTTCTTTTCTCAGGCTAGAAAGAGCTTTTCTAGCCTCATGGCTACCAAAATGTGTAACAGACAGCTGAAACTCTTTAGAATGAAATAATTTCACCTACTTAACAACAGCTAACTTGAAGCACGTCCCAGGGATTTGACCTTACTCCTCACCTTGCCAGATTCAATCAAGAGAGCATCATGTCAGCTCGGGCAGATGTCTAAATATTAAGGTTGTGATTGAACATGGACAGGTTTGGTTGTGCCGTAAATTAAACCTGTAAAATGATAAGCAATTAAAAGCTTATGTCTAAGCTTTTTCAAAGTTTATATTTTGTTGCATATCCACATTAGCTGTAGGCATAATCATAAGAGTGAGGAAGGCGCAAAATTTTAAGATGTCTGATGCTGGAGAAACCCGGAGGTTACCTAAGTACTTGTTATTAATCATATATAGGAAACAAATTCAGTAAATCTCTAAATTGTACCAGGCAGCTGGGTTTTCAGATCTCCTTCACTTTTAGGGGCAGTAGGAACTAGAGAAATTTTGTGTAATTGTACACCATGCCATGCAAATAGAGAATAACAAAGTTAAAGAATATACTCCTGAACTGAGAAGTTTGTGTATCAGAGTAACAGGATAGCAGAACTCCTAACATTTCTTTCCAGTAAATGTATATTTTCTGACACGTGCATGCACTTCCCTCACCAGAAGCCAATGCCACTTGTATTTCATTGTGTCACTGAAGCCATCATAATGTTATGGTGACCTGTTACTTAAAAAATAACTAAGTAGCCTAAATAAACGACATCTAAGCACAGATGGTATTTTTCCATCTTTGGAATAAAACAGAAAGCATATTTATTCTCTTTGCAGATTCGATTTCCATATTCTGTTTCGGTCCTGATACTAGTTAAAAATCTGTGCCGGACTGTTCCACAGCCTAGAATAAACAAAATTGAATGCACTTTGGACACGTACAGACCTTGCCAAAGGTGTAAATTCTATTAAATTAGCCATATTCAATTTAGAATGCTTCTGGGCTAAGCAATTCCTAGGGGTAGAGCCCTATGTTGTTTAAAAAAAAAAATTCCAGAGTATCATCTTGATGATGTAAAATTATCTATTTGACTGAAATGTATTTGGGTGTCTTGTTTATGTTGCACCTTTATACCATTTTTTGGACTGCTCAGTTCATCTGAGTTTCCCAAACTTTCTCTGCATCCAGCTGCATGCTGCACATTTTGTTTTACCTAGTTGTGTGTTACTTTCATTTACCTTATCTTGCATTTTAATGGTTTCACAATTTTCAGTGAGCCTAGACGGCATCTGAGTTTTGATAGGGGTAAGGGAAAATCCCTTTTATTTTACTCAGTCAAATAAGTAAGAGACCGTTGCCTGTACTTGCTTCTTGAGGAATGTAACTCGTTTGTTGGCTGGTTGTAGGTCTTCCCTATTCTGACATTCAGCCCAATCTCAATCTCAGCTTCCTCTCCTCCTGCAGTTAATTACCTTTCCTAGGTGGTTCTCTCAACTCCTTTCCTCTTTAGGGAGTTGTGTTCGTTAATATAAATAGAAGTATAATATAAAGCTCAAACCACAGAAGTCTTCCACCTAGATTCCCACAGCTGTTATGTACTTTTTTTTTCTTACTCCTCTCAGCGTCTTTGCAACCTGTCAACAAGCTCTTGAGAGTTGCTCAGAATGAGCCCTTACAATCTTCATTGTGGCTACTCCCTGTGTCTTGTACAAGGGCTTGGTTCATAGCTCCGTGTTCCCATCACCAGCTCCCGTCTTGATTTTCTTCTCCTGGGCATTGGTGTATGTATGTCAGAGGTGCAGCTGAACCCCTGCTTTTTGAATGACGAGTGCACCTGGTGCTGTGTTCCTGAGAGCAGCAAAACAATTGTTTAAGTATTTTGAAATGTAGGGATGCAGCCTAATGTTTTTAAAGCTGTGGTCCTCTTGTTAATGTAGAGTAATGGTCTGGCGGGATAATCTCCCAAGAGGAAAAATGCCTATACTATAAAACATACTAATTAAGCTTCTGGAACATGTAAAAGAAGAATAAAGTAGAGAGACTTCAGTGCTTCTGTTGACTGTGAAACAAAAATATCCTGAAGCTAGTGGTGACTCCAGCTGATAAATCCACCCACATGGTGCTGCATCTAGATCTGAACTAGCATGTGAGGGACCAGCTCTGGAACCTCTGCACTTGCCATGCAGTTAATCCACAGCTGGTTAAAAATCAGTTGCATTAGATTCAGTAACCTGTTGATCAGCGAACAGATCTGGAAATCTGTTGTGGATATCTCATGCTTTTTAGAGGTACTTCCAGATGAGTTCTTGGGGACTTAGGCTTTTGAACTCAAAAAGCCAAGTCATGACTGCCGTGAGGTTTAGAAGAATTGTGTAGTCAGTACATAAAGAATTATGTAAGAAACAGCTAGTTAAATTTTCATTTCGCTTGGTGAGTTCCTACCAGTCTTGTAGAGCAAATATATGCTAGGAGTAGGCACTGACAGTAATTGTGTTAGCGCTGAACCTGTAACTAATATGTATAACCTGAAGGTATTGAAAATGTTTTTCATAATGATGCTTCACAAAAAAAACCCAAACCTAACATTTGTTAACCCTTCTGAAGGGATGTCAAGTGCTCGTGTACAATTCTGCCATTACTCATAGGTCTCCACTGTGTCTTGAGTTGAATGCTTTTGTCGTAGATTAAATAACGAAAGCTTTGACTCAGGTGGTGAATAAGAGCATAACATTATTGTAATATTAATTTCATCTTTATACAAAAAACTTGGAGTACTAAGTCTGGAAATAAAACCATATACAATTCCTGCTTTATCAGCTAGAGAAGAGAGAACTGTATATGTACATTATAACATCCTGTGTCTTGCATTTTCTGGATAAAATGCCTGTATAAAATCTGAAGTAAATGGAAGGACAAACATGGAAAAAAAACCTCCATCCTAAGAATAGATTTTCAAGGAATTGTAATCTAGGTTTTAAAAATTCAGTAACAGGTAAATAAAATGCAAAATTCTGCTAAATTTACTAATATAATGGCTTTGGATGTCCTTTTGTAAAACCTAGTTTTAAAATCGGTTACATCTTCAGTTTGTTGGATGTGTAGTTAAAAAATTTGAATGGTAATATTGCCTATGGCCATTTCAGAGTTAACCAGAAAGTATTTAGGTGGTGACTGGAACATTTAACATTTCTGTGGAGAGTTTCAGCAATTAAGACTTCATAGTTGACATTTAATGTATCTGGTAAGTAGTGCTCTATGGTTTGAAGAAGTAGCTCTGTGCTTTAAAAATTTGTTAAAATATCATTTTTCCACATCTTGATAGTGCTGTTTTAATTATTTTCTCACAGCAGTGTTATTTCCATACATATAATTTAGATAGCAAATTTTAAGTAATGTAGTACCTTAAATTTGGGGTGAAGGGTTAGTTAATGGTTTTTGCTTCAAGTTGTAAAAGAACAGGAGAAAAATGTGATCTTAGTTACATCACTCTGAAGCTGGAGTAACTGTCTGGCAGCTCCTAAACAATATTTGTTTCTCTGATTAAAATCTGATGCATAGTGAAGAAAGTTTATCATATATTGCTGCTTTTTTCTTCCTTATTTTGCATATCCCTGTTAAGATGTTAATTCAGTGTATTTAGAGAGATTTGCCTCATCATTAATGGATTCGAATCATTGACAGGATTAAATAAAAAAAAAAAACCACTTTTTGACAAGTTATTCTGTACATATGTTTCAGTATTTTTAAAAAATCTCAGCAAGGTATACATTTTGCATTGTCTAAATGAGTTGGCAGTGCTTCTATCTGATGATGAGGTAGGTGCGTTTATAAAACAACTTTTTAGGGCTGACTGTCATGGTAAATAAAAAATTGCTTTCCTGGTTCTGTACATTTTCTTCCCCATAAGCAGTGAAAACATAAATCAGTTGGTAGCTAGCAGCTAATTGCTTAGCACTGACATACTTTAGTCAAGTGGGGGCATCGTTGGTCTTTCACAAATAGGTAATATGGCCGAAAGGATTTACTTGTTAAACTTAAGTGGCTGTGATACAGTAAATTACTTGCTCTATTTTTGTCTTAATTTGGGAACTCTCTAGCCATAGGGTGCATAAACAGCATGTTTGTTGTGTATCTATGCATTTAATTATATTACATTGAAAAAATAGGTGGGCTCAGTGCTTTCTCTGTAATTCAGACCTTGGAGTTATGTCAGTCAATTTCTGTTTAATTACATCTAAGAAGTTTTTAAAGTGACAGTATTTCTCTGGTGAAATGAGTGCGTATTTCTTGAAAACATCAGCTGCAATGAGTACGCTCTGTGCTGAATTTGAGAAACAGCTACAGTCTGACAAATGCCTGAAATACTTAATTCCATTTTAATTATTGATTTGTGCTAACAAAAATGTTACTAAAATTGTTTAAATACCCTTTCAGGAAATGGTTGTTATCAGCTAATGATACTTGTTAGAAACCACCCTCTGATAACGATTTATGGGCAAAATTCCTTTTCCACGTAGAAAAAGCAAAGCCTGGAAGAGGAAGCTTAGTGGGTATGGTTGGAAGTTTAGAAACACTGTGCCGTAATTACTTTTATGTAGTCACGCGCTTAAACAGGAAGAGCGCAGCCAAAAACTACGCTGGAGCCTATAGGAGATGGATACATTGATCGTATGTCGCAGACGCAGCGACTGTCATCCCCACGCCGCAATGGTGGTTCGCAACGCGTGGTAAACTCTGCCCCTGCTATGCCTGGCTTTTGATCCAGTGGCAGTGCGAAAGGGCTTGTGGGGAAGCTTTTACACGACGGCATTTTGGGAAGTCTTTCGAGGGTGTGTATCACGGGCCCTGCACTATGGATCTGCCTTAAGTGTTTCAGCACAGCGTTAAGCTGGTACAATTCTTGGCCTGTTCTGCTGTGCAGATCTGGAATCCTGTATATCTGCATCCTTTGGAGACCAGCGCCAAGGGCGACGACTGGGGATAATAACTTGCGATTTGTGTCTTTTGCAAGTTACAGTCATTGTAAACTGACAGCTGTGAAGGACCTGAACTCACATCAAAGGATACAGATCATCTAGTTAGGTCGATTAATGTTAATTCTCATCTTCCATTAAATTCTTTTATCTTCTTCTCTTTTTACTATTCTTTTCGTGTTTTTTTTGCAGCCAAGCCCAATACCAAGTCCTGTTTTGGGGAGAAAGCCAAACGCTAGCCAGTCACTGCTTGTGTGGTGCAAAGAAGTTACAAAAAACTATAGGGGAGTGAAAATCACCAATTTTACTACGTCGTGGAGAAACGGTTTATCCTTTTGTGCAATATTACATCACTTTAGACCAGACCTAATGTAAGTTGTATACTCTTTGTTTGCATAAGCTAACTCTTATAGAAATATGTCGCATTGAAGTTTACGTACAAATCAAATCCCTGTTTGTTTCAGGTGTTGAACTGTTTTCACCCTTTTCTTTCAAGCAGGGAACCATCCTTTCTAAGAAAACAGAGTTATGGATGCTCAAACTTTATGACCTCTTTGCTCTCCCTTGTTGTGTAAACAGTTGTTTCTCCCCTCTCAGTGATTTGTTTTTGCTCTTCTTAATCTATACAAAGAACTGACTTCAAGATGATTATGAAAATTGTGCCAGTGTTGAAATGAGATGAGAGGAATAAGCCTGTAGCTCTTTGTATGCTGACAAGGACGGATTACCTCCTGGTAAATTTGGTTGTCAAGGCTGGCCTCTAGTCCCTGCCTTAACTTCTTTTTTAGATGGAAAGCTTCAGGCAGTGAAACACGTAATCGGTGTTTGTTTATTTATTTATTTATTTATTCCTTTAATTTTCCACACTATTAGTTTTGTTGATTGAATTGCTGTGAAATTGCTAGTTACTGTATGATATTATTGTATGTCAAATTTTTAGATTCAGTTTGTTTTAAAACTGCTGCTTTTATCAAATACTGTACATACCCACTGTGCCATTTTCCCCCTCAGTGACTACAAGTCCCTGAATCCTCAAGATATTAAAGAGAACAACAAAAAGGTAAGAACTGCCAGGGGAAAAAAAAAAAAAAAGACATAGCTTCAATTTTGGCTTCACCGCAGGTTTTTATTAATTTTGGGAAAGTGCGGTTGTTTTGTAAGGTCATAACTGCAGCTCACAGAAGGTATTCAACCTCCCGCCGTTCAAATCGGATGCATTATTGACTCTCGCTTCTCATGGTCTTTAACATTCACAACAAGTGCAAGGCTGGCATTAGAGTTTAATATTTGTATAGCCTACATTAACTGTGAAAGCAGAGGAAAGGGCTGGCCAGCCTTCTGTGATCACTCCTCTGATTTTTCTAATCAGCCACGTAATTAAAAAAAATGAAAAATGTAACTGCCCTTGGTTTGTCGTATGCAAGACTTCTCTTTCTGTTGCTTTAGCGGGGCTCCGTGCATTGGTCACAGTCAATGTTGCTTTGATAGTGATTTTTGTATTTTTAAAGATGAAATTTTACAACTACTTTTATACTGTGCAACTGAGTGTATTTGTGGGTGCAGAACCTGACTTTGTCTGCAAAGTTTAGGATAAAAACTGTTGAGACAACACTTTCCAAATAAATCAAAATATTAATAAAATAGTTTATATCTTTGTTTTGGGCGGCTGTTTTAAACGACTCTTTGTACCTTTGTAATGCAAAGATGTAAAAACTTTCTCTGGAAGATGCCGGAACTCAGTTTAGGAATCACCAGAAGACTTGTTATTTTGGCTCACTGTTTTAGACATGTTACAAACTTCATTTGAGCCCTAGGCACATGTTTAGAAATTATAATTTTCATGTGAGTTGTTGATAATAAAATTGTTCCTGAAGATCATCTGAAAATTGTTTTTAAGTAGCTGCCTTCTTAATGCTGTGATTTTATTTTTATACCCCTTTATAAACACTTAATTGAATTGGGTTGATGGTATAAAAATGTACTTTGAATATTATATAGCAAATATAACTAGAGAATATTGGATTGTAGATATGTGGAATTTCTGAAAGGGATTTATTAAAATTCATTTGTGTTTAGGGTAATTATATTTTAATGTGCCTGAACACTTACCTGTTAGCCAGGGAGTGACTTGTCTTTAAAATAGTACTTAAGTATTACAAATAATGAAATATCTGTGGCAAATGATATCTTTTTCATAATAATATGGGGTCTTATGATGACCTAAGTGGATTATCTGTGACATCACAGTGTTTTCTGTGACCGTACGTTTTTGTACTTTAAGTTTCTTTGAGCGTCTGGGCTAATTAAGCCGGATTATAAAAAAGAAAGAAAGAATAGTTTATTAATTAAAAACGTTAGTGGTACAATCAGTCATCTTTGCTTTATGAAACTGTGATGGCAAGCGGTGAACTTTCTAGCCCGTCTCTCTAACAGGATATAGTTCCCAGGATTGAAGAAGTAATGATTGTTGTTATTGTGCAGTTTTTTTCTTTCATCACTTTGCAAGCCTTTGCCTGACAGCTACATTGAGTATCTCAGTTGCTTCCTGCAGATTTATTTCCTGGTCTCACACAGTTCTGCCTGATAACCTCACGTGCCCTTGGTTGGAGTGAATGCAGCACTGGAAACAATGGCTGCTTATAAATTCTATGCAGATATGTAACACATTTGACAATGATTCCTCCTAACCAATTAAAATAACATCTATAGATGAATAGGACAATTTTCTTTGTCTGTAGCAGTTTGGTTTTGTTTTTTTTTTCCTTCCTCTCAGGAAAGGCAGTAAGAGGTGACGGTAGCCATAGATTAAAGGGTAACGCGTAAGAGTATATCTTTTGGAAGTGCATGACTTCATTTGTATTTTAATAAAAAAAGAAGAAATCTTAAGAGGCAACTGTTTCAGTGCAATTACTGTGTATAATTACGCATTGAGATGCACTGTTGCAAAAGGCATACCATTGGAGCTGCTTTATAGCACACACTAGTCATTTGCCAGATTGATGCTGCTACTGATGCTGAACAGCAAAGGGCATTTACCTGTGACATCTGATCTTCGCCAATATGTCAGTGTGTTACATAGTTGGGAAATGGTTGGAATACTGCCTGTGGTGCTTGTGCTGATGGATCCCAATTGATGTCTGTCAATCAGCTTGTCAGTAAATTAAAAAAGAAAAAAGAAAAAACTTCATCAGGAGATGGGTAAATAGGCTTAGTGTCCTGAATATATATACATATGTGTGTGCATATGTATGTATGGTAATTTCCACAATATATCTTACCACCCTCTCAAAAATAAATCCCAAAAAAACACCAAACAATTACTCCAGATTACATTAGCATCAGTCAGAATTCAGATATATTTTTGGTGCATTGTGCTTATTGCAAACTGAAATTTCTGTGAGGAACAGAAGAGAAACTAGGACTATCTTTGAGAAAATCAAAAACGTTACACGGACACCTTCCCAACTGATCCAAAGAGTTGTGGTTCTACTTGAATGTCATATATATAGAAATATCCATATAGCCTTCCCAGTAACGTTAACCAACTAATTTTATTTACTATGTCCATTTAATTATTAGTAAGTAATAATGAAAATTGTGTTAAAATTGTGGCATACTAGCAGTATAGTCCCTTATCAAGAATAGAAATTTTTCATATTGCTAATAACATGTCCTGCACTTTAAAAATGTAAGCTACTAAACTACACTTGGCTGGAGCTTGGAGGGGATGAAAGAATGAGAAGTGGAAGGGCACAACAGTATGGTTCTAATAATGAAATTCTGGTTTTAATTACTTTATTGTTTAGAGCAGCATGTTTCATTTGAGGGATTATTTTGTCGAAATAGTAATATATCTTCTGGATGTTCGACTGGCACTTTCAGTTTGTTGTGATGCTGGGTTTTTTTGCTTTTTTCCCCAGTTTTTGACCATTTCTACTAAACTTCTTAATATATTTGAACTCAATTGTCTTGACAAAATATTTCATTTTGCAAGGAAGGAATCCTTTGAGAATATACATTTAAACAGAAGAATTCAGAATTACAGCAATAGCAATTCAGAATTACAGGGATAGCATTGAGTCAAAACGGAAAAAATTCCTTTCCTTTAAGCTGACAGCCATATTTTTCTAACAGGCATTC
>Ga0181612_156902_pt1 | contig 10601 bp, 6 predicted proteins | sample HoacroProtozoa21_FD_119630 | JGI IMG/M metagenome (GOLD analysis project Ga0181612, IMG submission 119630) | Hoatzin crop microbial communities from Cojedes, Venezuel. Combined Assembly of Gp0051906, Gp0051904, Gp0051908
CAGTTCATGGGCAAAAGGGTATTCCTTCCCCATAATGAATAATTCTTCGGTATTAACAGGAACTTGACATGACCAGCAGCCACCTTCAACTATTTGTTTCAACAGAAATCAACTGTTTATCAGACATTTATTACTTCCTTGAAAAAAACCAAAACACTCCAGCTAGCTCCTTATTTAATGGCACAAGCAGACATGGAGCTACATCCACATGCCCCGAGCCAACTGCTCCCTGCGCTCATCAGTGCAATCAGTCTGCTCATTTTGACACCTTTCAGTCACTGGCTCCAAGCAGGATTTAAACCATCAAGCAGAAACCTTGATTTAAGACACCGATTTTAACCTTGATCTCTATTTACTTTCATTAAAGTCATTAGCTTTCGCTAACTGGGATAGCCATTAAAATAGCAGACATCTGCAGGCAATCGCCGCTGTCAGAAGAATCCTAACTCCATAAAAATAAGAAACATTAATAAAGTGAAATGAAAAATGCAGGTTTCACCACTTCCCATTCTGACTTTTTTTCCCCTCTCCAGAACCCGCGGATGCAAATTAGAACTAAATGAAAAATGCGAAGTTACCTTAGGCACACAGCACAACCGATAGGTTTCAGATTTAACACCCATTAAATAAATCAGTAGCTGTTCCTGTGGGGTTAGATCCCTTGGTTCCGAAGCCCTAAAAAAATATCTCTGTTCCAGAGCCTTCTGCTCAAAGCATCACTAATTTGGAAACAAAGGCTTAAGTAACTCTTCCTCTATTGCTGCTCAGCATCTCGTTGATACGCAGGGAGTTCAGACACCCATCCTGCTTAGATCTACACCACTGAAAATATTTTGCATTTATGTCTTTTGTCACGAAAATGTTATTTAAATGCTGGTCCCAGGGTACAAGGCTTCTCTGAGCCCCTCCCTCTTCCACCTATTTCTTAATATCTGACCAGAGGGGAAAAAAACCCAAAGCTTTTTGTGGGTTTTTTTGGCTCTCGGGGAAGCAATATAAACCCAAACAGTTCTTCACGCACATTTATTAACAAACTGAAATCAAGCATATTTTAGAGAAAAGCGTTCATGCATAAAAGGAAGAATCTAAACACCAGCCTCGACTCCACTGTAAAGAGGCAGGTACTGCATGTATTACAAGATACTTCGGCATTCCCAATTTGAGCCGATGTTCCGGGTGTTTCCCAAACTCAGCGTAACATTAAAATAGTGGAATTCTTTAACTGAATGAAATGCGAAGTTCCAGCGACAACGGATTTTCAATAAATCATAGAAAAATGGAAATACTCATTCTTGTGTTTTCTAAATACTTTAAAATATACTAAATTTTTAGTTTTAGAATTGGACAAACTAAAACTGGTAACTGCAAACCTTAGGCACCCATTCGTACTTTCTTAATCATTTAGCATTTGCCATTTACTTCCGAGGAACAAGAACCAAAAAGGCATTTTAATTTTTCTTTTTCTGAAAGAGGAAGGACCTCAGTCACGAGGGTCACAGCAATTTCTTGCTCTTTTACGCTTTATTTTCATAAGTGGCCCAGGAATGTATGAAAAATTATGAACAATCAAGACTTCTGCTGTTAGATCACTTTGCCTCTTTACAAAACTCCAGACAAAGCACATAAGCTAAAAAAGACAATTTCTTTTATTAGCATTTATCCTAGGAAAAAGCCTCTTTTGGAACCTTTCAGTGACTGCGATGTCAAAAAGCCGCTGAAGGTTGGTTCCCTGGTCTGCCTTCCTGTCCATCCGAACATCTAACGGGTGGGGGGAGAATCTTCTCTGTTTTGCGCTTGATCAACATCACAGTTCATTTCTCAAGGCAATGAAGAAAAATGCTTAATGAGTCAACAGCCAACTACAATTGAACCCTCAATAAGAGCCTAATTTTGGCAGAACCTTTACCTTTCCTTAAAAGAAACTAAAAATCAGGCATTAAACCCAATTCTTAAATTTACTTTAAATGCTGCTCATCATGAGAATTACATCTTTTCATACCTGTAGCAAAGCCACGTCAGTTCACTCTGGGTTTGAACTCTTCAAAAGACCGATGGTAGACAGGCAAATAGCAGAGAGAAAAGCCAGTTTTCTCTTAGAATTTAAGCACGACCTTGTCCATCTCTTTCAGTAACTTGTCTCTATTTTTCCAGCCGGTGGCAGGAAATCTTCATTTCTACAGCTATGTCTGCACTCTTGATCTTCGCATGCCTCATCCTCGCCACAACACATTTTGAGCATCCTTCTAGGAATAAAAAAATCTCCTGCTTCCCTGAGCGCACAATAAGGCACCGCGTTTTTATCATTTCCAGCCTTGTAAATGGCACAGGCCAGTACAGAACAGCCTGCGTGGAAAAAACGGATACAGGATTTGTGCTTTGTTAGAGGAGAGAGATCTACTACTTACGGTGATCAACTAAGGAAAGAAATTATTTCATTTCATTAAAATACGAAACTAAGGATGAAGGAGGCTTAAAGCAAAATACCTTCAGTGTAGTAAATCTGAGCAGAGGGCTACGCGCCCACGCTCAGGACTGCCAAAAGCAGAATTTGCAGGTAAAGGGTTGATCCAGGGCACCGGGGAAACTGGCAGTGGGCAAAGAACTCTGACAGAAGGGAGTTCTGCAAACCTCATACGTCCTTCCTGGAGATCCACGATGGGTGTGAAATTGTAGAGTAAGAGTCCGAGATCAAGTTTTGACATCTTCCACGCGGAAGCCCTGCCCTCAGTCAGGGTCAGTTTACCCAACCCGTTTCCCCAGTCAGTACCACAGTACACTTAAATTTCTTGCCTCCCACCCCAACGGCTCACTGTCCCCGTTCTTTGTTTTTCACCACGGCTAAACTCCTTGATTTCCTGCAGCAACACACGACGACTCCCGATGACAACAGCAATTTTCTCAGCGCAGCCGAGTGTCCACAGCGGGGTTACAGAAGAGGGAAACGGAGCAGCAGCCCCGCAGGTATTTTCCAGAAGACTGTGCAAACTCTGATGATGGTATGAACTAGAAATTCCATCACACCCCCCTCATCCCCTGCAATGTAAGACCACAGCTGACAGCAAGGTAGGCTTCTGGCTGCGAGAGCAGCTATGCTTTCCCCCCTTCTGCCAAGGAATAGGGATGGTGAGCAGATGCTGTTGATTCAGATTAAGATGCAGTGTTGAAGCTGTATAATTAAGCTTACACAATGCACACCTATACCACACCTGGCTCTGAGAGCTGCTGCACTTCCACGCCTCTACCAATACCTTTAAAGTCACCCTAAACCAGTAACATCACAGCAGCAGAGAGACCACCTGCTGTTAGCAGGTTGGCAAGGTGTCTCCCCAAAAGTGAAACCAAGTTCCCAGCTCTTTCCACAAACATATATATTGATAAAATGATATAGGTAGGAAATAAATCCTGCTATTTACTTAGCACTTTTTATTTTAAGAACTGATGTTCGTTTTACAGCTCAGTGACAAATCCTGTTTGGTACATCATCACCTTATTAAAAGCCTGCCACACGTGCAGAGAATGTTAAGTTATATTAAGTATGCTGTTAACTTGACAAAATACAGCTTGCAGCTTTCCACCTGACTAACGCTGCAGCAGAGATGGCACATTTTCAAGGGGTAGGAAACAGACACCCTCTCCTTTCCTCGCCAAGGCTCCAGATCCAGTTGAAACTCTAAACACAGTAAAAATAGGTAAGGTGTCTCGGCCACAAAGGCAACGCATCAGCAGCTCGGCCATAACACTCCACTCCACATCCACGTACGAACATCAGTTATTGGGATGTGACTGCCACCCAACTGCAGCAAGTAAAAGAAATGGAAACAGTCATTTAAAATATTCCATTTATCCAGATATGAAAGCAAGGCTAGACCGATGCTGAACAAGAAGGCAGTTCAAAAGCAAACACAAAAGATGTCTCAAAGTGACAGATATTGATAAAGGCAGAAATCACAAGATTTTGTCCAGTACTCAAAAGGAGCACAAAGTTCTTTTGCACAGAAGGCAAAGATCCGACAGCACTGCCAGTGCAATCACACGTGGTGTTGGTGGTTTCAGCCATCAGGAAAAGACTGGGAATAACAAAGGAACGCCAGAGTCAGATCTTTAAACATCTTGGAAGGGAGTACATTAATATCATTACCCGAGCATTGTCACTTGTGCTATTGGACAGCAAGTGTAGGAACCCAGTGTTATCTCCAGTAATTAAAATACCCTTCAAAGGGAAACCTTTGTACGACATTGCAGGGAACAAAGGTTTCAGATGTACACTAAGAGCATGTCAACGCCGCTTTCTACTCTGTACAGGCTTCTCCGGAAGATACAACAGACCCAGTATCTTCTGTCAGCAGGATTCCAGCATGACCTCTTACTCTAAGCTTGGGTAAAGAAACCAGCATTTACCTTTTGTCTCTCTACACATATGAGTGGTTATACTCAGACATATCATTCGCATCGTCTCGCTATCTGCCAAAGTCCAGTTAACTAATCCTTTGGTTTATACTCCTCCACCTATTTCAGGAAATCGACTTCAGCAAATAGACATACTCTTGGCTTGTTCATTGAAGGTTTTTTAATGTGAAGAGAAATGGAAGCTTCTGATTAACGACGCGTGACTGCTGAACTACATTAAAATCAACTGGATTTTCAGCAGTTTCTAAGCTGTTCACAATTCCCGAAAAAAAAGCCTCAGCGCTCAAGTCTAAGTGGTTCATCCAGTGAAGCTGATGTTGTACACCAGGTATTACAGATGCATCTCAGGTGCAGCTGAAAGCTGGCAAGATTTATCTCCTTTTGCACAACATCCCAAGCCTTGCAGGAAAATACAACCAAAAAGAATGAACCACCTTCGGTCTTCACAAGCAAAGCTTCTTCCACTGGTCTGATTCAAAGCATAAATGTAACGTTGTTTTCAACACAAGTCCCATTTATGCACCATGAAATGATGGAAAAAGTATGATGCAAAGTCTTCTTAAATAGTCACCCAAAACAAAGAAAGCAACAGAAGCTTGACGCAAAATCCAGAAATAGTCCAGGGCAGTGCTTGGATATCACTGAAGATTTAAGGACTGCTGGGGATTATGTGGCCAGCCACAAACTGTCTCGAAAGAGGTCATGACAGAGTTCTCTGCTGCTAGGATGAGTAAACAGATTGCCATTCCCCAATTAGAGGTCTGTCTATCAGATTTAAAAAAAAAAAAAAAAAAAAAAAAGGACCAAGGAAAAGAAAAAAGTCATGCAGCTGATCGTCGACGAATCACAAAAACACCTCGCTGCAGCTGTCCCAGATAGATTCTCATCTTTGTGCTGTCACTGGTTTTCCTCACCCAGATCTGCATGAAAGAAAAAAGAAAGGGGCATGGAGATATATTGAGGAGAAAACCCCCAGGAATCAATACACAGACAAATAAATCCAGGAATTCTTATTGCCAGATCTGAACATCTCTGCTACTCCGGGTGCACAGGTCCAGCTTAAGCCCTTCTCCCTCCCCACATTAGGCATTTGCAACCTGAGTAGAAAACGAAATACGGCTTCTAACTTCACTGCCTTAACTTCCTGCTCAAAACAGTCACCAAGAAAAATTGCTCTTTCTAAGTATCGTCAGGAAAGCAAGTCTCCTTCTGCCACAGTTCGCAGCAGAACTCTGGTGTTAAGCTTTACCTAATCAAGAATAAGTCTGTCTAGATCCACAGATCATAAAGTTATCTGTCCTGGGATTTGCCCAGACAAGTAACTATTAGTTAAATGAAAAGCTTATTCTGATTTTGTTCAGTGAAGCATTTCCCGCAATGTATTAAATAAATTGTATCTGCAGATAAAAGGGCCTCCTTTTTAAACACCTGCATGGAAGTACTGACATAACTTGCCGATATACAGAATGTTTCACAGGACAAATTGCTTCCATGGAGCAGCCACTCAGAATTTTTAAAAAATAAAAATCACTTTCGAGAAGTTTAGACCCAAATGCCTGTACTTTAAAAATAAAATCTGAGCAAAACTTCTCTGCATTTTATCACTGTAACGCATTTAAACACAGTTAAACAAATGCATGGAAAATTAAGAGTTATCCACCTCTTACTACTAGAATATTTTAGGACACCAGTCCAATATTGCCTACTGCAAAGGAATACAAAGTCAGCGTTGGCATGCAATTTATCCAAAACTTTTCTTTTTAGATACCATATTAGCTACAGACCTGGCAGAGCAGATTGATTTAACCCTATTGTTTTAATTACAAATTGACTTCACTAGCAGAAGCTCTCAACATAAAATAAATTTAATATTTGCCTTCATTTGTACTTCAGTTATTTCTCTAGAGAAATTAGAATCCACCTTTGTTGATACCCATCTCTACTGCAACATTTCCAAGCATTTGGTATGTTTCACTAAGCAAAAGAAATCTTAAATCTACAAACTCTGAGCAACTGTACAGAACAAACATGTACGGCTTTACGTTCTATCACAATACGATAGAATGGTAGGTTTGTTTTGCTAAATCACTTTGTTAAGTTCCATTTGGAGAAAAATTAAAATTCAGTTTTAAGTGACCACAACAGTGAAATTACTTATTAACACTAAAACATGCCACACAGTTCAGAAAAATAAAAGCATCAAGACACACATGAACTTCAAACTGCTGTTTTAGACCTACAATGTATTTTGCAATCAGAAGACAACATCTCTTAATTCTAAAGAACTGAAGGAGATGGTGAATAGAAACAACCAAATCCATCTCTGAATTAATTTTATTCCTAGACTGTGAAGGAAAAATAAACTTCCTCCTTTTTTCAACTTCCAACAAACTGAGCTTGCTGAATAAAGTCATGGGAATAAAAAAATCCCAAACTTTCCCACATGTACTAAAAAGCTTACTGTTGTCAAAAGGTAAATGACTGAACTGGTTCCATGCACTTGGCCAACGATTTGCACCAATGCAGCAGCTGATTCACAGTTTCCAAGGAAATCACATCAAAAGTAATAGATTCCCTTTAGATCTAAAAACATCACCAAGTTTTAAAGAATTTGGGCCTGGGAAGTTATTTTTGGATTGTTTTTTTAAGGGGGATCATCATAGCCCAGACTGTGTCGGAGAGGCCCACAGCCAATTGCGAAATTCAAATCCAGTTTAACAAAATGGATTTAGACCTTCGTATGAACAAAGATACCTCTGATACGCTGTTCACTACTTCCCCAGCCACAAGAAGGCAACTGCATGCCGTAATATCTCCAGTGTTTCTTAGTTAGGTCTTTTCACTCTAAGCATTAATGGAAACGCTGGTGGGGAGACACTCTGTGCAAATATTGGCAGTAAAGCTCCTCTGAATGACTTCATTTCCTTCAGAAATGCTCTCAACTTTTGACTCCAGCCTACAATTAGAGACCTCAAATCTAGATCTGCCTTCCAACTTCTAAATTCAAGCAGGACCCAGTAAGATCATAGTTTGGCAACCATGCTTCCGAATGCGTGATGAAATCAGAAGCGCACACTGTACTCCTAAAAGGACACCTTCTCATTTCAGTGTTCTGCTTGGTATTTATCTCCTTTGGCTTTATACTGTTGCAACGAACCCTCCCAGGGCAAACAACCGCCATGCCTCCTTCCCAGCCCCTCTCAAAACAGCCCCACAAAACTAAAACAAAACCTACTGTCTCTTTTCAAAGGGGAATTCATGCATTTATAATTAACAGATTGCACCTCCTTCGGGTTTCAGGTAAGATGCTCCCAAAATACTGAGTTTTAATGTTTTACGTTAACAGTAATAGCTACAATCAGATCTATGTTTTTAACGCATCTGCTAGCATGCTACTACTACTTTATCTAAACAACCAACCGTTGAGCATAACAACTGTTGTTGCAAGGAAAACAGTTGTGATACAAAGCATATCCCATATGCAACTCATTTTGTTGAAATGAAAATATTTTCCCCGAGCTGCCAAAACAAATTAAAGTTACTTTATGGGCTGACTGAAAAGAAGTGCATTCAAGTCTATCGTTTCTTTCCTTGAAGCGTCTGCTATCTGCAAGCAAAGAACCAACTGCTCCCTTTGCCCAACTGATGCACCGCACAAGCACTAAGCTTTTCTTGCGAGATTCACATCAATCTTAGGCACACACCTCTCTTCACCTGCTTCTCTAAGCCTTAATCACTAGCCACAAGAAAATTGTCTCAGACAAATGACTCGCCTGCCCTCTCTCCCAAGCAGGTGACGAATGCTGCCACCTCACTTTACAACACATGTACTCCGGTTAGCAGGAAGAATTCTCTCCCCTTAAAACAGCTACATTTGGTGACAAAGATTTTTCCTCATCCTCTTCTGGATTCCCAATGCGATTTTTTTTTTTTTTTTTTTAATTTTGCATTAATAATACCTGTATGTATGTTCCCGAAATAATGGAAGTGGACCTTACAAGTGTGGTGCCAATGAGATGCAACACGTCAGTTCTCCTCATTTTCCTGCCCGCCAAACTACTGCTTGCAAAATGCAGGATCCTTCTTTGGCGTCTTCCCATCTCCGATCTATCTCAAGCAGAGATCTCTCAACTCAGTTTTGTCTTGGATTCAGCTTCTTTAGACACCAGACAACTAGATCTTCTCTGAAAGTAATACTGATTATCTCTTAGCCCTTACTAGACAGCCGCCTACCTGCCTGTGCTGACCCACAGCTTTGCCCACTCCCCTGAGAAACAAAGCAGCCCAGTACCTCGTTGGCGCCCACAGAGCTGATCACACAGCTGATCTTAGTGTTCTCTTTAGACTCCAGGTAAATAGCCTGGCTCTTGTGGTACCTGCAAAAATAAAATTAAAAAAATATTAGAGAAAGGGAACACATGAAACCAGAGACTGAGAAAAGAACCAGCGATAAGACTGATAAAGTCTACAAGCATTTGGATAGAGTAAATATGAAGCCAGTCTCTCTTTCCACACCGCTTTCCCCATCTTCACCCATGTAGCGGGTGGTCTGATTTTACACACACACACTCTTTGCATTTAAACGCCGCTTCAGAATGCATGAAACTCTCTCAATTCACATTCAATTCTGCACACAGACTACTGAAAACAGATTTCACACCTGAAAGAGGGAGAGGCAGAGCACCAAGCCACAAGGCAGGAGAACACTGACTGACAATAAGCCCGTGTTTCAGGAGTTAATCGAACCAGCCTTTCAGATTTCAAACACAGGACGGATTTTAGCAGGCAACTCCATATTATGCCTGATAAAATGTGACAGAGCAAATCACAGATACTCTAAAGTTATTCACATTCCCCAATACAAAATTACTAGCGCACCGCCACCAAAGTGAATTGTACTCAATCAGTGCAGTCTATATATTGTTTAAACAGAGACCTCACATTTCCAATACTGTCTTCTTTTGTGAAAATATCCAAAATGGTAAGTGACAGGTAACTGACTCTGTAAGAAGCTGTATATACCTGCCATGATGAGACCATGTCTAAGCATATCCATTTTTTCACCTTTTAGATCACATTTTAGTCATGCTATGTATTTTTCTTAGTGCATTTTGTATAAAACAAAGTAAAGACTTCGAAATTCCTAACTCTGAATTGCTGGATTTCATGGTCTCACCTTCTTCGCAGACCGCGTTTCTGGTAAGCGCTGCAAAGCATGCTAGACAAAACTCCCTGTTTCTGTTCATTCTGCCTAGGAGAGTGCCATAGCCAGAACTAATCATACTGCAACAGATTACTTGTAATTAAGTAATCTTAATCAAGAGAACACCAAAATGCTTTATAGTTATAAAAGCAGAACTATACTTCCACCTTGACCTTAATCATGATGTGCTTCAGATTTAACTGGGCAATCCAAGCTGCAGAATCACTGCACAGAGCTTCCTGCAGCAACGACCTGGGATGCAACTCCCTGCGCCCTGACTGGCTGACAGCCACTTCGCAAAACGCAGGGCTTTCCATACTCTTTACAGTTATTTCTAAAATAACCATACTGTAAATATGGAAGTTCTCCAATAGTTTATTCCACCATTTCTTCCTACCTGCTCACATACTCCCAATTTTCACACTGCTTGCCAGTAATAAGAATGATAGTGTCAGCTTTCTAAATGGACGAATTATGAATAGGCTGGGCAAGGTAATAGAAAAACCCACCCAAATCCCAAAACCTTTAGACACTTGTGCCCAACCATTACTCTTTCCCTCTCACTTTAACAGAAAGGATTTCAGCGGGTTCGAGGGCAATGCAACAGCAGCAATGATCCGAGCCAAAAATTCCAGTTTACTGCGCCCAGATGATCATTAATTGCTACAAAGGAACAGTATAAGCTGCTACAAACCAGACCTCGCTAAGACATGAAAATCTCAGTCTGGCAGTGTCCTACCACGCCATGCTGTGACTGCTTAAGCAAGGAGAATGCATCCTTCCCCTCTACACTGCCCTAGTGAGGCCTCATCTGGAGTACTCTGTCCAGTTCTGGGCTCCCCAGTTCAGGAAAGATGAGGAGCTGCTGGAGAGAGTCCAGCAGAGGGCTACGAGGATGAGGAGGGGACTGGAGCATCTCTCCTACGAGGAGAGGCTGAGGGAACTGGGCTTGTTCAGCCTGGAGAAGAGAAGACTGAGAAGGGACCTAATA
>Ga0181612_180361_pt1 | contig 10601 bp, 7 predicted proteins | sample HoacroProtozoa21_FD_119630 | JGI IMG/M metagenome (GOLD analysis project Ga0181612, IMG submission 119630) | Hoatzin crop microbial communities from Cojedes, Venezuel. Combined Assembly of Gp0051906, Gp0051904, Gp0051908
GCTGACAGTTTCCACACACACACTCGCATGCGGCATTTCATGGCTGACCAAAAAGTGTGAAGAAGGGAATGCATGACTGCATGGCAACACCTGAGAAAAATCAAATTATTTTCCTTTCCTTGCCTCCAGCTAGCTACAAACAGCATCGGCCTGCCTGGGATATGCAGCTTGCTTCTGTAGAAACAAATGAACAAAGATCCGCACCATGGATTATAGCACACACAGAGGGAAAGGTGCTATATAAAAGTCCGTTGAAGCATCTGCCAGGTACAGTCACTCATTTTTCAAGAGCAGAGGACCAAATATCCATAAAAACAGGTGAAGACTTTTTAAAATAAATGCTTTCATATGAAAGATCAATGTTTCGTATTGGAAAATGCAATGGAAAACTCCTGGCCAACATTTAACTTGAATACGGTGCAAGCTCAACAGCTGTTGCTGCTGGAATGGAGGGGCTGTTGAGCAATTCTGGTTTTTGGAAGGAAAAGGACGACAAAATCTGCACCAGCCACCCTCCATTCCCTAACCAAGAGTACATATAGCATATTCAGTTTAACACCACACAAATGATATGGAAGCCATCAAGAATCTGCAGAGGTTTTTCAAACAGAAAGTAGGCATCTAACCAAGAATAGCCCCAGCAGAGCAGACGTAGCCTTCTGGTCTGCAGCCAGAATCCTCAGTACCTAGAAGTAATAACTAAGACAGGCAGTGTCCCTGCATCAGCTGGGGCAAGCGCCCGCTGTTCAGGAAAACGGCTTGGGAAAATCCTCTTTAAAGAAATCATTGTACATGGAGGGGGGGGGGGAAAGAAACAACCTCTCGTTATCCTCACTGTTGGGGAAATACATCGTGTGACTCCAAACATGTCAGCTAGCCACCAAAAAGCCCAGCCGAGCTGACGCCTTGAGGTGAAATTCAGCCTGGTTAAGCTCACGCAGAGTACGCGTATTGGCAGCTTGCTTGCTGTGGAGGCTAAGGGTGTTCATCACTGTGTAAAGGTGCTGAAGGAAAGACAAGGCAGCACTGCCATGTGGTTCTTCAAAAGCGATGCTGTAGCAGTCGGCAAATTCAGGGCTCGTCTAAACTCAAACAGCTTCTCTAGGCGGCCTAGCGTTTCCTTTGAAGTATGTATCTATAAGCACATATGGTCCTGGAGCATATCCACACACATTCACCAGAAGGGAATGAGAGTGGGTGGAATATATCAGACTATCCCCAAGAAAGGGAGTGGGAAGAAGAGAGAATAAAAATCCTGGCATAAACAAACAGCTGCTATTTCCAGCCCTCCTGGCCGAAGCCCTCCCCCACCCCGGTGCCACTCTGCAAGATGCCTTGTACAACTTCAGAGACAACCGGAGAAATAAAAGCGCAAGAGCACGCATTTTTGCAACCCAATTATGACCACTTACAAACATGCTGTAAATCTATTCACCACTCAACACACCAGGTACGTCCAGCAAATGCATTTGCTCAGTGTGTACCCAATGTAGCTTGATATTCTCTACATAGCTTGAGTGTGCACATTCAAGCAATAAAAAAATTAAATAAACCAAGCCTGGATTAGACTCAGTCCACAATAGCAAGGAAAAAAGAGTAATTATTGACAGTGGCTTGGTTAAGCTTATAAAAGCTTAACGGAAAAGGATTTTTCCATAATTGCCATCTCTAACCTTTTATCCATGCTCAGTGGGTACATTACCTAAGTCAGCAGGAAGTTTAGCCACTCCACATGAAATTAATAACATTTATGGGCTGACCCATCGCCCACAGCCTCCTCATAGCTTTTTAGAACAAGAGCTATGAAGATGTTTCTGTCCTCCCATCGGGCAACGGTTCTTACCACACGTAGCTGCTTAAAACAAAACAAAACAACTGCCTCCCCCCGCCCCCCTTCAGCAGGCAGCAGTCCCTGAAGACCGAACCTCCCTCCTACATGTTCTCAGGAGCAAATTAAGCTTACCTACTAATTACAGCAATAACAACAAGCTTCTCAACAGCGGGGCATCCCATCTGCTGACCCACCAGCTAGCCCCTGTGCTCGCAGACACGGGTCAGCCCTTACGTCTCTCCGTCCCATCCATTCACCCACCCGCAGAACAGAGCTCGCCGACGTTGAAAGGACGTGTTTCCAGTTTGGGTGCCTATAAAACGGCTGTGGAGAGAACCTGCACACACAAGCGACAGCTTTCAGCCTGACTTTGTATTCAGGTACACGGAGAACAAGATAAACTAGTTTAACCAACGCTGACCCAGTTTCACACTGGAAAGGACCAACACAGACACGAGAAGTGAAAATATATTCCTTAAGAGATGCTGTTCATCTCTTTTGAAATGGCAAGCATGAAATGTTTGAGTCTCTGTGATAAAATTCTAGGCGAGGACCAAGTGGAGCAAAACCAGGTCAGCACTCCGACTTAACAAAATTGTGTTGAAAACCATTAACAGGAAGACAGCACACACGCTTTATAAGATAGCGCTCTCTTCAGTGCCATGGACCAAGAAGAGAACAAGAGAAATCAAGAGGAGGATAAACAAGGCTGGCTGGGAATTGATTGCCGCCTTTGAAATTTTAGTGGAACAGTTGGAGTAAGAAGCTGACTGCAGCTGAACTGAAAAATCGCTACATGTAGCTAGATTACTCATCTACTGTTAAACCAAATTAAAGTGTTCTTCCCACAGGCAAGGCTGAAGGTTTCAGAAAAGCCATAATTTGTAACTCAGCAAAGTTTAGAAGAAAGCTCTGCAAACCTGAGATTAATTTTGTACTTAATGGACACAAAAACAAAGGACAGATGAAACTTCATGTTTGCTCGATACAACAGTAAATACCGCACAGCACGCAGGATGCGACTGAGCCAAGAAGCTGATGAGCTGCGTTACAGAAGAGTTCACCTTATCACGTCCCAGCTACAGCCAACCTTCCTTGCTCTGCAAACCACCATTTCAAGCTGTCACAGAAGTGGAAAAAAATTTAGATTCTCAGCAACCCGGACCCATATCGCAGCCAGCATTAGGAAGCGCTATCAATATGAGTTTGCATGCGCATCTCTCAACTTTTTTGAAGTTAGGCAACGAACTCATCTCTAGGAAGCACGAAAAGCAAGCGTGCAAGGCGTTTTAGTAAAGCGCTGCAGTGAATACTTTTGTCCAATTTATTTTCCAGGAGCGATCGCACTTTGGACAGAAGCCCATTTCTAACAATTTATTTTTCATGTCTGGACAAGGCAGTATCACTTCTACACAATTTAATCTCTTTGCTAATAGACTCAGCCGTTACAGCTGAAATACACAAGCTTAACAATAAGGCTAAAACACCCAGAATACTTAAATCTGAGAAATGTGTTTGCTGGCTTTAGTTCAGGACAAGTAGAAGCAATTGGCTAAAACGCCGCAGACGGGGGAGCTGCGGCGAGACCTGCCAAGAGGTTACATTGGACTCCGCACAGCTGCCTACAGAAATCCAACCGCTCCGAGCAGGGCACAAGAATCAGCCACAAGAAGTCTTTCATGGCCAGCGAAGCTCCTGCAAAGGGCCAGGAAGCACCTGGGTGCCCTGACAGCTCGCCTTGGCTCAGCGCTACCCTAAAATCATGGGGACGCCGGGCCGAAAACCCCCGCGGACCATTTTGCCCACCGCATTTCCCCACATGGTTGTTGCGCTCTGCTTGCAAGCCGCCGTTCAGCGAACAGGCTGCGATTTACCTCTTCACCCTCAAATTTGTTTGGATAAACAGGCTGTCCTTTGTTCCAGGCTGTTACTACATTTACACATTGTATTGTAAATCAGCCAGTACAAAGCAAGGCAGGCCCTTGAATGAAGACACTAACATTTTTGTTCACGGCAAAATTAAACAAGTAAGCGGCACAGAACTCCATTTATAACCCCGGCCTGGAAACAATTGGTTTTTAAAAGGTGAGAGGTTTTTAAAAGTTTACTAAACAAACCTAGCCAGTTACAGAGTCTATGGAGTCAGCTCACAAACAAGTTCAAGGCTGTATAAACTTCCAAAGCAGGGCTATTTCTGAAGAGAACTTTAAACAGTTTAAAAGGTTGCTTTCTCCGCGTTTCAAGGGCCCAAGAATTATTGGCAAGTGATTTAGCTTTTATTGAGTTCACAAATAGAGAGGAATTATTCACAGAGGAAGCGAATGAACTATTCGCCCTGTCTATTAAAGACAAGGGATCTACATAGCACAGAGGAGTCGCAGGACAAACATCAGGAAAAACTTCGTAGTAGTAACAGCTGAGCAGAGGAATAAGCAGCGACAAAGCCTTCCCCATCAGAGGTCTGGAGAAGAGGTTCAACAGACATCCGTAACAAACAGCTTAGCACAGCTGATTCCACCTTACGACAGAGGATGGTCTCTGTATACAGCCTCTTCAGATCCCTCCCCTAACCTGTTTCCCATTATTTTAAATGTTCTTTTAACTAAACTGAGTTTGCTGAGACCTCTCCCATGGGTTGATAGTTCGGTACAGCCCAGCAGAAAAGAGATCTAAAGTAATCATTATCTGATAAGGTGCCCAGGTTTTCTGGAAAGCTATCATCTCAGTCCCATAACTGAGCACATGTCCACAGTAAGCAAAAAATAAAATAAAATTTGTGCTGGCTGATCCAAAGGCCAGGAATAAATTGCATCTGATATTGTCTGCAGTCCAGAAGAGAGGCCCTCTGATGGGATGCTACAGAGAAGCTTCAGCTGGACATCTGCGGGATGTCTTTCACTGCTGCAGACAGCCCCAGCGTCCTTCATAAACACGGAGCTTAAAAAATTATCTTAAGTCTCAAACATAAGTTTGAGTGGCAAAACTATTTTTATTCCTTTGATTAATTTAAGTGGGAAAGAGGCAGAAATGTTATGGATTTGGGTTTGAAAGCTTTTTGCCCTTATTGCAAGAAGTATGTTCAAAAAAGAAATCCTCTACAGACTCCTTTCGGGTACATCTACCATCCGTGGTACAGACAGACTCCACACTTCAGGAGTTTCAGATCAAAAAGAAAAAAATTCAGGAGAGAGAGGACATGCCCCTGTTTGATGCTTTGGAAGCCATCACTGTCCACACTGTAACTCTGATACTACCTGATGGTCCACTTTGACTCTCCGCAGCAAAAGCAAGAGGAGTTACAAGTCCCCACTCGCTCTGGTCTCTGCAGAGACCAGAAAGCATTTGCTGAGCACGATAAAGGGAAGCTCAACCTCTGCTTCACCACCGGCCCCAGCGACACCCACCGCAGCTGGCTGCGGTCGTTTCTTCCCTCAGGCGCTCCCCAAGCATAAGAGCCACGACTGAGGTGACCACCCAAGCCATTGCGCCCTTGGTCATGAAAAAAACCCCAAACCCCAAAACCACACTGATGTGGCTGTGAGCATGGCAACTTCCCCCTGAGACCCTCGGAGCAGCCAGCTCTTAGCGGCTTGCGGGCTGCCCCATCCTCCAGCAGGGAGGGAGGCAGAGAGGCACCGGCACGGCTGCTGGGAGCCCTGGGTCACCATGGCTAAACCCTCCCTCTCCCCAGCGCCACATGCATCCCTGCCAGGTACCTCCTGCAAGCCAAGTTCAACCCCCAGACCCTGATCGGCTCGTGTCACCCCACCGTGCCCTGCCTCTCGCTAAATGATCTACCCTTTATGCCACTTCTCCGTCTTCAAACACATCATTAGCAGATTAATCAGCACCGGAGTGCTTCCCCGACTGCCAAGCATCACTCAGAGCATGACCGGGGCTTTGCCCTCTCTCCTCCCTCTTCCAAGCTGCCCTTCCCTCTCCGAGCAATGTTTCAGGTGAGGACTCTGGTTTCATTCCTGTCACCCGAAGATGCCACAAAACACAGTGAGAGCACCTCACGGGACAAGCGATGCTCTCACCTGAAGCCAGATCTGTTTCTGCCCTGAGCCAACACAGGCTGTATGGAAATGCTGTTTGAGGGAGCAACAAGTAGCCAACAACCCACACCCATCTGATGGTCTGGAAACCCTGTAATTTGTGCTGTGAAGAGAGATTACAGCCCATCTGTCCCGGCTGGGGTACAAAGGAATTCAGAGTGAGTTGTGCTCCCCCTCCTTGCCTCCCCTGGCCCCCTGCTTTGCCACGAAACTAAAGCCAACACATATAACCGTGTCCCTAACTTGCTGACATGATCTGCCACTTTGCTGCTGCTGCAGCCCTTGCAGGGGCCCAGGCACTGCACTTGGGAAACCAAACGTTATCCGAAATCATCTCCCGAAATCTGGCGTGACACGGGCTTTTCCTACGGTTTAGTCTGAGCCTGCGCTGATGGGCTCTGTGTGCTCCACCACCAAGAGTTATTTTCCTGCTTGGAGATAATGCTGCCGAAACATCTCTAAAAACATATCCATACACTTTAATATGAAGCCCCTGCACTAAGTATTAAAGCAACGCTGTCAGATTAAAGGGACTATAATATATTTTTAATACCCCATTTTAAATGCCCCCTCAGATTATTACCCAGGAAAGTTTTTAATGTCTATTCTTGTGGCTCATGTGTGCTTTACCTGCCTGTCCTCCATTTCTGCCCCATTTTTGCCCCAGGTACATGATGCTTACCAAAGTCCATCCAGCATTTTACTCAGCTCCACTCTGCAGCCGATGGAGGTCGGAGGGACCCGCACATCACCCCCACAAACCAAGGGCTGGGGCAACACGCGGCCGGGGTGCCCACGGCGAAGGAAAGCCGGGCAGCAGCCATCCCACAGGGAGGGAACGCGCTGCCGTCCCGGCAGCAGCACCACCCGGTCACCCGCTGCAGGAGCGGCCCTTGATCGCAGACACCGGCTGCTCCTTGGCAGCCGCCTGGGCACGGCCGCTTGCTGCCAACGCAGGATGGGAGTCTGTACTGCAGTTTCATAATGACAGGCAACTCACCCTGTCACTTCCCATTTTAGTAATTTCTTATTCTGACAAGCAGGGACAAATTTGACCAAAAGGTTCCTAATAGCAAGACCATACTGAGTTCTGAACAAAGAAAAATGTGCTTAAAAGCTCTCGACTAGTATCGCTGCGGTGCACACAGACAATAAGGAGCTGTAAGAAGCTTTTCTGTCTTGCGCGTCTTTGACTATAGGGCGACTAAAAACCGGAGCAAAATCAGTTAGCAAAAAACCCCTCAAAATCAAAACAAATAAATATCACCCAACAATATGCCCCCAAAGACACAAAGAAGTAACTCAGTGTTCTTAAACAAAGACAGGTAAGAAGAAAGCGCAGCTGCCCCTGGAAGTGCCACGAGCGGGAGCTCCCGGAGGACAGGACAATAGGGACACGGCGCCCGCGATGCCGCCGCCTCAGCCCTGAGCCCAACAAGTTCCTTCAGCTACTCAGGGTCCTGGCTTCCACATCTGCAGAGTGGGGATAATAACAGGTCTTTACATCACAGGGGTGTTACAAAGATCAATTAGTTAATGTCTGAAAACCGCTTTGAAGATATAGCAGGTGGTGAGTATTATTATGCAAATAACATGATTTAAGAAAATCACAAGTGCTGGATTAATACTAATCCCTTTGATATTTAAAAGACACCATTTTTTCATATTTTAAAGCAGTGAGCATTTATGCTATAGCTTTCCACGGCTGCTGCAACAACAATTTTTAACCTTTTCTTTTCGTGCGGCTCAATACATAAAACTCCTCCGCAGACATCTCCACAAAACCCAATCTCGACTCCAAGCTAGGAGCAGCGGAAGGAAGTATGCATGTTGATGAACTGGATAACTAGATCCTCTGCAGGAATATTTCTCAGAGGATCGAATGTCACAGGCCTAACTTACTGTAACAAACATTGCAGAGTCTTTTGGTTTGAGGGCTTTTTTAGGAAGCACACTAATTTCACGCATAAAGGCATTTGTAAAACAATAGAGCTGCTACCTAATGATGCCATTTTATGTGATGGAAAGAGTGGAGAAAGAGAGAAGGATGTGGTTCATTCACCTCTTCCAAGGTTGTGTATCTGAATTGTAAAAAAAAGAATAAAAAATAATTAAAAAATCTGATGTCTAATGACCTCATTTGGTGGTCTCGCAGGAGATCAGGCTGTTGCAATGCCTACTCCAGCTTGCAGCAAGAGGCCACACAACCGCTCCGGCTGCAGGCGGATGTAGGGAGGGGGGCGGACGGCCGCAAGCCAGCCCAGAAACGCAGCCCGGCTGAAAGCTTGCAGCTCGCCACGAGAGACAAACATGAGTCAACATGAGAGCTGAGGTGGGATGGGGACAAAGAACCTAAGGTGAGAAGCAACGTCAGAAACCACGGAGAGAGCCCAGCCAAGACCAGCCGTCCTACTGGTCTCCTGTCTCGCCTTTGCCAGACCTCTCTGCGAAAAGAAGACATCCCACCCAGCATCTAAAACCTTCCCGCGCTTCCAGGACTTCCACTGCCACATCCCCTTTCCGGGAGGAAGCCTGTTTCTTGTCTCCTGCACCATAAAATGTAGTGCAAACCAGCTGGTGTGTTCGGTCTAGGAATCTGTACAATATTGCTGCAGTTTAAACCGGCTTAATATTAACCCCCTCAGGAATGCATGCCTGAAATTGATATTAATGAAACAAGATCAGATACTAACATTCTGTGCGGCCAGTTCCTCAAGCTGTGCTGTAGTGGCAAATCAAATCTTTTCCCAAGTCAACGCACAAAACACAAATAGAGGATGGCAGGTAGTATTGATGTGGGAGGAAGCAGCAGGAGCGTTTTAAAACTTTAGAAGCTCTTAAGCTTGCAGCTGTAGGCAGCTACGCTCCCTTTTCTACAACATTTCCCACAGCAGCTATATTAATAGCTATTCAATACAGTAATAGGATCCAAGCTGTACACTTAGTTGTTGGGGCTTTTTTAATCTCCCGGTCAATACTGAAAGCATTTGGATGCTCTTTAGGAGGGAGGAATGATTTTGCACTCCAGGAACAGCATGGCATTTGCAGCACTCCGAGGAACACCGGCGAAGGATTTCCTCTGCGTGCCTCCACTCACGATTGATGTGGTGATGCTTTGTTTTAGCCGGGTCTGGTTGTACGGATCCACAATTTAATTTTCTTGCGTAAACAGGCACTCAGTGTAACCTTAGTGCATTCTCATTAGTTGAAGTTACATGATTTATGTACAATATAGGTCCAAACCACTGCTGGAGGGTCATTCTTCAGCCAGGAGAGGACCCTAGCAGGTCTCCAGCCACAAATTTGTACGTGTGATTTCTACTCCTGGATCTGTCAGGCCTGGGAATAAAGGAGGAGGAGGCAGCATCATGCTTCTCCCATCTTCACAGGGGATCAAATCCCCCTTTCTTTCTGATCCAAAGGAGAAAATTAATTTCTCAAGAGTACCCTTGCCCACAGATGGCTCGAGGTTTGGTGCACTCCATCTCCACACCTTCAGTTAATTCATCTCTTCTGAAGGTTTTGAGTTTGCGCAACTGCTCACTTGAGGAAAGCAATCCGATTTGCTAGTAATTAGCTACTCAGTTTGAGGTATGCGGATCCATCTTATTTAAGTAGGCCACAGATATTTATAGCTAAAACTAGACACAGGAAAAATACTACAGCACTCTCGAAACTTTCACACGTGCAGCCGCGTCACACCAAAGAGACAAAACCAACTTAGATGTCACCTAGGTTTTTTTATCTCTCGCTTCAAACAGCCAAATAATATGAAGTGGCTGCAAGGACTGCTTCCATTAGCTAACCTTCCCAGCACTCGGCAATCTGCTGCCAGGTTTCTCCAGATGAAAGGATGAAAAATAAATTATTGTCCCCACTATATGTGACATATACAGTCTGAAGAAAAAAGAATCATCTTTAGACTATGAAAAAGATAGGAAAAAAAAAAGGTGCTGTTGTAACTCTGATAGAGATATAGGTAAGACATTGCCTTCTGTTTGACCACAGCCATTCAAACAGCCATTCAGAGGACAAAAAAATATATAAAAATCTGGATTTCTAGCTGGTTTGCTGATCTTTGCACAAGGTAAGCCAGGAAGGTACGGTCTGTCCCACTGACTACTGCTGCCTTTTCTTCCCCAGAAGATGGGCAGCGAATGGGAATAGGTATGTACTGAAGAGAAGGTTACTCTGATAGTTTGTAGCTCAGCCATAAAGCTTTGGACTGCTGATCATCTGGCTTTGGTATGACCTGAATCACATTTGTAATTGTATTTACCTGGATAGCTTTAACCTCATTAAGGATTCACAGGTAAAAAGGGGATCCTGAATCAAATCTCCTAAAGCAGTGTCTGCTTCATGGGGGCTAGTCTAAGCAGAAGACTACCTCAACTCCTAATCTCTCTCAGGTTTGTAAAGAGGATATTCATAACTTCATTCAGGTAAAAAAAATATATATATATATATATGTCAACTGAGGTGAAGTTCATTTGAACTAAAGAGCAAAAAAAAGTTATTGTGTGGTTTGGGATGTTTGATCTCATGCTTTATTGAAGCACAACTATTTAAATAAAAAGAAATTATTCCAGAAACACATCATCCTTACCTTGGGCTAATATATACACATATAAAAAATATACTCAAATTGTAATATTTCCTCCCCTTTCAGGTAAACATAAGAGCTTAACATGAAATCTGTATTAAAAAAAAAA
>Ga0181612_119780_pt1 | contig 10600 bp, 12 predicted proteins | sample HoacroProtozoa21_FD_119630 | JGI IMG/M metagenome (GOLD analysis project Ga0181612, IMG submission 119630) | Hoatzin crop microbial communities from Cojedes, Venezuel. Combined Assembly of Gp0051906, Gp0051904, Gp0051908
CTTGAATGTTTCCAGGGATGGGGCATCTACCACCTCTCTGGGCAGCCTGTTCCAGTGTTTCACCACCCTCACTGTAAAAAATATCTTCCTTACATCCGGTCTAAATCTACCCTCCCTTAGTTTAAAACCATTACTCCTTGTCCTGTCACAACAGGCCTTGCTAAAAAGAGTTTCCCCATGTAGCTGTGTGACATTTTTCTAACATGAAAAAAAAACCCTAAAACCAACAACAGAAGAAACATGCTGCAAGACTTGGGTCGACCATGAACTTCTCGAATTCCGAGAAACATCTGACCCTGCCATTCAGATCTACGCTTTTACACCTACAAACATTCACACATCTGCAAATAAAGAGCTCTTATAAAAGCTGCATTCACAAGTTCCATAACATTATCTCAGGTATTCTTATTCTCCCTTGCCTAAGGTGTTTTTTTTTCTCAGTCTGTTGTTCCATGAGACATTTGAACAAAACAGCTTTCTTCTGGACAAAGTCCAAATTCTCCTCTCTGTCTAGTAAGTTTAACATCGTTATGGTGTTTTAGTTCTTCCCTTTTTCTTCACTACTATGGGTTTACTGCAAATTGTGGAAAAAAAGAAGAAAGCTTTTGTTGTAGACTGAGTTCATTGTTGGACTATTCCTTAGAACCCTTAGTAAATATCTGTTGGAATTATGTGGTGCCTACCAACGTCATACATGGTGGGTTCCCTTTAACACTGCTATTAAGCACCAAAAAGTTTTAGTTAGTTCAGAGTTTTTAAAGAGTTATATAGGCAATCCTTGAATCTCTTTACTCACTGTGATTCTGTGAATTATCTGTTCTTCATGTGATAATGAAATACATCATGGATTTACAGCTACCTTATTCATAGCTTTCACAACACCTGGAAGTAACCTTGTAGCTACAGACCTAATGTCATTTCTACCTTATTTTCAAAAGAAGAAGAAGGAGCTTGTTATGATACTTTCAGAATGAAACCAAATGTTTTCTTTCCTGTGTTCCCTCAGTACTTCGCTGACATTGATGAAGCAAATTCATGGTTGCGAGAAAGGCAGCCCCTTCTGGTCAGCAAGGACTACGGAAAAGATGAATCAAGTGCCGAAGCGCTGTTGCATCGTCACTTGCGCCTGGAGAAGGAGATTTCAGCCTACTCCTCTGAGATGAGACGCCTGAAAGAGCAGGCTGACATTGCAGCAGAGCAAGCTCCAGCTGCAGTAAGTAGATGAGTGGTTGTGTCACACTTTGGTGAAGAATGTAAATGAAATGTTTTTTAGTTATGCAAAATATTTTTATTTTGCCAGAATATAATATTCCAAATTACCTAAACAAGATCATTTTTTTTAATTCAGAAGAAAATTTTAATTAGAATTGAGGCAAATTTTTAGATGTCAGAGAAGTTCATTGGCCACTCGTAGCCCATCGAGTTAGTGTTCTGTGAAATGCTAGAAATATGCTCATCTGTATTAGTTCCCTCTACCTGTCCTGACAAATACCTTCTCGCTCTTTATTCTTATAATGTTATTAATTTCAATCAGCTTTAAAAAGCAGACATTTAATCTAAACTTCTTTACAAATTCTTTCTGCACCCTAGTGTAGTGGTGAACCATCCCACAGCTCCAGGAGCAATTCATACCATCCCAGGATGGAAGTTTAAGGCACATGGATGAAGTCAGCCTCTGCAGATGCCCCTCTTTCACAGACTAGAAAGTGAACTATGGACTTGAGATCAGCTCATTTGACAACAGAATTCAGGGGAGATGAATGATATATTTCATAGCTTTCAGATGTCTATGATCACTCAATGTTTAGCCAAACCAGTTTGAGAGCTATGAGCACCACTTTGGGTCTTTCCTTTACCTCATCATTCTGACATAAATTTCTACTAGAACAAAAATTGTATTTCTTTGTTGTTGAACATGAAAAAGCATGTGACAAGATGGTATCGATGTGCAAATAAAAGCGTTTATTCACTAGGGCACCCACAGGCTTTGCAACTGGAAATGTTCAGGTACTAAAACATCACCACAAATAGAACTTTTAGCCTAGTCAACTCCTTGGTTTGCTGGCAATTTTAAAAATTAAAAAAAACCCCACAACCTTGATGTAGGCAGAAAATTAGAATTTTTACTGAATCAATATATTTTAAAATGAGCTAAACAAAACTTCTTTAAACAAAACTAAAATGTTTTTCACTTACTGGGTTCATTCTTTCAGAACAAAACAAAGGAAATGGATTCAAACAAATACTGGAAATGTTTTGTTTAAAGGATCAGGATGCTGTGATTTGAACTAGCAAGTCCAAATTTTCCTTCCATGTGAAATTTTAATCCAATCGGAAATATTCACCCATTGATTCTGTTAAATGTTCCTTAACAGATGGTGAAGACAGAAGCCCCAAGTGACTTAAATCAAAAGACAACTAAGCCACTATTCAGTCGAACCTGGGCAACATCTGAAACAGCCTCCAGTCCAGATGTTCATTTTCTCCCAGAGAATATCTGGAAGACCCAAGATGAAATAGATTCACTTTATGAAAATCTGCAGAGCATGGCTGAGGTATAGTATCCCCTTCAGTGCTTGCAGTTTACGAAAATAGCCAAGTCCAAAGCAATGTAAAGTGAGGTTACGTGCTGCGCTGGCTTCTGCTTTTCAGTTCAATAATGTGCCTTAATTCTGTGGAGTCCTGTGGGACTTCAGGGTTCGAGATTATCACTGAAGTTTTGTATCAAAACACATTTTATATTGGCAAACTTCCCATTTACCTTTGAGTCTCTTTGCTTTATGAAGAGTGTATTCTTTTGTGTAATCTTTTATTTTTTCCCCAATCTTTGCTTGCTGCAGCTCCTAAATCTTTGGGCTGTCTTACCTGATACCAGAAAAAATAAACAACTGTCATCTGCATTCTCCATTTATTACTTTTCCCCTCCACCTGCCACAATCCTGCCCTAAAGCCTGACAAAAACATGTTTTATGGGACTTTTACATATTCCTGAAATCACTGAGGTAAATCTTCAGTCAGGAGCATCAAGCAGCAGAGCGGCCTTGCTGCCTGTCAGGGGCTGAGCACTCTCCTGAGTCCCCTGCTTCTCGTATGCTTTTAAACCACCGTTGCTCTGGGAAGAAGTACTGTGATCATAAGATAATTTGTTCTATTCTCTTCCAGCAGTGTCTGGCAAAACTGCTAAGCTACCACTTGTGTATTGTAGTTGAAATGCATGGATCTTTTTTTCTTCAAACGGCAAGGAGTTATTACAACAATAATTAATTCTTCATCTGTTTTACAGGGCAGAAAAAAGGCTCTGGAGGAGATGATTGGATATTATCGCTTCTGTAGCTCTTGCGAAGAATTTCAGTCATGGATGAAAGTTAAAGAGAACATTTTCCGGACTCTTCAGCCTCAAGCAGACAATGTGGAGGTCATGCAGCAGAAATATCAGGTACCCTTTTTCTCTGCTCACACATGATGCCTTTTAAATCAGATTGATTTGAGAGAATAGATACAGTTGAAAAATGAAGTTCTGGGAGCTTTTTCATTCAGTTCAACTTACGGAGTCATGCATAGATCAGATATTTCTTTCATATAAACTATGCCAAGCTTATCGAACCTGGTGTAATTATGTCCCTTTAACTTCTCCTGTGGATGTGGTGTCCTGTACAAGTATCATGGTACAAAAGGACTCTTTTTGTTGTTTATCTTATGCCACTTGAAGAAGAATGTCAGATAATGAAAGAATCCTACAGTGCACTTGCATCCCAGTGGAGTGGGACATACGTGCACAGGGTGCACAGCAGGGGAGGTCAGGAGGGCTATAGGGGAACTACACGTGCAGGTGCCTATGGTGTCAGCAGATAGGTCGATGGAGAAGCCAACTGTGAGAGTGGGAGGTGAGTGGATATGACGGATTATTGAGATTTGTGTCCGTAGAAATGGAAAAACCTTAAGCATTCTTGTATCTTTCCTATTTCAGAGCTTTTTAATGGAACTAGCTGCAGGCAAAGGCCAGCTGGGAGATATTGAAAACTTAGCTGTTAAATATGGAAAGATCAGTCCCAGCAAATATTCTGAGATCCAGATTTGGCTGGAAGAGATCAACAGCAGGTAAAGGTGCTACTGACAAAGCAAAGGATTGTCTCATGGGGGCAATTGGAGAGCTGACCTTTCATGCCGATCTAGACTACACCGAGAGAATATCCGTCTGAGAGACTTTTAACTCCAGAATTGGCCTGAGGGGAGGTTTTTGCTGGTGGCTGACATTTGCTGTATTCAGGTGTGGCTGTTGCCACCAGACAGGGACTGAGGCAGAGAGGCAGAGGCTGCTCCCTGGGGCCCGGCTGGGCCTCGCAGCTGGGATCTGTCTGGGAGCCAGGGAGCTCTGCCAGGGAGCAGGGCAGGCGAGGGGGGCAGCCCGTAGTCCCCACAGCCCGACTAGTCTGTGGTGACAAGGCAGGGCTGCAGCCTGGCCAGGAAGCCAAATTTTGGTGTGAGGCCTGGGCCTGGGCCAGGCTGTGGGGGCACAGCAAGGGCCAACTGCTCCCTTTGGGATGGGGAACTGGCATGGAGAGAGGAGCCAGTGCCACATGGAGGCAAGCAGGGCAGGCCGAGGATGGTAGCCAGAGCCAGAGGTGAGTTCTAATCCTCAGAGCTGCCTGGCAGCCTGCGCCTGCTGTCGCCAGCGAGAGGCGGGCAGCCCCCAGCCGCATGGGCTGTGGGCTGCCCCTGAGCCCAGTGTCATGCCTCCAGGGCTTGGGGGTCCTTCTAGGCCCCTGGCACCGAGATAGTTAAACTGCAGCAATTTGTGTGTGTGTGTGTGTGTGTGTTAAAGCACAATGGAATCCACCCACAGGTGACAGCGATGGATTCAGAGCTAGTCTGTCTGTATTGCACTGCAGCAGCTGATTTGGTTGCTTCAACAGCAGGGTGAGAGTGCCCTTCACAAATACTGAAAGGAACATCAAACTCTGACTTCACCAAGTATCTTTAGTACCTGTTGTGTACGTACTTCTGGCACCATGCCACCCAGCTGGAACTTAAGTCCTGATGAAATCTTTATACAAGACTTTCTCTGAATAGAAAAAGGATATAGCTCATGTATAATGAAGGCTACAAAGAGAATCTGCTCTCTAGGTGAAGGCAAGTTTTGGGGTAGTGGCTGAGGCTGGATGCAGCTAATTGGGTTATCTCTCTCCAAGGTGGGAACGCATGGAAACTCTGAAGGAGGAGAAGGGCTCCGAGTTGATTGGAGTGGCTGATGTGAGGACATTTCTTCAAGACTGTCAGAGCATAGGAGTACTACTACAAGACAAGATGGTCCAACTCAGGCATCTGGAACCAGGGAACTCGTCTGCTGGGCTGGAGTCAGACAAGCGCAAACTCTCTACAGTTGAGAGAGAAGTCCTGGTGATAGAGAGGAAAATTGAATACTTGAGGAGTGTTGCAAAATCGTAAGGAGCCTGCTCTTTGTTTCCATATTCTTTGCTAGTTTTTCAAGATCATGTTGTAAATTATGGCTATAAAGAGAATGTGCAGCTTGTAAAGTTTCTCTTGAAGTTTCTCTTTCTAGCAACCTGAAGAAATGACTTGCCTGCTGGAGTGAGATCATCTCTCTTGAGTATGGCTGGGTGATTGATGAAGTGTTTGCTTCCAGACTTCACTGTTGTAGGAGGATAAACACCACGGGATTGTTTGTGACTTTAAAAAATTGTGTCTACTAATAGGACTTACCTGGTTCAAAATGTGGAAGTATCATTTAGGTCCTAAAAGAGGGTAATCGGAGGAAGCAAGGATGAAGGAAGAAAGATAGCAGAGAGTTGTGCACAGGAGTTTGAATTTGAAATGTGAATTTAAAGCTTTTTACTTCAAGTTTTCTGTACATTCATAATGGGAGTGAATCACTGAACCACAACAGTGTAACCAGAGTCTTTCACAGAGATACACTTTCTGCAGTATACCATATTCACATCATTTCTTGCTAGTGCAGAGCCTTTTTTGCCTTAACTGACTTTCTTTTTAATGAAAGTGTAAATATACAAATCCATTCCTTTCGAAGAGTATTGGTTCATGCTCTAAATGCCTGAACTGTTCATCCAACTGAATGTATTTTATTTCCTCATGTAGGATTAAGGACACCAATCCTGCAGAGAGCAGGGCCATCACTGAGCAGGTGGAGAACATGGAGAGGCTTCTTGCAAAGTTCAAGCTGGAGACCCAAAAGAAGCAGGACATTCTGCAGCGGGCCCAAAATCAGCAGTCCTTCCTGCAAGACAGCCGCAGGCTCCTGCTGTGGGCAGAAGGCATTCAGGAGAAACTGAGCAGTGAAGAAATGGGTGTGGATGTGGCTTCTGCAGAGCAATTGCTGAAGGAACATCCGGACCTGCTGAAAGAAATCAAGTCTCAGAAAGAAAGGTAAAGAGATTCTGTCAGGGTGGGCTGAGTGAGGTGATATGACACAGTACTGTGAAGATGAAACACGCTATTATGTACATAAATTGTGTATGAAAGCGATGCCGAGAGTTTATTCAAATGTTCTTGAAACTTAGTGTCAAAAGGAGACTGTGGAACACAAAATCTAGTTAGCTTTTGCATACTAATCCTGATGGCTGACAGAGGGGGAAAGAGAAGCTGTATATTTGGAGTAGTATTCCACAAGCTCTCCTGACACTCTCAGATAGTGCACTTTATTTCTGTTCTCCCAGTCCTTCTCTTCTCAGGCCTTATGCTTCCAGTTGCCACCATCTTCAGTTCTCCTTCTGCAGTGTTACGAAGTTCCGGATACTGAGTTGGCCCTCCTCTCCATTTTAATGAGAAAGCCTGCTTATATGGGCTTTCAGTCCAAATGGGGAAATCTCATCTACTGCCTCCAGCATGTATCCGTGAGCAAACAAACAGCTGCACTTTGTAGTGCACAACCATGGCTAGCAGCAAAAGAGTGAAAGGGAGGGAGGGAAGCTTAATGTCTAGGCACTGCCAAGAGAGCAAAGAGCTGTGATGGAAGAGAATTCATATTCCCTCATGCAGTGAGGTCTCACTTTTCTTTTTGACTCTGGGAAGATTTGTGCAGCTGGAAGAGCTAGGGCGCAAAGTAGTCCACGAACAACCCAGTAACAGCAGGACCGTAGATGTCCACCAGTCCATGGAGAGGCTTGCCAAGGCGAACAAAGAACTGGAGAAAATTTGGGAACAGAGACGGAAAAAGCTGCAGGATGGCCTGGAATTGCAGAAGTTCAATAGAGAGGGAGACCGTATCAATGCAGCCCTCTCTGGACATGAGGCCTTTCTCCGGGGAGACGACCTTGGGGTATGTACAGCAGCTGACTTTGTTTTCTCCTACTTCATCTCCCCATCCAGGGAGTTACAACAATTTTCTTAATTAGATCAGCTTCCTCATTCTTATGGTCATAGCGTTTTAATACTTGGAAACTAGACTTTCAGGTTCTTATTAATGTTCTTATGTTCTTAGTCATCTTAATGAGAATGAAGTTCATTGTCTCAAGAAAAAAAACATTCAAACCAGCTAGAGTTGTGATTTGTTGCTGTGTTTGTACATGTCAGATAGTTTATATACAATTGTCTCATCTGTGTGCTGGCTAACCATTTAAAAAAAAGGGTTTGGCTTGAACGTAATTAATATTTTTTGGTGAAGTAAAAACCTGACTTTTTAAAAAGAAACTTTTTCTTTTCATTGAGTATTTTAAGAACATTAAAACAAAGAAAGGGAAAAAACAAATGCAGGCAATATTCACCAGATCACTGAAGGAGAAGGTTGTGGTACCTTACCATCTTTCATGTTTTCAGCTGTAACTGAAACTTTGATATTTTTGGGTCAACTAAGTGGAATAAAGTTTACCTAGTTATGGCCTTTCGTATTGCACATCCCTAGATGTGCCAGAGTGCTGGCATAAATTCAGAATGCAGATTTTCTTAAAAGGTGAAAATGAAACCATAATGGAAACATAAACCGGAGGAACCAGATATGGTACAAACCTAAACACCAGCTGCTTGTTGGTAGCCCTGAACATCCTTAGGCATATGCAAAATGTACAGTATGTCTGAAAGAGAAGGGGGAATATAAGGTCCAAAATTTTTTTCATTGCTAGAGAAACAACATATGACCAAGAAAAAGCTTGATCAAATTTTTTTTCTTAAATGCAGGACCATGTAGATGCTGTTCGAAGCCTGCTGAAGCAACATCAGGAATTTGAACAACTGCTGATGGTGCTGAAGAGGCGAGTTGAAGCACTTAATGAAAATGGGGTGAACCTGACAGAGAGCAGGCACTTTGCCTCTCACGTGTGAGTCCAAATTATTTTCTTTTTTATTTAGCTTTAATAAATGATGCAGTGTGATTAGGGTGAGATGAAAAACTTTATCTGAGACAAGATTTAGTTGATGTTTAACTTGTGACCTGCTGGATTAATGGGTAAAAAGGGATTATTTTTTTAAAAATAGACTTCCTGTGCCCTTAGGACAAATAGGTGAAATGATTTAGATTAAAAGTGGCATTTGACAGAATGATAGAATGATTTGTCTTGTATCATAAATTACATATAGTGATAAAAATTCTTTAATGTAAACTCATTAAATGCCTACATAAAACAAATTTTCCTTCCTTTATCGGTATCACATATTAGAATTAATGTTTGCTGTTAAAAATTTACAGAAGACTTTGCAAGGACATAACTCATCAGGAGCAGCTCCTTCATGTTTAGATTGAAGCTGGACTGTCATCTGTAATTCCTTCACTGTGCTAGAGCCACTACGATCTAGTAAAGGGACCTCTGCATAAACAAGAACTAGAAATATGGGGTCAAAATAGAACTCGTGGGTCAAAAAGGTCATGTTCTTGTGGTCACAAGTGCTAATGTCTTGAAAATTCCCTCCACAAATTTATAAAACTGCTCTTAAAATTTGATTTCTTGCGAGCACTACTACCATTAGAAGGCCATTCCAGAGCCTCATTGCACTTACATCACAGAGAAAATTTTCAGTTAGGGTGGAATATTTGGGAAAGAGAAAGGTCTGGGTGTTCTGGTCAAAAATACATGGCTGCAGTTCACTAATGTAACACAGCCGTACAAAAGGAAAATCCAGAGCAGCTGTCAAGCAATAGCTGCTGTCCAGATGAACCCAGCATGGTCGTGGGACAGGGTCGTATATCCTTTCCTTCTGGCAAAAGAGCTGTTGAACTAGATTCCGTTTGCATCATAGTCATGACTACAGTACAACCAAGGGGAACTAATATGACTAGTACTGCATTGGACTTCTGTTTTTCTTGGTAGTATTGAAGAGAGAATCGTCACTCTCAGGCGAAGGTGGGAGCGGCTGATACAAAGCAATGCCAAGAGAAAACAGAGGTTGTTGGATTCCCTACTGCTGCAGGTAAAAGGACTGATACTGCAGATTTGGTCAGGCGTGTGTGAAGTAATTTTACCCTTTGTCTCAATATGGGACAAATCTCAAACTGCTGAGCATTCCTACTGCAGCTCACCTTCTCTTTGACTGAGACAGAGACACTCTCCAGGGAGCAGGTGGTGCACTGGTGGTAAATCTTCAAAAGCCATAACCATAGCAAAATACCAAAATAAAAATAGAGATAGCGAATGAAAAATATCAACATAATGCTTTGTCTACGGGATGTTTATTCTGCTCATTACTTATTATTGTTCTGGGCCATAATAATTTGGCACAGATACTTACATGAACTGTACTTTTGGCAACAAATTTGGCTTCCAGTGCTGAGATACAAAGTTGTACTGGGGGACTGGACCACTTATGGTTAAAATGGTCTATCAAAAATACAAACCTTCATTGACAATTAAAGGCAACAGATTAGTATACGTGGTAAAAAAGGGACTAAGAGATATTACTCTGAGGGCTTAAAAACTCGTGAATGGTTCATGATTATACCTCTCCAATTAAGAGTATTGATTATGTAGAACAACTTTTATGTGAAAATATATCACATTTCCTAACTGTTACGAAAAAAAGTCAGGGCTTGATCCTAATAGCAAGGATGCACTGCAAATCCTCACAGGATCAGGAGATAATCAATTTACTCGTGTTTGTTTCTGTAAGGAGTTTAATCGTGATGCTGCTGAGCTTTTGATATGGATGGAAGAGAAGTATAAGATTGCATCAGATGAATCCTATCGTGATCCAACAAATGTTCTACGCAAACTGAAGTGGCATGAGGCTGCTGAGAAGGAAATGATGGCTAACGAGGAGCACTTTGCAACACTGATTAAGGTGAAGGCAGTTTTGGAGCTAAGTCTTCCATCTTGTCCCAAACTTCATAGATGCTGATCTGCTCAGAAAAATGATGTCCTGTGTTTCTCCAGAAGGGAAATCAACTGATTCAAGACAACCATTATGCTGCAGTTTCTATCCAGGAGAAGATGTCAGAGCTTCAAAAGAAGTGGAAGGAATTGTATGGCAAGATGATAGAGCGAGGTGACAAGCTGAGACAAGCTGGGCAGCAAGAACAGCTCATGGAACTGCTACAGGTCAGGAGGTGGTGGGAACAGAGGGGTGAATGGCCTAGGAGCCTGGTTCCTCTGTTGTGTACTCCTCACAAAAAAAAAAAAAAAAAAAAAAAAAAAAAAAA
>Ga0181612_148190_pt1 | contig 10600 bp, 4 predicted proteins | sample HoacroProtozoa21_FD_119630 | JGI IMG/M metagenome (GOLD analysis project Ga0181612, IMG submission 119630) | Hoatzin crop microbial communities from Cojedes, Venezuel. Combined Assembly of Gp0051906, Gp0051904, Gp0051908
AAAAAAAAAAAAAAAAAAAACCACACCAAAAAACTTTCCACCTACCTTTCATGTAGAAAAGGTGATGCTAGAGGAAGAGGCCAGCATTTTCATGTGGGGTTTTTTTCCATCTTAATAATAAAAGGCCAGATTCTGTCATTTTTAACTTGTATAAGAGTTTCAATTCACTAAAGCTTCTGGAACAACTCAAAATGGAAGTTGTAGAGTCAGGCACAAAATAGTAGAAAATTACTATAATTCAGAATAAAGAAAGATACACATATCACTATAAGATGCTACTGTCTGGCATTTTAATACAAAAGTTCATCATGATGCTATTTTGTGATATTTTCAAATTCTAATTCTTTTCCTCAAAGAAGAAATTTAACATTTTTGCTATAGCACACAGCTCATTATGTTTAACTGCGACGTAAGGGAAAGCAATCATACGTGAGTAATACATGATCAATAACAGATGAAAAGACTATTAGTGGTAACTAGCTCTGTAAAAAGATTTTGTGTGTAAGTGAACACATATTTAATCTCTATTAAATTTTTCCCCCACAATTTGGAGTAGGAGCTTCACTGTCATTGCAACTCTAAAGCATCATCTATCATAAGAGGAACAAAAGGCCAAAGCACGATTCAAAGATGATAACATGAAAGGCTTTGGGGGCCTTTCATGCTTTCAGCCACATAGCTCTGAATCCTCCCTTTCTCAATTATTTCTGGATATTACTACCTGTGCATCTATCCAATGGCAGATCTCATCTGCAGGTCAGGATTTAGAGGAATACTCATGCGAAACCACAAATTGTTTGCATGCTTTCTCAACTTCAAGCCCTTTTTTCGTAGTTTTCATGGCAGTTAGAGTAAACAGGTGAAGGTATCTGTCATGAAACAATTTATCCTTAGTGTCAGTATATTTGGGCCCCATGGTTATTTATTCATTAAATCTTTATCAAATAATGTTGCTTTTCATGTCTTCAGTGCTTTTCTTGGAGGACCTCAAAGCATTTCACAAATTACAATTAACAACATCTTAATGAGACCCATATTTTTATTCTCATCTTAGTAGTAGAGAACAAGAAACACGGGCATTTTTTTGCAAGATTTTTTTAAATCTTAAAATAAGCCTCTGGCAGAGTGAAGAACAGAACCTGTAATCGCAGGTGTTCAAACTGTACTTTGAACACAAAAGCATTATTTCAGAATGTCTTGTTTAGAACAATTTTCTGTGCTAGTAATTTTGTAGACAAAATGCACCAGAGCACTGAAGTCTCTCAGTGTTTTTTGTCTAGTCATAGGTACATGCAGTATTTATTCACACGTTGACATGAATTGTGTCTATGTAGCCTATGATAATTCTTTCTTATTCTGTTTTCTTTCTGCTACGTCTTCAATTTTTCCACCTCTCATCAATCCTCCAGAAGTACAGCACATGCATTTTAATAGAGAATACATCAAAGGTCCACATGATGCCTGGCTACTCAACAGAATGCCAGACTGGTGAATCACAGCTCACAGACAAAACAAAGACCAATCTAAAGACTTTATATATGCTCATTTTTTCATCTCTGTACACAGTATTATACTCAATCTATTTTCCTGGGCTCAACAACATTCAGCTGTGCTTCTACCATTCACATACAGTTTTTGCAGCCTTCTAGAAATATCAGCAAAATCTCTGACACCTAGACCTGTTAGAACCTTGTCTTTGCCAACCCTCCTGAATGTCTTTCAATGGCATACTGAAATTCTAGTTGAAGAATTAAAGCAAAAAATAAGGTGGAAGGATTTTTGCAGAACAGCATATGAAAGATTTAGATTCTTTTACTGGCAAAAGAGCACGTAAAAGGAATACAATTTATCAAGAGGAAATAAGCTATATCTTAGATGAAGTCAGCTCTATAAAGCATTGTTTGGCTGCTGGAATTAGAGGCAGGGATGAAAGAACAGGATGGCATGTAAGACAGTTCAAGAATTTCATCCATTTCCAATATGTTCCATCCATTTGGTAATAGTGCTGTTGTTGCACAGTGCCTCTCCCCTCCATAGAATCATTTCATTTTTAATGGAATAAATACATAAATTTAAAATCTGAAAGCTTGCCTGCAGCCATTATCTGACTATTGACAATGTCCATGTATTTTCCATTAAAAGACCCTTCCTTACATCTCTCACCACTGGCAAGTCAGAGGGCAGAATGAAATGAGTTAAATGGAACCAAAACTGGAAAACCAAATTTCTAATCTATGCAAATGTTGGTTTACCCTTATTTTGTGTTGATCATTGTCCCTTTTCACATGATATCTACTAGCAGAACCTCACAGTACTGAAGAAAACAGTTAGGAAAAAAATAAACTGACCTGTGTCTTCAGGACTCGGCACCAGTTTGACACCAGCCTGACTCCATGGCAGCAGCAGGACGGTTAGCACTGCAAAGCTGTTGTGATCGAGCGGTGCTTCAGGCATGAAAATCTACCCTTATGGCTGGCCAGAAATGCCAGAAATCTCATGGCAGAAGCCCTTCTACAGCTATTTTACTTACATTCAGGTGTGCTTGACCAGGGATTAACACATAAAGACCAATCCCATGGCAGTGGTGACCATAATCTCAATCCTTCTCTCCCCAGCACTGCTGGGGTGTGGAATAGGGACAGGTCTGTGCCTAGGACAGACAGTAGGAGCGAGGATTTCCATGGCTGAGGGACAAACCCCTCCTTCCTTACATCTCCTGAGTACCACCTAATTATCCCCACTGCTGGCCAAATCATCAGAGGCGGCTGCCAGGATCTGTCGGTGAACAAACAGAGCATCTTTGCTGGGAAAACTTGCAAGACGTCGCTCAGGATGCCGAGAGACCTCATCAGAGAAGATCTAATAAATCTGAACAATCTGACTTCATAGCAGCTTTTGTTTTCTTTAGCCAGAGACGCAGAATTATCTACGAGCCTGGCAGAGCTCTGAAATTATTTGCGCATCACATGCTGCAGATTCTGTTTATCTTCACAAGGCAAAAGATAGTTCTTTCTCAGGCACATAGCTTGTTAGGAGCTATTTGGACCTGGAGGCATGAGACATCTGTAGAAAAACTAAAACATTCACATTTTAAAGCATTTAGAGTCCAGGCAGATCCAGATCCACCCTCTCTCCTTGCAGAGAGCAAAGCAGGCTCAAGTTCATTCCAATTTTTACCCCAATACAGATCTAAATTAACTGGGAAGTGAGAGGTGTAACCACAGCTGAGTGGAGGCCACAAAACCTAAGCCTGGGAGTAGAGGAGTTTGTAAGAACTCATCCTCCTGAGAAGACATACCTAAGTATGATATTGTCATGGAGACAGCATCCAGGCAAACTGAAAGCAAATAATACATTAGAAATAAGATAGCAGAATTTTTTTTTTAAATTAAATACTCTTGCCTAGTTTTCCTTAGCTAATTAGCATCCCTTCTTAGTGGTTTAAGTAACTGCTCATTTAGATCAGTGAATGATTGCTCTGAGATTAGGGTGTGGGGAAAAAATCTTTCTGTTGGGAATAATCTACTTATGCTACTGTTTATTTGAAGCAGTGATAAACATAGGGATTTTCCTTCCATATGTGCCAAGTGTAAGAGAAAGAAGAATGATTAATGAACCCTTGCATTTTACCAATAAATTACTAACTTCAGACACAAATTTATAGTTTTCATTAGTACAAGGCATCACAAAAAATCATAACTAATTTAAACCAGTTTCATTGCAAGCTATTCTTGTTTTTTTAAGAATGTTTATTTCTATTTGATCTGCTGGGAATGACATTTTGCACACCATTATTTATAATCTACAAAAATTAATTATGCTTCTAATTAACAGCATGCAAATAAATTATTGCTCAAGGAGTTATTTATTCAGTTGTAAAGCAGGAGTTTTAAAATTGTATATATACACATTCAGTCGTGCTTCTAGGGTTTTCTATTTTTTCTTTTTACTTATCAATTTTTTCCAAGATTTCTGAGGTCCATTAAAGTTTGGCTTTTGTGAAAGTTTTCAGATGCTCATATTTATTTTTTCTTCAGTAAACAAGAACTGGATATACAACTTAATTTGCATTTCCTTTCCTATACAAAGGATAAGAAGTGTAAGAAAAATAATAGCAGGAAAGAAAAAGTGAAACTACATTGACTGGTGAACATACGCCCTTCTCATGGCCATTTAATGAAACTAGGAGTTGTGGAATACGCCAAAGATAGCTCCAGAGACTGACGTCTCAGTATCTACAGAGCACATAAACTAGACTGCTGCAGTGTGAGCCACTTTCTTTTGCCCTGCTGTCTTCTTCAGGTGCAATTAGGAGGAGTCACCTTATGATGAAGGTAGGAAACTCTGTCCCACTCCATTCTCACCTCCTTTTGTCAGGTGCTCAAAAACCTGCAATTTAGTGTCAGTTCTCGCTGCGGGTTTGCGGTAGACCTCAGCGGCTTGTTTCCGAGGAGCGAGTCTGACAGCACCTATCTCTTCTCAGCGAGAGTCTCCCAATAGCTGTTCCATGATAGAAGCTCTCCGTTACAAAAAGGGCTGAGTGAATGCAGCCACACAATTACTCTGTTTATGCCTGTTTTCCATATATTTACAAGTTAATGGTAGACACAGTCATAAAAAAATATTTTGAATTGATGTTGCAGAATATTCAGAGAAGATGCACTTTGCGTCATAAATATTCATTTGCCCAAATTTAAAAAGTAACTACTCCACATAGGGCATCAGGGAAATTGCAGGTGGTATTATGTCCAGGCAGAACACCTCCAGTTTTGAAATGCAAACAGCCAGAAAATAATTTGAAAACATTTACGGACTGCAGTATGCTCATAGAAATCATTTCAAACAAACAAGCAAACCCACCCTGTCATAGTTTTGCTCATGGACAAACACAGGATATAGAAAGAAAGTAACTATCAACAGCTTAATTATTAACCCAGAGGTAGCCTAAATATTAAAAAGAAAAAACCTAAAAACTAAAATAGTAATTAACTACTGAAATAATTTGTCTGAGGTTCAATGAATCATTCATAGCCTTCCAAAAACATAGATTAAGCCAATCTGGGACAGTTCTCAACAATATTCCCACTGTGTGTTTTAGGCCATGGTGCACACACACATCTGAAGAATGAATGCTCCTTAACCACGGGCTGTCTGTATCTCCCTCCTTTTTCCGAGGCCCCTAACATCAGCTGGGGTTGCGTACTTCAGCAACAACGAGCAAGCACCGCCTGTGTTGTCCCATAGACAGAGTCACACCTACTTCTGCAGAGCTTCCCTCATGCTTTCGCAGTTCCTATTCAGCAGCCAGCGCCACGGCACGGCCCGCACGGCAGCATCTCTGCTCTCTGCTGAGTGAGCCGGAGCCGAAGTGACCAGCTCCCCATCTCTGGCAGCCAGACTGCATTAATCTGCCAGCTATTTTCTAGAGGCTTGCTCTGGCACAGTCCTCTTCAAAGGAAGATGCAGAAGCAGCTGGAGGTTTTTGGATGCAGCCACCGACTGAACAAAGTTGATTAAAATGAGACAGATTTTTAAAAGACACAGCCTTGTATTTATAGATGAGGGCGACCACTGTAGAAAGAGTCCATCACTTGTAGTGATGAGGGTTTTGTGCCCAGCAAACACAGCGATGGCCCATGGTTCCTGATGTGTTCCACCAAAAGATCTGTCAGCTCCTCCTCTTGCTATCGGTGAAGCTGGAGAAGGCCGTTTTCTCCTCAGGAAGGGGACTTAATTTCAAATATAAAGTTTTTATTAGCTGCCAGTGAGATTCTTGCCTCAGCCACTCATTAGCTTGCTAGCATCTGCCATGGTGACAGGCTGGGGCCCTTAGCAAGAAGGGGAGTGCAGGTTGCTGAAGCATCAAAAAGAAAGCAGAGGATGCTGACAGCCACGTGAGGGGAATCTGGTGGCAGCAAGAGGGAGAGGAGGCTTAGAGTCTTCTGAGGGAAAGGCTTTGTGAACCTGTTGCATATAAATGTACTCCCTCAGGTCAGAATTATTTCAGGCTTCATGCACCTAACTGCAGGCTGGACTTACGGCAAGGATGCTCCTGCTTCAGGAGAGGCGAACATAGGAAAACGTCCATAGAGAGGAGAAGGGAAGGTCCTCATCCGGGCCCCACAGCTTGAGGACTGTCTGGGTGAGACCCAGTCCAGCTGTTTCATCAGGTGGACAATATATGGAATAACTGAACATAAAGCACTCCAAACACCAAATGCATAAAAGAAGGGTCTTGTTGAACCACTGAATATTATGGGGCTAAGACCATATCATCTGAAAATTTACAGTAACGGTACAGCAATTTTGTTTTAAATATACATCACATATGGAAGGGGAGGTCTTCCTTTTCAATACTGATCCTTGATCATCTGTTTCTCTAGGTAGTTGCCATGTGGGTCATGTTGAAAGCGTAATGAGACTATCAAAAGGTATGCTGGACAGTTTAATAGAGAAGTCTAATAAACAGATGTTAGTAATGAACAGCTACCAAATATATAACATATCTTCTTTCTAATAAAACATAACATAAAGTAGATGGATTATGATACTCAACAACCTCAGTAGTGGAGTTAAAATTGAATTATATGGAAGAAAAAACAGCTCTGTTCTGATTTCAAAATTATGATGATCTACTATTATGATCCATCACTAGCAGAGCAGTAGGTGAAACAATAATAAATCACTGTTATTTATAATGCAGCAAATCATAAGAAGTATCAAGAGGAGCTATAATTCATTTTCACTTCAGGTCATAATTAGACATCTACTGCATTGTATTTTTACATAGGTATATCAGTAGCATGATAATTCATAATTCATCACACAGAATCAAAACAAATGCAAACTAGGTAAAAAACTATTTCTCTCCCCAGTGTATTTAATATAGGCATTAAGTAACTGGAATTAAGTACAGCTATGCAGTACACTCAAGTGACATGCAGTATCTTTTTTTCTATTATGCTAAGATATTTCAATAATTTGTGCAAAATTCCCCAATGGCTTTTAAATTTAAGAACTTCTTAAAAAACCTGCATGCTTCCAAACATACATTTACCAGGTTTTTGCCATGCTTTTTGGATAATATGGGTGGTGATTTGCTAGCCAGATAGCGGCCACTGGTTTCCATCTTGGTTTCTGAGTGCACAGACATTCAAGGGAGCTTAGTAGCAGACTGGTACAGATTTGCATTTGAGGGAGGAATGCAGTTATTTTACCTTCTCCCTTTTCTTGTTTTTCTCCTAGAGTGAGGAATTTTACTCTGTGGATCAAGCAGGAAGAGCCACACTGCTGAAAAGCAGCAACTGTGATATACACCTGTTCAGATCAGTGGAGTTTATTATAACAAGGATTAGAGAGTCTTAGTTGTATTTACAAAGAATTTATCTCCAAAGCAGAGTGAAGCCTGTGCAGCTTATTCTTCATAAATAAACACTTTTTTTAAAAAAAAGCAGAACAAGATTAGTTTGGACATAAAGACACTCATTTTTCTTTGAGATACTGTAAAAGCAGCCTTGCTGGAGGCAAGGTGCTACATTTCCTAGATGCCAGATGTAAGCATCTAAGGTCCAGGACCAGCATACTTGTTTTTTAATATATATCCAGGTTTGTACATGCAGAGGTTTCTGATGCTCAGGAGCTGTTAATTAAAGACGAAAATAAGACACTGCATTGCACATCTCTTAGTGATACTGCTCAGAGACATGGGCAGCCCAGGTGGCTCTGAGGCAAAGGGATACCTTGCAAAAACCCAGAAAATGCAGGGCATAAATTCAGAAGTATCTGGAGAAAGTTGTAGCAAACTGCTTAAACTTCCTATGGGTTGTGGTATTACTAATGCCCTGAGTTACTCAACTTGTCACCTCTCCAGCCTCTCCTGCTACAACCTTTCCCTCGAGCTCTGCCCCTTCGCTCGGGCTCCTGACACCGTGACCTGTTCCTGGCAGTAACAAAGAGCACATTGCAGTTACAATTTACAGCTGCCCGAGGTCAGACTTTAACACGCCCAAGCATTATTCTACAATCCTGTTGATTATAGAATTATTTCGTGAGAACATCTGTCTTCCACTTAAAATGTATCCTCACATTTTTTCACTCCTAAGGCCGCAGCTGGAGAAAGAAGCCACCCGCTAGCAAAACAAGGCAACTTCTGAAGAGCATTGTAGGAAACGTGAAGGTGAGCTATACATCAGAAGAGTTACTCAGGCTTCACAAGCCTTTATTCAAGAAAAAGTTGTATCTCCTGTGGCAGCCAGGGCATTCTTTGGCAGCACTCGTTCACCCTGCGCAGCTTTCGGAGCCGGCAGGGTTAACCACATCCCCTCCCCGGCAGGTTGTTGCGAATAAAGCACCGTTACCCTGTCGCAGGAGGGATCTGCCCCTCCGTATCTGTGCGCTCCAGGTCTGGTAGAGACATCTGCCTGGTAAATAGCTCATTTTGCAATCACTATCATATAATTTAGTATTTTGACAGGTGCATAAACTTAACATGAGCTTTATATAAATATTAAACAGTCTTTCTAAAAATGAAAGCTTTGAAATGAATACAGTTCCCTAGGCCTGCCTTCATAATTATTCTGAGGAAAGGTTTTTTTCGAAGAAGAAAGGGAAAAAGATCTCTCTAGTGAAAGAGTATTGGAGTAATTTAGTTATATTGTATCTGAGCTTTGTGACTATCAGTTTCAGGTGCTATCAGACAGTACCAGTGATGACAGCTTTGTACCAAGCTTTCCTTTCTTCCCTTTGTTTTTGGGGTTTTTCTTTTTCTTTTACAGTTCAGGCTTATCTCTTTTTTCACTATCCTGAAGGGAGATGTTTACTATAAATCTGCAAGGATATCACAGAATGGGATCAAGGTTGAGTGAACAGACAAGAAGATTTAGGAAAGTAAGTAGATGATAAAATTAATGAAGATGTTCCTTCCTGATGCTCTTCCTGTTGCGTTACCCCTTTCACCCTGCGATAGCCTTGCCATTGTCCACCTCCTTCCTCCTGGCCTCTGCTCCTGCCCTCACTGGGCACGGCTTTGTTCCCGGAGAGGCACTTAAAGGATAAATCCTGAAGTCTTTGTGCTGCTTTTTTTCTTCCCCTCACAGACATTGATTTTACACAGAATGCACTCTCCTCTCCGCACTTACTGCAATCAACATGAAAATAGTGTGGTACCACTTCTGAGGGTACCTTTCTTGTTTTGTCTCCTATTATAAAAGATCATTTAAAGAGAATGATACAGCTGAAACCTGCTGTTTAACTTCTTGTAAAAATGTTCTGTTCTTTTTTTGTCCTTAAATGCAGTATTTAAAGTAACCTTTTAGGAGACCTTCTTTTTGTCATAATGAAACATCTAAAAAATAGAGGTCTAAATATTCTCTTGCTCTGTCCTAATAATGACAATTAAAAGTTTTGTCAAATGCACGCCTTATTTGAAAGATTTTTTAATGGTCATCAGTTAAACAATACCATCCAATCTCTTTAATGAAATAACCTGTTACCAACTTCACACTTACAACAAGGAAAATGCCTCCGAGGAGCTATACGTTGTCCAACCCCACTGAAGGAGCCAGTCTCGGGACTGAAAATGAAGAGCCGAGAGCTCCTGGCTCCTAATTCTGATCTGTGGTTATATCTAATGGCTCGTCCTGGCCAGATGTTGTGTGCATGCCTCAAAACCCAGACAGCAACATGCTAGCCAAGACACTAGAAATCTTAGGGAACACCACAACGCAAATCACAATCTCTGACCTTCCTCCATTACTTTCTTTCATGCCATTTTTTAAGACGCTGTCACATTTACCTGTTTATAACCTAATTGCTTACTCATTACGGCTTTGTGAAATTCATGCTTCACTAGATTTTTTGCTCATTTGTTATTTTTGTACTACAAGGAAGCACTTTTAGAGTAAATTTAGCTTTGAGATGAGGATTTACACACACACACACACACACACACACACACAACATCAGCTGTATTTCAGTCTTTTATGTCCCTATTGAAATCCCTTGCTAATGTGCAGATGCAAAGAGAAAAGAAATATTCATGCATCATTTCTATTAAGGACTCAGTTCTGCTTGGTATGACATTGAAGGGGAAGTTTTCAAAAGATAAACTTTCCCACAGGACTGAACGACATAATTCTAAAAATGCTTTCTTAAAAATGGCGAGGTATTAATAACAGCCTTACGCATACACAGTCACTGTAGAGCTGATTTTTGTGACTAATCAGCAGGAAAGCAAGCCCATAAAATCCAGAATGTTCTCTTAAGTTATTCTTTAGTGTTCACACACTAAATGTGTTTTATTAGCTTTATTTTATTATTATTTTAGGCCAGTGAGTTGATCAGATAAGCTCCAATTCATGATATTGGGCTATAGCAGTCATCTTCCTTTAATATGCTTTGTGTGTGAACTGGACACCTGATTCTGCAGCCCTATGTCATCAGGATGCTAACAGAGTAGATGAGGAAAGCCAGCCTGAACTGTGCTTTCTAAGTCTAGTCAAATAAATCTGATATTTAATCAATTTAGTTTATTATTTAAAGGAAGGTGCTAGTAGCTGCTCACCTCAGGTTTAGGTCTTGTGTGTGCTATTTTTATGCACAA
>Ga0181612_158857_pt1 | contig 10600 bp, 11 predicted proteins | sample HoacroProtozoa21_FD_119630 | JGI IMG/M metagenome (GOLD analysis project Ga0181612, IMG submission 119630) | Hoatzin crop microbial communities from Cojedes, Venezuel. Combined Assembly of Gp0051906, Gp0051904, Gp0051908
GCCACCCAGTTGGCGGTTGTGCTCTCTGTCTTCACACCAACATTTATGCTGGTTGAACCATCAGAAGCAAAGAGTACTTCGTAAGTGTTTGAAAGTCCGGCTTCTGTTTGCTCCTCTCCAGCATAAAGATATGTGCCAGTGCCAGCAGTGTTCGTACTTTGTGCAATGGAATGAATAAGAGCAGTCAGTTTATAGCTGCCAGTAGGCAGTGTAAGCGCTTGATAGATGTTACCGTTAGAAACCTTGTTTGCTTGGGCAACCCACTTCTGACCATAGTCGCCCGTGCCGTGTGAGCCGTTGGTTTGTTTCTCGAAGAAGTTGTTGTCGTTTGTCCAGTCTGTCAGCTTTCCAATCTCGAAGTCGGGGTTGGCAAGAAGATAAGTTACGTCGAACGGACTTGCAACAGTTCCGCTCGTATAGGCCTGGCGGTCATCCTTCTTAACGAATTTCCAGTAGGAAGCGTTGTCCGTTCCAGCATCTGTGCTGCATTCTACCCAGTTGTATTTTCTGTAAGTGATGTTGTTTGCAGAACCTGTAGAGGTTGACTTTGACCAATAGAGGAAGCCTCCCTCGTTGGCTGCGCCCGAAGTGGCGGCACGCAGCACGTAGCCATCGCTAACTTCGTAAATCTTCCAAACGGTGTAGTCGTTCTCGCTGCGGCCTGAGTAGGCATCAGTCCATCCTGCCGAACCCAATGTGCGGCCGTCAGCCGTGCCGTCCACGTGGAGTGTGTAAGTTCCGTCGTTCAGATTGGCCACGGTGATTACTTTGCCTGCGCCGTCAACCGTTGCGTGGCTGCCCCAGTTGCCGCCCATAGCGAGATAAGCCGAGGCACCAACGTTCTGCAAGTAGTAGTCGCCAGACTCGATGCTTGTAACGGCCAAGTCGTCAACCGCGTCGTTCAGCGTGGTTACGGCATTGTCAACCTCCTCTTGCGTTGCACTTGCGTTTTCGTAAACGGTTTGAGCCTCGGAGATAGCAGATGTCAGTGTCGAGTTGTTCAGCACAGTGTTCAGCGTCGTGGCATCTGAAATTGCGGACAGCAAGGAAGTCTTGTCTGTTGCAGAGTAGGTAAGCGTTACGTTGTCGATGAAGAACTTGGGGCAGTTTGCGATACCCTTACCTGCTGCTTTGAAACCAAGTTTGAATGTTCCTTGGTCATCGTTTTCAAGGGTAAAAGCAATGGTCTCGGTAATCCACCCTGTAGTGGTGAAAGTCGTTGTAGAACCATAATGTGTGGTTCCGTCGCTTTCAACATAGCCAAACAAATTTGTTACTGCATTGCTCTCATTGGGCTTTTTGCAGTACATTGTGACAGTCATAACATAGTTTCCTGCAGGCAATGCTGCTTTTGCTGTCTGTGAGTAGAAACCTTGATGCGACCACACGTTGGTGATGCCAAGCGCATTGCCATCGCTTCCGTCATTGTTTGTTTCGGGGGCAGTGTTTGCGTCGGCTCCGAGCCATGCTGTGCCACCGTAGGTGTAGATACCGCCTGCGCAGCCATTGCCAGCAAGAGTTTTGTCGGAATTGTACGCAGTGTAACCTACGACGTTAGGTGTCCACGAGGTTACTCCTGTTTGCAGACCTGCTCCATCAACCTCTTTGCCATTAGTGTTGCTGGTAGCATCATAGAGGTCGCTTGTGTAGGTACTTACACCTTTCGTGATGACCGTTCCTTGCGAGAAATCGGCATTGTCGATGTACGTTGACGTAACGTCCGTCTGTGTCCAACCAGGCGTTGCCAAGCCGAGCAATAGCCCGACTAGGGTTAGTAAAAGTTTGTTTTTTCTCATAATTGTTATAATTTAAATAAAAAGTTATAATCGTCGTGCTTCAATGTCTGGCTTTTTGTGGCCGGAGGGGCGCGTGTATTCTTTTGGACACACGTCTGCCCAAACGTTTCAGCGCGCAAATGTACTCACAATTAGAGATATGTAAAAATTTCTTAGATTAGTTTACAAAAAAAAAAACGTTTGTTTGCAATTGTTTTTTTACAAAAGTTCCTTTCCTCTGCTCATGGCTTATCGAAAAGTGTGGTACGAAATAAAGGGGTCATAGCCTTTTTCTGTGGCTATGCCCCTTGCTGGTGTCTCCCTTGTGGTGGTTTTCGGCGACGCGGTTTCTACTTGTCGTCCTTTTTCTCGTTGAGGGCAGCGTTTACGGCCTTCATCCAGTTGGTGTTGAGGGAGAATCGGGTGATGCTCTTTTGGTTGAGATAGTAGCTGAGGGTCAGCTCGTCGTCTTTGTCTTTGAAGAGCGGGTTGGAGTAGCTTGCGTCCATGTAGTGCTTGGTCATTTTCACCTGCATGGCCTGCGGCTGGTTGTTCAGTTCGAGCAGTCGCTTGATGTATAGGCTGACGAAGTTGTTCATTGCCAGTGCCTGTTTGTCGAGGTAGGCAACGGTGGAGTCGGGCATCTGCTCTTTCATCCTTATTGCGAGATAGTCGAGGGCGTCGAGCTTGAACTGTGCGATGCTTTTGAGCAGGGGGTTGGCCGTCGGGTCGTCCTTCACTGTCTGTGCCTTTTGGCGGATGTCGGTGTAGATTTCTTGCGCGGGCGTTGCCGTTACGGCGAGCAGCGCGATAATCGAAACGATTAGTCTTTTCATTTTTCTTTTATTCTTTAGTTTGTATGTTCTTTTTTTGTACTTTAAACTTTAAGTTTTAAACATTAAACTGTAATCTTTAGAAAACGTTTAATGTTTAACGTTTACAGTTTAACGTTTTAACATTGCCAAATTCATGCGGTGGTTGATGTTCGGGGGCAGTTCGCTGTCGTAGTGGGTCACCATGATGAGCGTTTTCGAAGGGCGGCTGCTCCATGTCTCTATGATGTCTTTGGCGAGTATGCTGCGGCGAGTGTCGAGACCGTGGAGAGGCTCGTCGAGAATCAGCAGGGCGGGGGCTTTCACGAATGCGCGGGCCAGCAGCACGAGGCGTTGCTCGCCGCTGGAGAGCTGGAGGAAGGGGCGGCTGGCGAGGCCTTCGATGCCGAAGACGGCCATCCACCACCGGCTCTGGCTGATGTCGGCTTCGGTGGGCTTCACGTAGAGGCCTACGGAGTCTTTCAGTCCGCTTGCCACTATTCGCTCGGCCGGCAGGTTTTTCTGGTAGGCGCGGTGCATCTCCGGCGATACGTAGCCGATGTTTCGCTTTATGTCCCAGATAGATTCGCCTGTGCCGCGCTTGCGCCCGAAGAGACTTATGTCGCAGGCATAGCTTTGCGGGTTGTCGGCGCATACGAGCGAGAGCAGTGTGCTTTTGCCCGAACCGTTTGGGCCTGTGAGCGCCCATCGGTCGCCGGCTCTCACTGTCCAGTTGAGCGGCTGGAGGATGGTGCGTCCGCCGTAGCTGATGCTCACGCGCCTCATGCTGACTACCTCGCTGCCTGGCTGGCGCGCAGAGTGGGGCAGGGCGGCGATGGCTTGTCGCTGGTCGGCTCCCAGCACGTGGGCTGGGGCTGTGGGCTGGCGGTCGAGATAGTGGCGGCGCGTCTCCTTTGGCATCACTCGCCCTTCGGAGACTTCCACCACGTGGGTGACCAGCTGCGGAATGTCGCTGGCTTTAGGCAGCACGAGGATAATCTGAACGTGGCCTTGACTGGCCAGCCTGTCGAGGGCATCTTGCAGGTCGCGCCGTGCCGCTTTGTCGAGGCCGATGAATGGGTTGTCGATTATCAGCACTCTCGGACTCGCTTCGAGGGCCTGCCGCAGGTGATGGCGGCGCAGTTCGCCGCTGGAGAGCAGCATTGTGGGCGGTGTGTCGTCGTCCATGTCGTGCTGGTTCCATCGTTTTTGCAGATAGTAGGTGGCATCGGCGGCCGTTCCGTAGGAGTCGCGGAAGGCTATGTATTTTATGTTGTCGCTGACGAGCGGCTTTGTCGAGGGCGCGAAGTCGTAGCGGGCCTCTCCTTCGGCGAGCGGGTGGGCGCCGCGCAGGATATCGACGAGCTTGCTCTTTCCGCTGGCGTTCAGGCCTGTGATGGCTATGTGCTCGCCGTTGCAGAGAGTGAAATCTACGGGTGCGGCCATCTGCCACTCTTTCATGCGGGTGGTGCCTCTGCGTATGTCGATTATCTTTTGCATCGCGATTGGTTTTTCGTTACGAAGTTCTTTCCAGCTGCTGTAGTGCTTGTCGGTCTGCGGGATGCCGCTTTTCATGTAGTGGCAGTAGGCGGCGGCCAGAGCGTCGGTGGCGTCGAGATATTTGCTCATCTTCTCGTCGGGTATCTTCAGTATACGCTTCAGCATTCCCGCCACTTGCTCTTTCGAGGCGAGGCCTTGTCCGGTGATGGCCAGCTTTATCTGCATCGGCGGGTATTCGTGGATTGGCACTCCGTGGTGTATGGCGGCAGCGATGGCCACTCCCTGCGAGCGTCCGAGCTTGAGCATCGACTGCACGTTTTTTCCGAAGAATGGCGCTTCGATGGCCATTTCGTCGGGCAGGTATTCGTCGATGATGTCGGTGATGCGCTCGAAGATGTGTCCCAGTTTCAGATAGCCGTCGGAGAACCGCCGCAGGTCGATGACGTCCATCGCCATCATCTGCGGCTTGTTGTCGGCAATCTTTATCAGGCCGTAGCCCATCAGGTTGGTGCCTGGGTCAACGCCCAAGATGATTTTCTCCATCTATCTGTCGATATAGGGATTGGCGCGGGCCTCCTCGCCGATGGTGGTGGGCTGTCCGTGCCCTGTCATCACCTGCATGTCGGCCGGCAGCTGGCTCACCATGCGGCTGAGCGACTGCTGTATGTCGTCGAAAGAGCCGAGCAGGAAGTCGGTTCGGCCGATGCTGCGGCGGAAGAGCGTGTTGCCGGAGAAGGCCACGTTCTCCTCGCTGTCGTATAGCACCGACGATCCTGGCGAATGGCCTGGCGTGTGCATCACGTGGAGCGTGTGGCTGCCGAAGCTGAATTGGTCTTGCTCGGTGTAGAACAGTCCTGTGGGCGGTATGGGTTCGCGGTAGTCTGTCCGGCAGAGTATGGCGGCCTGTCGTGGCAGCTCGCTGATGAGCGGCTCGTCGGCTGCCGGCACGCAGGGCTTCAGGCCGTAGCGGTCGAAGATGGTGTTGTTGCCGAAGTTGTGGTCTATGTGTCCGTGAGTGGCGATGAGATGCCGGAGCGTGAGGTGCTGGCCGTCTATATAGTCAGCGATGGCCTTTCGCTCTTCGTCGTAGAAGGCTCCGCAGTCGATTACGACGGCTTCGCCCGTCTCGTCGCTCACCACGTAGGTGTTCTCCTGAAACATGTTGAAAACGAATCGCTCTATGTGTATCATAGTGGCAGATAAATGAGATGTTTTTCCTGAAACCACTCTTCGCCGAACCATTGGCTGATGTCCATCACCTCTACGATTCGGCGGAAGGGGCGCGTCTCCTCCTCCACGTTGCCGCCCTTCAGGCAGAGGATGCCGTTGGGCAGGGCGTTGTGTTGGTCGGAGGCAATGTTTTTCTTTACTATCTTCACGAGGTCGGGCAGCGACATTACGGCGCGGCTCACGACGAAGTGGTATTTTCCCCGCTCTTCTTCGCCGCGGCGGTGGATGGGGTGGCAGTTGGTGAGGCCGATGGCCTTGGCCACCTCCTGCGCCACCTTGACCTTCTTGCCGGTGCCGTCGATGAGCGTGAAGTCGGCTTCGGGAAACATGATGGCGAGGGGAATGCCGGGAAAGCCGCCGCCGCATCCGAAGTCGAGCACCCGCGTGGAGGGCTTTGGCTGGAAGGCTTTGGCAATGGCAAGCGAGTGAAGCACGTGGTGCTCGTAGAGATTGTCGATGTCTTTTCGGGAGATGACATTGATTTTCTCGTTCCAGTCGTGATACAGTTGCCACAGCGCCTCCAACTGTTGCCTCTGGAGGGCGGTGAGTTGTGGAAAGTATCTGATTATTCTTTCCATAACTCGTTTTTCTCAATCTTTATTTCGGTGAATCCTTTGTCGCGGCTGGCTATCTCGTAGGGATTGAAGATGAAGGTGATGGCATCGTCGCCAATGATGTAGTTGTCGGGCACCGTCATCTCGCAGCCTTGCAGATAGCCCTTGTCGCGCAGTTCGTCGATGCTCTTTGTCCCCGTCTTTTTCATCAGTTCGTCGGTGAGCATCGTGCAGAGGCGTCCTTCGTATCCTTCCACCATGAGTTGTCCGATAGTGATTTGCTTTCCGCTCCTTGTGTCGAAGTTGACGACAAACTGGTTTTCCACGCTGTGGGCGCCGCCTTCATATCGCTCCACGTCGATTATGCAGCTCACCGTATGGCTCCGGCGGCTGGTGTGGCTCATCTTCACGTTGTAGCGATAGTCGTACCACTTTTTGCGCTCTTTCACTGCCTGGTCGTCGCGGTAGAAGGGGCGCATTTCCTCTTGATAGAGTCTCACGTATTGGCGGGCAAACGAATCGGCGGCCTGCTGAAGGCCAATGCTGTCGATGTCGAACAGCCGACGGGCTATCAGGCGGTCGATAGCCGTTCCCACCTTCTCGCTCTTGCAGCTCTCCAGCTGTATGCTGACCGAGCATTGGGGCGCATCCGACTGCTGCGTCAGAGCTCCGCTTCGCTTCACCTCCACCGTCTTCCATTCGAGTCCAGCGTCGCTGCTTCCGCTTCCGCCGCAGGCTGCCACGATGAGGCAGAAAGCCATCAGCACTTTCTTCATCGGCGGCGCTTCCTCCCCTTCTTTTTCATAAACGGCAGAATGCCGTCGTGTCGGCGCGTCAACTTTCTGACGAGCAGAAACATGTCGATGGCATTGACGCTGTAGCTGAGCAGGCTCGACACCATCTCGCCCTTCGACCCGCTCTTTGCGGGAGCCATCACGCTGTCCCACAGTGCGCTGGTCTGGTCGTTGTCGTCCTGCAGGTCGTTCATCAGCTGCGCCTTTCTGGCCCTGATGTCCTCAAGCGTTTTGTATTGGTAGATGACTGTCTGTCCTGGCAATCGTCTTCTTTCCATTGTTCACCTTTTATTATATATATAATGTGTGTGCGACCGTTTCCCTCCCTGCTTATTTGCTCAGGAGCAGATTGGCGAGAAACTTCACCAGCGGCCTCTCTATCCATCGCCTCTTGTTGCACAGGAAGACGACGAAGAGCAGCAGGTAGATGCCCGCCATGATGGCAAAGGCCGCCACCTTTCCCACCATCGGGGCTATCCAGTAGGCCGCCATGATGGAGAGGAAGAAAATGACGAAAAGGATGATGACCGAGCTGATGACGAGCAGTGCCACCGCCGTGAGCAGCTGAACCACCTTGTCGATGGCATCGAGTTTGGTGTATTCAGCCAGCACACTGACGTAGTGACGAAGCGTCTTTATCAAGTCGGCAATCGTCTCAACATTCTTGTCGGAAGAGAGCATCAGATTTCGGGGGCTGCCTCTTGTATCTCGTCAACCAGGTCGCCCATCTCCTTGCGGTTGAGCTTGATGTCGTGCCGCTTCATGAAGTCGTCGATGGCGTCGGCAATCTTCTCACGAGTGTCGGTGCCCTTCTCCGGTGCGAGCAACAATCCTATCACAGTGCCGGCCAGTGCGCCGCCGAGCAGTGCTCCTACATAACCTAAACCTTTCATTTCTCTGTTTCCTTTCTTTTTATAGTTAAACAATAATATAATGCTTTATCCACTGCAAATGTAGTAAATTCTTTTCTGAGCACGCTAATTTCGACCGTGATTTTTTGTTAAAATCACATCTTTTCCTTCATTTAACAAACTTTAGGTGCAGTTTTGGCAAATGTTTCGCCATTTTTTTGTACTTTCGCACGGTAATTTAATCATTCACGAAACGTTTAACAATTTAATATTAGATTGAGACAATGAAAAAGAACCTCATTTTGTGCGTCGGCATCTGCGCCGCTTTGGCATTCACCAGTTGTGGTAAGGGCAGCGAAAGCGCCTACCGTAAGGCATACCTGAAAGCCCAAGAGGCTCAGCAGACTGCGCAACAGATTGACAATGCAGCCCAGAACGTGCAGGAAGTTGTAACCACACCCGTCGTTACCCAGCCCGTCGTTACCCAGCAGCCTGTAACCCAGACCACCGTCGTTGACAACTACGACAACGTGAGTGTCCGCCAGGAGCAAGTGTCGCTCGTCAGCGGTTCGGGCATCAAGGCCTACAGCGTGGTTGTGGGAGCATTCGGACTGAGGAGCAATGCTGAGGGACTGCAGCAGCAGCTGAAAAACTCTGGCTACGACGCTCAAATAGTGAAGAACGACGAGCGCAACCTCTACCGCGTGGTGGCCTCTACCTTCGCATCGAAGAGCGACGCCGCACGCAGCCGCGACGAGCTCCGCAGCAAGTATCCCGACGCATGGCTGCTCTATAACAACAAGTAAATCTCGCGCTGATTTGGCACGCATCCTGTCAATCGACTACGGAAAGAAGCGTACAGGAATAGCGGTTTCCGACCCATTGCAAATCATTGCCGGTGGGTTGGCAACCGTTTCTTCTAATGAGCTGATGCCTTTCCTCCTGCGATACATAAGCCAGGAGAAGGTGGAGAAAATAATCATTGGCGAACCTCTGCAGCCCAACGGCCAGCCCAGCGAAAACCTGCAGCGAGCCAGACAGTTTGCCCGACAATGGGAGAAACAATCCACGGGCATACCCATCGAGTTCTACGACGAGAGGTTCACCTCAGTGCTTGCCCACCGAGCCATGCTCGACGGAGGGCTGCGCAAGAAAGACCGCCAGAACAAATCGCTCGTTGACGAGCTGAGTGCCACAATACTTTTGGAAGACTATCTTCAAAGCGCAAAGCTGAAAGTGGAAAGACAATGATACTACCTATTTATACTTACGGGCAGCCAGTGCTCAGAAAAGTGGCGGAAGACATACCGACCGACTATCCCGAGCTGCCCACACTCATAGCCAATATGTTTGAGACCCTCACTGCCAGCGACGGCGTGGGGCTCGCCGCACCGCAGATAGGCCTCTCTATACGAGTGGTGGTCATCGACCTCGACGTGCTGTCAGACGAAATGCCCGAATACAAGGACTTCCGCCGCCCATACATCAACGCCCACATCGTGGAGTATGACGACAGCGAGACGCTAAGCATGGAGGAGGGATGCCTCTCGCTGCCAGGCATCCACGAGAAAGTGGAGCGGCCCACGCGAATAAGAGTGCAATATCTCGACGGCAACCTTCAACCACACGACGAATGGGTGGAAGGCTATCTGGCAAGAGTGATGCAGCACGAGTTCGACCATCTGGAAGGCCACGTATTTATCGACCACATCTCGCCGCTGAGAAAGCAGCTGAACAAAGGAAAACTGAAAAAACTCACCGAAGGAAAAGTAAGATGCTCCTACCGCGTGAAGCCCGCAAGGCGCTGACCGTGGTCTGTCTGATGCTCGCGTCGATAGCGGCAAAAGCACAATACAACATCGACAGACTAATCGTGATGGGGCAATCGGCGCTCTATTACGAAGACTACGTGCTGTCGATACAATACTTCAACCAGGTGATTTCAGCCAAGCCATACCTCTACGAACCATGGTTTCTGAGAGGTGTGGCCAAATTTTATCTCGAAGACTATCAGGGAGCAGAGGCCGACTGCACAGAAGGCATAAAGATAAATCCCTACGTGAAGGGGCTCTACGAGGTGAGGGCTCTCTGCCGCATAAACCAGAAAAACTACGACGGAGCCATCGGCGACTATACCACAGCCTTGCGCGAAGACCCCGACAACCAGCAATACTGGCACAACCGCACTCTATGCCGGATAAACAAGGAAGACTACGACCACGCCCTGCTCGACCTCGACACCATCAGCCGGCGATGGGCCAACTATGCGCCAGCCTACTCCATGCGTGCCGAAGTGCTGCTGCACAAGGGCGATACCACAGCCGCTGAAAAGTCGCTCGACAAGGCCCTCGAAGTAGACCCCTACGATGGCAGCAACTGGATGGTGAAAGCCGCCATGACCATGACCACCGCAAGCCGCGAGGAGGAAAAATCGGCAGGCAAGGAGCGATGGAAGGAGGCGGAAGGCTATCTCGACAAGGCCATCCACCTGCTGCCAAAGGTGGTGAACAACTATACCAACCGAGCCCTTTGCCGATACAAGCAGAACAACCTGCGCGGAACAATGGCCGACTACGACATGGCTCTCGACTTCGACCCCAACAATTTTATCGCCCACTATAACCGCGGACTGCTCAGGGCACAGGTAGGCGACGACAATCGGGCAATAGAAGATTTCGACTTCGTGCTCAGACTGGAGCCCGACAATCTGATGGCTCTCTTCAACCGAGCCCTGCTGCGCGACCGGACGGGCGACCTGCGTGGAGCCATTGCCGACTATTCGAAGGTGATCAGCATGTTTCCCAATTTCTGGACAGGCCTGCACTATCGGGCGCAATGCTACCGACGGCTGGGCGACACCAAGCGAGCCGAACTCGACGAGTTTCGCATCCTGAAGGCACAAATAGAAAAATCGCAAGGCCACCAGCAGCGCATGACCCGCCGACAGAGGGAAATGAGAAAGAAGAGCGACACCGACATGGAAAAATACGCCCAACTCGTGGTGGCCGACGAAGAGGAGAAGACAGCAAGCCAATACAAAAACGACTATCGCGGACGAGTGCAGAACCGCGAGGCCAGCCCCGC
>Ga0181612_154680_pt1 | contig 10599 bp, 6 predicted proteins | sample HoacroProtozoa21_FD_119630 | JGI IMG/M metagenome (GOLD analysis project Ga0181612, IMG submission 119630) | Hoatzin crop microbial communities from Cojedes, Venezuel. Combined Assembly of Gp0051906, Gp0051904, Gp0051908
TGCAATGAGGTCACCCCTCAGCCTTCTCCAAGCTGAACAAGCCAAGTGACCTCAGTGGCTACTCTTAAGTCTTGCCCTGGAGGCCTTTCAACCATCTTGGTTGCCCTCCTCTGGACACACTCTGATAGTCTCATGTCTTTGTATTGAGGTGCCCAAAACTGCACACAACACTCGAGGTGGGGCTGCACCAGTGCAGCCTAGGGTGGGACAATCACTTCCCTAGACTGGCTGGCGATGCTGTGCTGGATGCACCCCAGGGCACGGCTGGCCCTTCTGGCTGCAGGGCACCCTGTTGACTCATATTCAACTTGCCATCAACCCAGACTCCCAGATCTCTTCCCGTGGGGCTGCTCTCCAGCCTCTCACCCCACATTTTGTACATACAACGAGGATTACCCCGTCCCAGGTGAAGAATGCAGCACTTACTCTTGTTAAATTTCATGCGGTAATAATTTAATTAATTATTCTCACAGTGATAAATATGATTATTTTTAGTATAAGAAGTCATGTATTTGCAGATTTCAAACACTGGATTTCATTATGGTAATTCTGTGGCAGACTAAATCCTGCTCACTATCAGAAACTTTTCATCTGTAGAGGTCTTTGGTGCCTGCGACCTAGTAATCTTTTAACTTTGTGTTAAACTTCTTAAAAACATTTGGTTTATTAATTCTTTCCTTCTAACTTGTGTTTAAATTCCTGGTTTACATTCCTGTGTCTCTTTTCCAGATCTATACTTACTTATCAACACAATTTCCAAAGTGTAACCAAAATACAACAGCAATACTGCTACAAATTGAGAATATTAACTATGCAACCAGAGATATATCAAAGACCAAATGCCAGTAAAATGTTTGTCTATGTCCTATGCTCTCTGAAACACAGAATGCTTCACAAAACAGACCTGCTGCTTCTGAGTAATAATCAGATCGTTCTGCTCCTGAAGCCTCTGCCCCAATTCTTCTATCTGCCTCGTGTAAAAGGTGTTATTTTTATTCAGGTCTTCTCTCACTGATGATTTAAGTTTCTCAATCTGTGACAGTAGCTAGCAAGCAATCAGAAGAAAAGTAACTTCATATTAATATTACACAAAAAAATTTAATGCTATAAAGTTTAAACAAGCAAGTGTCATGCTTAAGTATTTTTAACAATTCTTCAGCAAAAACATAACGTCTCTTGTGATTTAATTGGGACTTGCATACATTACAAAACAGTTGTCTGGATCACTTTTTACTTATGCAAAGAAGACTACCTAAATCTCAATACAGAGAAAGGAACATACAAACACACTGCCAAGACTGCCTAAAAATAAGATTGCAGGAAAAAGCATATGCCTTTATAAAAACGTTTTTGGTTATAAATAGTGTCAAATAATGATATTTTAAGGTGATGAGATGTGAATTAGGTGAAACCTAATATATTAGCTCTGAATGTAGAAGAAAGGGAACAATATTTTAGGTGCACCATCCCAAAAGTAATACTTACATTACTCCTCCCTTATTCTATTCTTGCATTGTATGTGGGTGTATCCCACATACATCCTTTTAGGGGAATGTTCCATGGTTCCTCCCCACTGCTTTCTTGCCAGAGGAGGAGAAGCATTGGTCAGACCACTATGACCTGCTCAGTTCTTACATGGCCACGCAGATGAAAGGAAAATGAAAGGAAAAAGAAGCAAGAGAAACAAAGCAGGAAAGAGATTAAAAAGAAATGCAGACATGAAAAAGATCTGAGGAATAAAGCTTTGTATAGTAAAATATATAAACTGATGCAAAATAAAATGCCATGGTGTGTTTTCCTGGAAAAGCTGAACACATTCTGCATTAGAAAGCTACAACAGAAAAAGCAGCAGAGAAGTGATAGAGAAAAGAAAAGATTGACACATATGCCACAGGTCCATGGTAGCAGAAGGCATAGGGTAGATGAAAGCTCCATGTTGGTAAATTATCTATCAACTATCCAGCATATCCACGTAACGCAGAAAACACGGTATAATACAGTGCTCACAGAATTAGTTGTAAGCTCTTCAAGAGAGATACACATTTTCAGGTGTCTGTGAGATTTCTGAATGACAAATTCCGTTTCAACCCTGGCCTTAACTGAAATGTCAAGATTCTAGCATAAGCGAAATACAGAGATAATAAATACATCTAAGAGGACACACTCTGATAAACTCTTCAGATCTAGGCTTTCTAATCCAACAGATGTGCTACAGCATATCAAGAACTGTCAAAAGGGTAAGAAAATAAGAAAAAAGTCTCCTTTTAGTTTAAGTGGTTTGCTGTGCCACTTACCAGGGACCTTTCTGTCTCATGGTCATGACGAAGGGCTTGTATTCTAGACGTCCACTTACTTTCCTGCATAGAGGAAAGCAATATTAATTTCTGTTAGTAACACATTAACGTTTTGTTTGATATATGCAGCTTTACTTTTCTAAATAAAGCATAAATACTGGAAAGATTACTGATGATATGAAAATCGAATAACCCCGTATTTAAGAACCAGAATGGTCATCAGCATGTTTTATAGATCCAAGTGTGGTTTTCTTCCCAGTCACTCTAGAAGCTATGTATTTGCTCCTTGATTTGTATATACAGTGACTGCGAATGAGAAATACGCAAGGATTTTGATACATCTCTGTGTATTAGCAATAAGAGTAGTAAGAGCAGGGTCTTCCCCCCCCAGAATAATGTCATTTCAAGCAGTCATTAACAATATATTTTGCATAATGATGATTAAAAAAGCAGTACTAATATGAGTTGAGTGAACTGAATTTTATTCGATTAAATAAAAAACATAAAGTAAAACTCATTAAGTTTTCCACATCTTTGAGCAGAAGTGAACAAACTTCTTGACGATACCAGCAGTGTACAAAGACCTTCACACCCTAAGAACCATGAAATATGTAACTTGTGTCTCAAAGTGTCAGGGGAAAAAAAAAAAAAAAAAAAAGAGTAAAAAGGTTTGTAGGTCTTTCCAAAGGCCTCACAACTGTTTTTTGTTTGTTTTTTTAACAGGAACAACTCAGACATGCAGCTGAGTCTCAGAGCAATGCAATGACCTTGGCATCAGCGGCCCTTCCTAGCTCAGACTTTCCTACAGGTGGAACTTTGGATTGCCCAACAGATTTGCACTAGCACCAGCATCTGTGCTGATCGAATCATACAGACCGGGTACAGAAGTTGCACTTGACAAACGCAAGTACTTCATCTGGCTCAGAAGTCACAGGCTGACAAATCCTGTCAGAAAGTTTCTTAACTTTTTTTTTTCAATCTTGGAAAACAGAAAATTCAATTTTTCCCTCAGTGTCCTCACAGATCAGCAGACATAAATGGTTTACCAGAGCCTTCTGGAATTCAACTGCAACATACATGGCAAAGCTAGATATATTTAATAACAAAGAATAAGAGAATATCAATAAATAAATAACAATTAATTTACTTATAAAGGATAAGGAAAATAATTCCTTGATTTCCATTATAGAGATTGTACTAAATAGTAGTAAATCTTTAAAAACAGCTATTTTAGGCATTGAGAGGGATAAGAATTTTACTTATGGATTTAAAATCCTACTCAGGGACGTACAAAAATAAAAAGAACACAAGTAGTCTGCCAAAAGCAATACATTAAGTTACAGTGTTACCTGTTTTTCAAGAAGTTTAACCACACTCTGTCCTGAGTCCTGAGGACTCTGAGGTTTCTCTTCTGTAAATTCTTCGCTGTCTTTCAGTGTCCCTAAATTGGATTTTTGCTGCATATTGGACTTCTGTAATTCTAACAGTTTCTAAAAGGAGCAAGGGGGCAGAGAAATTAAGAACATGTATACAGGTTTTATTAACTGTCATCTAATACAAAATTTACTTTAAACATAACTATGCACAGATTGCATCAGATTCTTCTCACATTTCTCATGAGTTCAGAATTTATAAACTTTCATGTAATTACTAATATATACATCTAACAAATATACCTTGCAAATGTACACAGGACCTAGCAGCTACAAAACATAAGATGCTCTGAACGCCATGCGTATTTGTTTTCTGACCCACCTATGCTTTTACAATTCTCTTTCTAGTGAAAACTTTGGAAAGCATTTCCTGAGCACGTATTGAAAACACATGCAGTTCTACTGTCAGGACTATAATGCAGAGGTTAGTCCCCTCCATGCCAGTTATGAGAACATCAATACCAGGATACCTAACAGACAGCAATAATAAGAGTATCTACTAATCCATAAACAGGTACTCAAAGGATGACGAGCAAGAAAAAACTGACATAGTTGCTGAAGGTATAATTCGTTCATCCAAAACAATGCTATTAAAAAAAAGAACTGAAATGATGTTACTAAAGTATCAGTATACAAAGACACAACTATGGCTATCATTCAACCATTATTTTTAGGGTTTTGTAAGATGACCTCCAGGATGACTACATCACATTTCAAACATGTAAAGTCCACTACCATCTTCTGTAAGGGATTCATGCCTGAAAATGTTCGAAAATCTAAATCACTTACACTTTCTAAAGTTGAATTTCTTGAAGATAACTCCTTAAGCTCTTTCATAAACATCTCTTTCACTTTTCCTACTTCATCAGCCCATTTCTCTTTTTCCTCCTCTTTCCATTTATGAAATGATTGCAGAATTTCTTCTTCTTTTGATTTTTGCTGTTCGCATTTCTGAAATTAATTTAAAACCGTTACTTGTTATTTTTCCCCATATGCAATAATAATTCAAGCACCCAAACTACGCGTGGGAAGCAGTCACTTTCAATGGCAACACTGTGACATCAATAAACACAAAAACCCACCAGTTTCTGAAGAATTCTGGGGCAGCAAACTATACATTTTGCTAGCAAAGCAAGTACGTTTCAAGAAGTTTTGGTAGTTCACTATTTTTCCATACGTAAGAACACATGAATGACCTTACTTGGTCATATCAAAGACCGCCTAGTTCAGCATCCTATTTCTCACAGAGGCCATAACCGTATCAGTGGGAAAGGATAATACCAGGGCAAGCAAACATGCACATTCTCCTTAATAGTCTCCAAGATGCCAACTGTTTGCAGCTCAGAGGGCTTCCTGTGCCTGATACAGTTTTGTCAACTTAGTAACCTTCGATACATTTCTCCTCATATACTCTTGCAGTCGTCCCGTGTGGCTGCAACATCTTTTGCCAAAGAGCTCCACAAATTGCGTGAAGACCCAAGTACTTTTTCAGTTTGAATCTGGCTCCAGCTATGTTCATTTGACGGATGCCAGGTCCTAAACTGGAAAAGAGAGTGAATAATTGATACCTCTTCACTCTATGTAACTCACGACTTCAGTCCCATCAAGCTGTTGTCTCTTTTTCAGACTGACAACTCTGAGCATGCTCAGTCATTCTAAATACAGACTGATCACCCTCACAGCCCATCTCCATAATTTTAGAATTCTGTCACATCCTTTTTGAGATGAAGGGACTAAACCTACACACAGTATTTAGGTTGTGGCTTGCACTGTGATTTTTCAGAATAATTTGTAATATTTGATTTTCTTCGCTGGCTGCTACTAATTACTGGGTTGTAGAACGATGTATTGCAACCTTAAGATCTTGCCCTTCAGTAATAACACTCAGCTCTGAATCCATCATTTTGTAGATTAAGTTATTTTTCCCACGTATACATTTACGCCACTTTATCAGTTAAATTACTTCTACTATTCCATTACCCAGTCACTCATTTCATACAGTCCTCAACTTGTTCAAAGTCCTGCATTTCACTGCCCAGAATATATACACTTTTTAGGCAACCCCTACATCTTTCAATCACAGCATTCAATCTGAATTTGTTCTCTGACTAACTATAACAAGCAACCATTGTACACTTATGAAGAACAGGATCTTCTGTGTCCTTTCACCTCAAAGGCGTAGAAGGGACCAAGAATTGAAAGCATAACAGTTTTTATTCACATTTCCTCCAGTAGTGGCTCTCCTAAAAAAAACACAGCGGAAAGATCTTCTGCTCTTCTGCAGGCAAACTGCAGCCAGTCACACTTCACATTTCTATCTTCCCTGACATCCAAACTTTGCAAGCTTCTTGTTGTGTAACACCGCAGGCTGCAGCTTCAGGACATTTCAGGCAGTCCCCTTGTAGTTAGGAGACTCAGCTAAGACAAGTGAATTCAAAATAGGCACCTAAGGCACAAAAAAATCTACACTGCACTGTTATGAATACTCAAAGTTCCATCTCACAAGAAAAACAATGCTTCAGGGGCAGCAGAAATATGTTATAGATGTACCTCTCAAAAGTGAGGCACAGAATGAATGAGTGTAATACCTAGGAGATGTCCACGTAGGGCCAAGGCCCATTATCTGACAGTGCTTGCGCTCCTTAGCGAAACTTTATCCACGCTCTTCATTTGGTCACTCAGTACTTTTGAAAATGGAAAAAAAAAAACAGGAAGCTGAATGGTCCTGAGAAAAGGGGAACAAGAGGATTGAAGAAAGGAGAGTCTGAAGCTGTGTTCAGGGAAAGAAACACTGCATATTTTACAGAAGATCAGGTTTTCCTCTGAAAACAAGGAAGAAAATAATGATAGCCACGTTTTGTTTATTGCCTTTAAATTAAAAACGTAGTGTTTGTTTCCAAATTTAATGGTTGGTTTTATGTTTGAAGGTCCTCAAACTCCACTATGAAAGCCATTTAGAAGTTCTGAATATTGGAAGAAGGTTCTTACAAGTTAACAACGACAAAACACTGCTTTTGAATGTGATACAGGGCAAACTGCAACACAAAGATCAGCGTTCAACTCAGCTATTAGAAGTATCTTGTCTCTTATGCCTAGAACTTGCTCCTCAAATGGAAGTGTGAAGCCCCTCTGTCGTCAAAAAAATTTCCATCCCTATTTCGATAGCAAATCTGATTGTATTTATTTAAACAGAAATGAAAACTGTGCGATGATCTGAAATTTTCAAGTTTAAAAAAAAAAAACAATAAACAGGTAACTTAGAGATTCTTTTTTCTCTTTATGAGCCAGTAAGTGTATTTACAAGATTCAATATTACCCTAAACAAAGCCTTGCATGTGATTACAAATAGATAATTACTACTTTAAATCATTCTTGGTTAAGGTCTTCTCGTTCACACAGCAGTAGCTAAGACTACTTTTTGCTTTGTCTCTCCGGTCAGCCAAATACCAAGGATTTAAAGACCACCATAAGAGTTCTAGATTGCTTTGTTTCTTCTCAGTCTCTCTTCCTTGAACTGCTTTATACCTCTGTTAGACATAAAGTTCTCCACAGCAAAGAATAAATCCTACTCTAGCTTATAAGGTCACATGTAAAATCAGTCATATCTAAGAAATGCTTAATCATCACAAAATGTCAAAATAGCTTATATTTCACCACAGCAAGGCAATTTTATCTGCTTTAATAACAAGACACACATCTTCTGAACTGGCAAGTGCTAACAGAAGCGTTGTCTCAGATATTCATTTAAAGTATGTCTAAAATGAAAGTAAGGAGAAAGTGGATGTCCAAAATTATGGGAGGCGAGGGAGGGCTATGATCTAATGCCCAAGCACCATGGCTGCCAGACAGGCAAGCTGTAGATACATTTTTGTTTTGTTCCAGTTGCAAAATGAATTACTACTTTGGACTGTGTTCACCCTTTTTGAAAGGTTCACATTACTTACTATAGATTACCTTATAAAACCTGGCCATATTAGCCTGTTGCTCAGCCTCTAACTGGGACTTGACAAGTTGCAACTGCTCCTTCAGTTTATCAAACTCATCCTGCAATTTGTCTGTCTCTGCTTTCCTCTTCTGCTCTGTTTGAAAGAAACACAAATTTTAAAAATGTTTGTTGTGATTTCTGGAAATCTGGTACTTACGGCAAATGCATTTCTATAGTGTTTCAGTAACACCTTAATGAAGTGCGACTCACATCGACCATTCCCCTTCATACTGTCATGAGTCTCCAAAGATGCTTTTAAATACATACGTTCTCTGGACTGCTAACATCCTCATGAACTGAAAAATATCACTATTACTGACATGTAAAATAGTTTATAAAATATTTACAAGTATTATATAATCTAATTTCAAAGGAATCTAAGGAACACAGGCTCAAACAAGGATGTATGAAGGACAAAGTGAACCTCAATGATTCAATTCTGTTAGGTTTAATTTATTCCAAATAACTTTAGTAAGGAGTCCATTTGGAATACAAATTCTCGTTGATCTGGAATGAGTCAGGGGGAATGTCACTGCAAAAAACAGTTCATAAATATGCAAAAATTGTAACAATGTTTCATCTTGAAATACTTTATCAATTTACCAAGGACCCAATTTACCCCAGTCTGCCCGTCATCTGAAGATCTGAGCACAGTGCAGAATATTATTTCAGAAATAACTGCACGGAGTATTTCCCTCATACAGCCATTTCAGACTAATTCTTTACACGATAACTAGTTCAACTGTTTCTGCTGCTCCTTCCACTATCATCTCTTATCAACTATGAAGTGGACAAGAGCTTCTTTCTTCTTCCAATACTTTAATGCTTCCTCAGATGTCTACTCAGACCCCTCTTGCTTTTCCTGCTCTTTTATTTGACTGACAACTACAGTTCAGACCTCGCTAGATTCTTCCCACTCTTTCTGCTCCCAAATGCTCTTTTTTCCTAACTCATTTCTAACCACTGCCACTCGTCAATACCTGCGAGTCCTTAGCAATAAATCTCAAGCATGCAGCCTAACAGGAAGGAGAGAATTTAGAGACGAATGAAACAAACTTTGACAGCGGTGTTTTTCAAACTAAACGTTTTTTAGTGAAGACAGAGAAAAGTATGTAAGTTAGTGGTATAGCAACCACAATTACCATAGATACATGAAGTTAGATTATTCTTGACAGTTTCTTTTTCTCACTCTGTTTTACAGTCAGTTTAGTTCAGGAGAGCCTGAACCTATTCAAACTGCTTTCAGGTGACCTGGATTATTTCTGTACTGATAATTCATACGTATTCACAAAATGTATTTGCCTTAGTTGTTCAGTTTACCCACACCTTCGTAACACACATGCCTGAAGAGAAACTGTGCTCTGAACTCCGCTACTAAGCATTCAGTGGGAATGCTAGTTTGAAAAGGTACTGTAAATAGGGTATACAATCTTCTGTTAATTATTTTCCAGAGACTGAAACATATGTCACCCAATGGATTTTGTCATTCAGTGTTGCTTGCATTCACACAAATTGGTATCTGCCACCTAAATATGGAGTGTGAAAATCATTCTTCCCAGTTACACAAAAGCATGGACCGGTGCATCCTGACTACATTTACACTTCTCTAAACTATTTATCTCCATTTTTTTGATAACATTAAAGTACATACCAATCCGAGATTCTTCCGGATGACGCCTTTGCATGTGACTTTGTAAAAAGGAATAGTTCACAAAAGCCTTTTCACAAAACTGACACTACAAAGAACAGGTAAAAACATTTTAGTTATTATTCGTAATATCTGTTTGATAAGCATAGCAGTTAAAGCTTTTAACATGTTATTACATTTTGCCCAGAAGTCCAAAGTAGGTAACTTCAATAAATTCCATTTCACAAGAATAATGACTAAAATTCTCACAGTACCTGATTTCTCTAAAGTTATTTGTGTTATTTAATGTCGTGCAGTGATGGTCATGGGCAAGAATCCCTTTGTGCTAGGCACTGCACAAACTCTGAACAAAAAACACTCTGACCGAGCAAGCTCAAATTCAGATATAAACCACAGATACAAGATGAATATAGGTAGGTATAGAAGCATAAGGAAAAAGTAAGGCAACACTGCTCAGCAAAACACACACTGACTCCAGCCAACTAGCAGCTCAGGTACTCTTAAGGCTCTTGTATCACAGCAAAAGACAGCACCATACAGCTGGAAAAAACAACAAACATGGGCTTGAGTACACATACGTGAATTGTAGGGTGACTACACCAGGACCACAGATATGTAAAAAGGTCAGATATTTCAAACAAAATAAGGTAACAGTATACAATTTTGCAAGAAAAGGTACATACATTAGTATGCTACCCAGCATCCTTCTGAAGTGTAAAGCTGTTTCAATTACTGTTCCTAAAATTTACTTATTTTTTAATTTGAATGTGAAGTCGTATTTTCAATCAAATTTGGATCCTATCCATTTAAAAATTTTTTTTTGTTTCTCTTCAAAGTACATTCCACTAACACTCAGAATACTGAAAACAGATGGGTATCACAAGGACAGAAGCTACCCCTACAGATTTTGCAACATAGCGGTAAGACCGAACGAAAGCCCGCATCGCTTTATGTAGGGTTGCTCATTACCTCTCTCTCACACTTCTTTTTTTTTTCAAATAAATACATTTTAACAAATCACAAATACTCAGCTGAGTCCTTGTTCCTCTTCAGTGTGGTATCACAGAATCACAGAATGGTAGGGATTGGAAGGGACCTCTGTGGGTCATCTAGTCCAACCCCCCTGCCCAAGCAGGGTCACCTATAGCAGGCTGCCCAGGGCCTTGTCCAGGCGGGTCTTGAATATCTCCAGAGAAGGAGACTCCACAACCTCCCTGGGCAGCCTGTTCTAGTGCTCCA
>Ga0181612_107466_pt1 | contig 10598 bp, 5 predicted proteins | sample HoacroProtozoa21_FD_119630 | JGI IMG/M metagenome (GOLD analysis project Ga0181612, IMG submission 119630) | Hoatzin crop microbial communities from Cojedes, Venezuel. Combined Assembly of Gp0051906, Gp0051904, Gp0051908
AGGAGGTGCTTTTCGGAGAGAGTTGTGAGGCTGTGTGCCGGGCTGGCCGGGGCGGTGGTGGAGTCCCCATCCCTGGAGGGGTTCAAAAAACGTGTAGATGTGGCACTTCGGGACATGGTTTAGCAGGCGTGGTGGTGTTGGGTTGATGGTTGGACTTGGTGATCTTACAGGTCTTTTCCAACCTTAATGATTCTGGGAATCTAGGACTGCAGAATGAAAGCAAGCTTTAACTGAGCGCTTGGTGTTAGGGTGTGCTGCGTACAGGGTGCGTTTCCCGCGAAGGCCGTGTGTCTGAGCGTTTGCTGAGGCTCTGAGGGCTCCTCAGTCAGGCACTTTGTGGCCTCGTCCCTGTCCAAACCCGCTGAAGTGCATCAGGTGCAAATGCTGTGTGCGCGGAGGGCGTTCATCGGTGCTGGTCGTTGCACACATGCACGTGTAGGAGGATTTAAATAGAGATATTCAGTGCACTGCCTAAATATTAACTTTTTAGAAGAAAAGCTGTTATTGATAGATGATATTGGAGCTCTGTTGTCTTGTTGGTCAACAGGCTGCTAGAACAATTTTTGTTGTAACAGACTATAATGCTGTGTAAATACTTTCTTGAAGAAAGACAGGCGTAAACAGAAAGGCACACATACACACACATGTGCAGAAACACACATCACCATGCAAAATAGCTGAATAGCTGTCCATTACTTAAAGCTATTTTGAAAGTTAATACATCATTAATTTAATAGATCTTTTAAGGAAGACATAATTGTCAAAGTACTTGGATCTTATTGTAGTCTCCTGCTGGGTTTTTCCCCTTGCTTCTGATGGTTATGTTATTGAAACATGAAGTCTTTGGAAGGCCACAGTTAAATAAACTCTGCAGAGGTAGCGTAGTGTTTCCTAGCAACATCATGTCCATGCCAGTGATGCTTGCTTCTCTCCTTAAGCTAAAAGCAAAGTCATGTCCATTAATCCCCAGCTGCACGTAAAACTTTTCAGAGATTTTTGCTAGCTCCCTACTGTTCGTGTTTTCATCTTGCTCATATGCTGCAAAGCAAACTGCTTCAGTGATTTAATTCTCTTCAGTGCCCCAGTGTAAAGCCGACTGTTTGTGTATGTTCACAATTACTATTTGTTTTTCATTTAAAACAAATAATTTGTCCTACAGTGTGATGCCTCCCATCAAACATTTTGGTCATTCAAACAACCTGACAAATGAAAGAGATAAAACAAATGCCTTGAAAATATGTTACTTGTGCTGCACAGTGCGTGCCATTTTTAATAGCCAAGGTATGCAGTGCCAAAATAACCTCACTTTCAAGTGAAAGGGGCACTGTAATTTTTTAATACACAACAACATTGAAATAAAGCTTCTAGAACTTGTTTCTGCCTCCTGATGGCTTTCTGTGTAGGATGAACCAAACGGTCTTGGTTCACAGAGGTCTGGTGTCCTACTCCCCACAGCTTTGGTGGAGCTCAGGCTGCTGTGCCAGTGCTGGAAATGATACAGGGTCGGGCATCTTGGCAGGAGAATGCACAGAAACTTGGGTTACTGTTGTCTGTAAAGAACCTTTTCTGTGGGACAGCTGAGGTCTTGGAGGTCTCAGTCCAGCACCTTCCACAGGCCCAGCATTTGGTTTTGTTTGTTTTTTTTTAATTATAAAGGAAACTTTCAGAATTACATCAGAAATTAATATAGCTGTGGACTACTTAGTCCTATTAAAAGTTAATTAAACACTATGAATTTATCAGGTAACAACCCAACAAGGGAAAATTTAATGGTGCACATTGTGATAGCATTGTGTGAGTACCGGGGATACAAGGCAGCTCTCCTTCCCGCGTGGGAAACCCCTGCAGCAGTGCGGAAAGCTGTTGGGGGTCACAGGAGTTCTCCCTGACGTCACCCGGCTGCGCAAGGGCGGTGGGAGGAGTAGGAAGAGACGCAACCGCAGAGCCGTGGCTTTCTGACCAGACGTGCGCAGCCCACGTCGGTGATGTCTGGGAGGCTGTCCGACCTTCCAGCACCAGGATGAAAGTGGTGCAAGTTGGGTGGTTGCTCCTCTTCCCGGTCACCTGCAGCGGCCAGGGTCACAAAGGCAACGCGCTGTCATCGTCGTCTTTCTCCAGTGCTGCACGTCTGAAGCGGTGCTGCTCAAAGAAAACATGTTTGTTTGCTCTCAGGATGTTTCCCACCACTGCCTTCCTCACTCGTAGCTCGAGAGAAGAGTATCCGCACTCTGGTATGTGCCCATTGGTTCCTTGGTGCTCTTCCAGTGCCTGGGGAAGGGAGTGGACCACTGAATCAGTAGCTTGGGGTCATGGTGGCAAACACAAAGGACTTAATCCAGCCAGTGGGTGAGACCCGGGAGGGCTGCAGCAGGTCCCTGCAGGTCTTAGTGCCAACAGTGACCCATTACTGCTGGTGGAGGGGAAAACAAGAGAGCATGAAGCTTTGTGAGCTGTTCTGAGGTGAAATTCTTTGCCCAAGACCAACAGCAATGACGTTAATTATTCCGCATTCCCTGTTGGTTGTAGAGGTGGCAGGACTAGACTGTATTTCCAACCCAGACAAGAGAGCTTGTGAATGATCCAACATCTACTGTCCGTATGGCAAACCAGCCTTCTCCTCCTGCTCAGACTAGTGAAAAGGTGCTATGAGAGGTCTGCTGCAGGCCTTGCGAATCTTCTGTCCCCTCTGCAGACACACACACACACGTTTGTGTGCATTGGATGTTGATGGATTTCATTGTGCATACCAAGGCTTCGAGCACCTTTCAGGGTGGAATTTGGTTTCCTTACCTTTTTTCATAATGAATATGCAGTTAGATACAGTAGTGCCTCTGGAGACTCATTTAGTTTCGGGAAGAAGCGGTCAAGTTATTACCTATGGACATTTTGTGAGAACGCAGAAGCACCTTAGCAAATGAGGGTGACAGAGCCCTGGCCCAGGCTGCCCAGGGAGGCTGTGGAGTCTCCTCTGGGGATATTCCAGACCCGCCTGGACCAGGTCCTGTGCAGCCTGCTCAGGGTGACCCTGCTTCAGCAGGGGGTTGGACTGGGTGACCCACAGAGGTCCCTGCCAACCCCGAACATTCTGTGATTCTGTGAATGGTTTTGTCCCTGGTTCAGCTCTTGCTCTACAATAACCCAAGTCATATCCATCGTCAATTCAGAACAGACATCTTTTGTATGTGGAAGAGAGATACCTCTTCCAGTGTATCTCTCAGAAAGCATGAAATGTGACGTCGTAGTGGAAGTAAACTTTGTGTTCAATAAGTAGATCTTTTAAAGTGACTGTTAAAGAGGGAAAATATTTTCAAAACTATTTATCTAACTTTGTGTTTAGAGCAGCTCTGGAAAGTTACGCGACGCACCCTGTAAAAGGCACCCTGGACACTGACATGCTGGTTGAAGAAGATCTTCCATCAGCAGAACGTTATTGCTATTGACTCAAGATCTGAACCTTTATGGGGTGCTTACAACATTTATTATGGCTGATGGTAGGACGACTCCTCTCTTTCGGCTGGAGTTAAATCCTCGTTTCTCTTTTCCCTCCTTCTCCACCCCGGGCCGGGGCAGCGTTTGTCCCAGCAGCAGGAGCGAGCCTTTTTGTCTGCACAGTAATGCTGTCGGCAGGGTGAGTGGCAGTGTGTCTGATGGTGTCTTGTCCTTACCTTCTCCGTCTCTTCACCCAGATGGCTGCCCCGATTTGTGCAATGGCAATGGGAGATGCACGCTGGGTCAGAACAGCTGGCAGTGTGTCTGCCAGACCGGCTGGAGGGGGCCTGGATGCAACGTTGCCATGGAAACCGCCTGTGCCGATAACAAGGATAATGAGGGAGGTGAGCAAAAGTCTTTCAATTCCCCGTCCCTAAAGAACAGAGGGTTGTACGCGCTTCCTTGGCGAGTCGCTTGCCTTCGGAAAGACTTCGGCTGTCGCTGCCGTCAAGTGCTGTTGTTCCGTTTTTTTTGGAGCGAATGAGACCGAGCGGGCTGTGGCCCTGCGGGGAGGTGTGGTGACCCCGCACGCCTGCGTCGGGGCGGACAGACCCGCTCGGTCCCACCCCGCGTCCCGCTGGAGACCGTGGCCCAGCGGACCAGAGCTTGCTCCCGCGGGCTCTTGGCGCGAGCGCGTTGCGAAGCAGCGTACCGTGCCCGTCTGCGCAGCCGCCGCAGCTGACCGAGCAGGGTGTTCAGCAGCGTGTTTTCTGCTCTGTGCTGGAGGCCGGGGTCACGCTCTCGTGGGCACAACCTGCGTGGGTGGTTCTGGCTCGCCGTCGTATCGCACGGCTCGCGTGCCGGACTTCGAAGGGCTGAGCGAGGTGCGCTGAACAGTCACGTGCGGTACGGTGCCGACATCCCTGTGTGGTGTTCTCACTCCTTCATCAGGCATATCCCTGTTAAACATAGGATTGGTGTTCTGTGTTCACCTTCACAGACGGCTTGAGTTTATCTCGTTTCTTAGAGCCTAGAGTGTATTAGGCTATGCTGGGCTGACAGCAGTTTTGAGAAGCTGTGCCATCTAAATAAGATTGCTTAATCCATCTCCTTCATTTGAAGTGGCTTTCTTACACCTTTCATTACAATGTCTTTAATAAGTCATGTAGAGCCTGTTTCACATGCTTCTGCTCTTCGTGAAAAATCAAACATCAGACACAGCTGTCTTCCTTGAGACTCGTTCGCTTTTCTTTGGCCAATAATTAATCTAGAGAACGCATCTGTTGTTTGCTGATTCATAAATATTTTGCTCATGGTATTTCCTAAAACTGCAAAGAAACATTTGGCTTATTTGAATGGCTGCTCCTAGGGTAAAATTGTCATGAAGATGAGTGCTTTAAATTTATATAAAATTTCATAATGTAGAAATTGTTCACAAGTCCCAAGCTGAGGAATAGGTATATTTGGTTTGATTACATGGTATTAACCACATCTGAATATCATGCACTCGTTTTTATCTGTAAATCCCATGTTAGTTGCTTGGTTTCACGTGTGATCAGTGCTTGCAGAAATATTGTAAAAGAGCTAGAGCTGATTCAATTTCAGAAAACTGGAACTTGCTTTGTAGCTGTTATTGAATTGTGAAGAGCAGAATCTAACGGCCAAATTGCGTTAGCTGGCATTCAGCTGTACAACAAAACCCACTGAACTTGGGTTAAGACACGGTGTAAGAAACTGAAAGGTGAACTGCTTAGGTTTTCAGGATTTACAGGCTTTGAAGATCAGAAAGAAAAATTTGGAAATGGATGTATCATCAGATTTTCCTCAAATAAGACATGAGTTCAGAAAACATTAGAAATACTGGAAGAAGATATATACTTACTTATCCAAGACAATATTCTGCACTTGTAAAACAGACAGGCAAAGAGGGGAAAAAGTGGCCAGTGAGACCATTCAGCTGTTCATCCCAATTTAAAATTGCAGAGTTCTAAAACCTAGTTCCTGGAAGGCCAATAGCAGTTCATTGAAGTCAAAGAATACGTAGCATAAATATGCCACAGAAGGGACGTACAGTATTAATCAGCAATACCATGCAAGGTGCGAGGTTTCTGGTTTGCCGTAGTTGCACCCGAAAGAAAAGGGAAGACTGAGGGGAGAACTCCTCAGACGTTCTCAACGCTTACAAGCTGAAGACGGACTCTTCCAAAGGCAGAGAGATTACTGCTCGTTGCTTCTTGTGGGAGTGTAGATAGCTTGAAAATCTATGCCTGTTCAAAGGTCTAAACAACGTGAAAATTCTCCCTGAGCCACACGCTTTCACAGGGGTGTGTTATGATAAAGGCAGGAGTGAAACTCTTGCCTCCTGACCCTTAGCTCCAAGGATCATTATTACTCTCTAGTAGCCTTGTCCTTGTTGCGTTGGTGTGGAGTTTGTCCGTAAGGGAGCTTAGGTGGTGTTCAGCTAGCTGTTGCTCCACGCACTCACAGGGTATGGCTGAAAAACCAGACAGACAAAGCCTTTGGTGCAGCTACGCCGTCTTTTGTCCCCAGCGCCCGTGGCCCTCGCGGGGGGTCGCCCACCGGCCACCGGCACTGCGGTACCCTTCGGTCTCTCCCAAAGCCTCGGTGATTGCTGCAGGTTTAGTTTGCTTGGCTGTGTTTTGAGCTTCAGGTGTCTTGGAGATGGTGTGGGGCCCTTTCCCACGGAGTCATTGTCATTCCCGTCAGCTGGTCAAATTGTCAGTCACAGGAGCTACAACAAAACTCAGAACTGAATGTAACGTTGATCGCTTCACACTTGGCGTCGCAGAGTGCAGTTCTGCCTTGGCCTTAAGCTGTGCTTCTCTGAACGTGTCTGGTACGCTGCGCGTCAGGCCAGGACCACGTCCCGTGGCCTACGTGTTTATTAATGCTAACGCCGGGGAGGCCACAGGAGCGTGCAGGGATGGAGAGGGAGGGAGGGATGGATGTGTGCCCTGGGCTTCAAGCTGCGCCTTGATGTGATTGTGACGGTGTACAGAAAGGAAGAGGTAACGTGAAGTTTTCTCATTAGATGAAGCTGAAAACGGTACTGTGGGAATCGATGTTGAAGATTCAGCTAGTTGTCAGAATCCCAAGTCTCACAATAAAGTGCAAGATTACTGGAAGTTCAAGAAATCGCCTCTCCTCCCAGTCACTCTTTGCATTTGAAACTCAGCTGAGTTTATTTGCAGTAAAATGCTGAACTCATTCGCCGCTCCCTTCCCAGCATTGCTCTGTTAACATAAGCAAGTAGTTCTGGAGTAGCACTGAAGACGCAAGCTGTTGTTTCGAAAGGTGGTAGGGTAGCTAAAAATACCATTTTTTTGCCGAAATTAGGTCTTTATCTGGACAGCTGAGCCTCCTTCCTTTCTGCCCATCTATTCGCATTGTTAAAATATAGTTGCTGGAGTGTGTCGCTGATACGGAACTACCATTTTCTGTCTTCCGTTCTTCCCCAAGCGGCAACAGATTTAACATATTTTGGAGCTCTTTCGCTGTTCAGCCATTCTTATTGCAATTGTGTCTCGCAATCAGATTCGAAGGCCTTGGGCCAAGTCTTCATTTCATGGATGTCAGGCAGAGCAGTGCCACCGACTCCAGAGGGATTCCCATTTGTCCTATTTTGTCTGATTATCTGCCACAATGTGAGCTCCATACCATAGTTCAAAAAGAGAATAATGAAAGATTATACTTAATATTTTCTTTCCGTTTTAGATTAATGCCCTTTAGTTAGTTTATTCCTAGAAGAGGCAGATGTGTCTCTGTCTCGTTGAGACTTTTAAATCTTCGTTTTAAATGAGATGTCAGCGTGTATTACTCACAGAAATGAAGCGGGATTCCAGGGCAGAGAGAGGAGAGAGTGTCCCGAGCTGTTTTCTCCTCTCGGGGCTGTGCAGGTAGAGCTGTGCGTGATCCCAGGTAGCACTGGGAAATTCACCTGTATTTGTCCTTGCCATCGCCTGTCAGACCTCGGTATAGGCTTAGCTGGGCCTTCGGTTTGACCCTGTCTGGCGTCGCTACGGCGCGTGGGCTGCTTGGCTGAGAAAACTTGAATGTCTCTTATTTATCTGTTCATGTGTTGGTTTATCTTTAAGGAGGAAGCCTAACTGAAAGGTGAGGGGTTTCTCCCATGGACTCGCTTGTAAGATCTTTTCAAATTGGAAGTTTCTTCTGTTTTCCAAAACATGTTTGGATTGAGTCATTTACTTGCTGTGGCCACTTCCAAATCTGATCCCTTTCCTTAATCAGTCCCTCAGTAGTCTAATAGTTATTAAGCATCTTTTGGAGGGATTAGAAATAGCTTTATTTTAAGACTTGTAATTGTGATTACAATGTATAATCCCCCCAATAGACATGTATAACCAATTTGATTCACCGTGGATTTATTTTAGGAAATCAAGGGCTTACAAATGATATCTTGAGGAATGGGAGAAGGTACGTCACCTTTTAAGTTAAATTTCTTTTGACATACTGCATAAGGAAATCAGTACAGTGGCTACTTATACCCACCTTTTTACAAGAACTATTTTATAATAATTTGCTTGTTCCAAAATTGAAAATTGTTTTCAGTATCTCAGAACAGTCTTCGTAAATTCTGTGTGTTTAACTAGATTTCACCTGAGACCTTACAGTGCCTCCAAGTAAAATGGGCAATAGCAAAAATCTTATTTCTAAAGAATAGTTTCACTAGGTGTTGGATGCAGTCGATAGCGGGAGCTGATGTTTGAGGGGCTGTTGTCCTGAGCTCGGTGGTGTAACTTGGGAGAGAGACTGAAGTACAATCTCTGCTCTGCAGAGGCAGCCCTGGCAGGAGCCCGTATTGCCCGATGGGGCTGCTCCTTCTAGGCTTTGCTTTTCCTTTCTCTCTTCTCCCACCTTTTTTTGCATCCATTCAAAATTAATCTACTCATGTTTATAAATTTTATTGACAAGACACTTACATTATGCAATCTCGGAAAAAGAAAAGCAGAAAAGAACCAAAAATTTTGCTAAATTGGGTTGTTTCGGAGTTGACCATGATGGAGAGGACAGGTGCAGGCAGGTTTAAAAAAAAAAAAGCCTAAATGCAGTGCAGTCCCTGCTTATATAACTTTACAGATCACATTTCTCCTCAAAATGTAATTATCTGAACTAAAATTGGGTGGGGAAGGAAAGGAAGCAGCCCATAGCAGTATAGAATACTAAGCTAAATAGAAGGAGGAATTCTTTGCTTGTTATGCAAAGTGGGACATTCTGTTTAAAATACATTTTAATTTCTTTCCACTTGGCTTTCCAAAGAGAGTTGTGCATATCTCAGAAGGCAGATTTTGCCCTTCAGTTTGTTACTGTATAGCTGTAACCCCACCAAGGAGTACAGTTGGCGATAATTCTGTTTGGCACAATACATTAAAGATAATGAATGAGAGAAAGCCAGCTATCTGCTCCAGTGTGCATTCTCCGCAGTTCAGGAGAAAAATGCATTTCGAGAGAAGTTCACTGTCAGGACAGTGCACTTGACTGATTGAAAGGCTGTTTATTCGAGTTGTCTTAGAAAACTCATCTCTGAAATTAGACAGAAAGAAAATAGAAAGAAAAGAGAAGTGTCTTCCTGCAATAAACATTTAGAAAAAAATTGCTTTTAGAAAATTACAAATTCTGCGACTTGATGCTGCATCAGGCTCGTGACATTTAAGATAATACAAGTATTTCACAGCACAAAAGCAAATCATGTAATTTAGCTTGCCTCAACAAGCATTGCCTCAGCAGGGGTCTCTAATTCAGCACAGACAAAAGATTTTATGAAGTTCTCAATACAAATACCCAGAGTACTCTTGGCGCAGAAAATACCTTTCCCAGAGCCTGTACAATAGTCAGTTTTAGAACATTAAATGTAATGAGTAGTTGAAATCTGTTGTGGATGGGGCCACAGTGAGTCACGTAGGCTGGAGTATAAAATCTGTATCAAAACTAGACATTATGTGAGTTGGACAAGAGCTAATGAGTGTGCTGGTGTGTGATTTTGTTAAAACTTCATGTCAGCCTCTAATCGCCTTTACGCACGTTGGCGAGCTGATCCTTACGCTGTCCCTCACGGGGTACGTTACTGCAGTAACATGGCTTTTAGAACCCACGGAGAAGCACAAGCAAGAAATTTGGTGACTGCGAACTCCGTGCTTTAAAAAGCCACCAGTTGCTGCGGAGGTGTCCGTGTGCGCGCTGGAACCGAACAAGCATTTTCTTTTTCAAGATTGTTTTCATCTTGGAGCCCTCTAGGTCAGCTCTGCTCTAAGCGACGTGTGGGTTGAAGTTGGAGCGTCAGTAGTGCACCGATGTTTGTGGGTTCTGGAGGACCACCATGCACTCGGTCCATAGCTGGAGCTACGCCTCCGGTGGTTTCTTCCCAGTGGTGCTCCTAGGGACAAGGATTTTCCCAACTGCTGGAGCTCTGGGCAGCACGGGGGTCCTGAGCGGGCAAGGGCCGTGGGGCTGTGGCTCTACCAATGTCATGATCCAGGGTGCTTCAAAACCTCATCCAGGAGCTTTTTGGGCGTTCAGAGACACAGCCAGCTTACATAGAAGCCAGGTTTATTCTGCTGTACCGCAATTTGGGATTTACAATCCAGCTTTTCCTGAAAGACAGCTTTGGTTTAGGTTTGTGGTTCTGAAGACACCGTTGTGCTTGCGTTTTTTAATAAAAGCCAGTGATATTAATGGATATCCCGCCAGTTTGCAGAGAGGCTTTCCAGTTTGGCCAGATGAGGACTAGAGCCGGAACAGGATTAGAAGCATTTCTTTTCTTGTTAGCATCAGGAACTTCTGAGGAATCACTTTGAATGAGGTACACCAATATAGCTAACAGCAATCAGATCAAGCTACAAAAGTGAAAATTTGGGCTAGATATTAGCTACAACTTCCTGATAAGAAGATGTACTGGGCTGTGGAGTAGCCTGTCTGTGGAAACAGTTCTGCGTGCAGTTTTAGAGCTCAATTAAAATATTTCTGTGTTGGCAGAGAGAAGGCCTACTCTTTTGATAATCTGATAGAGCATCTCTAATTCTTTCACCTTGGGTATATTAATACGACACATAATTAAAATCGGATCATGATAAATTAACTAATTTGCCCTTAGAGTGATCAAAGGCCCTTTTGCCCTCAGGGCTCATAGTAGC
>Ga0181612_129891_pt1 | contig 10598 bp, 3 predicted proteins | sample HoacroProtozoa21_FD_119630 | JGI IMG/M metagenome (GOLD analysis project Ga0181612, IMG submission 119630) | Hoatzin crop microbial communities from Cojedes, Venezuel. Combined Assembly of Gp0051906, Gp0051904, Gp0051908
ATTTGCATGTGTGTTATTAATTTCAGTGCATGTAATAAAATGAGATATAATTATTTTTCTTTTTTTAAGGCAACTGTCCGTGCTGCAACATACTTCATGTGATTACTGCATGCAGTCAACAGTGATAATTTAAGTGCAAACTAATCATACATAAATAATACAGCTGCTATTTATTTTCCACCAAAGTTAGTTTGCAAGTTAGTCTACAACTACAACTGAGCAATCCCAAAATGCTCAAAATTACAATATTTGGGTGCTACAAGATACACCTTTGGTAACATGATGTGAACATAATTTGAACTTTGAGTTAAATGTTTATTTTTGCACCTTACTCATTGTAAGTAGTGGGATCTATTGTTTTTTTCATTTTTAACTACATTACCAAAGAAAAGTTATTTTCAAACCACAAATTTTTTTTTTAATCTGCTTGCCTCCTTTACAGAAATGAGCTTTTCTAGGAAAAATAGATGTATAAATACTTCTCATTAACTATAGAGCTACTTGTTTAGAGGCCTGTTGTCATTTATAGGTGTGTGGACTAATCCATGAAAATAATCTCCTAATGGCTGTCAAAGAGGTCATTGGTTTTACATTTCAGACAGACTCTGCCTAGGTTGTGTCTTTAGATATTAAAGACTATTGAAGTGTTTCATCTTCCAGGCTTTTGAATTATTCTCATAGTGTACAGAATATTTGAGAAATGATTTTGAACAACTTATTTTCAAGGACAAAATATGAATTATCATTAAAAGTTAAGGCAGTAAACATATGCATTGGAAATAAAACAGAAATTTTAATGCAGTTCACCAAAAGAATTTCTATCCCAAGACTTTGTTAGAGATATTGAAGAAAGAGAAGTTAACAGACGTGTAGCAAATAAATAGCACCATGACTTATACTTGAGTAGCCAGAACTCTCCCCACAGACACAGGTAAGCACAAATACACAAACTCTCATTTGCAAAGGTTTCTGCTACATCCAGAGGTGTTATATACATTTGGTCATTACAATGGAACACCATTCAACTGCTCAATGGCATTAAAATGCATAGCATGCACAGGGAGTTGAAATACATGCTTGAAATCAATGCATTGATCATTAATTTCTACGTTTTACTCAGAATCATGTTACAATTTAAAACTTGATTTTACAAGTATTTAGTCCTTTTCCTTTTTAACGATCAACAAATGGAAGAGTCAGTTTTCACGTGTAGCTGAATAACCAAATAGTTATTTTGTTATAAATTTTCTATATTTTTTTCATCCCACATTTAGTGAAGACAATGCCATTTCTAAAAAAAATGCCATATATTCTGTACCTGTCTACATAAAAAGATAAATGATTTAATACAATCCTATTTTTGCATTTTATTCTCACTTTATGCAGGTTGCTAATTCATTTTTTTGGTAAATGTCATCCTACAACAACGATGGGCTGTATACTGATAGCTACCAATAGGGATGGCAACAAAATAGGAAAATAGCTCTCACATGGAGAATGTCAAAGAGAAAGGCATCACATGTGAAGAGGAAAAATGGAAAGAGGTTTTCAAAAGATTTTCTGTGACTTTTCAGAGAAACTTCTTTTGAAAGTGAAATAATAAAAGCATTTTTAAGAGATTAGAATAATAAAAAACAACACTGAACTAGGAGGTGTGTGGGAACTCTTCCAGTCTACAAGCCAATCAACACAACGTCGGAGTGCCACAGTACTCTGCTGGAGCACATACACCCTTACGGATATCAGATATTCAAAAGGAAAAGGGATTTTTATTACCTTAATCAGAACCTGAATACTTCCCATGGCTTTTGGTGAGTTGAAGTACCAGAAGCTCATCACACAAGTCCTACTTGATTCTTTCCATCTGGAACTCTTCACATGGGCTTTTTCATTTTTTAGGCCTATTGCAGTGGTCTCCAGATACAGGAATTGTCCTGAAATTAAATGATGTATTACTGAAACACTGTTTTGGACCTTCAATTTAGATTCCCAAACTCGGCAAAGTAAACGCAGACACATATGAAGTATGCTCCCCACATAGGTTCTATACTAGTTAACCTTCGCTTACAGTTAAAAATTACCGGGTCACATTCCTTCTGCACTTGTTGTATCAAGAATAAACTGGGAGCAGCTTAAGATTTGGATGTACCTGTGTAGAAGACTGAGAACACATGTTTCCAACCTCCTCTTGTTACTTGCCCTTGCCCAACAGTTTTAGTTGCTATTTTAACAGTACATCATTTGATAGCCACACCGTGACAAATTACAGGATGAAGTTTTCTTAAAGGTAACCTTCAAAATAGCAAGTCACACTATACAAAAACTTGTGAAACAGGCGAAAAATCTTCACACATTTATAAATCATCAGGTACCCCTAATGATTCATATTACCTTTGGCTACCTGTACTCTTTAATGTATGAATATTAACTCACATTTAAATTATTTAGTCAGAGGAAATTGCAAAAATAGATGCCTACAGTTAATATTATCCAACACTGATACAATCCCTGAGTTTCCCATTTTTATTTTTAATCAGAAATATAATAAATTCTGCAAGTGTTGAAATTAAATTCTTCCCTTTGTACAAAAACCAAATGTGTGGTTCACATAAACAAAAATGTAGTATAACACACTTTTAAATTATAATTGCACATCTGCTGAAGTTTTATATGCACTAGAGAAAAAAAATTTACAGTGGACTGATCACAGCTAGTCAAGGCTAGGAGATAACAGGGCAAATCACTTAATTCTGACCAGAATGATGTAATTCTAGTCATAAGCCAATTTTCAAAATTTTAATGTTGAAAGCAGAGGTGCTAATAGCAGAGTGAGAATTAAGAAATTGCTAGATGTAAGCTCAAGAGCTGTGATTTTGGAAGCAAGTGCTGAAATTTGTCCTTGTACAAGGACTGATCACTGAATACTGCAATGTTCTTTACCATGTATGACAAAATTTTAACAGCTGAGCTGAATTTTGTTTTAGTTCTTTCACGATGAACACAATAACTAAGTGCTATCAGTTCTAATAATATGGCCAAATGCCACCTTCAACTTTAAAATTTTGACCACGTTAGAATGGTGAAAAGCAAAATTAATTCTAAATATATTTGAGAACACAATTTCAAGACCACAGAGTAGCTCTTGAGTAAGAAATGGAGAATTTGACCTGTTTGATCACTCACCACAACAAAAACATTTAATTTTCATATTATAGGGTAAATTTCCAGGCTTGAGGATTGGATCAGCAGAAATTCTATTCATATGTGGAGCGGATTTAACGTATATACCACAAAGATACATAAATCTGTGTTCTAAACAGAACTGGCTATTTTAAATATCAGATGAAAGGCAGAGACACATTGGAGGGCAGTTCTCTTGTACTGCATCTTACCTTGAGATCAATGAAATGCAGGCAGGTAGACTATCTCAAAATTTAAAAACGTATGAACACATAATATTTGTGATTATTTGTGCCTGTTTCACCCTCAGTCACCCTTGCATGCTTTCACTAGCCCCTGAGTTTCTACATATCTTCAAGTAAACTTCGGTTTTATTGTGTTTTGTCCTTCAGCTGTTCATGTAAACGTTCAAGAACTACTAAATACGAGTCCCATGCCTTTGTGCAACTCTGATATGCAATATTTCAGTTTAAGATCATTTCTGAACTCTGCTTCAGTAACATCTTTGCCTGAGCTACAGGACCTTGAAAGGCAGAGGATGAAGGCACAGAGCTTGTAGCAAGAATAAAAACACATAACTGGGTGCTTTGGCAGAAACAAACCAGGAGCTGCACTGCCACTAACAAAGGAGATTTATTTATTCAAATTTATTTATTTGAAATTACCTAAAATTAAACTATGAACAGTCATTATGGGTAACTTTGAGCTTCCTGGAAATCAGCTCAAGCTCTGGAGAAGGCGGATCCAGTGGATCTCAGAGCTGAGATAACTCACCCTTGCAAGCTGCAGTCAGAACAAATCCCTCTCTCCTGACAAGGAACAAATTATCTTGCTTGACTCATACAGCAATACTTATAGCAGAAACTGCTGAGAATCAATTTTTCCTAATTTAAAGTAATTTTACAACAGTAATTAATATTTTGATGTTGTTACACATTTAATTCATTAAAAATGACACCCCGACTAGACATGTTAGAAGTCTCCTCCTCCCTGTGAAGGGAGGAATGAGAAGCTCCATGGAGACAATTACAACTCATTTGTGAATTGACAAATACCATTTTGATTTCCAAGCGTGTGGTCTCTGGGAGGTCGAAGACTTTGAGGCGAGCTGACCCCTAGCACCCAGTTAAAACTGTCCGCCAGGGAATTTTGCCAGCCACATCTGCCGTTCTCAAAGGTGCAGGAAGTTCCGCATTCACTCTCATCTGTATTATCCCCACAGTCATCTTCAAAATCACAGCTTTGTTCTGGTCTGTAACACTTGCCATTCTGACATTGCCAATAGCCATGTGAGCAGGAGCCTGAAAAGAGAAGAATGGAGGTGTCCTGGTGAATCGCAGTGCCATGCAGCCTAGCAAGGTTACTGGAAGGTTACTTCTCAGAGAGTTTGATGCTTAGGAGGAGGAGGGTGGTCTGGAGCACTTTTATTAAAAGCCTTTGATTTCCCTGAAGTGCCAATCCATTATCAGTTTATTTCTTTTGTATTTTGTCAAGAAGTTGCCTAAATAAATGACTGATTCCCTTGCAAAGCCTTTGAGGGCATGTTCCAGCTAGGCATTCCTTCACTAACAAAGCTTTCTAGTCCGACTTAATTGCTGACATTCTCCTTTCATGTGCTGTAGAATTAAAACATTTCATTTTAGCTGCAAAGTTGAGCTTAGTTTAGCAGCCCCAATTTGGAAGACAAACCTTTGTTATTTTAACTACAGAGTTTTGCCTTTTAATGGATTGTCTTTTTTTTTTTAGACGAGTTCAGTGGGGTGATGCTGTGCTTTCTGTGCAGTATTCCTGGCACTATTGAGCGATACTTCTGCTATTGTACAGCCTAAAAAATGGTAGGACGCATTTCTCAGGATCCGTTTCCAAGCTTCATGTTTTCATTTCAGATCTGTTTCTGCAGGGCTCTGGATAAAAAGCAGCCCCTTCAGTACACTCTCTAATCAGGGAGACAGAAAATTCTGAAATAGACCCTCCCTATTTGGTTCTTTCATTCTGCTCTGCCAAAAACAAATTCACAAATATAATTTTATTTAAAAATAGGAGCATCATTATATTAGCTCATCAGACATAAAATTACAATATGCATATGCATGAAAGTTTTACAAGTATGGGAAGAATGTAAGTCAATTCATACTGAAAATCACATGGTGCTAAAAACATGTTTCCATTGCCACTAGTTTAATTTAAAGGAGGACCTGATGGAGCTAAATGAAATTCACAGAAGACTGGATTTTACTAAGAGCTCGGAATAACAGAGTTATTGACAAAAAGAAAATAAGAGATGGGGTTTTCAGGTGATATGTGGTCAGCCTTCTCCCTAGGACTTTGTTCATGCCAGACCCTAAATTACAGATGCCCCAAAATAAGTGAAAAATCATTGCTGAACCCTTTTGCTGTAGGCTTTGGGTAATGTGAAAACAAGCCTTGAATCACTACGTTAGCTAAAGAAAGCAAGTGTTGACATCTCTTTTTTAACTACAAATTTCTCCAAACTCATTAAAAAAAAATACAAATAAATATTGGAATACAATAGAAATATATTTGTATAAGTTTTCCAGGGAAATTATTAATTTTTAATTCCTGATTTCTTAGTAGCATATAAGTAGGTATCCTATTTGATTTAGAACACTGTGTATGATTTGGCTTTTAACAGTTGCTCAGAGAAAGCAGCAAGGCAGAATAAAAGTCTTACAATGACTTAGAAAGTCAAGAACATCAGGCAAAGGTTTCCAGAGCAGGAGACAAGGAAAATGAGTAGGCTCTGAATAGAAGGCAAAGACCTGTTTGAAGTGCACAGTTGCAAGTTTATGAAAGCATCAGTGTGATTTTTATTGGTACACAATCTCTGAAAATGGTCCTGGCCAAAAGAAAGGAGTGATTGTATTGATGTATTAGTCATTGTCTAATTACTGGAAACTGCAAGACAGTTGGAGTCTGTCAGAAATTTCTCCTCTCTCTCAACCTGTTTCAGAATTTCAGTCATTGGTGTTGTTTCCCAAAGGGCTACAGAAATTTGTTATAAAATTGCTTCTTGATTTAAATGACATCTATGTTTAGTAGCTAGTTATTATAACCCTACTTTCCTTCTAAGCAATCGCACTAATTTAAGCAAAAAAATTATTTTGTTAACAAATAGGAATTGAAATTTCAAGATGAAGTCCATGCTTGGAAATACTTGTCCTTACAGTTAATTACGATCAATAATTGCAATAACTATAACCTTTTGATGTCCCTTTGTAGCATTGCTTCCAATTTCACATCGAAAAAAAGTGGAGTTGAAAACTGGAAGTCTTTGTTTTCTGAGGAAAAACAAAAAAATCCATCTTGAATCCTGGCATGAATGAATCTTTTCAAGCATATGTAATGAATTACACTGTCTAACTGAGTCTGTAACGTGACTTGTTTCTGGATGTACATCCATAGTATGTTTTCTCCTTAAATGGCATATTTCTAAGGCTTTATAACTGTAAAAACCAAATTAAACCAAAACAATAACCTACAAGAAAAGGATTTTTTTGAGATCTCTTCCTTCCTGCTTTTTCTCAATCCAAACAATCCAAAAACTCTGTTATATACATGCTTCTGGGTATAAAAGGGATGTTTAATTGAGAAGGACTTCTGCTTAGCAAGGTTCAGTAACTTTTTCCTCAAAGTAGTGTTTCTTAAAGATTATTAGCAGGTAGACCTTTTGCCCTATGTGGTAACTGCATAGACACACCAGGCTGCAGTGGATCCAGAGGAGCTGTTAGTGTCTTTCAGATCAATAATCTCTGAAATGAGGAGGATTTACACAACAGAGGATAACAGCTGCACCAGTCAATAATCCCCTTGTTCTATACACCCTACGCAAAATCAACAGATGGAACATTTATATTTCAAAATATGAAATTAGGACAAGAATTAATCTCTTTATTTTATAAAGGTATTTCTCTTAAATGTATTTTGAAAAAACACATTCCTGCAAACATAAAGAGAGAAAATAATCTCATTAGCAGAACTGAAATATGATTTATCTTCTACATCAACGAACTTGGAATAGTAATAAAGATAACATGGTATATAGGTTGCAGCATTGAGGCAGAAAAGCAATAAATTAAGGAAAAAACATTCATATTAAGAAACAACATCTGCATGTGTTATTCATGTAAACTTTAAACTCTGTCAAGAATGGTTGTGTTCTCAAATAAGTGATTCCAGAGCGGAAAACAATATTTAACCTTTGAGACTGTAGGCTGTGTTGCAATAGGACTTTTCTATGAAGTAGCTGATTTTTATATCACTCTCTATCATATATATCATAATAATAATTTTATTGCTTGTTTAGCTCTTCTCTGAAAATAAAATAAAATTTTAAATCCTCTAAAATAAATTAACTTCATTACTATGTGATAAGCTGATGCACCAGAACTCTATTTGTTTTTTAGTTTTACTTCAGCAGATGGAGATATTTGAGAAAGACTTGGGTTTTTTCCGCTATCACTTAAAAGGTCTTAAGATCTTCAAATGATCTTCCTACATCTCTGTTCAGAAACATGCTATACTTGAAGCTATTTTTTTTACCACCCAAATTCTTTATCAGTTGTTTGTTTCCTCCACAGTATTTAGGTTACCTTTTGTTTCAGAATGTTTTTATCCCTCACCCTTCTATTTATTCAGGTAATAGCTATTCTTTCTTTTTTTTTTTTTAAATACCACTCATTATCATTAAAATCCATTGCCAGTTCTCAAAAGGTATTTGTACTCATATCTGAGTATGCAATCATTTCATTTTCACTCACTATTGATGAAAAGAAATTGTGTCATATTTGCTTGGAATAGCCATGAAAGATTCTTTAAGGAATTGTCTGATTACACACAATGAGTGACCAAATGAAGCTCAGTAAATGTAATTTATCAGAGAGAAGCTTAAGAAACAGATTCATCACATTCTGTAATTACCTGTGAGAAGACAAAAACTGACAGAAGAAAGCTCTAATCCAGTAGAAAAAAACCCAACATTACAAGATCCAGTGCTGGAAAACTGAAGTTAGTGAAATTCAAATTAAAATGAAATGACTGAGTAATTAAGCATTGAACAGATAACCAAGGACTATGATAAATTCTCCACCAGTGAAGGGCTTTAAATGAAGACTGCATTTTTCCCACAAGATACACTTCAGTTTAACTAAAAATTATTTGATAAATCAAAAAAAACTCTAGATGAAAACGCGGTTAGCATTACACTGGAGGCTGAATTACATGTTAACAGTAGTGTCTTTTGGCTTTAAAAATCAAAGTGCAGTTGGGGACCTTAATTTACTTGTATAATCATGACAGTTTATAACTGATAAACTAAATGTTTGTCCATGCCTATAGTAGCTACAAAATAGAGGTGAAACTCTCAGATTTCTCCGTGAGATTCCAATTTTCTTGAAGCTGGTCCTTTAAATATCTTTGCTTATCGGGAATAAATTAAGTACAATAATTAAACTGATAAAGATAAAAAAGATCAGAACCATTAGAAAATTGCAATACTATGATTGTATGTGATATGAAACTAGTTATGATTTTACTCATTTAATATCTAATTCTAGTAATTTAAACTTATTTCTTTTTCAGTTCTTATTTTGTATCAGCATTGCTTTAACTTCACCAGCAAGCTAATTCACGTTTTAGAACCAAAGGAAGTAGATTGGTGATAAGGATATTCCGAAAGTTGTTAAAATTGTGCTACTTAAACTTCTTATATTTAATGGTATCATCTATGTTCTCCAAACCAAAATCCAAATATAACACATGGGATAGTTTATATTTCTCAGAAGTATTAGAATAACATGTCAGTGTGTAGACAGTTAAACTCAGAGTTAAACAATTGGATACAACTGGATATTGCACACTGGGTAACAAACTCCATTTGTGAGACAACAAATTGGCCTGAAAAGTTAGATCTGATTCAAAATATTTTCAAAATATTTTATTTACATTCACATAGCTAGAAGTATACCTGTTCCTAAATCAAAGCTAGAGTTCCTGTAGAACCATAATCTGGTATGAAGGCCATAGTAATTAATCAGCAGGCTGAGTTTGACATCCCAGGGACAGAGGCTCTCTAGATAATTTAGATCTCTGTGTTTTTCCTGCAACATTTGCTCCATTATCACTCTTGCTCTGAGCTGACATTACTGTATGACTGAATTTTATGTGTCCTTAAAAAAAAAAATTGTTAACAAGAACGTCTTTCCTCTAATATCTCACCAGTATAACCCAAGGACACAGAGTAAAGTGCTTTCATCACAGTTGATGATGCATAGTAATAATGTCTTGTCAGCGCAGGAGTGTGAAAAATGCATGTCATTTCAAAAGCAATGGTTTGGAAATTACAAGAATTTTTAAAGACTTTCAGAATTTGAAGTGTTGGGAAAAAAAGATGACTTAAGAACTACTATATATTATCAGCTCTTTCTTTGTATGTAGTCTGTTTTTTCTAAGATTGAGTACAAACATTTGAATTTTTGGTTTAGTAAGCCTCTCGAGTACCTTGACATATTGATTTTCATTCTGAGCAATCCAAAATTTAAAAAACAACAGCTTGAGTTCTTTTGCAAAACGGACTTTGAGAAGAAACTGTTAACCTTTTAAGTTTCTGCCATGATGAAGAGCTGATGAAGGCTTCTCCAACAACCACAACTTCCTCAGTTGATTTCTTATCTTGTCCATTTCCACATACAGACAGAAGAGAATTCCTTTCCAGTAATCAAATCCAATAATATTCGTCCTCAGAATCATTAAGAATCAAAACTATAAACAGCAAGGTATCTTATCACTGCTCAATATTATTTTCTCTATCCATGACAGCACTGAAGTACCTTCCTGGTTCCATTTGCTGGTACATCACCATTTCTCTTTAGAAAAGGATGGTCATTTATCAGTCATTCAACACACTTTAAGACATACCCAACCTGTGACACATTCAGTGTGCTCTAACTTTGTGCTTTGCTGTATTTAAGGTGAACAAAAATTCTCAAGAATAAAGGTAGCTGAAGGCAAGATGGGCACTCCGTGCCTCTTCATACTGAGTGTATTGTACATACTATAGTCATGGCAGGGAAACTCTAAAAAGAGTATTATAAAGAATAAAAGCTTCAGTCTCAAGTGCTTAAGTGCATGCTAATGTGCATTCAGTCAAAAGAAATTGAAAAGCGGGTTTTGACTAGAGAAGGTCTTACTAGGTCTTTTTAACTCCTTCACTATATGTACAGTACCAGTATACTGTCAGTAACAGAAACAATGCATACTTTTCAATGTTGCTTGAGTAATTCTACACCTATTTAGTCTATAAAACGTGCTAGCAGGTCAACTTAAAAGGAAATTCTCAGTTAATCTCTGCAGATGGGATCCCCATGGTGAATAAGAAGAGACCTAGACCTGGATCCGTTGAC
>Ga0181612_146010_pt1 | contig 10598 bp, 5 predicted proteins | sample HoacroProtozoa21_FD_119630 | JGI IMG/M metagenome (GOLD analysis project Ga0181612, IMG submission 119630) | Hoatzin crop microbial communities from Cojedes, Venezuel. Combined Assembly of Gp0051906, Gp0051904, Gp0051908
CCCCAAGCCTGTACTGGTGCATGGGGTTGTTCCTCCCCAGGTGCAGGACCCTGCATTTGCCTTTGTTGAACCTCATCAGGTTCCTCTCTGCCCAACTTTCCAGCCTATCCAGGTCATGCTGAATGGCAGCACAGCCTTCTGGTGTATCTACCACACCTCCCAGTTTGGTGTCATCAGCGAATGGTTAATACTAGGAAAGGGAGAGCAGTCTATTTTTACTTTAACTTGTATTCTTATTTCTAAGGCACTGTATGAAAACCTAATGTCATCTGGATATCATAGCAGTCCTTATCATATAATTACACAAGACCAACATGAGTTCATCAAAGTAAAAGAAAAAGCTCTTATTTCATTTGTAAGCCATCTGCCACAAATCATTATCATTTACTGAGGCCCTAAGTCACAGTTTCCATTTTAATAGTTCTATTAGTGTTTGTGTGGTTTCTGTGAAGATTATTCAATAAACATTTTCCAGAAAAAGCTAGATACTTTTAATGCACAATCCTTTGAATGTTTATTAAATAATAACATTGAACCTTCTGACAGTTTTATTTCTGAGAATGCTATTACATTATTATGCATCCCCCCAGTAATTCTGCAATACTGAAAACTCCTGTGCAATGTAAAGAGTGTTACTGAAAGCAGATGCAGCCGAACTAATAGCAGGGAAATCAACGCACTATAGAGATTCATATAGTGGAAGGGGTGGGAAAAGAATGCAGGAAACAATTCAGTTTCATTTTAGTAACAGAAAATAACTGAAATAAGAAGAAACCGTAATACAAGGATTTGAAAATCCACATATAAAAAGTAGATTCACCTGAAAAGAGTATTTTCTCATGCATTATATATTTACTGTTTAATGCAGAGTCTCCAGACAAATTGAATTTATCTTAATTACAGGATGAAAGAGTTCTAAAAAATGACTTATAATCCTAAATGTTCTTGAATTTACCTCTGTGAATAGGCTTCTGCGTGTCACGTTTTCTGTGACACCACCCTGCAAGGATCCTTTTATCATCTGTTAAATAGATGCTATTCCTTCTAACTAACCACCAGGAAAGCTCAGTCTAAGGTTCAGTACACTTAATACAAAGCCTCCAAAGAAGGGTAGGCTTCAGATAAAACTCGGTGCTTGGCCATAATGTACCTGAGAAATGTTGGTTTCCTACAATAAAAGCAATAGGCAAAATCTTGGCCTATTGAAGTCAATGGGGATTTTGCCATTCATTTTAGCAGGGCCAGTATTGCAACTGATAAATCTACTGAACAAACTAAACGAAGTGGGCGAAGGAAGGAAGGGGAATTAATGTAACAGAACCTATACATTATTTCAGTCCTTGCTCTACCCTCCTTTGCCTAAGTGAATAGCTCCTGATACTCCTGAGATGTGCTCTCAGAAACTACTGTGGCAGTGTACTGAACAACAAATATTTACAAAAGCATTTAATGAGTAATTCTGAAACAGGAAAATCAGCTTTGTTGTTATAATGAGTCAGTCTCAGATTCAACCAAAGGTTATTTTAGGGGTGAGTAACCAAGGGCAATTGCCCAAGACTGGATACCATGGAGAGTGTGTTAGACTACAATAATTAAAAGTACAAGTTCTCCAATATGCCTCAACCTCTGCCTGTGTTCTTGCTAGTCAAAACCTGCAGTAGCTCCACACAGATGCAGCTAGATATTTCAAATACAGTCCTTTCTGTAATGTGAGTAAAATTACAGGCAAAATATTAGTTATAGTTGTGTCTGTTTGTCTTTTTATATTTGTATCCCTATCTGTGTTTCTTTTCATTGATGTATGAAAATATCCCACTTCTGATTTCTGACGTGCAGTAAGTGTTGCCATCATATTTTGCATGCATTTTTCCAGACATTCGTTACACACATGCACCACTTGGCACTTGTGCAGCCAGGCAGTTTCAGAAAGCTGTGGACTAACAAATCAAGCACTGCACAGCCACACCACAGACGTGCTATGGTCCTGTCTGGAAGTAGAAAACATCGGATGTGAGGAAATATGCGTGTTGGCACCCTAGCATGGGCTGTACTTGAGAGCCCTGTGTTTTTTTAGGAGGTGAAAATTGTGAAAGAAATTTTAACTTCTTGTTCAGGTGTTCCAGTATTTGGACCAGAAAGTGGAGAAGCACAACCATCCAGTTTGTGGGGCTCTTTCATATGGATTATTTGCAACCAAGGGATAGTTTGGAAAAAAAAAATTACTGGTTAGAAAACAACAAGAAGCAAACTGTGGCTAAAAATACATTATGTGATATGAAAGATATAGAGGCAAAATACTTCTGAACATAAAAGCATGGTGTAGAAATGTGATGGATCTGTAAAATATCCCTTGAACTAGCTTACTATCTCTAACATTGATCTCACAGTAATAAATTAAAACAGAGTAAACTTACAATGGGAGTAGAAAATGATGACATCCACTGCAGACATGGTTTTTCAGTAAATAGTTTTCCTTGGCTGTTAAATCTCATTTTAATACTTAACAGAGTATTCAACAATAAATTTTCCCCACCACTTAAAACAGTGCAGGTTTTCAGCCCAGGGTGGTTACCTGGCAATTCAAACAAATGTTTTTGTTGTCTGAAACTGTAGGACATCCATTTTGGTTTTGACCATCATGGATATTAAGTGCTTCTCCAAACTGTGGTAAAAAAACAAACAATCAACTGTCTTGTGCAAAAAAATATTTTACATTGTGGCAGTGTTCTTTCTCTGGAAAAATGTTTTTAAAACTAGTAGGAGGTTCAGATAAATGATCAAATTTGTAATAAATCTTATGTGAGCTCGGCTGATATGACTCATCAGAACATCTAACAGTAGTCACCCATAAGCGTAGGAATGCTTATAGATAAGATAAAAGCAGTCCTTCTTATTAATCACACTGTATATCTGACTCTGCTCCTTTCTTCAGACTTTAAATCAACTCCATCTGGTTCTTACTATTTAGTTGTGCAGCTTACCTTTTACAATGAGACATGCTTACTGCTGCAGAAGCAGGTCCACTGTGATTAAAATTATTAGGCAAAACAGTGGTTGCTTAAGCCAGGAATCTGCTAACCATAAAAAATCAGCAGCAGCCACAAACTGAAACTGAGGACCAAATCTTCCCTGGGTGTGAATTGGCTGGACTCCAGCTGATTTCAGTGGAAGGTATTGTAAACAATGTTCTGGGCAACCTTTATTTACGTTAAAAGTTTATGAAGCACATCAAGCAAGATGTCAGAATAATGCCTGTGTATGTAAGAAATAATTTCATCATACTGCAGACTAGTGCTGGGTTTATGGTGTGTTGTGGCAGGGTGAGCACGCAGATGGCTAGAAGGGAATAACCCTGTCTGTGCTAACTAAAACAAACCAAACAAAAGATGACCCTCTCTCTGGGGTGCCCAGGTTATTTAGAGGGTCCTCATTCAAATTCTGTTCAACAGACTGAAAATGCAAGCCAAACAATATCAAGACAACAAAAGCAAAGGAGCAAAACAGATTTCTATGTTTTTTGGTCAACAAGTTCTTTCTTTTATTGTCATGATAGTGTGTCTATTCCTTTACAATATTTTGGTCAAAGGTAAATTAAGCAAAGTTCATTGTAGAGTTTGTGAAACTTCTTGTGGGCATCTAACACAGTAAAAAATCATATCGCTGAAAGGCTGTGAGATAGGAACAATCCAGGGGAGGCAGGATATGGTAGGATCTCTTCCACACAGGACTCATATAGAAGTTACTATGTACAAGTAACACCTAGCATTTCCCTGTGGTGAGCTTTGTTCTTTTAGAGGTTCATTTTGGAGCTGCCATGACATCTCTACCAGAAATGCTCACTGCAGCCTCAACACAGATAGAGGCAGGCAGGGTCTGCTACTGATCATGCCAGCAGGTTGAGATATTTGGAGCAACATTGGGACTCTGTGACTGAAAAAGGCTACCCAGATGGTCGGGTCCCTACTCCAGCAGTCACAGGGTCAGCTGAGACTTGGGCTCCCCTTGAAATTGTTGACATTTCCTCTTTCGGCAAGAATGCCAGCTATGCGCCCTTATGTCACCAGAATGCTTAAACAGGTAAAAATACCACAGTTACAACCTTTTTCTTTTGCAGCTTGAGAACTACATTGTGGAAAACATGAAATCGGAGATGGTGCAGCTGCAGCAGAATGCTGTGCAGAACCACACCGCCACCATGCTCGAGATAGGGACCAGCCTCCTCAGCCAGACAGCAGAGCAGACGAGAAAACTCACGGATGTTGAAACCCAGGTATGTTCCCAGAGCGGTTTTCTAAAAGCTGTTAATTGCAGAGAACGTTTCCCATCCTCTTTCTTTTCTAATGCATCACCACACAAAACGTTTCAATACAGGGCTCCAAGGAACACACACACTCTGTTTCTCGGTACAAACAGCAGTGATGACTGACCCTTATTATTGTATCTTTCTTTTGATTTTGTTTGGTTAGCATATTTAGCTCTGTATGCATGAGGCAGGAAGGACTGTCCAGGAAACTGAATCAGCACTTGACTTCAAATAAACAGCCCAGTTACCAACTGTGAATGATACAAGTGTCAAGATAAATAACGAGTTTAAGGCTAAAACAGAGCCTTAGATCTCCATTGTTGTTTGCCTCTTTATTATTACAAGAAAGTTTATTTTCCATAAGATGCTTCCACCTATGTGAAATGTACTGTATGTCTGCAGGTTTCATGCTGTGAAGAGAAGGGGACAAGCATCCGCTTCTTTATAAAACACTGTGTATTTTTTATCACTGCAAAATTGTATAACATCACATAAATTTCAAGAGCAATATCTGTGATTCCTAGCATTAAAATCACTACTGTGATTCAAAAAGAGTACCACTGTCATAACAGAGCACTATTTCTTACTGGGTTTATTGCAAAGATAAGTATTTTTGTCTTTTGAGTTCTTTTATCAGTTTAATAGGCGAGTTTGTTTTTCCTTATTTTTGCTGACTTCCTGTTAATCTCTGTAGCATGTGGTATATTACCAGCAGCACTGCATTCAGTTAATTTGTAACAAAGGAAGGTATTGCATTTATTTGGTTTCTTCTAGTAGCATACGTACTTCTTGAACGGTCTTATTTTCTGTTCTAATGTCCTTACTCATGTTTACAATGTCATTACCAAGTTTTTTCATAATCGCATTACAGGACACTGAGAAACAACAGTAATCATGAAAGACAGGTACACTGTCTTACATGGGTTCCCTGCACCTTTTTTTCTACATCTTGGTTAACATTCACTCACAAATATTATGATCTCAAATGATCACAGTTTCTACAACATAGTATATTGACTTATCAAAATGTTGGAGAAATTCTTTAACTTAGTATCAACAGAATATCTAAATGAAAATATAAGAGGTGAAGACCTATGGACTGTAGTGTTCTGTAAAGAAAAAGGAGGTGTAGGAACTCTTCTTATATCCCAGAAGACCTACCTAGGTGTAAGTGTTGAGTACTCATTCACGGTTTCCTCCTTTAAGCAGGTAAGGGACAAAATCTGCATTGCCTCTGTCTCAACTTTCCTTTGAGGAACCACGTCAAGGTACAAGCATCATTGGCAACTGCATGAAGGAGCAGATGACTTCCTCCCTCTATACTTACTGCTGAAAAATTTAAGGGATCTTCACTATATCAGCGACAGTGACTCTTCCTTGTTGCAGTACTTGCTCTGACTTTCAGCTCAGTGATGACATTTCCCACCTCCCCTCTTTCAGCAATGTGAGAAAGTCCCCGTAGTCCCTGGCTTTACCACCAATCAGAAAAGGGTGGTGCAGGTGGCTCAAGAAAGCTAAAAGAGACTGCTTTTGGCAGTGATGGAGGTAGCCATCTACATGGCAGAGAGGTAAAGGTCTGTAGGATACAAGAAGAAGAAAGGCAGGCCAGGATCTCATGCCTGTAATAAGAAGTACTCATACCAGACCAAGGAGGAGTCCGAAGGACTAAAGATGGAGCCTCCACTACCTTAAAATCTCACTGACCCCTCCTGTTTCCTGATTAATCCAAAATCCCAATGATTCCCTTTAGTCTTTCTTCTCTAACTGAAGCTCTATTGATGTTTTGTAGGCTGCTCCATGGATGTATCCTCTTTGGAAATCTGTTGGTGCTTTCCTGTCTTCTTACTCCTAGCCAACCTTTGTAATACACCTTCAATTTCTGTCAAGTCCTTCTGAAACTGTGGTGACACTTCCTGGCACTTCCATTTATGTCCATCTTAAATAACATAACAGCTACATACTGATCATTTCGAATTTTTTCAACCTCTGTAGCATTAAAAAGGACAACTCCAGTTGCTCTGTGAACCTCAACAATTTCAAATAAAAATAAGGCACTGGATTGAGTTGAAGTGCCATTCTCTTTCCTTTATATTCTGTAACAAATTCGTATCAGGCATGCATAAGAAAATGTTACCATATTATCCCATGATGATACTAATAAATGTCCTTCCAAGAAAGGCCTGATAGGTTCCATTAAAAGGGCCTCATGTTCAGTTCCAGAAGCGATTGCATCTCAGCTGTTGTGTGCACACATGCCTACAAAAACTATTCACACACACTCCTTCAGACTCTATGTAATGAACGACAATATCCCAACAAAATCAACTAACATTAATTAATATTATTGATTTCATTCTTGAAAGCATTCTGTTATTTCCACTTTTGAACTATTTTTTGTTAGAATCTATTCTCTTTCAGCTCGTTAAAAGGCTTCTTTCCATCTGATGTACTTAGTAAAACTTGTGCTATTGATACAGACCACCACTAAAGTGACAGACAATTGCGTAAAGCAATGTTTAGGATCACTGACTTCATCTTAAAAATCTGTGTAAGAGTGCAAGTACTGATAACATAAGCAGACACCAGACTTCTGCCAACAATGCAAAAGAGAGAACCCGGGGGAAAGCTAAAGTAAGAGCTCCATTTACAAAACAGTGGATGGAACACTTTGGCTTCAGTCCAAGTACTCTTGCGCTTATCCGGTCTATGAATGCCTTGTAGGAATGCATGTTTGAGGCATGCCTCTTGTTCTTTCCATTGAAACGAAGCTTATTTGGCAGTTACCTTTCCTTTTTCTGCCGGCCTAATATTATTCTACAGTAAACAGGGTGCCAGAATATCAGCTTGTACATATCAGTGTAGCTTGATTGAGTTCATCTGCACCAGCTGAGGTTAAAAAAGGATTTAGAAACAATTTCTGACAAATTATCAAATAAGAATGAAATGATTGCATTACGTTGCTACAACAACATAACCAGGACAATATAAACATTAATGTTTTTAATTTATCCTTAAGGTGCTAAATCAAACATCCAGACTTGAAATTCAGCTACTGGAAAATTCTCTGTCAACGTACAAGCTAGAAAAACAGCTGCTACAACAGACACATGAAATCCTAAAAATTCATGAGAAAAACAGGTAAGAATGAATAGTTGGTCTCACACTCTTTCTTTGTTCATCACAGAGTAGTCTTTGCACACTTTGTTCTAAGCAACTGATGAAATGGAAGAAGCAAATATGGTGAGTGAAAAGTATAGGTAGTATTTATGAAATGGCTAAAAGAGTGTGAACTTACACTGTGTTAGCTCCTATGTGATAAAAGAAGATGATTTTTACCATTTCCAATGTGCACTGTAAGTTTACATCTCAGTTTGCTGCATGACAGCTTAGTCCTATGACCACAGTTCCTGCTACAGAAAAGCATACACATAACTTGTATAAGCCCTTTCAAGTAGAAAAATATTAATAATAAATTATGAGATTATCAGCTACCTTAAAGTGCCTAAGAAACAGAACATCTTCAGTAGTTCATCCTTCTAATTTTCATGGATACAGAGATCTAACCTGTAGAAGGATCTCTCTCTCCCTGTGGACTCAGTTGTGTATAGTGTACTTGGAACCACACTCCTTTTAAAGAATAAGTGAATGATAAACATTCAGGTTTTATGCTGAAATTGAAGAAGAAACTGTTTAGCAGCATGTAGCGTTTTAAGCAGTGAAGTGAGAGTCAAGGAGAAGTTGCAGTGCTGTCTCTTTCTGCACCACGCAGATGCACCTCTCTCACAGTGACACAGGGACTCAGTACCTGAAGTCACTGGATTTAGCAATCCGGCATCTCAGAGAGGGTGTGTGGTGGGTTGACCTTGTCTGGCTGCCAGATGACCACCTAGGCACTTTCTCACTCCCCATCATCAACAGCACAGAGGGAGAAAATACGATGAAAAATCTTGTGGTTGAGATAAAGGCAGGGAGATCATTTACCAGTTGCTGTTATGGGCAAAACAGCCTCATCTATTGCCAGTTAATAACAGTGCAGGACAGTGAGAAATTAAAATAAAACCAAAAAGACCTTTGTCCCCTACCTTCCCTTCTTCCCAGGCTCATCTTCCCTCCTGACACTTCTGACTCCCCCGCCGAGTAGTGCAGGGGGAAGGGAATGGGGGCTGTGATCAGTTCACACCACTTTGCCTCTCCTACCTCATGCTCTTTCCCTTCTCCAGCGTGGTTCTTTCCCACGGTCTGCAGTGCTTTAGGGTAAGATTGTCCCAGTGTGGGCTTTCCACAGGCTTCAGCTGCCTTCTGGACATCTCCACCTGCTCCAGCATGGGGTTCTCCACGGGAAATACCTGCTCCAGCATGGTCTCCCTCATGGGCTGCAGGGGAATCTCTGCTCCGCCGCCTCCTCCTCTCCTTGGGGAGCTTCTCTGACCTTCGTGTCCACAGGGTTGTTTCTCTTGCTTTTTTCCGCTCACTCCTCACACTGTCATGTGGTGTTTTTATCCTTTCTTAAACGTGTTTTCCCTGAGATGCAACCATCTGGGCTAACATGCTCAGCTGCGGCCTGCAGTGGGTCTGTTGGCGCCGGCTGGAACCGTCTGTGTCCGGCACAGGGCAGCCCTGGCCTCTCCTCACAGCGGCCGCCCCTGCCGCCCCGGCTGCCCAAAGCTGGACACCTGCACTCAGTGCAGTGGATAAAGCCATTTTCCTTCTTGGCTGCCGTTCTAGAGACCTAAGGCTCGCACTGCTGCCCCTGTAACAGCCAGGTTTAAGTAGGGAGGACAGAGAGCGCTTTCACCCCACAGCTTCGCTCTCAGCTCCCTGCTAGCAAAGAAAAACTGCAAGGTAAGTCTGACTAGGACTAAGGTTTCTATTTCTTCTGTCTACATTTGACATTAATATACGGCAAGCAGCTTTAAATGTGAGGTGGTTACTGAAGCATCCTGTACAAGATTCAGTGGGTTGTTTAAACTGAGATGAGACAGTTGGCCAGAAAGGGCAGCGTGACGCTGGTGCTTCTGGACACGGATCAGCGACTGGGGAGCAAAGACCTTGCCCAGGGCCGCGCGTGAGGAAAACCAACACCACAGAAGGCAAGCAGCTACTGGGAACAGGAGGCAAAGAAACAGATGATGATGAAGAACAGAGAATGTTGTTACAATGAAATGTGTTGGTTAATTGTGTCTAATTGTGAAGCTGGTCAAATACTATATCATTACTGCTGCTGGTTGTGAAAACCAATTTAAATTATTTAATCTAACAACTGTTTATAACCAGTAATTCCAGAAAATGTTACTCTGGAGAAGTTGGATTGCATTTAAAACTCTTGAAGTCCACAGATTTCCCTTGACCAATTGGAAATGTGAAGAGTGTGGGATTAACTTTGACTTCAGCCATCTCAAAATTGATTCACCTAAGCTGCATATGTGTAGCCTGTAGTCCACAGAGAGAGCAGCCATGTGCGGGAGGCAGTTCACTCTACATATTTTACAAACCTATTTCAATTTGGAATTAATCCAAGCATTAGTTAAGTAAATAAGTACTTGCCTTTATATCTACTGCAATTTGGTTAGCAACAAAATTTTATTGGCTGCTCAAGAGACTGAGTCTTGTGTACTTAACGATCTGAATTTATTTATTTATCGTAGAAATGTGTCAGGGTGTAAAGCCTTCATGTCAGTAAACAAAGAACTTTTACTTATGTTCACCTTTGACTTGGCTGACATTATGATGAAAAGGTCTGTGACATGACAAAATGGCCTGCTTTGTTTTTTCACAAGAAAATGGGGGGTATGTTAAAAAGCACATTTTATACCCAATTATTTCTCTTAGAAGTATAGTCATATGTGGATGCATGAAAAAGCATGTGGAGTTGTATCTTGTAATGAAGCAAGAACCTGGCATACACTGTCCAGGTTCTGTTACTCTTTCCTTGGGAGTGATAAAATTAGGGTGAGGGCAGTGTTATGACTACGCTAAAATATGGATCATCAGCTCCTGTACCATAATCTACTTCTAAGAAAGAACTGCGTACTCCTGGCCTTGTAGGTCCTGATCCTGAAATCAATTATGTGTGTGTCAGGTTCCCTATGGGACAAGTCTTGGTGATCTCAGCAGATACCAGGTTTCTGGACATGCCAATGATTTTAGCTTGCTTGACTTTTAAAAAGTACTTGTAGACTGACGACACCAAACTGGGAGGTGTGGTAGATACACCAGAAGGCTGTGCTGCCATTCAGCGTGACCTGGATAGGCTGGAGAGCTGGGCAGAGAGGAACCTGATGAGGTTCAACAAGGG
>Ga0181612_164880_pt1 | contig 10598 bp, 14 predicted proteins | sample HoacroProtozoa21_FD_119630 | JGI IMG/M metagenome (GOLD analysis project Ga0181612, IMG submission 119630) | Hoatzin crop microbial communities from Cojedes, Venezuel. Combined Assembly of Gp0051906, Gp0051904, Gp0051908
ACCCACCCTTCAGATATTTGTAGGCATTTATAAGGTCCCCTCGCAGCCTTCTCTTCTTCAGGCTGAACAAGCCCAGTTCCCTCAACCTCTCCTCGTAGTGGAGATGCTCCAGTCCCCTCACCATCCTTGTAGCCCTAAATAAATAAATCAGTGCTAAAGGAATTGGTGGAAGGTAGCTCGCAGAAACTTTTATCGTGGTGGTGGAAGTGGTGAAGGAGCCCAGTGTGCTCTGCTGTGGTCCTCTCTCACTGCATCCTACACACCTGGTTTCTACCACGTGCCTAAACTTTACCTTATTCAAAGTTAAAGCTTGCAAAAATCAGAATAACAAATGACAAAGCGATTGTGAAATCTCATTTCTTATTTCAGGGATCTGTTTCTTATTATCTTCTATTTAAGTTGTTATTTTGATCTGTATTTTATACACGGTGTGGGGTTTTTTGTCTGTAATGAGTTTGGAGGTCCTCTTAAGTTAGGATGGTGATTACTGTCTGATGGACAGGTAGGGGAATGGGTAAAAGAGCTCTTAATTTTTGGTCCCTCATTTCTGAGGGTTTGTTTAAGATAGTGTTTTCCTGTGATACAGAGCAGCTTGCGCTTTAATGTTCTGAGCTACGTTATCTATGTCCCAATGAAGTTTCTTGTTTCTAACAAATAAAAGGAAAGAAAAGTGGAGGAGGGTATAGGTGCTGAATGTTCCTTACATATTTCCCTTTCCTCTTAACCACTAGATCTGTCCTTGATTTTGATATGCCTGGACCAGAGAGCAGTCCAGGTCAGCATGCTGTTTCACAGGGATCTAACTCTGCATGTCTTGCAGGCAGGAGTGAGAATGCGGGTGGGATGATGCACTCTGCCCAGAAATGCCTTGTCTTGTTCTCCAGATTATCCTGAATTTAGGAACTAAATTCGCTGACAGTGGTACGTAGCTGTGACGTGAAGAGACAGAGAAGAGTTTAAATGTTCGTTTGCTGGCTGATCGTTTTGTTTTTTTTGTGCAAGTGAGTTTGCAGCACACAAACCATGAATGTGACTATGATTAGAACAGGGTAGGACATGGTTTTCATACTCAGCAGGATTTTTAAGATGATTTCCCTTACACTGAGATGCAACTGAGACCTTTTGGAGTTTGAAGTATTGGCAGTTCCCCAGGGAATTGCAAATACCCTATTGATCTAGGGTTTTTGAATGAGATGTAAAGGGGGAAACTCTGTTTCTCCCATCAAATTTGGCAGAATAGAGAGGTATGACCCTATCTTGTCCTAGTTACTGGCGCTCTCTGCCATGGGGACAGTCAGTCTTGCTTGTGTCCTGGGGCAAAGAAACCTTTGCTAAGGATGGCTTCGGATGTCCTCCAAAATAAAACCAAGTTAATAGCTTGTTTCATATCAAAGCTCCAAGGTTTGAGCCAGGGTAAGATCACTTTGTATCTCCAGTGTTGGCTTCAGTGAAGAGATGGGAATGTTGCGGGTGAACTGGCTGATCACAGTGGCTTGGATAAGGACTCTTGTTTTCAGGTCTTTGATCGTGACCCATCACTCACTTGCACCTGTGTTGGTGGAAGGAATTTTTTTTTCCCGGTAGTTAATTGTAGTTGCTCTTTTTAAAACAACTGATAGTCCTTCTAGTAGAAATTCGTCTAGGTTTGGGTGCTGAGTCTTGCTGCGCTTTCTTGCTCATCTTATGTCTTACATATTGTCCTCTTCATGGCTGTGCTAGAGATGGCCTAAGTCATCTCACTCTGTCATAAATGAAACAGTTCAAGCTTTTAAAGCCCTTGTTAAGAGTAAAGTACTTTTGCTAGCTCTTGAATGTTTGTGGCATCTAGTCCTAAAGATGATGTGGCCAGCCAAGCAGCTTGCAGAATAGAACTCTTAGTAGAACAGGCTATATACTCACAAAGTCGCTACTTCAAGTGCCCAAATTGCACTGCAACTCTGCCAGCCAGGGCAAGGAAAGAGCTCCTTGCATGCTTGGACCCCCAGCCCTGCCAGAATGGCTGGTTTTGGGATGTCATCCTCTGTAGCTGTGGTCCACCAGCCTTTTTCAAGGATCTTTGGAGCAGGGTTGTGAAAACAGATTTTTACCAAACAAGCACAAATTACTAAGCACTTCACCTAGCTGCTTAGTCCTTCCCGTTATTTGCTGTGCTGTCACCCAAGTTTGTACTGACAGAAATTTCATGTCACAGTAGGATGTCCCTCTGACCATGGTTGGTGGCCTTGGGACCTGTCAGGCAGCTGGGTCCTCACCTGAATGCACTTTGTCAAGGTTTTACAGTGCTAAATTTTTAGTCAGAAAGTCATGCAGTGCTAAGTCAAAGGACTTACAAAAGTCTATTATTTCTTTGCAGTTACCTTTATCTGCCAAAATTGTAATCTCATCAAAGAATAAAATCAGGTTTGTTTGACAAGGCCTATTTTCCGTAAAATCCTGCTGACTGGCATTAATTATGTTCTGATCGTGTAATTCTTTATTAATGGAATCTAATATCAGCTTTTTCCATTATTTCTGCTATGATTGATGTCAGGCCAACCAGCAGGTAATTGCCTGGGTCGCTCTGCTTGCCGAGCTGCACTGCCACAATTGGCCTCTGGTCTGATGGAGCTTCCCTCCTCTTCCCAGATGGATGAAATTTTGGCATCCATTCTCCTTGTCCAGATGATTTGGGGTTGTGGTGTGCTCTTATACTGCTATGGACAGCTCATGCAGAGGTTGTCCCACCCCCATCCTTGGTGCCAGGTGGCAGAGGACGTTTCCCATCCTTATCTCCACCCACCAGTGTTTTCCTTCCTATTTTCTCCCCCATCCTGCAGAGGAGGGGACTGAGAGCAGCTGGGTGGGTGGGAGACAGGCAGCCAGCCATGGTTTACCCATCACATCAGACTTTGAATGCACTCAGAGGTGTCATGGACAGGTTCAAAATGATCTGAGGAGGTTCTTATGGGGCTGAAATGATACTCCAAGGGTGGTGGCTGTCACTTGCTTTCAGAGCAGTAGAAGTCCTCTTGCTCTGGGAGTAGCGTGGAGATTGCAAAGAGAACACGTGTGTCCCATACAGCAACTTCAGAGGGTCTAGGTTACCTCTTGGGTTCAGTCAGGAAGAGACGTTTGCAACTGCACGCCCACAAGGGATGGCTGAGCAAGGCCCCTGTTGGCTGGGGTATTCAGGATGCTGCGGAGGATGGTTTCAAGCATGGTTTGGCAGGATGTAGTGATGGATTTTTCCTGGCATCTGTCGCGCTGGCTGGGTGTGTGGGCTCCACCTATGTCAAAGATACCAGCACTTGCTGCAGCTGCGGTGTTTAACACAAACCCCAGGCTGGTGTCTGGCTCCAGGCCCTGTGGCCATCACATCTATGCTCTTGGTCTTGGGGTGTTTGCTTTTAACATGGAAATGTTGTTGTATCTGCTGGTGGCTCCCCTTGGCAGGGGCGAGAGTGACAGAGGCGGGTAGGTGCTTACCCAGAAGAGGTATGGCTTCCTACACTGTCCCTAGTGCCCGAGATGGCCGTGCTTCTGCTGAGCTAATGTGACTTTACCTTTTGATAAGGGTGAGGGAGGAGAGGAGTTGTCATACAATTTATCTGTGCCAGAGAGAGCAGCAGGCCCACACGCATCTTGACTCCCCTTGCTACTGTATAAATGTTTGAGACATTGTAACACCATAGGAAAATAGTTTGAGGATGACTTAATCAAGGAATGCAGAACAACTGAGTATTTTCAGGGTTTCTTCCCTTTCTGTCCCGTTTCGCTCATGATTTCTTTCCTTTCCATCTCTCCTAGGTTCCTCAGTGACTCAGCTGCTGGCCCGGGACCTGGACAACGACCCGCTGGTCTTTGGCGTGGTTGGGGAGGAGGCCAGCCGATTCTTTGCAGTGGAGAGTGTGACCGGTGTTGTCTGGCTCAGGCAGCCCTTGGACAGAGAGGTGACGCTGCTTTCTGCTGAGAGCATCGTATGCTGAGGGGAGGGGAAAAATGTCTCTGCTGGCATAAATGGTGGCTCTCCACCTTTTGTGGCAGCTGAGATGCAGCCGGGGTGGTGTTCCCCCATGGAGCTGAGAAACCAGGTGTCTGATGTGGCCCCATCAGGGTCTGTCCCTAGCCCCCACTGTGGAGACGGAGGGGGAATAAGCAGGGTCCTCCAGCTTGTTGGTTTTCCTGGGTCGCAGAATAATATCTACGAGTTCGGAAGTAAAGAAAATAGTAAATGGAGATGATCTACCAAAGAGCAGGATGCTCATACATTCAGGGAAATTTACAGACCCCTTCTTTAAACCTATATTCCAATTAAATCCTTTTACTATTGAAAGCAATATGTGAAGAGAGGTGAGATATCCCCGCTTATTCAATTTCATAATGACTTTTCATCGTCTTGTGTGTTCAGGCTGCCGGCTGCTAAATTTTCTTGTCTCAAAGCTGTTTCACACCCCTGTTTTCAATGGTAGCTTTGGTGTGCAAAGACAGGGTATCTAACCCAGGTGCCTGTTTTACAAAAGCCCTGGCTCTTGCTACATTCCTGGAGGAAGGGATAGCACAGGTACTTGGACAGGAGCTTGGTAAGACTGGGGAAATACTACATAGCTTGTGCAAAGTGCTTACTTTCCCTGTGCTCCTGTTGCCTGTGTTTAGTGCTTCTTTTTCCAATGCCAGCATTGTGAAGATAAAGCCCATTAAGACACCTCAGGTGCTGACAGTCCTGGTCGGAGCCAGCCGGGTGTGGGGATGTGGAGGAGTGGGGCTGAGCGAAGGCAAACACAATTTCACAGCGTTAAGAACAAGGCTCTAGAAAAATAAAACGTTTTTCTTCACCCTTCTCCCCTCCACCTCCCCGTGCCAACAGCTGCCGGCATGAGTCATAACTCTTCTCTCATTTAAATGCCTCCCGCTTCCCAATACTTATGATAACAGCCTTAAGCCAAGGAGGGTGATCAATAGATTTAGATGGCTTTTGATGGAGGGTGGGAAGGAGCTGAGCAGAACTTGCATGCATGGCTGGGCTGAACTGTGAGAGGAACCTGCACCTATCAACTGATCCCAGGGGCTCAAAGTCCAGCGATACATGGAAGAGGGTGAAGACAGACATATGCATAGGTTGGTATGGATGTAAGGTGTATATTTGAAAGGTGTAAATGACAATTTACGATGGAGGAGGCAGGATGGTGTGGGAGGGAAGGGGTGGAGGTGGACAGCATGCTGGGAGCAGAGAATGCTGGCCTGGATGCATGTGATCAGAAAGTCAAGGGAGAGAAAACATGCAAGAAAAGTGGTGGGGAAATAAAAGCAAGAGATCAATTTTTGTACAATGGAGGAGAAAAAGAGAGACTTGAAAAGAGAGAGGGAGTCACAAACAATGCAGGAAAAAGGAAAATACAGAAAAAGAGGAAGGAGCGAAAGTATAGAGGGAAAACAATTCTTAAAATGTTTTTTTCACTGCCATGAATGCTAGAAGGAAAACACGTTTTTTTAAAAAGAGACAAACCCTGAGTCTAAAAAAAGTATGTGCTAAAATGAAGGGTGGAGACAGAAATTAGCATGTGGCAGCTTTCTCTGATTATTTTATCAAGTTTTTAAAATGTAAATGCTCAACAGGTTGTTTTTTCTCTCCTGGTTTTCCTTTCTTCCCTACTGCTTTGTCCCTCGTGGTGGTACCCGTGGGTAGGGGGGAAACGGGGGTGAAGGACACTGACGTAGCAGGGTGGGATGTCACAAGAAGCAGACACTCTCCTCTCCATTGGCATTTCAGCTCTTCGTTCTGCCTGTCAGCATTGCCCCAAGGCAGGAGCTAGGAAAGACTTTTTCAGGATGAATTCCCCAGCTGTTTGGATGGGGGGGAGACTTGGGGGCAGGAGGGGTGCACGCTCTGGTGAGCTGTTCCCCAAACACGGCTCCAAGATGAACTGCTACCCTGATGTAAGCAGAGCTCTTGGTCTGGGCACCAGTTGCTGCTGCCTGTCCCTGAGCCGTTCTTATTAGGAATAAATCAACCAAATCCACAGCATGGAGAGCTGTTTCAAGCCTGCTTTTCAGCCCTTCCAGCATGATGCTTTAGAAACATCAAGTTGCTGTGCTCTAGCAGCTCAGACAGGGCAGAGGCACAGGGGGTGGGAAGGAATGCTGGAGGAGGAAGGGCTTGCTGGCAGTGGGGAACTGAAACACAAGACTGTGCATGGGTATCAGATAGGTGTGGTAGTCCAAGTCCTGCTGTTCATCCCTACGTGGCTGCTTGGTAAAACGTGAGTGAAACAATCACTGGTGGAAAGGAAAGGTCAGGAAGAGCACGTCTGCCTCCACTAGAATTATCCTCCTGCCCTGACACCAGAATAATCCCCTCTTCCACATTTGTCCCTCACCCCAGCACCAGTGACTTCAGTATTTTGCCATTTAAGACCAAGCTGCTAATTTACTTCAAGCAATGAGGGGCAGAGAAGACTGCATGGTCATTTTTTTTAAAATGGATTTATGGGATTTCAGCTAGTTCTTGCTACGCACCCTGGGCTTATCCCAGTGTTCCCAGCTATGTGATATCCTAAGAACTGCTGCTTGGCGGGTAAGTTGGGAAAGCAGCAGCAAGATTTAGATGTCCTCAGTGAGACTGTGTTGTATTGCTGGCACTCCACAGAATGTTAAACAACGGGCTCCTCTCATCCACTTTAGCCTCACTGTCTGTTTAGAGGGCTCAACTGCTAGCTGGGGAGTTGGTTCCTCAGTCTCTGCGTCCTCCTGACCCAGGGCAGAGCGGCTCTCTGTGCCTGTGAAATACACTGGAGCCCCAGTGGCATTAATATTTCTCAGCATTTTTTACCCAGTGTAGGTAATTGCACTCAAGCGCCCCTTCTCTTCTTGAAGGTCCTGAAAGCATTTTGCATGTAATAATATTGGCTAAAAGTCCCAAGCCTGCCATCTGCAGATAAACACTACAGTATCTTTAATTATATGTTTTTCTCCTCCTTCCCTTCCAGACAAAGTCAGAATTCACGGTTGAATTTTCTGTCAGTGACAGCCAAGGGGTAAGTGTGACTTCTCATTTCACGGTCTGTGGCATGGGCAGAGGGGAATGGGAAGGATGAGTGTGGGTCACCAGAGGACCTTCTGCTTTGTGCCAGGAGGGGTCTGGGGAGTGGGGTCACCCCTGGCCATTGCTTGCCAAAAGCCCAAGTCAGAAAAAGCAGCCACAAGTTTGCTTTAGGTTTTAAATCCGTGCATAAAGCTGACACCCACTCCCTGTTGTTATCCTTGTGACTGTAGGTGATCAAAGGGACAGTCAACATCCAAGTTGGAGATGTGAATGACAACGCCCCGCGGTTCCACAACCAGCCGTACAGCGTCCGCATCCCAGAGGTAGGGATCGCCACAGCCTCTCCGTGCAGCCTGGCTTCTGGCTCTTCCCTCTGTGGCCACTCTTGCTACCTGATTGCTGCTGCAGAGTTGTCTGCCCATTTACTCAAGGGCCACTGAAGTACAGGACTGTCCTCTTGCCCTGCACCCTCAGTGGGTTTGGGGGGAGGATTAAATCTCTGGAAGTTTTTGTTGCCAGAAAATTGGCAAAAGTGAGGCAAAACGTGTTTTGGGTGTTGAGGGAAGGCAGGTGGAAGGAGGGGGTTTGGAACTTGGAGCCTTTGCAGCCTTGGTGATGTCTTTCCCATGACAAATGTGAAGTTTAAAAATAGCTGAAAATGAAAATCTCTTTCTCTTCCTTAGAGCAGGGGGGATGCGCAGCTCTTGTCACAGAGGTGACCTGAGGCAGAACTAAATATTTCTCCAAATGTCTGATTTCTGGCAGTCCCACCCAATGGCTTCTGCCCTTGCTGGTGGTTTCCTTAGCTCTGCAGCAGGACTTCTCCTGTGATGACCTAGGAATAAAGTAGGTAGGAAGGGACTATGGGAGATCATCTGGCCCAACCTCCCTCTAAAGCAGAGGGAAGTTTCATGTTAGATCAGGTTCCTCAGGGCTTTATCCAGCCAAGTGTTGAATATCTCCAAGGACAGAGTTTCCACAACCATCTGCCATGCTCTCTCTATGCTGGCCATTGCAAAGGAGGTGATGCCTAGTCATACCATCAGGGAAAGCTTCTGCACCTAGAGCTCAACTAGGCAGAAATATGCCAAGAACTTACAGGTTTGGTATGAATTTAGACTTTAAAGACGTGGAGTGAAAGGCGGTTGCTGGTGCTAGGAGGATGAGGTCGGGGTATCCTGTTTGAAATAGTGGATTAGTAGGGCATTTCAGGTCCTCCTGTGGAGGAAACCTCTCCCTCTTGCACGCTGGTGCCAGGGCAGAGCCCATTTTTCCCAGAGCTTGCCTTGGGATGTGGAGAAGGGAAGTTGAGTGTGCATCTGTGCGTGTGAAATCAAGCAGTCTTCGGTAACTGAGACGTACAAATGATTGTGTTACAATGGTTTATTTAATATGCTGGCTGCTGATGCCCTGCCGTGCTGGGCTTTGATCTTTCCCTGTTCCTCTGCTGTGAGGATGAGGTTTCTTCATTAGGTTGCGTGTGATGTATGAGCTGGGAGTTTTAGTCTCATCTTTGTGCCGAGTCACCTGAAACCTCCCTTTGAGAGTGAGGCTGGGTCAGAGTCATTTCTTCTCCTCTTTAAAGCATGAACAGTGCAGAAATGACTTGGCCAAAGCTGCATGAGCAGCTCCTTGCTTTTGCCTTTCTGCTCGGACCTTTTGAAGCTGATGGGTGGCCATGTTGCCTTGCTTGCCACTCCTCCTGGCGATGGTCTGAATGCAAAGTAAAAGGGTCATTGGTAGAAATGAAGGAGAATGGTCTCCTCTCCCTTGCACTTGGATTTACCTCTGATTTTGCAGTTTACAGCACCTGGTACAGAGGACTCCCTTTTCCACATGGAGAGAGATCTGGAAAGTGGACTTCTGTGTCTCCCCTGGGAACAGGTGCTGCATTAAGCCCTGGTGTTTATCTACCTGGAGCAGCTGTGCCAGATCTCCTCTTGCTTGTTGCTTCTGCTCTAAGAGCCGATATTGCAGATCTGAAGCCTTCCACATCTCTGATCTTAACCTGTGTCAAGCATGGGGAGCAGGGAGGGCAAAGGTCCAGTGCTGGTTTGGCAGACTAAGCCTGGTTGAGGAACTGTGGACAGGTGATCTGGACAAAAAGTTGATAAAAGAAAAGGCTGAACCCCAGCACCTCTCTCTTTCATGTCACGCTGCTTTGCACATGAGCTGTGGTTTTGCCTGGAGGGATTTCCAGGACCATCTAATTGTTCAGGGTATAGCGAGCATGGACCTTCCCCTAGTGCACCCACTCAGCCACTTGGCCTTCAGAGCTGTGCTTTTCTGGAGGGTGGCTTAATCGAAGTATAAGACATCATGTGCCAGTTTCTATCCATGATCTTTTACCAAGGGCACTGATCAAAGGTAATGAGTGACAAACTCCTTGCTCAGCTAGCATCCTGGAGGCACTTCTGTTCCTCTGCTGGTGAGACAGAGTTTCCTTGTCAGGCACTGTGAAAGCAAGGGATGGGGTCCCACCACCTAAGGAGGATCCTCTATGGGATACGGTCCATGGGAGATGCAAGCAGTGGATTTACTATGTGTGTGCTGGTGTGGCCCTCCAGGAAGAGATGCCCTCTTGATTTGAGAGCTTTGCTGAGCCACGGGTTGTCCCTGTTGCTTGTCCACAAGTACTCGAAGCTGGAGGTGATGGGGCATGGGGATGTGCCTTCAGAAGCTGAGGGCCCCGGAGCCAGGGGACACCTTGGATGCAGCTGAGACTGGGGACCCAGTCATGGTAGGGGATAACAGCCTCTCCAGGTCACCCCCATGCTCCAGACAACTCAGGCCAGGGTGAACAGCAAGGGCGTGGGTAGCAAAATCTGACTCAAAGACCACCCAGCCCAAGATGAAGAGCCTATAGCTAATGAACAAGGAGGAGCTGGAGCTTGGGGATGGAGAAGAGGCTAGCAGAGTGCTAGTCCAACTTTGCCTAGGTTGGCTCTGTGCAGAATTGGCAGCTAATGAGGGTTTTTCTCTTTTTAATTTTGAGATAAATGGGTCTATCGATTGGCAGTTGTCCTAGCTAATGGACCAGCAACAGAAAGGCTATTTAAACCTCACTGCTATTGTGTGGCACTAGGAAAGTCAAAAGAAGAGTGTTCATAAATAAATGGAACATGAAGTAAACTGACCTTTAAAAACAATACTGCCTCCTAATACCCGTCCTGGTGTTTCATGTAGTCTGCTTGATTTGAGAATAGGAATTTATTTGGGCATGGGCTGCGGACTGTGATTCGTCTCTAGCGTAGGGAAGGGGGGACAAGGATGCCTGGTTTAACTGTGGGCTTCTCCACATCGCAGCATCTCTGAATACCCAGACTGGGGATCGCTTGTTTGCCGGGCTGATGCCACTGGTCCTCTGCGCTTGTCATGTCTTAGTTGCTTCCCTGGCACCTGGCTGGAATAGCTGAGTGAGGGCCCGTGTGTCGGGAAAGGGATGTTGCTCCAGCGTAATCGTCCATCCCGTCTGGGCAAGGGCGCCCTGTGATTTGCTTGTCAAAAGGCAACGAGGTGGTGCGGATGCTTTCAAGTCTGAAGAAAAGGGGAATCCTGCTAGAACTGGCAACTTAATTCA
>Ga0181612_113206_pt1 | contig 10597 bp, 10 predicted proteins | sample HoacroProtozoa21_FD_119630 | JGI IMG/M metagenome (GOLD analysis project Ga0181612, IMG submission 119630) | Hoatzin crop microbial communities from Cojedes, Venezuel. Combined Assembly of Gp0051906, Gp0051904, Gp0051908
CTTCTCAATACGGACGTCAATCTGAATCCAAGCCACTTCTCGCGTATATATAAAGAGGTGTATGGGGCGGCTCCGTCGATGCGTAATCAGTAAAATTGATACGAAATTCCGTAAAATGTTTATCTGATGTTCGATGAAATCATAGTAATTTTGCACCGTAAATAATAGTAACAATGAAAAAAGTGATGATTTTAGCGCTATTGGCCTTCGCCATGATAGCGCAGGGAAAGACGCTCGTGGTGTATTATAGCTTCACGAACAACACGGAGACCATCGCCAACGACTTGGTGGGGCAGACGGGTGCCGACGTATTGGAGGTGGAACCGCAGGAAGAGGGGCTCGACTATGCGGCCAACAACTATGCCATCGGGAGCAGCCTGATAGCGGGCATAAGGGAGAATCCGAACGATGCCTCGTCGTACCCGGCGATAAAGACGACCATCGACAATCTGGACGATTACGACACGGTAATCATTGCCACGCCTCTTTGGTGGAGCAACATGGCGGCACCTATGCAGACGTTCCTGTTCCGCTATGGGGCGCAGATGGCGGGCAAGCATATAGGGCTGATTGTGTCGAGCGCGAGTAGTGGCATAAGTGGCGTGGAGAGCGACGCTCGAAGGCTCGTGCCCGATGGTGTGTTCTTCTCGGAGAGCCTTTGGATTCGCTCGTCGCAGACATCTAATTGCCACAATATGATAGCCACGTGGCTCGACGAAATCGGTTACAATGAGACGACGGGCATAGGGCGCACGACCCTCGACCCGACAACGCCATTTTTTGCGCTTAACGGGATGCGCACGAACAATCTTTCGAGAGGAATTTATATCAGGAATGGGAAGAAAATCGCTTATTAGGTGTGTTTTTTAAGGTTTTAGGTATTATAGGTGTTATAGGGCTTTTAGGTTATAGGGGTTTTGAGTTCGATTTAAGAGATAAAAGATGAAAAGAGTATTATTGATAGCCGTGGCGACTATTGTTTCGCTCGGCATAAACGCACAAAACAATATGAAACAAAAGGAGATTAAACAAACGGCTGGGCGCACACAATTAGGCGCGTTCGCACCAGAGTTCGCCCATCTGAACGACGACGTGCTCTTCGGAGAAGTGTGGAACAGGCAAACGGAACTATCGCTTCACGATAGGAGCCTCGTTACCGTTATCTCGCTTATGGCGCAGGGACTGGCCGACTCGTCGATGCAGGCTCACCTGAAATCGGCTAAGGCCAATGGCGTAACGCGCGAGGAGATTGCCGAGGTAATCACTCACGCGGCCTTCTATTGTGGATGGCCTAAGGCGTGGGCCGTGTTCCGCTTGGCTAAGGAGGTGTGGGACAACGACGTACAGACGCGCGAGGAGTTTGAGCGGACCACCGACTATCCCATAGGAAATCCTAACGACGCTTACGCAAAATACTTCATTGGCAATAGCTACACCGCAAAGATAGACGCAGAGAATGGCGGACCGACGAACGTAACATTCGAGCCAGGGTGTCGCAATAATTGGCACATCCACCATGACGCGGTGCAGGTGCTCATCTGCGTGGCCGGGCGTGGCTGGTATCAGGAGTGGGGCAAGGAACCCGTGGAGATGACGCCCAGCATGGTGATTGCCATCCCGAAGGAGACGAAGCATTGGCATGGTGCCGCTAAAGACTCTTGGTTCCAACACCTGACTTATCACACCAACGTGGGCAAGAACGCCTCAAACGAGTGGCTGGAGCCAGTTACGGATGAGGTTTACGGAAAATTGAAATAGTCAATGGGAGTTATCGGGAGTTATCGCTTCGCTCATGGAGTTATCGGTTCTCTAATGTAGTTATCGGTTCTCTAATGAAGTTATCAGGAGTTAACGCTTCGCTCATGGAGTTATCGGGAGTTAACGGTTCGCAAACCCTGCTCCCACGAACTCCTACGATTTCTCCCTTATCTCTCCCTTATCTCCCTCATACCGTTAACTCCCGCTAACTCCCATTTATTAACTCCCCATTAACTCCCATTTATTAACTCCCGCTAACTCCCATTTATTAACTCCAATATTAAAATGAAAAAGTTATTTGCATTTGTATTCATGACATCGCTTATCATGAGCGCATTCGGTTGCGGAAACAAGCAACAAGCGCAGACCAATCAAGAAGAAAAGGTGGCTAACAACATTAATCAGAAGGTATTGGTGGCCTATTTCTCGGCTACGGGAACCACCGAAGGCGTGGCAAAGCAGATTGCCGAGGCTACGGGTGGCGACTTGTTTGAAATAGAGCCGGTGAAGGAATATTCATCCGCCGACCTCGACTGGAACGACAAGCAAAGCCGCTCGACCATCGAGATGAACGACAAGAAGGCGCGCCCCGAAATAGCGTCGAAAGTGGAGGACATCGCCCAATACGACGTAATATTTTTAGGCTATCCGATATGGTGGTACACGGCACCACGCATCGTAAACACGTTCCTTGAACAATATGACCTAAGTGGCAAACGCATCGTGCTTTTCGCCACCTCTGGTGGAAGTGGTTTCGAGAACTCGCTCACCGACCTGCAACCCTCGGCTCCGAAGGCCACGATTGAGGAGGGCAAGGTGCTTAACGGAACATCCGCGCAAGACATACGGACGTGGACCGAGACCGTACTCTCCGCGAAGTAGATTTTGCTCTTTTCCATATAGGATTAACAAGAATTCTAACGTTTTTTCTTGTTAATCCTTTTTGTTTTGCCTAACCCAAGTTCGTGTCTTCCCATAGGCGCTTTATGTCGTCGATGCTAATTCCGAGCAGGCGCATCTGACGAAACATCTGTAGAAGGCGCGCCATAAACTCCTTCTTCTTTCGCTCCGTGATGATGGGCAAGGCGTCGGGCGCTACGAAATAGCCCAGTCCACGACGATTGTAGATTATCCCGTCGCGGGCAAGTTGCTCGAAGGCCTTGAAACTGGTGTTCATGTTCACGCCGAACATCGCGCTATATTCCCTCACCGAGGGCACGCGGTCGTCGGCTTTGTAGGTGCCAGCCAGTATCTCGTCGCACAGACGGTCTGCCATTTGCACGTATATGGGTCGCTCGTTGTTGAATTCCGCCATTCCCTAACTTATTTTTTAGTTCGTTAGTTCTTTAGTTTTTTAGTCCTTTTGTTCGTCCCTAAACTCAAAACTCATTAACTCAAAAACTCAAGAACTTACCTCCCCATTATCTTCAACCCCTTCTTATCGATGCTCGATGCGCCCAACGACTCGGTATCGAGGTCTTTTAGCGTTCCGCTAAGTTTTACGTCGCTTGCGCCACTAACCTCGAATTGAGCCGTACCGGAGTTCTCGAAACCGATGTAGATGTCGCTCGCACCCGACACTCGCGAAAAAGTGTGGTCGGCGGTGAGTTTGTCGCATTCTATGTCGGAAGCACCACTCACGTTTAGCTCCACCGAGTCGCACGCCATGGCTTTGATGTCAACGTCGCTCGCTCCTTTCACATTGAACGAAACGCGATGGGCACTTAGTTGCTCGGCTTCCATTTCGATAGCACCACTTCCATCGACGCTTAGGTTTCCTTCGCAATCCACCGACGCGAACCTTAACGACGATGCACCGGAGCCCTTGATGGTGAAATTCTCGGTGGTAAATGGCGTCTCCACATGCACCGTTGCGGCGTTTGTAGCCTCGACGCGCTCCAATCTCGGCATGGTGATATATACGTCCACGGGATGGTACTCCTTCATGATGAAATTCCACTTGTCTTGGAGTACAATCTCCAGCAGATGTTGGTCGGAAGAGTGTTGGTGTATGGCGAGCATCACCACCAGATTCTCCATTCCTTCGGCACGAACGGTGAAACTATCGCCTTGCGCCACGTGAACCAGCACATATCCGCAGGCCAATATGCCCGTGTAGTCGCCATTGGTGTCGAACGTTACGTTATTCAGGCTCATTAGTTCATCTGTCGTAAAACTTCTCTTTTCTCCTGGTTCAATGCGCTGGCCCGTTCCCACGATACACGACGCGAGCGAGCATCCGAGAAGCAGGCAAGCGACAACCATTGCGATGATATTCTTTTTCATCTTATACTTTAAACTTTAATCTTTATACTTTAAACTTTGACCAGATTCCCTCCTTATTAATCCGTCCTTCAAACTAAATATTGAAAAACCTGCGTCGCGACACGAGTTGCATTCGGCAAAACAGACGATAGGTGAGCCAATAGACTATCACCAACGCAAGAAGCAACGCCACATCGACCACGCCCAAGAACCAGTCGGTGAGCATCAATTCATCGTAGAAAGACAAGTGGGTCTCGACCGTCATTGCGACGTGATAGCTTACGAATAGCACAAGCAAGAGCACCGCTATGGGCGAGAAAAGCCACGGCATCTTCCTGAATAGCGTGCCGAAGAACAATAGCGAGGCGTGAATGAGCAGGGCGATGAGATAGAGCATCACCGTAACCTCAACGCCCTGAATAGGAGTAAGTTCGTTCACTTCGGTGTGGAAAGGCAAGCGCATCAGCACAATGGCAGGGTTGACGTGAAGGTTGGAGCCAATAAGATAGGTGAAACCCCAAAACAGCGTTGACGCTAAGATGAACACTATCAGCGCGCCGACGTAATAGATTACCGTGCCACCAACATAGCGAACAAGAAACTTCTCAACGTTCGATGCAGGGAGGGAGAGAAACGTCATGCGGCTCTCCTTGGTCTTCATATTGCAGAACGTAAGCGTGGGTGCAATCACGGCCACAAATGCCGCCACAAACCATGCCACCGTAATACAGTTTCTCATAAGCAGCCTCTCGGCCCATTCCCGTTCTTCGTATTTGCTGAAGCTGTAGGTCAGGAAGAAAAAGCCCACCATCAGGGCGATGAACGTCAAGCCCAGAAAGCCAGAATACTGCTTGTGATAAGTTAGCAGATTCCATTTAAACAGTTTTATTGCTCTTTTTATCATTTGTTATGTAATTATCAGATTTTCCCACTCGTCGCCGCATTGAACAGCAACTCCAAATTGACGTTTGTCTCCCCCCTGTCGCCACGCTCGGCCATCACTGCATTTCCCTGCAACGTCGGCTCGGCGTAAATCACTCCGTCCATCTCTTGTGGCATGCGATACTCAAAGACGTATCGTTCGCATATCTCACCAACGCTCTTGTCGAGCCTAATGCCCGTCTCGTCGATGATGAGAATGTGGTCGAGCAATTGCTCCACGTCGTGCACCTGATGCGTCGAGACAATCATCGTGCGGTCTGGCGTCATGTACTCTGCCACCACCTTGCGAAAAAACGCCTTCGACGGGATGTCGAGCCCATTGGTCGGCTCGTCCATCAGTAGATATTTAGTTTGCGTAGCGAGGGCGAAACTGATAAGCACCCGCTTCTGTTGACCCATCGAAAGCTCGTCGAGCCGCACGCCTTGCTCTATCTGAAAGTCGGCCAAGCATCGGTCGAACGTCTCATCGCTGAAGCGCGGATAAAACGCCTTGTTAGTTTTCACATAGCTCGAAACGCTGATGCTCGGAAAGCGGAACGTCTCGCTTACGACGAATATCTCTCGAAGTGTCTCCGGACTACGCTTCGAGGGCACGCGCCCATCCACCACGACCATTCCACGTTGCGGACGAAGCAACCCACTTATAATATATAATAAGGTGGACTTGCCCGTGCCGTTTTTCCCAAGCAGACCGTAGATGCGGTTTTCCTCCATTCGGAGGCTGAAGTCGTCGAACACCGTGTGTCGCTTCCCTCCATAGCAAAACTTCAGATTGCTAATCTCTATCATTCTGTTTTCTTTTTATTGAAGTTCTTTCTAAGATTTACTATTCCTCTTTAAGTGTTATACCTAACTATAACACTGCAAAAGTAGTACAAATCCACTATTCTGGCAAGTTTTCCAATAAAAACCTTCCATGTCTTAACATTTTTTACGAAATAAGGGTAAAACCGTACCTCAATGTAAAAACTCTTGTATGGTAGTTTTGTGGGCTATGCACACAGAAGATGTATAACCCTAAGTATGCTCAATGTGAGTAAGCGTCAGAGAAGTAGGCAAACAACGACGTTTGAGATGACATTTGTTTTTAAAGAACCATAGAATTGTCTCGCTACCCTTTTAAACTCAAAAATCCAAATGGAGTGGTGTCGCTGGTAACATTCTGTTGGCTGCTAAATACGCCTCTTCAAATTGTACATTCTCAGGATTAGTATTGTCAATCTCATTGAGCAATCTGATAAGTGAACGTCCGATGGCGTAAGCCAAGTTCACGGGAACGGCATTGCCTATCTGCTTATATTGGTCGGTTAGTTTTCCTTCAAATTGCCAATCGTCGGGGAAAGTTTGAATTCTCGCATACTCCCTTATGGTCAGCGGGCGTGTCTCCGTCGGATGGCAACGCTCCGTCTGTTTTTGTGCTGGAGCGCAGGTAAGTGTCAGCGATGGTTCATCCATTGACAAACGCCGAGCCATTCCTGTCTTTCCTCCTCCGAGGTAAAAGCTCCCACCCATATATTTTTTTTGTTCGTTAATAGGGAGATCGCGCCAATCGCCTCCTTCTGGCACCATCGCTAACACACGCCTTTTCTTTTCAGGGTAGGTTTGGCCTTCTGACACAGGTACGTCGCACGAGTAGAGTTCACCTTTGAAAAAAGCATCACGCAAGGTCATAACTCGTCTGTATGGTTGTGGCCATTGAAATGTAGCATAGTTGACCAAATCGTTCCTTATTGCTACGAGTATCAATCGCTCACGTTTTTGTGGCACTTGATACATAATAGCCTTCAACACTCGTGGCTCAACCAAAGTGTATCCTAACTCTGCTATAGCACGCTTGATTATGGAAAGTGTATTCCCTCCATCATGGGATAGCAACCCTTTGACATTTTCACCCATAAACACCTTCGGTCGTATCTCATCTACCGCACGTGCCAACTCAAAGAAAAGTGTACCGCGCGTGTCGTTTAGTCCTCCCTTTTTTCCTGCATAGGAGAATGCTTGGCATGGGAAACCGCCTGAAAGAAAGTCTACCATCCCACGCAAGGGGGTGAAGTCAATTTTGTGGATGTCTGCTTCCAACACATTCCAATTAGGACGGTTTCGAAGCAAAGTTTGACAGGCTTTGCTGTCTATTTCATTAAGCAGCACGTGGCGAAAGCCAGCCTTTTCCAATCCCAAGGCCAAGCCTCCAGCACCTGCAAACAGCTCCACCGAAGTGAAGTCTCTGCACGGAACGACTTTCATCTCATCTTCCCAACGACTCGCAAGCATCGACTTTACAAGAGGGATTTTTGTTAACTCCTCCATATAAAATCCCTTTTTCCCCTTTTCGTTGGTATGGCATGGGTATATTCCGCTTTCTCCCCATCTCTGTGCTGTGGCGATGGAAGTTCCCGTAATATCTGCCAAGTTGCTTACAGACAAAAATGTTCCCATTAAAGTTCGCCCCTTTCTTCTATTTCCTTAGCTAACTCTTTTATCTTTTCTGATATCAGTAAACTGCCGTCGATGTTTTCTTCTTCCACCACTTCTCCGAACGCTCTCGCCAACTGCTGATAAAATAGTTTGTCTCCTGTAAGTCGTTCCCAAAAGTCTTTTCCGCAATATACGGGATAGTGGGAGTCAATTGTTCTATAGTGTGAAGATAATTCATCCGGCTCTCCATATAATACGCCCACAATCATATCGTCAACCTGTAGGGGTATCTTGTCAACACGAGACTTTCCGAGAAGATGCTTGAAATGACCTAAGATTGTAGCGATGTCATCCTTGTTGATAGTCTGTGGCCCTGCCTTGCATTGACAATATTTTCTTCGCCCGTCTATCGCGTCGATAAATTCTATGTCGACACCGTCAATGCCCGACGCATTTCCTGTCAGTTCGGCCAAACGAGAAATAAACACTTGTATATTTTGCCCAAAACTGGTATTGATGCTCGTTCCGAGGATGCGTGGATAGAGTAAAGCCTTTGCCAATGAAGTTGAGTTGGTATCTCCGCAAAGGAAGGCTGCCAAATAGTTTACCAAGAACGGATTAACCTTGAAACTTTTCAGTCTTAGGTTTTCAAGGTTCTTTAGATGCTTTGGGATGATAATAGTGCGAAAATATTCCTTCCCGCTTTCTATGATTGACTGTTTCTGTTCTCTATTCATTGCAAAGATGATTTTTCGGTGCAAAGATATTAAATTTAATTGAGAATGCAATGCTATTGCTCTTTTTTTTATAAATTTGGGGTAAGCGGCATTATTGGACATTACGAATCAAGTTCCCTCTTTCACCATGATTGAAAATGCGGGAAAAGGTGCTTAAAAACTCCTACGGTGGTAGGAGCGAACTCGCACGGTGGTGGGAGTCGGGAACTACGGTGGTGGAAAGAAACTCCCACGGTGGTGGAAGTTTGCTCGCACCATCGGGGATGTTTTTTGTTAAGGAATTTGCAAGAATCACTTAGCGACGTTGGGCAACAGGTCGTCGTGGATGACTCTACTCAAGTATTGCTGTATGAGGGCTTTAAGCTCTTGCTCCATCTGGTGTTGCTCTGGCACTTTGCCCAGCAAATTCCGCTTCAGGCGTGGGTCGCTACGCCAAGCATAGACCGCGGTTGTGCGCGCGCCATCGAACTGAATCATGTAGTCGCCTTTCTCGTATTGGTAGATTCCGTTGTTGAACTGGAAGGCCCAAGTGTCTTTTGCGGGTGTTGCGAACAGGTCGCTTCCGAAAGCCACCATCTGTTCGTCGCTCCCCATCATTCCTAACAACGTGGGCATGATGTCCGTCTGTTGCGCTATGGCGTCGCTGATTGTCCGTGGCGCGATGGTTCCATCGGGAGTGTAGAAGAGCAGTGGCGTGGCGAAATAGCCGAGGTCGTTGTTCATTGCTTCGTTGAGGTATTCGGCCTTGCGATGGTCGGCGGTGATGACGAACAGGGTGTTGTCGTACCACGGTTGTTTTTTTGCGGTCTCGAAGAACTGGCGCAATGCCCAATCGGTGTAGTGGATGGAGCGGACGAAGGGTTTCTTTGGGTCGGCGGGGAACTCGTCGGTGTAGTAGTCTGGCAGTTGATGTGGCGAGTGGAGGGTGAGCGTAAATAGCGTGGCGAAGAATGGTTGCTTGGCTTCTGAAAGCACGTCGATGTCGAACTGCAACATCTTGTCGTCCCAGATGCCCCACTCGTTGCCATAGTCTGCCATTCCGTGGAAAGCGGGGTTCTTACTTGCACAATATTCGTCCAAGCCGACGTATTGCGACACTCCAATCATTCGCATATAGCTGGCGAAGTGCATGGTCGTGTTGACGGCTCCGTGCATGAACATCGTGTGGTAGCCCATGTCGTCGAGCATCTGTGGGAGCGACTTCACCTGATTGTTCAGATAGACGCTTCCGAACAGGCTCTCGCCCATCATAGGCAGACTGGTCATGATGGAGGGCATGGCATCTACGCTCACCCTGCCGTTGGCAAACATATTGTCGAAGCGTAACGATTGCTTCGCCAGACTGTCGAGGAAGGGCGTATAGCTCGCGTGCTTTTCGTCGCCCGCCTCCATGAACTCGCGGCTCATGCTTTCCAAGAGAAGTATTACGACGTTCTTTCCGCGTATGCTGACGCTATCGTTTGGCATCGATGCTCGTTGCGGGTTGAAGAGGGCGCGCGCCTCCTCGTCGCTCATAAATCGAAACTCGCGCAACCCTCTATGCCCGACGCTTCGGATGAACGAGAATGGCGTGTTGAGCACCAGCGACGAGTTTATGGGCGCCTTGACGTACAGGTTTGCCGTAGTAACGTTGTTGGGGCGGTCGGGCATGTTCAGGCCTCTGATGCCTATCACGGCCACGATTATAGTTGCCAAAAGTTGTAGTGCCGTAGTGGTGTAATAGCGCGCCGTGCCGCTTCGCAATGGTTTATTTGGCACACAATAACCGCGCCACAACACCCATACCATAAAAATGAATAGCAGCACGAGATACCAATGGCCGACCACTTCTGGCATCAACGCCCCTGTGAGATTGGTGGCTCCATCGAACTCGTTGAACACGCTCGTCGTGGTGCGATGGCCCGAATAGCGGTAATATACGGTGTCCGCCAAGTTCATTGCGAGCGCCACACCGTTGGTAATCACGAAAAGCGGGCGCAATGCTACGTAATATCGACGGTGCTCCTTGCGTCGCAACGGTAGTAGCACGAGGAGCAGCCACAGGGCGTTCACATAGAATATTGCGGAGGTGTCGAACACGAGCGCCCCCTTTAGCATCAGCGGAACATCGCGCCACGCAAAGTGAGGTGCCAGCAAATCGACATTACAAAAATAGAACACTATTCGGGACACCATCATCATGAGATAAACCAACATCAGGTTTAGGATGATGCACAACAAGCGCGACTTTTTCATATCTGCCACCATATCTCTTTTAGTCGATAATTCATTTAGCGGGTGCAAATTTACGTCATTATTTTATAAAATCGGCATTCTTATGCGGAAAAGTTTCGTATCTTTGCACATCCCGAACCTACTAACGCAACATGTTGCAATGTTGCAATGTTGCAAAAATTGCGTAACGGCTCTGCCACTTGACTTGTTCAACAATCTCATTTTATTTTACAATCATATAGAATAAACAAGCAAAGAAAAGTCTA
>Ga0181612_121840_pt1 | contig 10597 bp, 9 predicted proteins | sample HoacroProtozoa21_FD_119630 | JGI IMG/M metagenome (GOLD analysis project Ga0181612, IMG submission 119630) | Hoatzin crop microbial communities from Cojedes, Venezuel. Combined Assembly of Gp0051906, Gp0051904, Gp0051908
CTTCTCGAGCTTCCCATCCAAATCTGCTACTTTGAGCTATGGCCACGCCAATGACGCTGCGCTCAAAATCAATCGCAGCAAGCTCTACAAGATGGGCACCGAAGCCAACTTCAGCTTCCAAAGCGAGAAATTTGACGTTGCAACCTATCTAACTGGCGAAGAAAACGTCGATTACATGGCCGCAGCAGCACTGACTGCATTTGCGATCGGCCTCGATGCGGACACTATCGTCGACGGCATCGCCAACTATGAGCCAGCCAAAGCTGTCGCTCCAAACCCAACCAACAATTATTCTCAATTCTAAAGCATGATTAACTCAAAACTACTCGTTTCGGGCGCAGAATTTTTTGCGGACGAATTCAAAATTAACCCGTACTACAACGATTCACAAATCAATCGCAAGAAAGCCATCGCCGAACATCAAGCCATCGTCGCTTGCTTCAAAGAAGCCGGCATCGAAATTGTTAAATGCGACGCGCCAGAAAACTGCCAAGACGGCGTCTATACTGCCAACTGGGCGATTACCAAAGACGGCAAAGCCGTAATGTCTCGCTTGCCGCAGGCGCGCAAAGCCGAAGAACCGTATGCCGAAGCAAAACTGCGCGAGCTTGGCTACGAAATTTTCCATGCACCAGACAGCATGCTCTTTTCAGGGCAGGGCGATTCTTTGCGTTGCGGCAATTATCTTTTTGCTGGCAGCAGCTACCGCTCCGAGCCAGAAGCCCAGCAATTCGTCGCCGACACGCTCGACCTCGAATTAGTTCAGCTCCATGCCAAGCCACAGCTAGACGAAAACGGCCAGCCATACATCAACCCAGTTACCAATCACGCTGATTCGTTTTTCTATGACCTAGATTTGGCGCTGTCCGTTATCGATGAGCACACGATTGCTTATTGTCCGGACGCTTTCGATGAAGAATCGAACAAAAAAATTGAAGCTACACCGATAGATAAAATCAGAGTCAGTCTCGAAGAGGCTCAGGAAGGCTTTGCTTGTAATCTCGTCAGCACTGGCAAACATGTCATCATGTCCAACCATGCGCCAAACTTCCAAGCAGAACTAGAGAAGCGCGGACTTATCTGTCTCACCCCTGACGTCACCGAGCTTAAAAAAGGCGGTGGATACATCCGTTGCATTAGTCTTTGGCTTAGCTAGTTTACTTTGGCAAAAAATAACTATCCCATATTCCCAAAAACCAAGTTAGTTAAATATGTTCAACTAACTCCAACTTAATTGAACTTAATCAAACTAGTTCAACTAACTTCAACTTAATTGAACTTAATCAAACTAATTCAACTTAATTGCTTTTTTAAAAAAGACCAGCGCAGGTTTTTGCGCCGGTCTTTCTAATTATTTGGCTTTCTTAATCTTCTTTAGTGCTTTACGAATCTCATCTTCCTCATAATATGCGTGCGCACCATCGGCTCGCTCAATCGTTTTCTCGTTACCTTTACCAAGGAAGAGCACCGTATCACCAGCCTTTGCCAACTGGCAGGCCTTCAAAATTGCCGATGGACGATCCAAAACCAAGAACAAATCCTTGTCATCAACCTTACCACTCTCACGTGCACCTTCTGCAATCTGTTCCAAAATCTCCATACCTGGCGTATCACGGTCATCCTCTTCGGTCAGCACCACAATATCCGCATATTTTCCAGCAATCTCCCCCATAGGCTTGCGCTTACTTGGGTCGCGACGACCGCCAGCCGAGCCAAACATCACAATCAGCTTGCCCTTAGTTGCCTTCACCATGTCAGGGAAGAGCTTCTCAAAAGCATCCGGCGTATGCGCATAGTCCATAATCACAGTAAAGTCCTGCTTCTCGTCAATCTTAACCATACGCCCCTCAACCGAAGTCAAAGCATGAATACCTTTCTGAATCTCTTCGTTCGTAAGCCCAAGCCTCTTGCCGACCGCTGCGCAGGCGAGCGAATTATAAACATTAAAACGTCCGCCAATCTGCGTCTCGATCTCAAGCTTCTCGGACAGAACCGTATACTTCACAGAGTAGGGCGAAAGCGAAATCTTCTTCGCCTGCATTTGGCCATAATCAATGCCATAAGTCACATACTTCTCAATATCCGACTCAAAATACTCCGCCGAAGGATCATCTGCATTAATCACGCCAAACTTCGCCATCTTAAACAACTTGCGCTTCGCATCGCGATACCTTTCGAAAGTCTTGTGGTAATCTAGATGCTCATGCGTCACATTCGTCATCACGGCAATATCAATCGGCACGCCCGTCGCACGATACTGTGCCAAGGCATGAGACGTGAGCTCCAAAACTAGATATTCCGCCCCAGCATCGGCAATCTTCTTGATGCGCTGATTCAAAAGCCCAGAGTCAACAGTGGTCATATGCTCAACCTGTTCATGAATCTCGTCGATACCCCAGCCGACCGTCGTCATCAAACCAGTCTTGCGGCCAGCCGCATTAAGCATCTTCCAGATCATAAACGACGTCGTAGTCTTACCATTCGTGCCGGTCACGCCAATCACGGTCAATTTCTTACCCGGAAAACCATATCTAGTTGCATAAAAAGCCGCCTTACCCCAGTGGTAGGGAAGCACTAAATTATCATAAAAAGGGATTTTCTCCTTTAAACCCATACAAACTCCTATTTCTTACAGACAATTATAGTTCAAAACACCCCAGAAATAAACATAAGCACGTAGAAGGTTCTCTACCTTTGCAACATTAAGATAGGTGTTTTAAACTCTATTCCCATATGATGGCGCCTAAAATTGCAGTAGTCAAGATAGTTGCGTAGTTTAGCATTTATGGTCTCATTCGTATACTTGCAGCTCATGTGCTCGCCAATGCATTCTTGTCTTAAGGTGCGGTTAAAGCGCTCAATATGCGCGTTGTCGTTCGGCTGACGGACCCTTGTGTGTCTATGCTTTATGTTGTTCTGTTTTAATCTTTCTGAGAAATATGATGTAAATTCCAAACCGTTGTCGCTCTGTACCGTTTCAAACTTAAAGCCGAATGCGCGCTGAGCATTAAGAACGGCTTTAGCCGCTAGACCCGGCGCAATCTTTTCTTCGCATTCGGCATAGCTTAACCTTGAGTAGAGGTCGATGACCGTCGTAATATATCTGCGTTTTCTGGTTAACTGATCCACATAATGTACCGTATCGACCTCTACGAGGGCCCCAGGATGGTCTGCCAGTGGTCTTTCTGTGTGCGGACGCTTCTTCTTCCATTTAGACCATTTATTGAGGCGGTGAGTACGGTTAAGTACTCGCTTAACCGTACTCGGACTAACTTTTATACCTTCTAAAGATAACTCGTAGCTAATTACCTCCGCACATCTTTTGTATTCGTCTCTAACCTTCAAAATTCTACAGACTACATCTTCGCTCAATCTCTGAGGATGCGTATGAGGAGCAGAGGATTTAGCTGGAATTTTCCAGCAAAAATCTTCCGCATGCATGTTTTTCACGCGGCTCGGGCGACCATAGTTAACGGTTTTAATACCGGAGTTTATCTTGTGCCACCGTTTAATCCAGCGCCAAAGCGTTGTCCTATGGATGCCATAGCGCTTAGCAACCGTGCAAATACTTTCCTTGCCGAAGATAACGGATTTTACTGCTAGACCACGCGCTATGGCTTCTTTGTCTTTAAGAGTTTTCGATTTATTGATACAATTCTTCACAGATAGGCCTTTCCTTTATTTGTGGTTATTTAAAGTTTAAGTGCCTATCTTTTTTGTTTCAATATTTTATGTTGCAAAGGTGCTGAACCAATACGTAAGCATTGACTTTTTCGCACGCTTATGCTATAATAAAACAATCACGTCTCAGCAATGAGAAAATGTTGTCTGAAGGAGGCACATGAAGAAATCGAGAGAGAACAGAAGTCGACCTCGTCACATGGTCACCGACATCTCGCAAATAAGTAAGCCCCCAAACCCAGCCCCGCACTAGCGGGGCATTTATTTCTTGCATCATGCAAATAGTAGGGCATATATTTGAAAAATCTTCAAAAAAGTACTTGCACAAACATAACGCTCGTGCTAAAATCTCCTTAGACAAAGGTCAAAATAAATATTTGTAAACAAAAAGAGAGGTTAGATGCATATGTGTTTCTCCACGCGCAAAGTACGCACTCGCAACAAAGCAATTGCGCTTATCGCTAGTGCGGCCATCCTAGGAATAGGTGGCACTATCGGCTATCTTCAAAAGAACGAGGCAAAGGCCGATACGGATATAGAAATTAACGACGCCGGGGCAACGGTCCTTTCCAAGACCTACGACGATACTTATATGGCAACGAATTACGCACAGCCATTGGGTGTCCTAGGCGCATTCCACATTATCGGCTTCGAACAGCTTGACCTCGGTAATCAGACCAACGGCAATATTTTGACGCCAAATCTTAATAGTGCAGGTTCTTATATCGGCTTCGAAGAGCCAACCATTAGCTACGCTCGATATATTGGTACCAATCTTGATACAACTTTCAGCTTTGCTAACGCTCATGATAATGTCACAAACATACTTGTTACAGGCTATCAAACCAACGTTGGCAATGCTGACGAGGGAACAAAGTGGACAATCAACTCCGCCAAGTCCAACATGCCCGATCGCATTGTTAACGGCGAATACGCAAACAACCTCTGGCAAGAAAAGGATGCTAACCAACAGTTCCTTGACATAGCCTCGGTAAAAACCGCCGCGGAAAGCTTCAGCTCTACACTTCGCAACTATGAAGACACCCTTACTTCAAGCGACTACGACTTTACCGATCAGAACAATCGCCGCATTAATGTCCCAGCTAGCGCGCAAAACTCCTTGAGCGTTCTTACGCTCAGCAAGAACGATTTGGTTGGTCACCAAAACATCTATGTCTATGGCTTTGATCAGTACATCCCTGGCACGCTGCTTATCAATATCGACCTAGCTGGCGAAACCGACTTTGAGATGAATAACTCCTTTAAAATTTGCTACACCTCTGCAGAGCAAATTAAATATCCTGACTCTATTCGAACTGGCGCCACCTCAGCCAATGATATTGACTTTACGGACAACCAAAGAGACTGCGTCCGCGAAACTTGGATTCACGACAAGTTCGAAAACCACGTTATCGTAAACTTCTTCGACTCCGAGAGTGGAACCGGCAAATACACTGGCGATATCAATATTGCTCGCGAAACCACCTCTTTCGTGGTCGCCCCTGATGCCGATGTTCGCATCACTGCCTCAAGTTTCCAAGGAATCGCTATCACCAACACCTACACGAGTACCGGCGCAGACACCTTTTATCTATCTCTCAACGATTTGCAGCCGATCACAAACGTTAGCTACTGCACAATTACCGTTAATCACTATCTTGAAGGTACGACTACCAAGGTGGCCGATTCTGAAACCTTAACGACAATTTGCGACCATGCAAACAAAACCATTCAAACGACCAGCGATTTCTACGATTCAACCAAGAACTACACTTTCTCAAGTGCAGAATATATCGAAGATGACGACACGCAAGGTAAAACAGACATCACTGACGACATTCCTCTAACGACAACGAACACGTACAACTCGCAGGTCTACAATCTCTACTACAATGAGATGTGCTCGTACATTATCTATCATGTTAATTATTACGACGCAGACACAGTTTACCTGACGCAAAACGGAACCGTAGTTTGTGGTGAGATGATTGAAATTGGACATCTCCAATCTCTCGTTGATCGCGGGCATGTTGCAGTAAATTACGATGGAAGCGTAGTAGAAACCATCTCAACGCTGGCTCAAGGCATCACTGACAACCCATCGGTCTTTACCTTTAAATATAAGGACCCTTGCGCGATCGACGTCTATCATCGTCTCGAGGGCACACTCACTAATCTTGCTGACCCAGAGCACTATGACGGCTACTGCTTCGAGCTCGAAAAGACAATCAATCCATCCAGTACGGTCCTAGAAAGCTACGACTTCGTTAGCGCAATCGAAACGGTAAGCGACGACGTAATTAATTACAACCAATTCCCATACGCAACTGGCAAAATCCAAAATAGCCAAATCTACGTGATTGAATATAAGGCAAAAAGCACTCCAGAACCAGATACGCCAAACACCTTAGATAAGAATCCCGAATTCATATACAGCGCAGCTGGCGCCAGCATTGGACTTGGCATCGTGACCATGCTCCTCGCACGTCGCCGCCAATAGACTAAGGCAACATATCAAAAAAACGAAGAAACCCTGCCGTGGAGAGCAGGGCTTTTTCGTGCAAAAACATCAAAACAGAGAAAATTAGCACTCAATGCTTGACAGTGCTAATCTTTGGAATTACACTGTATTTATACCTTATAAACAGGAGTTATAAATGTCTATCAAACCACTCGCAGACCGAGTTGTTGCCAAAAAAGAAGCAGAGACCAAAACCACCGCTTCTGGCATTCTACTTGGCGAAGCTAAAGAAAAGTCCAACCTTGCAGTAATTGAATCCGTTGGCCCAGACGTCAAAGAAGTAAAGAAGGGCGACCGCATCGTCTATCGCGATTACTCCGCCACTGAAATCAAAATCAATAGCGAAGAATATCTCATCATTAAAGAAGAAGATATCTTGGCTACTCTTTAAGATATTTAATAATCCTCATCTTTCGAAAATCTTTTTCGACAATCATGTGTTTGCGAATTATACTTATATACCTTCCGAGCATCCGCAATCACGATGAGGACAAAGCGAGCGGCCCTGTGACGACAGGCGCAAGCGAGCGGCTCGGAAGATATATAAGTATAGTTCGAAAGGATAATAAATGGCAAAAAAAATTTTCTACGATGAAGACGCACGCGAGCGCGTCCTCGGTGGCGCCAAGGCTCTCTATGACGCCGTCAAAGTTACCTTCGGCCCAAAGGGACGCAATGTTGTAATCGATAAGGGCTACGGCACCCCAACCATCACTCATGATGGCGTTACGGTCGCTGAAGCCGTCGATTTACCAAAAGAAGACGACGAGACGCTAGGCTACGAAGTTGGCGCAAAGCTTATCAAGTCTGCCGCACAAAAGCTCAACAAGGCCGCCGGCGATGGTACTACCACTGTAACCGTTCTTACCTATAACATTATCGCCGAAGCCAACAAGCTCATCGCCGCCGGCATGAACCCAATGGAGCTCCGCAAGGGCATCGAAGCCGCTGGCGCAGAGGTCATCAAGGGCATCAATAAGACTGCAGAGCAGGTTGCTGGCGACGACAAGAAGATTTCCGAAGTTGCTACTATTTCTGCCGGCGACGCCGAAATTGGCAAGATGATCGCTGACGTTATTGCCAAGATTGGCAAGGATGGCGTTGTAACCGTCGAAGCTGGCCAAGGCCTTGAAATGCAGAGCGAAATCACCGAAGGTTTCACCTATGACAAAGGTTTTGCTAGCCCATTCTTTGTTACCGATGCCAACCGCCAAGAAGCTACCTTTGATAAGCCAGAAATCCTCCTCACTACCGAGAAGATTTCTGCCGTCAACGACATTGTCCCATTCCTCGAGAAGATGGCGCAAACTGGCCGCAAAGACCTCGTTATTATCGCAGAGGAAGTCGAGGGTGAAGCTCTCTCTGTGCTCGTACTCAACAAGCTCAAGGGCGTCTTTAACACTCTAGTTCTCAAGGCCCCAGCATTTGGCGACAACCGCAAACAAATCATGGAAGATATTGCAACTTTGACTGGCGCTACCGTCGTCAACAAAGACAAGGGCATGAGCCTCGCCGAAGCCGAACTCGACGTGCTTGGCCACGCTCGCAAGATTATCGCCACCAAGGATGAGACTACTATTATCTCTGGCGACGGCAATAAGAAAGAGGTCGCCGCACGTATCGAACAGATCAAGGCTCAGGCCGAAGCTAGCACCTCCAACTATGAAACCGAGCAGTTCGAAAAGCGCGCTGCCGCTTTGGCTGGACGCGTCGCTGTTATTAAGGTCGGCGGTGCTACCGAAACCGAAATTGACGAGAAGAAATATCGCGTCGACGATGCCGTTGCTGCAACCAAGGCCGCTCTCGACGAGGGCATTGTTCCAGGCGGCGGCGTAACTTTGGTCAACCTCAGCAAAAACATTAAGGACGACAATGCCGGCGCAACTATCTTGAAGCGTGCACTCAAGGCTCCATTCGTTCAGATTATGGAAAATGCTGGCCTCAACTCTCAGGCCTTGCTTGCTCAGGTCGAAGCCGCTAAGGATGGCCAGGGCATCAACGTCATGACACCAGAGAAAGGCTTGATTGACCTCAAGAAAGCTGGCGTGATTGACCCAGCTCGCGTCACTCGCGAAGCCGTCCAGAATGCTACTAGCATCGCTGCGACCGCTATCACTATGGGCGCCGTTATGGTTGAACTTCCAGAAAAAGAAGCTGCTGCACCAAACGGCGGCGGTATGGGCATGTACTAAAATACTAGCTAAAATACTAGCCAAACACTACAAAAAAGCCCGCACAACCGTGCGGACTTTTTGTACCTAAAGAAAAATCCGCTCCGAAGAGCGGGCTTTAATGGAGGAACTTATTCCTTTGGCATCTGAACGCCGAGCTTATTGATCGACTCAACGATGAAGAGCAGAGCTTCTGCGCGTTCCTTATCATCTTCAATCGACTTTGCAGCATTGTATGCAGGCTCAATACAAGCCTTGTCGCCAGTAGTCTCAATGATTTCCTTGTAGACCATAAACTTCTTGGCTGCAGGAATATCAATCTTCTCGATGATTGGGCGTAGATCGCTCAAAGCATTTGTCTTAACACGATCCAAATCTGGATCACCATATGAAGCCTGAAGTGGGGCAGTGCCAAGCGGCTTAGTGCTATCCTTCATGAAATCTGGAATTGCTGGTGGTTCTGGTGCCTTCGGAGCTGGAATTGGCGAATCTACCTTGCCTAGATCAACTGCGCCAGAAGCAGCAATGTTGTTATCCTTCTTAGCGTTCTTCTCAACGATATTCTTGGCAGCGTCGGACAATTCCTTCTTGTCCAAATTCTTATTGCCCCCGTTTAAACGATTCTCAATCTGAGCAACAGCATTTGCGCTATCGTCAGCAGAAGCGTTGCTTGCGTTTGTAATATTGTTGATTGCCTGCTGCAATTCATCCTGTGCAGCGTCATTATTGTTCATAAACCACCCTTTTTATTATTTTTGACCTAATACTTGTTTCTATATTATCATGCTTACGCTATATTCGCAAAAGACGAATCAGCTTATCTAGCAAATCAAGTTCAACAGGCTCCATTGGCAAATGCTCGCCAAACATATCTACAATTTCCTCGCCCTGAGTTTCAGGGAAGAAGACGTTATTACGAGGATTAAAACGCTTGCGTGGCGTCAGTACAATAGAGTAGTGATTATCTTCACCCAAGATACCAAAAGATTTAAAATCCGAATAAGGGTAAAACTTATTGCCTTCAGTCAAACCCTTACTATCCAGGACATAATGAAGTTTGCGTGGCGGGCGCACAACGTAGAGAACGAGAGCAACCACTGCGACTACGATCAAAATCGCAAAGCTCCAGTCGCCCAAAATAATCGTACCCACTAGAAGCGCGACTACTACAACGCCCATAATTACGAACCACAAAGGATTCTTCTTTCTTACAATATATTCCTGGGCTTCCCAGTTGATGATCTTCTTCGCTCCCATAATTACATAAATTATAGCATATCCAGAATATAAGAAAAATCTACCACAAAAAATGCCCAAGCAAACGCTTGAGTATCTTTTGGCGGAGGGTGAGAGATTCGAACTCTCGCACCAGCTTTCGCCAGTCTAACGATTTAGCAAACCGTCCCCTTCAGCCACTTGGGTAACCCTCCAATACATCTATCTTATCACAAATTTCTATCTTTTACACCCCCAATTGTAAAACTCATAAGCATATGCTATAATCGTATCAATTTGATATAAAGGACTAGTCAAACAAAATGAGCAAAATTGCAAACAAAGCGGGGGAAATCATTACTGGTATTTGTACTGCTATCGTGTTATTTATGGGTCATTCGATGCCAGTCTATGGCGATGAAGAAGTTAATCCAATCGCAGAAGGTGCAAACATGGCACACGGTTCTGGCATGCCAACTGAGCTTACTACCGCTGACGGCGCATTAACCAACATTACCAACACTTTGCTTCGCGCCATTGGTCTTATTGCTGTCGTTATGCTCGTTTTCGGTGGCTTCAAGTATATTATCTCTGGCGGCGATAGCGCAAAGGTTGCTTCCGCTAAGAACACCATCATCTACGCAATCATCGGTCTTATTATCGTTATTCTCGCCTACGCAATCGTCAACTTTGTTGTAAACACTGTCACAACTATCTAAACAGTCTTAGCGATTACTATAGTATTTACATATTGCGCTCCCGCCGAGCGCAATATTTTTATTGCAGAGAGCATCGAGCTACCAGTCGTCCATACGTCATCAAGCAAATAATAATGCTTCTTTGGATCAATCGAGCCGCGCAGAGCATAGGCCTCTTTCGCCTGAGACTGACGTTTTTCCGAATCAGCTCCCACTTGCACAGTATTCTTCGCGCGTATTAACAAATTCTCGCGAGTTGCCGACGAATTCTTCGCTAAATATTTTGCCAACAATTCAATATGACCATAGCC
>Ga0181612_131495_pt1 | contig 10597 bp, 10 predicted proteins | sample HoacroProtozoa21_FD_119630 | JGI IMG/M metagenome (GOLD analysis project Ga0181612, IMG submission 119630) | Hoatzin crop microbial communities from Cojedes, Venezuel. Combined Assembly of Gp0051906, Gp0051904, Gp0051908
AAGGGAAACCAGACGAAGTTTTGGAAAACCATATCGAGGCGAAATACATGAATGAGAAAAAACAGATTGCAAAGGGCCTGGTGCTGACAACACTGGTGTATGCGCTGGCGGCATTGGCGGAGACTTTGCTCTCGACGAACACGAGCCGTATTTTGCGGATTTTTGGGTGGTCCCAGACGTGGCCGGTGTCGGCCGGGGTCATCGCGGTGCTGCTCCTCAACATCTGGCTTGGCTACACCTTAACGGACAAATACCTCTCCGGGTACAAGCTCCGCTTTCTAAACCTCATTACCTGGATCCCGGTGGCCTGGGGCCTAAACTACGTGTTCTGGGAACTCTTCCCGATCTCGGACCAGGATTCCCCGACGGCGGTCGTGGGGCTGCTCCTGTTTGGGCTTTGGATTTTACATGAGATCCTGATTCTGGTTATAGACTGCGCCTGCTCCGATCAATATGTCTATGTGTCGGACGACGAGGACGAGACAGAAGAATAAACGCTTTGATTCTTTGGAACTTTTTGCTTTTCCCGTCAATGGCGGCGGGAGAGTGAAAAGTTCTTTTGTTTTGTGGTACAATGGGACAAACTTTTTGGAAAGAACGATTTCGCCGTTGCCCACTTTGGGGAATGAGGAATATGTGTCATGTAAAGGACGGATTAATATGTTTCGGGAAATGAGGCGCAAACGCCAGCAGCTGCCGGAAGAGGAGACTGCCCAAATCTTTGAGCGCGGCTCTTCCGGGGTGTTCTCCTGTATGGGTGACGATGGGTATCCATATGGGGTGCCGGTAAGCTATGTATATGACAATGGGAAGATCTATTTCCACACCGCATTGAGCGGACACAAAATCGACGCCATTGCCCGCTGTGACAAAGTCACCTTTACGGTCATCGACCAGGACGTCATTGTGCCGGAAGAGGTCACGACGTATTTCCGCAGTGCCATTGCCTTTGGCCGGGCGCGTATTTTAGGGGAAGACGAGAAAATGGCCGCCGCACGGAAGCTTGCGGACAAATACGCGTCCAGCTGCCCGGAGGCGGTGGAAGAGGATATCCGTAAAAACTATGACCGCATGAACATGGTGGAGGTCACCATTGAGCACATGACGGGCAAAGAGGCAAGGGAGCTCATGGAGCGCCGCCGCAAGGAGGAACAACAATGAAACTGACCTGGCTTGGGCATTCCTGCTTTAAGGTAGAGGAACAGGGTGCTGCTGTCATTTTGGACCCTTATGCCCCGGGCAGTGTGCCGGGTCTGAAAGAGGTCCATGCGTCCGCGGACCTTGTGCTCTGCACCCACGACCACTTTGACCACAACTACGAAGCGGCTGTAACCTTAACGGATGATTCCAAAGAGGCTGTCTTTACGGTTACGTCTTTGGATGTCGCGCATGACGACAAAGGCGGGAAACTGCGCGGCCGCACGAAGATCTATCTCTTAGAGGCAAATGGATATAAGATTGCCCACTTTGGGGACATTGGCTGTGAACTCACATTAGAGGAGAAGGCACAGCTAAAATACCTGGATGCCATTTTGGTGCCCGTGGGCGGGTACTACACCATTGACGGCAAGCAGGCAGCGGACCTGGTCATGGAGTTAAAGCCCGGTCTTGCCATCCCCATGCACTACCGTTCTGACAAGTTCGGCTTTTCCGAACTTGGGCAGGTCACGGATTTTACCAATGCCTTTCCACAGGAGGATGTGGTGTTCTCCGGGGACAGCAGCGTGGAACTGCGAAAAGATGAGCTTGGGAAGACCACTGTCCTGGTCTTACAGGCGGAAAACGCAGAATAAGGAAACGAGGATTTAAGATGGAACTGCATCACGGAAGACCGGACAGTATGGAAGGACGACAGGAGCGGGAAGTCCGCGTATATGAATTCCTGGACTCCTTGGGGCTTGAATACTGGCAGACCGACCACGACAAGCTTGCCAATACCATGGAGGACTGCAAGGATGTCGACGCGGTCTTGGAGGCCACGATCTGCAAGAACCTGTTTCTGTGCAATCGGCAGAAGACCCAGTTTTACCTTCTCATGATGCCGGCGGACAAGCCCTTTAAGACCAAGGAGATCCCGCCGCAGGTGGGATGCCCCAGGCTGTCCTTTGCCCCGGAGGAGAAGATGGTGGAACTTTTGGATATCCATCCGGGTTCGGTCTCTGTTATGGGCCTCATGAACGACCACGACAACGTGGTCCAGCTCCTGGTAGACGAAGACGTCCTGGAAGGGGAATTCCTCGGGTGCCATCCTTGTGTCAATTCCTCCAGCTTAAAGCTCTATACCGAAGATGTGTTTGGTCCGTTCCTCAAGGCCGTGCACCACGATTACATCAAAGTCCATTTGACAGGGGAATAAGGGATGCAGATCTTAGACGGAAAAGATTATTTACCGGAAGTAAAAGAGCTTATTTTAGAGTACACGAAACGCCTTGGCCGAAACCTTGATTTCCAGAATTTGGACGAAGAGCTCTCGGACCCCGGGAAGAAGTATACCGCTCCGGAAGGGGAACTCCTCATCGCTCTGGACGGGGAGCGGGCCCTTGGGATGGCGGCATATCACCGGCACTCGGATACGCGGTGTGAGATGAAGCGTTTATATGTCCGCCCGGAGGCACGGGGATTGCACCTTGGCGATACTTTGGTGACGGAGATCTTGTCGCATGCGAAGGCAGCAGGGTATACGGAGATGGTGCTCGACACCATTGAGCCCCTCAAAACCGCGATCCACCTATACGAAAAGCATGGCTTTACGCGGTGCGAGCCGTATTATAACAACCCCATGGATGACGTCATTTACATGAGAAAAACACTGTGAGAATTGCGGCGTACATCAATTGATAATATAATGGGAGATGGAGATTTTAAAAGAAAAGGAGTACGGGGAAATGAAGCGTGTATGGAAAAGTGTGCTCAGCGTGGCGTTGGCCCTCGTGTTGATCGTGACGGTCTGTGTGCCGGCGTTTGCCGGCGTGAAGAAGCCGACGCCGGTCATCCATGTGCATGGGTTTAACGCGTGTGACCTCTACAACTACGACGAGACCAAGGTCCCGCTGCCGTTGAAAGAGGACCAGGTGGAGTTCTATGCGGCAGCCGCCGTGGTGGCGGCCAAGCTCGTTGAGCAGATGAGCGTGCCGAACGCTCCGTTTGACAAAGAGGCCTTTATTGAAGACCTTGGGCGAGTCGCGGAACTGCTGACCTTCAACTGTGACAAGGACGGCAACCCGGACAACGGAAGCTATTACATTACGTACGACGGTCCGCTCTCCGAACACATGGAGGAGCGGTTCGGCGAGGACTACGACGACCCGGACGCCAACAACTCCGGTGCCCTTGCGTATGAAAAACAGCTTGGGGAGGAGATCGGGTATGACCGGGTCTACACGTTCTTCTATGACTACCGACTGGACTCCGTGGAGTCTGCTGAAAAGCTGGATGATTACATCCAGATGGTGAAGAAACAGACTGGCTCGCAGAAAGTCTCGATCATTGCGGACTCCGAAGGCGGCCAGACCCTGGCGGCGTACTTCGACGCCTACATGAAGAAGGACGACGTCGAGCGGGCCATCTTTGTCAACCCGGCGTTCGCCGGCGTGTCGGTGGCGGACATGTACAGCGGAAACTATACCGTCAGCGAGGAAGGCGCCAACAACTACTTCCTGGCCATGGCCAAGACGCTGAACAGCGGCAACCTGGAGGCCATCATCACCGCGGCAGTGTATCTGCTCCAGTACCAGATCCACACGCTGTCCGGTAACATGAACGACATTGCCGAGGACGAGGAACTCATGGAGAAGATGTACCTCGAGTTCTTCAAGCCGGCCATTGGCAACATCCCGATCTTCTATGAGTTCCTTCCGTACGAGGACTTTGATGACGCCATGGACTATCTGATTAAAATCGGGTTCATGGACACGAAGAGTGACCTCTATACCAAAATCTGCCGGTATCATAAGGTCCAGGGCCGGCTCGCCAAAAATCTGAAGAAGCTTCAGAAACGGGGCGTGCAGGTGGCCATCATTGCCAACTATGGCAGCCCGAACATCCCGCTGACGGATGCCTTCAACAATCAGACGGATTCGCTGATCGACACCGAGTACTCGTCCGCGTATGCCACGGTGGCCGACTACGGCGAGGTTCTGCCGGTCAGCAACAGCATCTACTATTCTCCGGACCGTGTCATTGACGCCACGACCTGTGCTCTGCCGAACAACACGTTCTTTATCCGGGGCGTCATGCATACGATGTTCAACTACCGCACGGACGCGTTGAACCTCATTATTGACATGACTCTGGGGAAGGTAAAACCGACCTTACAAGCGGTTTACAAGAAATACGGCTACACCCAGTTTGTCAAGGTGGACAACGCGGATGACCAGAATCTGTCCAATATAACAGAAGACGATATTCCGGTTCAGGAATAAGCTTGAAAGGCCCTGCATTTTGCAGGGCCTTTTTGTGACTTGCTCTGGAAATTAGACGCGTGATAATTTATTATATTATAAGAACACCAGTTATCTGGATCTCTGGGGGTACCAATGGACGCAAACGCATTTTACGAAGGCTACAGCTTTGACGCATACGAATACTTAGGAGCCCATGTCGTGGAACACGGCGTGGTCTTTCGTGTTTATGCGCCGAAGGCCCGGGGCGCCGTGGTGCTCCACGGCGGGAACCAGGTCCCCATGGGACCGGCGCCCGGCGGCAACTTCTGGGAGTGCTACATTGAGGGCGCTAAAGAAGGGGACCACTACGAGTACATCATCTACGGCGAGCACGACGAGCCGCACTACAAAGCCGACCCCTTCGGCTTCGGCATGGAGCTGCGGCCGGAACACCACTCGATCATCCGGAACCTGGACCGCTATGAGTTCCACGACCAGGAGTGGATGCAGAGCCGCACGAACCGTCTGCACGAGCCGCTGAACATCTATGAGATGCACGCCGGCTCCTGGAAGACGAAGGCGGAGCCGGAGGCCGAGACCACGGACGCCGACTGGTACACCTACGAAGAGCTGGCGGAGCCGCTCACCGAGTACCTCCTGGAAAGCGGCTACAACTACGTGGAATTCATGCCGCTGTCCGAGCACCCGGCCGACGTGTCCTGGGGCTACCAGAACACCGGCTTCTTCGCGCCGACCAGCCGGTTCGGCACGGCGGAGCAGCTCATGTACCTGGTGGACTACCTCCACCAGCACGGCATCGGTGTCATCCTCGACTTTGTGGCCGTCCACTTCGCCACCGACTATTACGGCCTGGGCACATTTGACGGCTCGTATTTGTTCGAATACCCCAGCAAGGACGTCGGCGTCTCCGAATGGGGCAGCTACAACTTCATGCACGCGCGCGGCGAAGTCCGCTCGTTCCTGCAGTCCTCGGCTAACTACTGGCTGCAGAAATACCACATTGACGGCCTCCGCATGGACGCCATCAGCCGGATCCTGTACTGGCAGGGCGAAGAGGCCCGCGGCGTCAACGCCCGCGGGGTGGAGTTCCTGAAGACCCTGAACCAGGGGCTGAAGGACCGGAACCCCGGCATCATGATGATCGCCGAGGACTCCACCAGCTTTGACGGCGTTACCCGGGACACCCGCTACGGTGGTCTCGGCTTCGACTACAAGTGGGACATGGGTTGGATGCATGACACCCTGGAATACTTCCAGGCCGGTCCGGAGTACCGCAAGAGGGACTACCACAAGCTGACCTTCTCCATGATGTACTTCTACAACGAGCACTACCTGCTGCCGCTGTCCCACGACGAAGTCGTCCACGGCAAAGCCACCATCCTGCAGAAGATGAACGGCCAGTACGAAGAGAAGTTCCCCCAGGCGCGCGCCTTGTATCTTTATATGATGGTCCACCCGGGCAAGAAGCTCAACTTCATGGGCAACGAATTTGGTCAGCTGCGCGAATGGGACGAAAAGCGCCAGCAGGACTGGTTCCTTCTGACCTATCCCATTCAGGACGCCTTCTACCACTTCATGAAGGAACTGAACCACCTCTACCTGTCCAACCTGGCGCTGTTCCAGGAGGACTACGACGGCGGCGGGTTCCAGTGGCTGGACTGCCACCAGGAGGACCGGCGCGTGTACGTTCTGCAGCGTCGGTGTATCGCCGAAACGGTCATAGCGGTCTTCAATTTCTCCGACTATGACCAGGACTACGAGCTCACCGGGCTCAACTACGACCGGCTGCAGCCGCTCATTCACACCGAATGGGAGCGCTTCAACGGCACGGAAAAGGAATCCCACGACCCCTGGGTCGTTTCCAAAGGAAAAATCATGATGCATCTGCCGAAGTTCTCCGGCATCCTTTTCATGGCGGAAAAGGATCCGGTGGCGCCGGCGGAGACCACGGAGGAACTGCTATGATCAAACGCATTTACCTGAACAACGACTGGACCTTCTACCGTGAGGACACCCCGGACGAAAAAGAGACCGTCCGGCTGCCGCACGCCAACGTCGTGACGCCGTTCAACTACTTTGACGAACACATTTACCAGTTCGTCAGCGTGTATGAGAAGACGATCACGGTGCCGGAGGAGCTTAAGGGTAAGATGCTCTGGCTGACCTTCGAAGGCGCGGCGCACAAGGCGGAAGTCTATGTCAACGACACCCTCATGACTACCCATATGTGCGGCTATACCGCCTTCAAGGTGGACATGAGTTATATTGCCAACTTCGGCGGCGAAAACACGATCCGCGTGGTGCTGGATTCGCGCGAATCCCTGAACGTCCCGCCGTTCGGCCATGTCATTGACTATATGACCTACGGCGGCATTTACCGGGAGGTCTATCTGGACGTCACAGAGAGCACCTGGATCGACGACGTCTTTGTCTACACCAAGACCATTGAGCCGGCCAAGGAACTGCACGTGGACACGGTCATCAATGCGGACGGCCGCGCCTCCCAGACCCTGAAACTGGAGTACACCATCCTGCGGGACGGCGAAGTCGTTGTGGCGGGAGAGCCGAAGGCCGCAGTCGTCGGCGTCAATGCCCGGGACCTGGGCAACGCGCCGCTGGACCTTTGGACTCTGGAAGACCCTGTGGTCTACACGCTGCGGACCACTCTGTACGATGACGGCGAAGTCATTGACACCAAAGACGTCGACTTCGGCGTCCGCACCGCGCGGTTCGAAAAGGACGGCTTCTACCTGAACGGCAAACTCCTCAAGATCCGCGGCCTGAACCGGCATCAGTGCTGGCCGTATGTCGGCTACGCCATGCCGCAGTCCGCACAGGAGTATGACGTCAAGGTCCTGAAAGAGAAGCTGGGCGTGAATGCAGTTCGTACCTCGCACTATCCCATGTCCCATTACTTCCTGAACGCCTGTGACCGGGCCGGCCTTCTGGTTTTCACGGAGGCTCCGGGCTGGCAGAATATCGGGGATGCCGAGTGGAAGGACCAGCATATTGAGAACGTCAAGGACATGGTCCTGCAGTACCGCAACCATCCGTCCATCATCCTGTGGGGCGTCCGCATCAACGAATCGGTGGACGACAACGAGCTCTACACCCGCGCCAACGACGTGGCCCGGGAGCTCGACCCGTCCCGTCAGACGTCGGGTGTTCGGTATCTCCAACTCTCCAATCTCCTGGAGGACGTCTATGCATTCAACGACTTCTCCCATACCGGGGACAACCCCGGCATCCGGAAGAAGGGCACCGTGACCCCGAAGCCGTGGAAGCCATACCTGATTTCCGAGCACAACGGCCACATGTTCCCGACGAAGTCGTTTGACTGCGAAGAGCACCGCTTAAGCCAGGCGCTTCGCCACGCCCGCGTGCTGGACGACATGTACGCCCCGAAGAACGGCGTCTCCGGTGCCTTCGGCTGGTGCATGTTCGACTACAACACGCACAAGGACTTCGGCTCGGGTGACCGCATTTGCTACCACGGCGTGCTGGACATGTTCCGCAATCCGAAGATGGCGGCGTACCTGTACGCCAGCCAGGGCGAACAGGACGACGTCCTGTTTGTCAGTTCGTCGATGGATATCGGCGAACACCCCGGCGGATCCCTGGGAGACGTCATCGTCTTCACCAACGCCGACTACGTGAACCTGTATAAGAACGGCGAATTTGTCCGCAGCTTCGAACCGGATCGCAAGACCTGGCCGAACCTGCCGCATCCGCCGATGACCATCGACGACACCATTGGCGAACTGCTGGTCAAGAACTACGAGATGACCGAAAAGAGCTCCGACGCCATCAAGGCAGCTGTGAAGGTTTACAACCATGAAGGCCTGAACGCGGTCATGAACCCGAAGACCCTCGGCCGCCTTGGCGCCGCCATGGCCCGTGATAAGATCACGGTCTCTAAGGCGTATGATATCTTCAACAACTACGTCGGCAACTGGGGTTCGGACGTCACAATCTACACCTTCGAAGCGGTGAAGGGGGATGAGGTCGTCAAGACCATTACCAAGGCCCCGATGACGGAATACGTTCTGAACGCCGAAGTGGACCACACGGACCTGTATGAGAACACCACTTATGACGTGGCCACCATCAACCTGCAGGCCCTGTCCGGTGAAGGCAACCCGCTGTTCTACGACAACACGGTCGTCACCTTCAAGACCACCGGACCCATCCAGGTCATCGGCCCGAAGGCCACCGCTCTTCGCGGCGGCATGGGCGGCACCTACGTGAAGTCCACCGGCCGCAACGGCAAGGCCAAGCTGACCATCTCCTGTGACCGCTTCGACGACATCGTCATCGACTTCACGGTCAAGGTCAACAAGGACAACAAGTAATTTCTCAAAGGATGAAACGCAAATGCTGAACACGACGCTGGTCTACGTGGAGCGCGACGGGAAGTACCTGATGCTGCACCGCACCAAAAAGGAACACGACCTGAACCACGACAAGTGGATCGGCGTCGGCGGCAAATGCGAAGAGAACGAGAGCCCGGAGGAATGTGCCATCCGCGAAACGCGGGAGGAGACCGGGCTCACGCTCATTGAGCCGCAGTACCGCGGAGTCGTCACCTTCGTCTCCGACCAGTACGAAGGGGAGTACATGCACCTCTTCACCGCGTCCCGCTTCGTCGGCACGCTCCGCGACTGTGACGAAGGCGAACTCGTCTGGATCCCCAAGGAAGAGGTCCTGTCCCTTCCCAGCTGGGAAGGGGACAAACTCTTCCTGGAACGCATTGCCGCCCCCGGCCCGTTCTTCTCTTTGAAGTTGGTCTACGAAGGAGATCAACTCGTAGACCACAAGTGCTTTGTCTACGGGGAATGATCACACAAAAGAACCACTTCTGGAAATTCGAAAACCGGTCATAATTCGGACATGTTTTCTTCTTGACTTTTCATAGGGGCGTCCCTATAATATTGAAAGTGGCCTTACGGGCCAAACTGCATGGACCATTAGCTCAGCTGGTTAGAGCAGCCGGCTCATAACCGGTGGGTCCGGGGTTCGAGTCCCTGATGGTCCACCATGATTTTTAAAACTACATATATAGGGGTATAGCTCAGTTGGTAGAGCAGCGGTCTCCAAAACCGCGTGCCGAGGGTTCGAGTCCTTCTGCCCCTGCCAAAGAAAAAAGAGTCCTTCGGGACTCTTTTTTCTTTGTCTGTAATTGGGTAAGTCTAAAGTGCTTATTCTTCTAAACGCCTTATTTTCTGCCTCTTGAATTCCCCCGACAGCCCAAGCTCCCGGCAGCCTGTTCAGTCTTTTCCGGCGGGCCAGGGCATCCAGTTGGGTTGCTCGAGTGCGGTAGAGCTGGTACTCGTGTCCCGGAGTTCTGCCGGGACGCCTGACTGGGTGTCGGCAATGCTGTTAATCTCCGAGGCAATTGTCTTCAGGAGACCTCGGTCGATGATGTATTGCATTTTGTTGCCGCAGCGGCACGCTGTGACGAAGCCGGCGGCCTGCAGGATCTTCATATGCTGGGAAACCGCAGGAATGGACACGCCGAGCAGGGGAGCCAGATCACTGGTGCAGTAGGTGTTCTGCGTCAGCAGCTCCAGGATGCGCAGGCGCGTCGGGTCCGCGAGGACCGACAGTTGAGCAGCGTGTAACATGATCGTCTAGTATCCTCTTAATGACATCCGCAGCCTTCGCCGTCTTCGTGGTGATGGCCGCAGCCGTCTTCACCGTGGTCATGGTGATGATGGCACTCGGCATTGGGGTCATAGTTGAGCGTACTATTGAGCAAAGCCTCGACCGCAGCATCTGCATTACCGGTGACGCCGGGATAAATCTGAATACCGGCCATCTGGAACATGTTGCGGGCGCCGCCGCCGATGCCGCCGCAGATGAAGAGCTCGACATTCTGCTGCTGCAGGACGCTGACGAGGGCTCCGTGGCCCTGGCCATTGTTCCCGATAACGGCGGTGCGCTTGATCTGACCGTCTTCACAGTCATAAAGCTTGAAGTTTTCGGAACGGCCGAAGTGCTGGAACACGTCTCCGGTGGTCTTGTCATAAGTTACTGCAATAATCATAGTAATGCCTCCAAAGCAATTTTTAAGTATTGACTTAAGAACATTCTAGCCCAGAACGACATTTAAGTCAACACTTAAAACCATGCTTCTGCTTTCATTCTCCCCCAGAGGCCCACACGAGGATTTCTGATTATTTATCGAAACATTA
>Ga0181612_152278_pt1 | contig 10596 bp, 4 predicted proteins | sample HoacroProtozoa21_FD_119630 | JGI IMG/M metagenome (GOLD analysis project Ga0181612, IMG submission 119630) | Hoatzin crop microbial communities from Cojedes, Venezuel. Combined Assembly of Gp0051906, Gp0051904, Gp0051908
GAGAGAAAAAAAAAGTAAAAACCCAAAAGGAAAACTAAAAAAAACCGTCCCCCCCCCCCCCCCCCCCCCATAAAATCCTTTGCAATAGTCACATTTATCTGAAAAATAAGCACTTATATTTACCAACATAATAAGCCACAATAAACCCAACTTCCATATTTCAGGTAAAGGGAAATGTTTTACGCCGTACATGCCCACTGATTATTTTTAGGAAGTTTCTAGAAAACATTGCCTTGCAAAGTTAATCACCTACAGGAGTCATAGCTTGGGTCTTTTTGCTAATATTCACTAGAATCAGACACCATTGGGGTATACAGATAATGCCTCAATACAAATAGAAGTTGTTATCCTTCCATACCCCAGGACAACAGTTTGGTGTCATCTTTTCATGTACCACACTTCTGTTGCAGGGCAAAATGGTTGAATGTCTTTGTTATCCGTATTAAAGAATGAATGCAACTCTTCCACAGAAATATGCATGAAGAATTCTGTCTACTGACATTTGCCAGTGCCTCCGGAACACAATTTCTATGGGTTTCAGCTGCATATTCTTTCTCTTACCCCTGCTTGTGTGAAGCTGAACAGACTGCACTTGAATATTTAGGCGTCGCCTTTTCTGAGAACTTCATTCGTAATGATTATATGTTCTGCTTGACTGACAGTTTGTGGTAGAGCAATTCATTAAGGTTAATTGAATTCTGAAAGGAGAAAAAAGTATCTATTTGGACATGAGTGAATTATTGAGACATAATGTAATGTACATGCTTATAATTTTCAGACCATATAATAAAGAACATACTGATTTTTAAAACAACAAAGGTAATTTCATGTTTGAAATAATAGAGTTAAAAATCAGTGTGGAATTTAAAATAGCACCTTTTGCTTCCTCATTAGCAACCATGATTGTTTAATCGATAGCGGCCAGGAGAAGTGACACAAAAACCTGCGTTGCTGCTGAAGCAGACAGGATATTGACATTTAAATAAATGCTTTAAGCATACTGTGCTTACTCTTCTAGTTTTAATATTAAAAGCTGGTGGGGAGCTTGTTTCATTTTACCATTCATGTTAATCTTGCACGCACAGCGAACTTTGGATCGTCCTTTTTTTGTTATCTTCTACTTGAAAGAGAATCACAAACCTATCAAATCCTCCCTTTGTTTCAACAGATTGATTGAAACCTCTGTAACATTTGGGACCTGGGGGACGTTTCCATTGATCTTAGTTGCTATGAGCATGGGTAATAGCTAGGATAACCTAAAACAAGCAACCTGCCAGGATTTCTTCATCCTAACGATTTGTATCTGACACTTTTCAGCAGCGCTGTTGATAGAATTTGTGTCTGCACTGATTTTTTGGGGAAGGGGAGAGTTACACTGTATGAAGAGATGAAAATGTAGCTAGTTAAGATGTGCCATCTAGCTTTCAGCTGCGTGGTTTGGGCTTTGCTGTCACCGCGGCTCTGGCAGCATAGCGGTCACCATGGGCTAGCAGCAAGACAGCACCTGGCTTCCCTGGTGGGTTTCTGCTGTGGCTGGGAGCTTGGGCATAACGTCGCCCATGGCAGCTGCTCCGTTTAGCCAAGGGTGCTTCTGCAGATGACGAGGAGCAGCAGTCAGTCGTGATTCTCTGTAGTAGTTCAGGTACTTAGTAACAGGCAGCTGTGGGAAACAGCTCTTACTCGTAGAGGTGTTTCATGGGCTTCCTCTATTCCAGAATGAGTGCCTGTATACAGACATGGTACAGGAGTCTGTTCTGTCTCTCTCCTTCCCTTTCTGCTTGTCATTCTGCTGCTCCTGTGGAAGTGTACACTGAATTCTTTCAGCTGATGAGTATGCGAGTGTCCTTATGGCAAACCATTCTGTTGCAACCCAGGGTCGTGAAAGGTGTGATAATTCCTTCAAAAAGAGAAAAAAGGACTCTTGCCAATGGTCCTATCCATCCCCAAAAAGGAGCTGTCAGCTGCAAAACCAGGAGTACCACTGCCCCTACCTCTGCTAGAAGCTCACCAGTAGACAGCGGCAGCTGTTTTTCGTATGTGAACCCCTGACCTGTAAACTTGCTTTCAGGTGAGCTCCTTGGGGTGAGCACCTTGGGCAACTTCTGTGCTGGAACATCTCCTCTGTGAGTCCTGAGTTACTGCAGATGCGACTGGTAGTAAGCTGCCAAGTTTCAGTGCTGCTGAGCATTCTCAAACACCAACATTTAGGTACCTTGAGGATATTAATATCAAAAACTCAAGTGCCAGTGACGAGAGATGTGAAGATTCAGTTGTGCTGGTGGTTCAGGAATCTGTTTTTTGGTGAAATACCTTAAGTCCTTTCGTGGATTAACCACACTTAGTTTTCTCACACACTGATTTTTCAGTTGGCTCTAACTTCCTATTTGTGCTTTTTGATGAAATTTGTGCAAGACCCTGACTTGGAAGTACAGGACTTGTCCTGTTGATCTCAGTAGGGCTAATGAGATCTGAAAATTATATAATGTGTAGTTAAGAACATAAAATATTTGCAGGATAGTCAACTTTCAGTGGGATTTAGGAATTACCAGTGTTGTATTTTGTGATTCTCTGTGACTTAATGACATATTAGGGATGCATATTTGTGGTGAGGTTAATATGTTAGTTCTTTGTCCTTTCTTATTTCATAAGAATTATGATTCTTTGACTAATTTTTATGCTACCTTAAGATCCTTGAAAGTCCAAATGGCCTTAGTGAAGGATAGACTTGACAGAAAATTATGTTCTGGCTATATAATCTCTGCTAAAGGTATTTGAAGAGGTATCATTCATTACATGGAGCTTTTTGGTTTTGGTGCTTTGGAACCATGTGATTCATTGAGCATTTCATCTGTTTTATGAAGATGTTGGCGGTATTTTGGTCTTTGCTTTTAACATCAGTTGCACTAAATGTGTCTTTAACCAACTTGACAGAGCCTTCTAGAATTGGAAGAGCTCTTGTTAATTTATGTGCGCAAACAGAATGGAAATGTTTTTGGATGCCTACTTGTAAAATTGCCATGTTCTGCAGAACTCAGATTTTAGCTGAGCACTGGAAAAACAACTAAACAGAAGTAAAGCAAAATTAAAGAATCATAGCATCAGTTTTTTCTTTTTCTTTTAGCTGTTTGCCTTTTTACATTTTTCTACGTTACCACTTTTATCACTTCAGTGAGGGCAAATTCCATACTCCATTCCCTGGGAGGTGAGCTGAGGGAGGGAGTCTGACTGGTACATTTGGTGTGGATGCGTACAGTTAATCTTTTTCCTTTCTGTTTGTTTTTGTTGCCAAATTTGCAGAAAGGTATCAGTCCTCAGATTGTAATTCACTCATCTTCCTAGGTCATGGAGTATGAACAGGGCCAACAGTAACAAGCTGAAGTCTGGGAAGGAGGGGGTCTTTTGTGACATGCTGAATTCCAATTTAGCTATAAAAGTATCTATCTAGCATATTGGCAAGGGCAAAACAGTCTCAGCCCTGGGATATTTTACTTAATTTGTTGCCAAGTAACACAAACTTCTAATGACCGATTTGAGCATTGAGGGGAAAAAAGCGAGCGTTAGGTGCCGAAGCAAATGCCTCTCCCTCGCCCAGCTGCCGCTGGAGCCAGACCCCCTCTCCTCCCCCGTCCCCTGGGGTCTCCTTTGCCTCCCCCACCACTGGCCGGTGAGCCGAGCAGCTTTCCTCCCTCTCCCCCGTTGCAGGATGGGGCGAGTGCAATCGCCTTCACATCACAACGTTGCGTTACGAGGGAGCAGCATTCCTTGCAGGCGGTGTTTGCGTGGGGAGCGCCATGCGAGCCCGCGACACCTCACCCGAGTGAGCGAGGGGAGAGGGCTGCATCAGAATCCCCTCCGAAACCGGCGGCCAGGGGCTGGGGTCGCCGGGTTTCCGTGCCCACCAACACACGCAGGGGCAAAGCAGCTGCAGCATGCAAGTTAGGCGCGGAAATCACCATGGTTCCTAGCTAATCAATATCTACGAGCAATGCTTCTGCCTTTGTTACATTTATTTTAAAACAAAGATCTGTGTGTGAAATTGAAACTTAATGTTTCATCCGACTTGTTTGCAGTGCAGGAAAAAAAAGAGTTTTTGACCTGTTAAAATGGTGGATTGCATCTACTTAAAGGATGATTATAATTAGTTGAATAAACATCTAGAAAGTAATGAGCTGTAAAGATACTACTGTCCAACTTTCACACATAGTAATGAAAGCAATGGAAATTATTGGTGTCGTGATTTACCAATCAAAATGGTGGCAGTACAGGATATCCTTAGTGACATAAAATGCAGTAAAGCACATTTTAAAAATGCTTCTTTTTAAGTTTGTGATAAATTAGTCCAACCAATTATGAATTAAAAAATAGTTACTTTTAAGTTCTTGGTAGGTGTTGTCTATCTTTCACTATGAGTAATTTGAAGATACATTCCTGACTGCATCAAACATCAAGGCAATCACACTAAAATTTTCTCATCGCAGCATAATTGAGAAGGAATGCTTATCTTCAATAGAAATAATTTTAGTTTATCTATAAGAGTGCTGTTCTTGGATTTAAGGATAACACTGAGAGATAAAGATTTAGACTTGTTTTCTGTAAGCCTGCGGGGTTTGGTTTTTGTGGTGTAGCTGCTGGTGCAGTAATCAGTACTGCATCCCTCTACAAATGTTGCCCTGTGGATTATCTGTGTACCATGATGACTACGACTCTATGTGGAATACAAATGTAAAAACTATTTACACCTTACTATGGGTGAATCTGTATTTGTTGTAAGATCTGATTGTTAGGTAAATAAGGCAAGTTTTATAGTGTTATTTCTCCTTCTGATTCTTACCTTGTAGAGGACTATTCCTTGTGTGTTTGATAGATGGTTTGTCAGACATTAGAAATGATACTGTTCAGAATTTATTATCCTCGTATCTCAAAAGAGTTTACAAGTTCACGCATGGCATACGATATGTTTATATTCCTTAGGGAGGAATACATAAAAAAGTACTGTATAAGAAACGAAAACATAGAAAGAGAATCAAGGGCAGACAAACGCATTTCAAGAAGAGATCTGACTCTGGCATGAATATAGCAATCCCTTTTGTTTCAAATCAGGAATCTAGTTGCCTGAAAAGATAATTTTCACCAATTGACCTAAATGTGATTTAAATACCAGTTTAGTTGAATGACTGAAGTTTCATGTTTTGAACGGTTGTAGCTTATGACTGTGAATTTACTAATACAAGGTAAATAACTATGACCTTCATCTGAATGAAACTAAGGGTATCAACTAGAGGCTTATATTGGTTTAACTATATGATCGTAGATAAACCGATGAAATTTGTGTAACTAGACCCTTTCTGGTTTGGATCTGTGCAGGACTAGCAACAAGTGGTAAGGAAAAAAAGTATAGTTGGTAATTTGGAGTTTACTTTTAAACTACACAAAAGGCAGTGCTTGTAGTTGATTGTGTTGATGTGGTAGCAGGAATGACTACCTGAGATGTGGCTGGATGAGAGACAAATGTCAGTGGCAATGCCAGCTAAGCACTTCCCACCTACCTGCCCACTCTGTCCTGCCAACACAACTGTCTCTCAGGTCACTGTGTTCCAGGCTATGAAGATAATGAAAACTTTTAAAAGAAGTGTCTTTCTGAAGTGGGTTTGAAAAATGGGAAATTCTTCATTTTCATAGCTGCCTCTAGCTTTACAGGTAATCGATATCAGTAAGTAATCCCAACTTTGGTCGTTCTTAAAACCTAATGTGTTTTAGTGCTTTGCCTGTCTATGTCTCTCTCCAGTAGCCCACTTCTCTTATCTCCTCTGGGCCAAGAGGCCATCCAGCTCTGGGATCAATTAGGGTCTTCCCTGAATCACATCCCTCTATCTCCAGAATAGCACAGGAAGATCCACAGGCTGTAGTCCAAAGGGGGAGTTTTCTAGCCCCTGGTTAACTCGCTTTCCCTGCAGCATATGAGTGGACCATGCCATTGCAATGTGGCTTCCTTTTGAACTATCTGTTTAAATTTTAAACTGCTTTCTGGAGTGTTCCCCAGGGTGTTGTAGAGAAAACTTTAATCTCATGGCTGTGCTGAGAGACATGAAGGAGGTCCCGTGGTACTTCCTTCTGACAAGCAAATAGATGCTGCCTCACAAAGCAAGTTTGAATTTTACTCCCAGAATCTCCAGGCAGTTCCTTCATAGCTTAACTGACAGGCACAGACAACACATTAAAAAACAACTTAAAACAAACACACAAACAAATATAAAAAGAACTTAGTAGGAACTGGATTTCTGTTGCTGGCAACAAACTTCAGAATCTTAATTTTAAATCTGCCCAATGATTTCAGATGCTAATTTTTGTTTTCCGGTTTGAAATGCATCCACAAAGTGATTTAAAGACTTCTCAATGAAAATTTACTGGGATGCCCGGGTTGTCATGGCTTTCAATCAATAACCACCACTTTAACAGCGTAGTAACCTGTTGACAAGAAACATAGTAGAAGTGGCTTTCTCTAAATCAGTCAAAGGGGATAAGCCCACAGGAGCAAAGGAAGCTGAATTCCCCAGATCAGTAGCTGCTGTAGTGTACCTGTCACCTCCACTGTGCGGCAGGAAGTGTGGTTGTAGTTATTGATGCATTTTCAAATTTTTGGTTACTTGAAGATACTTAATGAGAGTTTTTAGAGCACCTGCTTAGCAGTCCTGGCTTTAATGATGCGCTTTTAAAGTCACAATAGATCTTAGGTTCCCCCTGCCCCGTGTATATCCATGGACTTTTTTCTCCAGAGGAACTGAATTGACTTGCATAAGCCAGCAGAGGAAAATTACGGGTGTGGTAGTTTCTACAGTTACAAGCAAGTGCCCTGAGCAAAAGTTTGCCCTTCCTCTCCTCTGAGGGAAAAGCCCTGTCCAAGTGAAGCAGCTGAGCGCAGGCAGTGTCATGCTGACTCTGAAACATGGCAGGGCAGGGGCAGAGACCAGGGAAGAGGACGAATGAATCTTTCATAACTGAAGTTACTGTGTTTTACCTAACTGAGCTGGATTATTTTTTAACTGTATCTGTGATTTGTGCTTCTCTTGCGTGTCACTGTATGCCCCTCTAACAGCTTTTGAGTGGTGGAATACTTAAACCAATCAAAAGCCATTCTGGGGGAAAAAAATACGATAGAAAGTAATATTGGAAGATCTGTAGAGTAAGAACACGTTTCTCATCTAAAGTAGATTGATACTTTTCACTGTCTTTTGTGGAGCTACACGATTAACATGAACTGAGGATGTCTGTCTGATATTTGCTGCCTCTCGCCGCTCAGTGGGAATGTTTGGAAGAGGGAGTTCACTAGGAGTGGTAGGAGGACAGCGACAGAGTATATTGGTTACTTAAAGGTGACCTGCAAATCGGTTTGAAGTTATTTGACGATACACGCTTAGTGCCCCCAGTAATAGCCATGCTTTCAGCAGGTTATTATCCAGCCTTGCCTGGATCACTGCCCTTTATTCACAGGCTGACGTCACATCAACTCTGCTGGACCATGAGGCAAGCTGATAGGTAAGTGTCTTTCATTGAACTGCGTAGTTTGGTAAAGCATTCGCTTTTAACTGTGTCAAATATTTATAAAAATCTTTTTGGACAGAACTGTACTTCGTGGGAAAGAAACTGAGAATTTTTTTTCCACCTGCCCGTCTTGAAAAAGCTAAATACATGCCCTCTCATGGTTGTGGCTTGCTAGACAAGGAGAAGACTAGTAGGAACCTTAATATAGTTGTACAAGTGGCAGCCAGGAAGTTCTCTTCTTTGGGACTTGTCTGGCATTGGGTTGCCTTACAAAGGAAAGGGGAGAGAGCTTTGTGGGACGAGGGTACGGCTTTTCAGTGCATTAGGACCATATTAAACTATTGAGATACGTATGAAAATACATTTCCAAGAAAGAGGAGTTTTGAAGAGAAAAGCAATAAGATGATCTCAGAAACAGGATTTTGAAGTAAAGAGGAAGGTAAATAGACTCTCAACTCCCAAGGTGAGAAAACTCAGAGTCATGCCATCAGTCCTTGCATATGCAGACAGATGCGAATAAACTCTTCTCCATGACAACATGGAAGACTTCTCTGTATGTCTGGCAAGTTTTTCCAATGATACAGATGGCAAAGCAGTGAAATAGATTAGTTAGGGAAACTGTGGGATATCCATGGTACGACAGCCTCAAGAATAGCTTGGGAACACATCTGTCAGGAATGGCATGAGGGGTATTTGATGCAGCCTTTGATAAGAGAGCTATACTGGATCATTTCTCAGTGCCTTATCCACTACTTTTTTTGTGTGTGACTGTGAAGGCTAAACGAAGGTCAGAGTGGAGGGGGTGTGGAAAAGATTTGGGAAGAAGGGCGTCAGAGACAAAAGATAGCATTTGAATTGAAAATACGAATTTAAATAAGGTTCCATGGAGAACAGAGAAAGGATGGGTTCACAAATGTGTCTGCAGTGACTGTAAAATGTCTATACCTAACTGTAAAAACAGTCAATTCAAAGTGTAGATAAATCTATTCACATGCAAACATAATTGACTCTCTATGGTAAAGTACATAATACTTTAAATCATACTAGCATGTACAGATTTAACCTTGAGAGAAACAAGAATTCTGATATATGACTCAAATTATTTTTTTCTGAAATATGTAGAGTCTTCATGATTCTTTTTGCTATTGCAAGACGGAAGTGTTGTACTGTTCTAGAAATCTTTGGAACGGTATATCTAGCAAGCATTAATTTTTTTTTAATTTTTTTTTTTAACTTACAATTTTGCTGTAATTTTTTAATAAGTAAAAATAGTGGTCTTCTGGTTACATCATATAGCTGTCATAGAAATGAAATTCAGCATTGAAGTGTGACCGAATATGAGCCCGAACCTATTACTCTTTCTCCATTTCAATCTCAAATTCATACTCCACAAACTCCAATCAGGTGCAACACAGAATCCTTTTGATTATAAAACAGCAGTACTTGGAAGTCTAAAACAAATAGATTACTTAAATTTCCAAATTCCCATCTCAGGGATAGGTCTATTAAGTTGTGACAACTGAAAATATTTGACGTACTGAAATGTTACGTTTAGGTAACCCATGAGCTACCTGTGGATAGACCTTTATAAACAAGCAAATGGAGAAATTCTGATGAAGATATCTGAGACAACCTAGTACAGGAATCCGTATAGCCTTATTATTAATCCTTATCGTATATCTGCTTATGTATTAATAGAGAAAGTGAACCGCATTGGAATTTGCTGTGCCTCGAGCAAAGATTACTTCCACCTTCTTTGAAGGTGAATTGTCTATCTCTCTAATCCATCAGAATAGGATGCTCTGTGCATCTGAATTATTAGCAAATGCACAGTCCAAATTGAAGTCTTTATTTGCAAAAGCAATCTTTTAAATCCTAGTGCTGGTAAGAACTATAATTTCATACTTGTATCGGGGTTTTACATCTACACACACTCCCAGATGAAATAACAGTCACACATTTAAAAAATAACACACTAGTTCAAGGAGCACTGGTGAGGTGGGCATAAGCAATATGATCAGCCCTTTATGGAGAAGTAATACATTATTCAGTATAGAAAAATGTTAGTATTAATTTGGGTTTTTCAATTTGGTTGTAAAGTTATATTCAAATCCTCCATATGGGTATTGAGGTGGAGAAATGCCCATTATGTAGCCTTAAATAGTAATTTGTTACATTTATGTGTACAGGAAATGATGCTTTTGTACAAATTCTGAGTTCCATACGTAAAATATGAAACTATTACAAAGATATAGTGGCCAGCTTTACAGAGTTGAATTGCCTTATAATTTTGAAATACCACAGAATGACCCAGGACATGCTATAAAATCTTAATTTATGAAAATGTGTATGTGAAAGTGATTTGATAGCAAATGGTAATTATTTTCTTCTGTATTGCTATAGCCAAATCGGTAGGACGTGGATTTTGTTTCTATTCTTAGTACAAAGTTTTTTTTTTTAAAAAAAAAAAAAAAAATCTGTTGTCAGCTGAAAGCTAGTCTGCAGAGTCCCAGCCTAAAGCAAGATTTTTACAGTCAAGTTTTAAATCCCTTGATGTATCTGTGTTTGTAATGGAAATGCTAACATAACCTTAGCTGTTACAGGGCAAACAATATTGCAATAATAAATAATGAACAAAGTGGTTTAATAATTTGAAGCAAATCATGTCATGGGCCTGGCAAGACTTTATGACTAAATTATATGGGCAGGAACCTATCAACAGACATGCTGCATAAATACCGTAAATAGATGGACTAAGGATGTGTGTTCATGAAGCTGAAACTACAGTTTTTATGATGTAGGGGATAAATGCTGTAGGAGTCTGTAAGAAATTGGGTGGATGCCTTGGGCATATCAAAAGCCAGAACAAATGATCAATGTGTCAGTTTTTAATCAATGGCTATTATCTCTACTGCTAATGATCTGTATGGTGCCTCACTAAATCTGCTGAGCTTCTGAATATGGATGTTTTGGTTAATGATCCATAAGGTGGACTGTTGGTAAAACTTCTTTCCTTCTAATTGCAGAGAGTTATATATATATTCCCCCCCCCCCCCC
>Ga0181612_183722_pt1 | contig 10596 bp, 8 predicted proteins | sample HoacroProtozoa21_FD_119630 | JGI IMG/M metagenome (GOLD analysis project Ga0181612, IMG submission 119630) | Hoatzin crop microbial communities from Cojedes, Venezuel. Combined Assembly of Gp0051906, Gp0051904, Gp0051908
CATGGCGGGAACTTCCTTCCCCTTGACCGTCTTTCCCAAACCGCTTATTTGGCTGACACCCCAAACAAAGGAATTTCCTGCTCCGCAGGAGGCATATTCTGATTTCATCGCCGCCATTGGTCTCATCTTTCGTGTGCATTGGAAATATAGAAAGAATCAAGCTATATGTCCATGGTTTTTTGGAGTTATAGGTCATAAACGCATATATCTCCACAAAAAAGGCCGTTTTCATGGACATATCATTCATGTCTGACTATGTTTCCAAAATCACCCCGAAATTCATGGAAATATAAGCACGTTTAGGTCTATGTTTCCAAACCATACGAAAGATCTCAAAAACAGGTCTCAATCCGAGTTGGGGAGGGGCAGGAAATCCAAAATTTGATGTTTGCGGGGCAGAGAAGAGCCTTTCTTGGGGATGTCAGCCAAACGAGCAGAGGCGAATGACAGGGTCAAGGGAAAGAAAATCTGTGTTTTTAGTGGAACACTGTCTGCCCTTGACGCTGTCAGGTGGCTCTGCTATGCTGCGGCAACTCAAGAAGGGAAAGGGACAGAAAAAAGGCCTGCCGTGTGGCAGGCCTTTTTGGGTTGATTGTTAGACGTTGTTGGAAATGGTGTCCTTCAGAATGACGTCGTGCGAGCCGCCTTCCACGATGGAGGTGGAGGAGACGACGGTCAGCTTGGCCTTTTCCCGGAGTTCAGGGATGGTGAGTGCGCCGATGTTGCACATGGTGGAGCGCACCTTGGCGAGGGTGGTGTAGACGCCGTCTTTCAGCGCGCCGGCGTAGGGGACATAGGAGTCCACGCCTTCTTCGAAGGAGAGCTTTTTGTCTCCGCCGAGGTCGTAGCGCTGCCAGTTGCGGGCACGGTTGGAACCTTCACCCCAGTACTCTTTGACGTAGCGGCCGTTGATTCGGATGCGCTGGGTCGGGGACTCGTCGAACCGGGAGAAGTACCGGCCGAGCATCAGGAAGTCGGCGCCCATGGCCAGGGCCAGGGTGATGTGGTAGTCGTGGACAATGCCACCGTCCGAGCACACCGGAACGTAGATACCGGTCTGTTCGTAGTACTTGTCACGCTCTTTGCAGACATCGATCAGCGCGGTGGCCTGGCCGCGGCCAATGCCTTTGGTTTCGCGCGTGATGCAAATGGAGCCGCCGCCGATGCCGACTTTGACGAAGTCGGCGCCACAGTCGGCGAGGAAGCGGAAGCCGTCACCGTCGACGACGTTGCCGGCGCCCACTTTGACGCTGTCACCGTACTTGGCGCGGATCCATTCGATGGTCCGCTTCTGCCATTCCGAGAAGCCTTCCGAGGAGTCGATGCAGAGGACGTCCGCGCCGGCGTCGACCAGTGCGGGGACACGGTCCTCATAGTCCCGGGTGTTGATGCCCGCGCCGACAAGATAGGACTTGTTCGAGTCGAGCAGTTCCAGGGTGTTCTCCTTGTGGGCTTCGTAGTCCTTGCGGAAGACGAAGTAGCAGAGATGGTCGTTCTTGTCCACAAGCGGAATGCTGTTCAGCTTGTGGTCCCAGATGATGTCGTTGGCCTCTTTCAGGGAGGTGGTGTCCGGCGCGGTGATGATCTTTTCGCGCGGGGTCATGAAGTCCCGGACTTTGGTCATCGGATCCATGCGGCTGATGCGGTAGTCTTTGCTGCCGACCACGCCGAGGAGTTTGCCGTTGGCCGTGCCGTCCTCCGTGATGGCCACGGTGGAGTGACCGGTCTTTTCCTTGAGGGCAAGGACGTCTGCCAGGGTGTCATCCGGCGTCAGGTTGCTGGTGGAAGTGACGAAGCCCTTCTTGTAGTTCTTAACGCGGGCGACCATGGCAGCTTCATTTTCAATGGACTGGGATCCGTAGATGAAGGAGATGCCGCCCTCTTTGGCAAGGGCAATGGCCATGGTGTCGTTGGAAACGGCCTGCATGATGGCACTGACCATAGGAATGTTCAGTGAGATGTCCGGTTCTTCGCCCTTGCGGAACTTCACCAGCGGTGTACGCAGGTTGACGTTGGCGGGAATGCACTCCGCGGACGAGTAGCCCGGCACCAGAAGATATTCGCCAAACGTGCGGGACGGTTCGTTGAAAAAGTAAGCCATATGAGAATTCTCCTTTTCTCCCAAATCCGGGTTTTTTGATTGCAGCAATAATTGGTTTGTAAAGATTATATAGGATGGCGTGAGAAAAGCCAAATGACAAAACGGTTAAAGAGAAAGGGAACCGGAAACCGGTTCCCTTTGGACAAACTTATTTCTTGGCAGCAGCCTTTTTGGTGGTGGAAGCAGCCTTCTTGGCAGCCGGCTTTTTCTCAGCGGTCTTCTTGGCCGTGGTTGCCTTCGGAGCAGCAGCTTTCTTGACAGCCTTCTTCGGTTCAGCCTTGGTCTCGGCAGTCTTCTTGGCAGCGGTGGCCTTCGGAGCAGCAGCTTTCTTCTCCGTAGCCTTGGCAGCCGGTTTGGCAGCGGCCTTCTTGGTGGCAGTCTTCTTCGCGGCCGGCTTCTTAGCAGCAGTCTTCTTGGCAGCCGGTTTCTTGGCAGCAGTCTTCTTGGCAGTGGTCTTCTTGGCGGCCGGCTTCTTGGCAGTGGCGGCGTTCAGAAGAGCCAGGCAGTGATCGGTGCTGCCCTCGACGGAGATCAGGCCGGAGAACATGGCGTCAGCGGCGTCCACTTTCTTGGCAAGAACGTCTTCCAGGGTCTTGGCGCTGGCGGTGACGGCGACCGAGTGGTCATAGTAGTCATACGGCTCAACGGCGTAGTTGCCGCCGATGTTGGCAACGTAGAACGTGCCGCCGCAGTCCTCGTCCGTCATCGTGACCTGCATGGCAAGGTCCTGCGGAAGCTTGGAAGCGTCGATCTTGGCGAGTTTCTTAGCGAATTTGTCGAATTGTTCCTGAAAAGTCATAGTGAGATTCCTCCAAAATTTGTGTGAAATTGGTGGGTGCCGGTACTGCTGATTTCTGATTCCTTGATGGGGCACCCGGTGTGTAACTGTGTGTATGTGAAGATGGGTCCATTTGCTGCAAGTGTGGTCCCATCGTGTTGATTACTCAATGCTGATGTAATCGGAGTCGCTCGAGGCGGAAGAGTTCATGCTGGCGATGGTCTGCTCGGCGTATTTCTCCACGCGGGAGCGGACGCGTTTCGCCCAGAAGCTATTCAGAGCATCCAGCTTGTCGTTCTTCGTGAGGTTTTCCTCGTAAGCCTCATAGGCTTTGGTACCGAGGGCTTCCCGGATGGTCGACTTCCAGACGGGCTCATCGGCAATCGACTTGCAGTACATGATGTGGTAACCGTAGTCGGTCTTGATGATGCCGGTGTCACCGACCTTGCGGCCATCTTCGAAGCACCAGTCCAGGAACTCCTGAACGTAACCGGACGTCGGGGTGATGTCCTCATAGAGGCCGCCTTCGGAAGCGGAGCCGGTGTCCTCAGAATACTTCTTCGCGAGTTTGGCGAAGGAGGCGTCCGTGGCCTTGCCGTCTTTCCACTCCTGCAGGGTGTCCTCAGCCAGTTTCTTGGCCTCGGCGTCAGTGTGGGTGGTTTCCTCTTCTTCCGAGTCGGTGTCCGTGGACTCTTCGGCGTCGGCATCCTCTTCCTCAGCGTCTGCGTCTTCGTCGGAATCCGCATCTTTCTCGGAGTCGGTGTCTTCCTCAGAATCGGAATCGGTGTCCTCATCCGTGTCCTCATCTTCCGTGACCTGGAAGAGGATCTGGCGGACGGTGACCGGAAGGGTTTCGTCGCGGGACGGCTCCTCGGTCAGGAGCAGGACGTAGTAGGACTTGAGACCGGAGTCCGCCGTGATGGCGAAGAGCTTTTTGTCTCCGACTTTGGTGTCGTCGGCGTAAGCCCAGTCGGCAGCCTTTTCACTGACGCTGCTGGACAGCGTCTCATAGCTGTAGTCCGCCATGGTGGTGTAGGTGTCGTCTTCTTCGTAGTAGTCCTTGTAGTCGTCAGCGGCGTATTTCACGGCGAGGTCAGAGAAGTTGTCCTCGGTGGCCTCGGCGAGCATCTCTTTGGCCTTGGCTTTCAGTTCCTTGTTGGCCTTTTTGATCTCGTCGTCCGTGGTGTCGTCATCCGCGGTGATCTCCGGCGTGAAGCTGAAGTAGCGGAGCGAGACGGTGGTGTAGTCCTGAGTGTTTTCTTTGTACTCAGCGGTGATCTCTTCGTCCGTGACCTGTTCGTCCAGGGCTTTTTCCTGGTCTTCCAGGTAGTCGGCGGCGATGGTCTGTTTCTCATAGATCTCTTTGAGCAGGGACTCCGTCATGCCGCGGCCGTAGTAAGCGCGCAGGTAGGCGTCCAGCGAATAGTTGCTGTCCGCAGCGGTCTGACGAAGCTCTTCGATGAAGTCGTCCATGTCGTCCTTTTCGCTGTCGGACATTTCATAGCCTTCCTCAATAGCCTTGTTGTAAACGAGATCATACTGCTGGACGGTCTCCGTAGCGGTCTGCTCGAAGTAGTCGGCCCAGGTGGGGTTGTCTCCGTAGGATTTGTCCACGGTCAGGTCCGAACCGGACGGGGCGGTGAAGGCCTGGTTTTCCGGAGTCTTGGTGTAGTCGAATCCGGTGACCATCTGGCCGGCGCCCTCGCCGTAGTAGGAGCTGTAGTAGGACTCATACTGCTGGGACATGTTGCTGTAGTAGTTGTACAGCGAGCGATAGTAATATTCGTACTCCGCGACGGAGACTTTGGTGCCGTCCGAAACGGTCAGCGCGGTGAACATGCGGTTCGGTACGCCGAAGAACCAGCCCAGGAATACCAGGATGGCGACCAGGATGATGGCAATCGGCGCAATGACCTTGGCACGCTTCTGGCCTTTGGTCTCATTGGCCTTCTTCTCGGCACGTTTCTTCTCCTTTTCCGCCTGACGGCGGGCGGACTCTTCAATGCTGGCCTTGCGCTTTTCGCGGGCGCGCTCAGCACTGGACTTGTCACTGAACTTTTTCTCGGCTTTGTCTTTGGCGTCCTCGACAGTCTCTTCGACTTTGTCGGCGGCGTCCTGGACCTTCTCCTCAGCAGCGTCTTTGGCGTTGTCGACGGTTTCTTTCACTTCGTCGGCAGCGTTGTCCGCGGCGTTCTGGAGTTCGTTGGTTTTCTTTTCATCAGCCATGGGCGTAAAGTCCTCCTTCGCAAGATGTGAAAACGTCATATAGGAATTGGTCGGAAACCTATATAAAATTTATACAGTATTTTATTACAATTTAATGAAAGTCTCAACCCGTAAAGTTCCATTAACCCGCTTCTTCGCTGTAGAACTTTTTTAAATGCGCTGTGAATTTTTTGTGCAAGAACACAAGCCGAAATCCGGGGCCTGACCTGTTGAAAAAGGGCAGGTTTCACGGTATCATGGAATCACCAAAAATGAAATACTCTTTTGGGGAGGAACCTTCTATGGAATATTTGGACATGAGCCGTGAACAGCTTCTGGCGGAACAGTCTACGCTGAAAGCTCAATACGATTCTTACTGTGGCGAGGGACTGAACCTCAACATGGCGCGCGGCAAACCCTGTGCCGCGCAGGAACAGTTGTCCCTGGGAATCCTGGATGCCCTGCCGTCCTCGGCGGATCTCTCCAACGAGGGCAACGTGGACCTTCTGAACTACGGTTGTCTGGAGGGGTTGAAGGAGGCCCGTGAGTTCTATGCGGATATCCTTGGCATCTCTGCGGACAAAATTTTTGTCTGCGGTAACTCCAGCCTGACCCTGATGTTTGATTACGTCATGCAGTGCTACGCCAAGGGGGTCTCGGAAGAGGCCGAGCCCTGGTGCAAGCAGGGCGATATCAAGTTCCTGTGCCCAGCCCCGGGCTACGACCGCCATTTTGGCATCCTGGAATTCCTGGGCATCGAAATGATCACGGTTCCCATGACGGAGACCGGACCGGATATGGATGTGGTCGAAGAACTGGCCAAAGATCCTCTGGTCAAGGGCATGTTCTGTGTGCCGAAGTACTCGAATCCCACCGGCGTCACGTATTCGGATGAGACCGTCCGCCGCATTGCCGCCATGGAGACCGCACCGGACTTCCGGGTCATCTGGGACAACGCCTACTGCATCCACGACATCACCGAACCGGGGGACGAACTCCTCGAGTTCCTCGGCGCCTGCGAAGAGGCCGGCCATCCGGAGCGCGGCATTGAAGTTGCCTCCACGTCCAAAGTCTCTCTGCCGGGCGGCGGCATCTCCGTCCTGGCGGCCAACGAGCCGAACTATTCCTGGATTCGCAAGCGTCTGCAGAAGCAGACCGTTGGTCCGGACAAGCTGAATCAGCTGCGCCACATCCGCTACTTCAAGGACAAGGCCGGTGTTCTGGCCCACATGAAGAAACAGGCTGAGATCATCAAGCCGCATTTCGACGTCGTCCTCGACGCCTTCGAGGCGGACCTGAAGCCGGCCGGTGTGGCCCGGTGGACCAACCCGAACGGTGGTTACTTCATCAGCCTGGATGTCCTGGACGGCTGCGCACAGCGCACCTGGGAACTCTGCAAAAACGCAGGCGTCACCCTGACGGACTGCGGTGCCACGTTCCCATACGGCAAGGACCCGAAGGACAGCAATATCCGGATTGCTCCTACGTATCCCACGCTGGAGGATCTGGCCAAGGCCACGGAGGTGCTGATTTGCAGCGTCAAACTGGCGTGCCTGGAAAAGCTCCTGGCCGAATAAAGTGCAAAAAAATTCCCCGCCAATTCCTGGCGGGGATTTTTTTGATTCTGTCAGATGTCCATTTCTTCGAAGGCTTCCAGACCGCTCTTGGGCTGGTCGTGGACGGTGTCACCATGTTTGACGAACGCCATGGTGAGCAGCGCGGCGCCCATGAAGATGGCACAATAGGGGAACAGGACCTGATAGCTGATGTGACGCATCAGGAAGCCGGCCACCACGGGAGTGACGACCTGAGCGGCCATGGAGAAGGTGTAGTAGTACCCGGTGAATTTGCCGATATCCGAGCCCTTGCACATTTCCACGACCATGGGCAGCGAGTTGACGTTGATGAACGCCCAGCCCATGCCGACCAGAACGAACAGGACGAAGAGAATCGGGCTGAAGTGGCCGATGGTCAGGGTGTAGATAAAGCAGATGACAAAGCAGATGGTCATGAGCAGAACACCGAGAAGGATGGTCTTCTTCCGGCCGATCTTACCGGCCAGAGCGCCCGACGGCACATAAGACAGCACGGCGCCGCCGGTGGCGATCATGAGGCAGGTGGAGGCCGAGCCAAGGCTCATGTCCCACATGGTGTTGGCGTAGACCGTAAACCAGGTTTCCACGCCATTGTAGGAGATAAACCAGAGGGCGATAGAGATGAGCAGGAAAATCAGGGACTTCTTGACAGGCTTCGGCAGTTCTTCGTTGCCGCTTTCGTCCACGACCGCAAGGTTTTCTTCGGGATGGGCGGCCTCATATTCCTGCATTTCTTTACTGATTTTGTTTTCATCGACCGTGATCATGACGACCAGCATGCCGACGAGCATGATGCCGGCGATGATGACAAAGAGCAGCATGTAGTCGACGTGCTCCAGGCCTTCTGTACGGCTCTCCGAATACAGAATGGCGGCAATGGCGTAGTACAGGATGCCGCCGATGGCACCCATCAGGTTGATGATGGCGTTGCCCTGGGAGCGGAGGGGCTTCGGCGTGCAGTCCGGCATGAGGGCCACCGCGGGGCTGCGGTAGGTGCCCATGGCGAAGAGCAGGGCGCCGAGGACCACGATGAAGAGGATCTTCTTAGTGGTGGTCGGATTCGCAAAATAGCTGTTGTCGATGAGCGGCAGGAAAACCATCAGAACGATGGCCGCAAGGGTGCCAATCAAGATGAAGGGTTTCCGGCGTCCCATCTTGCTGGTGCTCTTGTCCGACAGTGTGCCGAAGAGCGGCAGGAGGAAGATGGCCAGGATGTTGTCCATGGCCATGATGATACCGGTGACCGATTCATTCATGTGGAACGTGTTGGTCAGGATGAGCGGGATAACCGCGTTGTACATGCCCCAGAAGGTGCAGATCGAGAGGAAGGCGCAGCCGATCCGGATGGTCTGGGGAATGTTCAGTTTGGCTTTCTCCAAAGCCGTGGTCTGAGTGTTGGTGTCCATTCCAATACCTCCTTATTTCATTACTCCCATCATACCATGTTTCCCATATTATGGGGAACTGAATTTTAGCGAACACTATAAATTGTAAAAGCCCGGGGAGTATGCTATAATACCGCTAAGTTTTTTGTGTAAAGAATTTTCGCTGAAGGGGATACGCGTTATGAGTTCATTACGGGACCGCATGGAAGAGCGCCGCGAAGAGCGCCAGGCCGATCCGTATTATCAGCCGGTCAACTGGCCGGTCATCATTGCCGTTATTTTTGTGATTCTCTTTGCCATTGGCATGACGGCGTTTATTGGCTTTGGCCTGACCCGAATCCTGGATGTCGGCATTGAACTGGCCTCGGAGGAATATGAGGCTCTCAGTGGCATTGAAACCGTTACCACGGCCAACATGGAAGACATCTATAACGCCGTTTATGGAGACGGAGAATATTCCATCGAAAGCGCCACGGACGAAAACGGCAACGTCGTCTACAACGGCTCGGCGGCCACCGCGGAGTACACGCCCGGCACCGTCAGCGGTACCGTTTACTACAGTTCCTTCTCCGGCGTCACGTTCTCCGCGCCCAGCGGATGGACTCTGGCGGCCGGCAACGGCACCACGTCCGAACCGGACCTTGTGGCGCGGGATTCCGCCGGCACCATGTCCGTCAAGATCCAGTTCTTCGAACTGGGCACCACCTATAACAGTTATTCGGACGTCATTGCCGCCCTGAAGTCCCAGGTCAGTGACCAGGTCACGAACGGCAGTGTCTCCCAGAACATCGGCGGCCGCAACTGCAAAGGCTTCACATTCCAGGGCAGCAGCGCCTACTCCGAGATCCTCGGCTGTGACGTCAACGGCTTCGCCATGATCATCCAGATCATTGTGCCGTCCTCTTCGGACCTCAGCACGGTGGTCGGTTACTTCAGCTAATCTATGGATTTATTACAGTATTTAAAGAACGGGCTGACGGACGAGTGTCCCGACGCCCGTTTCTTTCAAGGATTATACCTGGACGCCACGCGCGGAAAAGGGGAGACGGCGGACCTCGTCATGCTCCACTCGTCCGGCCTGTACCTCTTTTTGCCGGAGGATCAGGACGGCCGTGTGTACGGCACGGAAGACCTCTGGAACTGGGTCCTGAAAACGGACACGGACGAAACGGTCTTTTTCCACAACCCGGTCAAGCGGGTCCGCAAAAAGGCGGGACTTCTGGCGCGCAAGTGCAAGGGGACCGGGGAATACCTGCAGCCGGTCGTCGTCTTCAGTGAAACCGCGCTGCTGTCCCAGGTGCCGCAGAAGCGGGATGTGGAAATTTATAATGTAGACGACCTGTTCGTCAGCATGCACATGCGGGCGCAGGAGCCGGAGCGGATCGACGCGAAGACGCTGGCCGCAATCGGCAAACAGTTGCAGATGCTGGAATTGTTATCCAAATAAAATGTTTTTGCCGGAAAGGGGTGCTCTCATGGACCAGAAGATCCAGGAACTACAGAAGATTATCGACGACAGTAACAAGATTGTGTTCTTCGGCGGCGCCGGGGTCTCCACGGAGAGCGGGATCCCCGACTTCCGCTCGGTGGACGGCCTTTACAACCAGTCTTATAAATATCCGCCGGAGGAGATCATCAGTCATTCCTTCTTTATGCGGGACACCGAAGAATTCTACCGCTTCTACAAAGACCGCATGCTCTTCCCGGACGTGCAGCCGAACAAGGCGCACAAAAAACTGGCGGAACTGGAGCAGGCGGGCAAACTGCTGGCCATTGTCACGCAGAACATTGACGGCCTCCACCAGGCCGCCGGCAACAAGAACGTCTACGAACTGCACGGCAGCGTCCTGCGCAATTACTGCATGTCCTGCCACAAGTTCTTTGACCTCGACTACATTTTCAACAGTGACGGCATCCCGAAATGTGATGCCTGCGGCGGCACGGTCAAGCCGGACGTCGTCCTCTACGAAGAGGGCCTGGACAACAGCGTTGTAGAAGGCGCCGTCCGCGCCATTGAAAAGGCGGACACCCTGATCATTGCCGGCACCTCGCTGGTCGTCTATCCGGCCGCCGGCCTGATCAACTACTTCCGCGGCAACCACCTCGTCCTGATCAACCGCGACCCCACCGGCGCCGACCACCGTGCGGACCTCGTCATCCACGACAAAGTCGGGGAGGTCCTCGACCAGATCGTCGTCCGCTGACTCGCCTTCCTTGTCGATGATGCGGGGTACATCTCTGCAAGGGACAGGGGAAGGTGATCCCTCTCTTCTCCAGGCATTGTGGCGGCGCATTTCTGAATAAACGTACAAAAAACCAGCTTTTTTCAGAAGATTTCGGAAAAAAGCTGGCTTTTCTTGATTTTTTCAGAAAAATGGGGTCAAATCCGCCGCTTTTTCGGAAGGAATCTCCCTAATGGGGGTATTATTCCGAAATCTTCTGAAAAACGGGCAAAATGCGAAAGTTTTTTCAGAAAGCGCGCGGTGCTCGAGTGCCATGTGTGGACGGTGTTCGCCTGCCGTGTGCGGTGTC
>Ga0181612_141201_pt1 | contig 10595 bp, 7 predicted proteins | sample HoacroProtozoa21_FD_119630 | JGI IMG/M metagenome (GOLD analysis project Ga0181612, IMG submission 119630) | Hoatzin crop microbial communities from Cojedes, Venezuel. Combined Assembly of Gp0051906, Gp0051904, Gp0051908
CTCGATCTCCCCGAGACTATATAGGGAACCCAAAGACTGTAAAAGCTGCAGAAATCCTACCAGCCGTGCTCGTTAGAGGGCAGGATGATTGCCTTGGCACTGGTAACAAACCAGGGAGCCAGATCCCCCTTTTCTGTCTCCCACTCCCTATCATCATGAATTGCCACCGTGAAGGTCCACTTGCCGATTGCTCACCCATGTGTGCCCAACGGGCAGCAAGGAGCAGGTTGGCAGCTCCCATGAGCTTCAACAGACAGCAGAGGTAAAAAGTCTGCTAGTTCCCCAGCCTCAGGTCTCATGTCATCATCACTACCTTCCTTCTTTTTGAACAGCTTCTGCACGGCAGCTTAAGGTGAGGATTTTCTTGGCCACCGCCCTACCATCGTTCCTCTGTCCTCTCCCCGTCTCCACCTGCTCTTGGCCAGTCTCTCCAAGGGATACTTTGTGTATGTGTGCATATGTATTTTTCTAATCCCAGCACTGTGCTAAATGGATTTTAACCCTGGCTAGGGCTGGCTCTGCACATGCCCTGCTGGTGGATAGACCCTCTTCTCCATTTCTAGCTCATTCAAATCTTTGAGCTCCTCTCAGAGCACCCAAAAGCCAAAGCGTGCCCTGTGTATTTGTCCCCCCCAAAAGACCAGCACTACCCAAGCCTGCTCGGAAGGGAATTCAAGGGGTTAGCGGTGGGCTGGCAGTGCGCACCCTGAGAGCCTGCATGGGGAAGCTCAGCCCCAGCTCCCCGAGCAGTGGCTCATGCGATGGTTGCATCATTTTGGTCTGGCTGTTCTGCGGAACCGCTGCCTCTTTTTCTTGTGTCTCTTTTGTCTGAGTCTGTTTCTGTGATAACCACTGAAGTTTTCTGGCGAGTCACATCACTGGCCCCCCGCGAGAGAAAAGCGAACTAGGAGTTTCCACTCTGGGATGCAATAGGGAGCTTCTGGCTTCTTGCAAGTCATTTTCACTACACTTCTGTAGGAACCCTCTAAAATCTAGAGGTCTCATCAATAGACAGTTAGTGTCCCAGAAAGAAGAGCAGGTGCTTGGCACTTCTCTTTCTCCCAGGTGTTTCTTCTGGGGATATCAGATTGCTCCGAGGTGGGTGTGCTCTTGGAGGAGATGGTGAGTGCTGTCCGTGGGAATTGTCCGGGCTTGCCTTGAAGCAGGTTGAGTTACCTGCTTGGAAAACAAATTCTGTTTAGAGAACTTGTTATTTCTTTAGGTTAGCCAGGCATGGCAGCCAAATGAGAATTTTCCTGCCATAATCTGGAGAGCAGAAGTGTGGAATAAGCTGCAGTTATCTGGGAAGAGCTGATCATAGTTTGCACCGGCCGCTCATCGGTGTAGTCACACTTTCAGTCTCCCAGCCCTCAGCTTTTCTGTGGTAGTGGTGCTCAGCAAGCCTTTCTCTTCCCAGCCAACTTCAGATGCACTGAGGGAGCAACCTTCAGTACCCACCCACAGCACTGGTTGCCTCCCATTAATCCCCTCTGGCCCCCCGCCATTTGGATGGGCAAACCACTGTTCTTTCTGTTATTACACTTTTTTTCTTTTTAAAAAAAAGGCAATCAAACTTGTAATACATTAAATGACTTTTTCAGCTACCTGGTTGTGTGTGTAATTGAAGGAAGTGGTTAATTTTTGAGCACAGTGGGTTATTCACAGCGCTAAAATTAGTTTTGCTTTTGTTAGACCAGAGATCCATTTGTCGCTGACACAGTTGAGGCACAAACCAGTATTTAGATGAGAGATGAAAAGTGCATTGATTGACCAAAACCTTCTGTGCCACTGAACACTGTGCAGCGATCTAACTAGCGGTGAGACAAATAACTTATCACAGCATTGGAATTACATGCACGTAGTGGGAAATTCTCTTTTTTTTTGTTCACAAAAGGACTTGATCACATGCCATTATTCAGAGAGTAGCTGAAATCTCCGCAGGCCTTTGCTCTGTAATCTAAAAAGCCCTTTGCTTTTTACTATCGTAGGCTTTGGCAGCTACAAGAAAATGCAAAATGATGGCTGTGCTTGTATCGATTATCATCCTAATTCTGCTTCCAGTGAAGTCCATCACAAACCTGCCACAGCCTCCCGTGGGAGTGAGTGCAGGCTGTGTATAATTGCAGTTACTTTAAGACAAATTTACTTACTTGACACTAGAAATTCTGCATTCTTGCTGCAGTTATGCAGCATTAAATTAACTGGCTCCCAGAAAAAGGCTGAGGCCGCTCATGCTCATCTGTACTCCCATTTTCTGCAGGGGGAGTGACAGCCCCCTGCCTGGAGCGGGTCCTGTGGCAGCACAGGGCTTTTTTTCTTCTTCCCCACGTCACCTGTGAGATTCCTCCCACGTGCTCTGTCTTTGTGATAGATGCACTGCCCACTGGCAATTGCTCATTTTGATGCTCTGCGTGACGTCTCTGCTTCACGTCTGGCTCCTTATCTCCTTATTTATTTTATGACCTCTCTACCCATTCCGGTCTTCAGTCACTCCAGACTCCCTTTGCTGCCTACTCCTTGTGCTCGGTTTGCTGTTAGCAGTCCTGCATCTGGTATTTCGGTCACAGGGAAGGAACAGGCTCTGGCTGAATGCCTTCTTCTTCAGGTGGAGAAGAAGGTGACGTCTTCTAATAGTTCTGAAGCTGTTCAGTGTCTTTTATCAGTTCTCTGCATTGTCCGAACTTCATACGTATAGCCATTTAGCTTTGCCAATAGGGCACCTTCAGCGACAGCTTTAATTCAGTCTGCACAAGAGGGGGTCATGAGGCCATGGCTTTGTCCAGAGTCTATTTTAGGTTTGTGGGTTGGGCGGAGAAACAGAAATGGAGCAGTTTCTATATCATCTCTGCAAGAGGTGCAGTGGAAACCTGCTCAGCCCTGATGCTGTGTTATGCAGAGGAGCCAGCACTGGGGAAGATTCACTCCCTCCCAGCTGCTCTATAAGAGTGCGCCTGGAGCAAAGCCTCTTGACAATAACCCTTGAACTACCTGCTTCTGCTGTGAGCCTGGGTGAGGTTAGGACCTCAGTTTAACCTCATATTAAATCCTAGGTGCCTCTATGCACCCACTTTTTGCATACTGGAATTGGAGACCCATGCTACTTGAAAACTGGCTGTAATTTCTGCCTGCAGTTCACCAGCTGCCTGTCAGTGCGACATCCAGATGCTGCAGAGAGCTGCTAAGGGAAGAGGCAGAGCAATGTATCATAGCTGACTTGATTTTCCTTTCAGGGAAATCTCTCTGCCCTAAAAGAACTGGAACGCTTCAAAGCGTCATTTACAAATGTTAATATGGAGAACGCTGGGTACTGAGCGGGTGGCAGGCATCCAGATAAGTCTTCAGAAAATGTCTGTCCCAAAAGTGGAGAAGTCTCAGATTTGTGTTTTAGTATCTGCCCTATTTCACTTCTGACCTGTTGCAAATAAATAAATACGTTAAGGATCTCCAGCTAAATATTGGCAAGTTACACCTAGCCCTGCGAAATCTTAGGGACTCCATGACTGGCTTAAGGGAGGACTGTGCAGGCTCAGCTGGTAAGACTGTTCAAAACCATGACCTTGTGATGGGCCTCTGGTTCCCTGGGTCAAGTCCGTAACCACACGGGCTTGGTAGATGTAACCGAAGACGAGGACCGTTCGTATGGCTGATCTCTTCATGGCCATATATGAATGGGCATGACGCCATACATCAACGCTCCAATGGTCTTCTCCACAGAAATGCTCTGCACTCTCACGCCTCTGGGATGTGGCTATATGCTGTATAATTTTCACCTTTTGCTGAAGAATTTGTGAATTGGAGCCGAGGTGATTGTGTTGCCTCCTGGGAGCTTCCTGGGTGACTGGAGCGAAGAGCAGGGCTTGGGAGGAGTTTAGAAGTGATGCTCATACAGAGACTTTACTTACCCACATCACCTCCAGCCTGGGAACTAAGACCACCAGCTAGTTAGGCTGGAGGCAGCTCTAAAGTAGGAGTTGTGCTGAAAACCAGTTTAAACAGGAAGAACACAGGGCATAATTTGCACTGAACCATTATTATCTCCTATGACGGTAAGCTCAACCATCTTGCAAAACAGAGCTTCCAGCTTTGCAGGTTCAGAAGCAGAGCCCCATGAAGACCCAGAATACAGCTGGTTTGCACCCTGGATTGGTCCTGATGTGTGTTACACCAGCGCACACTGACATGCACTTCATGGTAGTCTATGAGAACTAACCTGGAGGTGTCTTTTCCTTCCTAAACCCTTATTGTCCCCTTGCAGCTGATCAAATACACCTATTTATTTGACAAGACGCTGCTTAAATCTGACAGGAGAAAAGAGAGTTTGCGAGTGGGTACCAGCCTTACCAGGGCAAGTTACAGGCAGCTGCTGGTCAGTGGCTGAGCCCTGAAGGCTGCAGGACGGTTATGGTGACACGTCGCAGGGCTCCATCCCTGCAGAGAACTGGCAAAAGAGGAGGGATGTGCACATGGACGTATCAAACTTGGTGCCTCCACCGTCAGGCTGGGGAGTTTTTCATGCGTGGCTAAGAAGTTGTACTGAATCCACCTGTGCTGACATCTGCTGCAAAGGAGTGACTGTAGGAAGTGCTCAGTGAAATATAAGCCCTAACTTTTCTTCTCCACTCATCATGAAATAAGATGAAGAAAGTGGCAAAAGGCACCAGCTGAAATACCATGAAACAGACATGGCCACTGGTGGCCTGCACGAAGGGCTGGGGCCACGTGGGCTCACAGGAGCACTGGGCCCCGGTTCCTGCTCAGCCAAGATGTCTACAGGCTTGCAGTTGAGCACCATAGAAACTACAGATGCGTCTCTCTAGGCAGCATGTTTTATTCCTCTCTGAAAATGCACTATAGAATTCACTCTTACCTGGCAATTGCATATAGGCAGGGAATTTAATTTGAGAGAACAAACTCCCAGTCGTGAGTTCTTCCCCCCCTTGCAAAGCAGCGTGCTTGAGGACCGGTGTCCCAGCCCTCTCTTCCCCAAAGCTCAGGCACCGACTTGTCTGCAGAGGCTGAGGCTGGAAGCATAGCTGATCGTCTGTTGAGTCGGCAGAAACTTTTTGTGGTTGAGACTTTTGGGTTTTGTTCAGCTGACAAACAGGAGTTATTGGAAACTCATTTGCATTGCAAGTGTGCATTAAAATGCATGAGGCGTGTAAGGCTGGGGCTGGTGGAAGAAAAATGCGTGCAATTTGTGGAAACTGTGGATTGTTATGACTCCTGAATTGGCATATTTATATGCTCCATTGTTCTTAGATTTGGGATTTTCTGTTTATCAAATCTAGCGTGTGTGACACACATACCATGACAGACTTTTCTCCGTTTTCCTTTCACTGAAGACCTTTCAATGCAACTGATGTCACAGCGTAGCCATGACTGCTGGGTGATAGGCTAGATGACCCAAGAGAAATCCCATCCAACCTGTATCATTCTTTTCCAGGAATACACTTGCCGAGCTATGACTTTTCTTGAGAATTTATTGCCCTACAAATCACAGTTGGGGAATGAGTACAAATCCTATGTGACATCTCCAACTGAGACAGTATTTTTAATCCTCCTTTCTCAGTTGTCTAAATGCAGTAAAATTGAAAGCAAGATTGAGACCTGTTATGCATGCAAAGGATCAAAAATTGTTTCTTGGGACATAACATGAAGAGGTGTTTTTTGATACGTTTTGATATGTTTTCCAGCAGAGATGCAGAGCCCTTCAGAAAAGTAATATAAGCAGAAATATACTGAGTAACAGACAAGCTTCTTTGTCTTTGTCCCCTTTTGCAGGACACTTGGAGTAACTTCATAGATCCTGCAAAAGCTTCAGACTCTTGCAAGTGGAAAAATCACTGGTGTTAAAAGAACAGATTTTAAACTCTTAACTACTTTGCCTATGATGCTGTATGGGACCAGGAAGTCACAATACGTCATAGCATGTAAAGCGTTATGTCACCGGTTATATAAATTGCATTTCTTCCTGTCTAACAAAAATACAAGTGAAAGTTATGAGAATTTATCACAAGTTGGATATTCCCACATAAACACCATAACCTCTCTGTTAGATGCATTCAGCATTCCTCTCAGGATACAGACTTACTAGACACGGTCTTTTTGCTCTGCAGAATGACGCCGAGCAGCCTCACCATTACCTCCACGAGCTCTGCAGACCTCCACTGTTCAAACGTGCCTGTTGCAAGTCACCTGGGTCATTGTCACGACCCAAATCATGGGGGCCATGAGGTGGGTTACAACACACGTCTCTAGTCCCATACAGAGAACGAGCTTATTGGCAGCATGAGCGAAGTGTCAGTGGAAAGGAAGAAAGAAATTTAACATCTTGTAGTTTCCATCCTGTAGGCAACGGGAGAAGCTGCCACAGGAAGGACTGACTGACCACTGCTGATGCTGGACTTGGACTTCAGTAGCCAGGAATATGGTAGGCGCGTGGGAGCTGTGGATGGACGGGGAAAAGGGGGAGCTGGCAAAGTCCTTTCTATTCAGAGCTGCTTTGAGTGAGAGGCCAGAAAACTGGCATCCTCTGGCGTGACAGAGGTGGTGACAGAAAAGCCCCATTTCTTATGAGGGATAATACAAAGCGAAGCTGTACGGCTTCAGGCAAGAACAAGCTATCCCTGAAAAAAACAGGGAAAAATACAGTGTATTTTTAATGTTTGTGTAGCACTTTGAAGTTAGAAATTGTCATGAGTGCTAAATATTATGTTCCCTAACAGTGACTAATAGTATTACATTGTCATACAGAAGCCCTTGGGATGCAAATTCAAAAAGGCACAATAAATAACCGTAAAAATAAAATAAAAAAATAAAAAGGAGAACAAAATCCCTCTTCCCATTTCCAGTGCGGATGTGTTGATTGACAGCAGACTTGTGCAGACATTTCTGCTCCCTGCTTGGGCTGCAGAGCCCAGACCCAGCGAGGCAGTAGAGAGATGCTTGCTGAAGGGGTAGCACGAAAATGGGTCTGGCTGGCTGCTGCCTTGCCTCGCAGCCGCCGGGCAGTGCCTGACAGCAGGTACCCGCAGTCTGCGCAGGACCCGTGGGTACAGATCCGACTCTTTTCCCCTCGTCCCTTCTCAGCCGGTGAACGTCAGCAGCCACGCTGCCCGAGCCGTTAACGCAAATCTCTTGGTGGCTTTTTGAGAGCCCATCAGCAGCTTTTCCTACCATAGCTCTGCTTCAAAACTGCTGCTTGGGGAGGGCGGCATCTCGCTGCCACCCACGCTCCCGACTCCCGCTGGACACTGCCAGCACTCTGCAGTCAAGGATACGGCCCTCCTTCCTCCTACACTTTGCCTGCAGTAATTTTTTTCCCTGAGTTTTTGCATCATTTGTGTTGTGCCTTTGTCAAACGAAATTACTGATCTGTAATCAGTAATGGTGGGGTGGGAGGGAGGATCGAGCCCGATCGGTTTGCTCGCTGCGGTGAGATGACCCCCGTGGTGGCTGGGGGGTGGTGGTGGATGCTGTTTGTCCCTACTTTAGCAATTTTTTTGCCACGATATGCCGTAGTACCCTCATAGCCAAACTTGTGAGATGTGGTTTGGTTGTTAGGGGGTCAGTCCTGGGGCTGGCACAGTTTAATGTTTTTACCAGTGAGCTGGGCAAGGTGACGGAGCACGCCGGCGACAAGTTCCTGATGGCACTCTGACAGCCGTCAATCCTTACAGGCTCTGCCGCAGGGACGGCCCCAGCTCAGCCACCTCTGACGCCCCACGCCGCTGGAGAGGCCTTGCCGAAGCCCCAAACTGGTGGCAGCCACGGACGTCACTGCAGGTCCCACCGGTCCCTGCTGCCGGCTCCGGAGAGGGGCAGGGTGCCGGAGGCAACGCGCGGTGGGAAAACCCAAACAGTAAGAGAGAAAAAAAGCCATGGGATCGTTTCCCTAGACCCAGATATAATAAGCGGAGCTTGATGAAATGCGCTGGGTGAGTGCGTCTTGTGTGCGGCTGTTTCTAGGGGAGCGATTTTTTTTCTTTTTGCTTTTAATTATCCAGGCTTAAATTAGCAGCATCTACTGTTGATATTCCTCTGTGAACATCTAGAACACTTTCAATCAGGAGCCTTATTAATATGTAAAAAAGTGATTTGTTTTGATTTCAATCTGGATGGGTTTTACCCCCCCCTCGAGTTTCCATTTCAGTATCTTCTGCTCTAAACGAAGGTGAAATTACTGGGTTGTGGCCCTACAAGAGAGCTCAGGTTATCTGGGGAAAGAGGAAAGACTTGATCGAGAGTTTCAGAAACTCCCATCTGGGTTGGTATTTGTTCTGCTGTATTTTTCTATGCTGAAACAACACCCTGCTATGGGATAGTGGGAGACTCACCCAGTCACCGGGTAACTAAAATGAACACAGTATAACTTTTTTTGCTCCCCAAAGGCATTTGGGACTCTTCTTAGCTGTCTCCTCCCCTCCCAACCTACAGTTGTGGACAGGAGGAAGGTACCAGGTTTTTTATTCCTTAATTCCTGAATCACTTCGCCAGTATATTTGTATTATTATATTCATTCTGCAGACAACTGATGCTGGTCTCTGCATAGAAACATGGCCCTGCAGAGCTGCAGAGGTCTGCTCCCCACCTTGCAATGGGGCAGTGGGATTTTGTCAGCATTGTTGTAGGCTCTATCCCTGTCTGTAGACCATGAGGTCTTTAAATCTGCTTCTGAGAGACACCCAGATGGGGATGGTTGGGGCTTTTCATTATTACTTGCACAAGTGTTTAGAAAACCCTGCTGTGTGTCATAACCCCACTGTGCTACATGTGATGCATATACAGAAAAAGCCAGGGAAATGTTGAAAGAAGATCTGAAAGGGGCTGAGTTTTCTGGCCTTTTAAGCCCCCTTGGCACAGCAGGGGTGGCAGGAGGACAGAGCCGTGCCTGCTCACCCTACACCCTTGCAGGGGAGATGCCGGGCACCCAGACCCTTCCCACTGCACTGTGGGAGGAGGCCAGTGTGGGCAGATGTTTTGCTCTTCCCCTCTTAATGCTAATTTTTATAGGAAAAAAAATCATTTTGAAGTGGTTGGGATCCTTTCTTCCCTCTGAGAAAATTATGGAGTTTGTCACTGTTAATCTGGGTTATGTTCAATAAGGGAGTGTCTGACTTTTTCAATTAAACTGTTTCCAAATACGGATTTTTCCTTTTATGAAGGTATGGGGAAAAGTAAATTTTTTTTTCCTGACCAGCTCTAACTATAAGACTTGGTGGACTCCAGTCATGTGTTTACACTAGAAGAGTCCTGATTCTTCAGATGTCGGTTAAACTGATTTGTGTCGGGTTTGAACCAAGCAGATTGTGAAAAGCAGTGATTTACACAGCATAAATCATCTGGTCTGGTACTATTTGCCTGAGGCCAGTTGTGTAATTACAGGTGGTGAGGAACAGGATGTTATCTGATATTCACACCACCTCCCCAGCCAGGTACACCTCCCAGGCAGAGATGTGAGATACAAACTCAAGAACAGAAAGGAGGTTACTCCATATTAGAGTGAGAAGAGGACCTTAGCAGGGGGAGGGTAAGCTCCCCATACTTGCCAAGCAAGGGGTGATGCCTTCAGCTGGGGACCTGCCTGCGAGGCCACGAGCCAGGCAGAAAGTCAGTCACTGAAGTGGGGTTTTGAGTAACCTGGAGACAGAACTGATGGCGCAGGCTGATGGACCGATGGACAGAGGCTGTGGGACCGGCACGTACAGAGCGTGCCGGCGTGCTACAGCCCTGGCTGCCGTCTGCACTCAGAGTCATCTTCAAAAAGCATGTGAAGAAAGGGACTTGGATTCCCCAAAGACTGCCCTCAGAAGGAAGAATCTTGTGACTGAGGGGGATAACAGCAATGCCTCTGAATAACATCTGCTGCTGCGGGTTGGAAGGACAGACTTTTGATGTGTTTTCAATGTGCCTTTTTTCGACTGCAATTCCTCCTGTCTCCAGGGAACTGGAGCGCTGCGTGTCCCCGGAAATTAAAACACAAACTGGCGTCAGTGGTATTTCCTGAAATGCGTTTTCATCTCATTGAATCTGTCCTAACAGCAGCCCCGAAGCACTGAAGATTTCATTTTCATCTAGTAGTGATCAAAAGCAACATCAGCAAGGAATAACGACACAAAGCCATGCTGCGGGGATATTAATTCACATGACAAGACAGTGCAGTTTGCTTTATTAAAAAAGAAAGCTCATGTGAGGGTTTTCTTGGTCACTGAGTCTTTTAGTCACTATGAAACATCTGTATTTTGCAATCTGCTGTTTTTCTGGGTCTTGGCTTTGAGGGAATAGGTCTTCAGCTCCTGTGAACGAAGCCGCAGCCCCAGTGAAGGTGCCTGAATTTGTGACGTGCCCAGGACACGGGCAGCCAAGGGCAGGGGCTGAGTGGGGAGGCCGGCTGCACCATGCCAGAGGCATCTGTGTTAACGATTGGAAGGCTGCTTGCTCATCCTGGCACTGACGGGGAGGCTTTTTGGTGAATGTCTCCCTTTTCCCCAACACAAATTTAACGCATTTGTTTACAACGGCAAACCTCCGCAATCCCCCCCACACCCCCCACCGCAGCCCACACACGGCGCCCGCCGTACATCTACTTCTACACA
>Ga0181612_173419_pt1 | contig 10595 bp, 9 predicted proteins | sample HoacroProtozoa21_FD_119630 | JGI IMG/M metagenome (GOLD analysis project Ga0181612, IMG submission 119630) | Hoatzin crop microbial communities from Cojedes, Venezuel. Combined Assembly of Gp0051906, Gp0051904, Gp0051908
AAGTGCGAGGTTGCAGAAGCAGCCTGCTCCGAGCAGACTGCCTTCAAGCCCCCTTTTTGCTCTCAACCTGCTACAAAGCAAGAGCTAAGCCACAACGGGACGAGGGGTCCCACAGTGCTGAGACTCAGATTTTGCTTACATAGTTATGAAAACGCAGACTGGCCTTGTTTCCAGCATAATGGAGTGCAACAAGAAGTCTGTTGCTAGATTGTGCCACGTTTTTTCCTCCAGTTTCTTTGATTCAGGATTTTAATTGACTTTATTTCATGACATGGAATCCAATTCATTAGCTACGTCTCAAGGACACTTGAATGTAAAAGTAAAGGCTTTTCAAATCGACTTTTATGCACATATTGACTATTACACCATGACCGAGGTCTATAATTCTCTTACTGGAAAGCATAATAGCTCTTATTGATTAGAGTTTGATCATGTAAGATAAGGCAAGCGGGAATAATAAATCACCTGTATGGATTATTTCTGTACATCAAGTAAAGGGGATTAAACGCATGTTTCACACATTTGCCAATGAATCTGATTTGTATGTAACTAAGGATGTTTCCGTGTATAATCTGTTAATGAACTGTCACACAGAAATGGAAGAAACCTTTTCAGTCCTTTTAAACCATCAGTCACCCGTCTCAAAAGCAAACACACTGGCAGCGCAGCACTGGGAGATGCTGGCACGTAAATCATCTTACCACTGGTCCTAAAACCAGAGTATTACACTAGCTTCATCAAAAGCCTGCATGAAAACACCACTGAAAGTCACTAAATGGAAGCAGATACACCTGAAAAACTACCCGTACCTACTTTAACCGTGCATACAACAGCTGTTCTCTGATACTCATAGGAACTGAACATTTGAATTACAACGACTTTATAATTTACCTAGATTATCATCTGAGTCACCCAGGAGGCATCTGTAACTTGCTATGAAGAATAGCTCATCACTGGATTCACCAGTTTTGAAAATTATGTCAGGACATCGTGGATTTTTTCTGCACAAACATAACCACGTAGGCACTTTTCATTCTGCTGTGAATAACAGATTGTGCAAACCCCAGAACCAGCAGAGGGACAAGAGCTCCTCTTACTTCCCAAAGCTCTATTCGCATTATTCCTGGAGCTACAGGATAAACTCCATGTGTAATAAACATTCAAAGCTGATTAGCTGAAATTCTGAATTTTGGTGAAACATAACACAGCGCTTAACAGCAGTCCTAAATCTGCCTTGGAAGAAACCCAGCCCCGTCTCCCAAACTGGCCTCCCACCCGTTAGTGCCAGGTCTAACAGCATCTCCCCTCCTACACTGCTTTCTCCATTCTTCCTGCCTCTTCCTCTTCTGTTCATCTACTTCACTAGGAGAAAGCAACACAGGGTGTTAGTTAGCCTATATTTTTACGTGATCAAGCAGAACGTGACTCTTTAGTCCTCATAAAAAAACCAACGTACTGCTCAGGAAAAATTAAATAAAGCAAAACAAAACTTAAGACCTCAGTTACAGGCTCTCTAAAAGTGCCAGTATGGTGAACTGACTATGTTTAGTTAAACTCATCACTACTAGTCAAAGGATCTTGCAACATTTTGTTATTATTTCTCAGAACATTCAGCGTGTCAGAGGACCGAAACGGAGGCATAATCTGCACGAGCAGCTCAGTGGCTGAATTCACTACTTCCAGGCACATGCCATTTACTTCTGCATGGGCAATTCACTATTTCATCTACCAGTGGAACAAAACCTCGCCTCCAGGAAGGCTGGCTGCGCCACAGGACTCTACACTGTCAGAAGGCTATATTTCCATTACATTGCTATATTTCTATTACATTACAGACCTCAGGAAACAATGACCTTATCACAGCAGGGCATGTCCGCACAGAACACTACAGCTCTTCTCTCTGGGAGACTTGAAGTTACACAGGCGACAGAGCACAAGTGGGAAGGGCGTTCTACCAGGTAGGAAAAGAGGAAAACTTGCCATCCACTCCTCACAACCCCTCGCCTGACAATCAGAAACTGGATTCTATGGCAGAAGGGGATACAGATATGTACGCACAGTCACCCAGAAACCATGCAGGGTGTCAGCCAGCCAATGTCAGTTCTTGATTCCACCCAGGACCTCTTGGACCCTTTGGTATACTGCTCAGGTCAAAATGTGACTTTGTCGAGACACTGAAAATGTAAGCTTAAAAAACAAACCACCACCAGAAAACCGAGATCTTTGAGGTTTAGAAAGAACAGCATGTTCAATAACTTTCAACCAATGAAAACCAATTTCCGTTCCAGGCAGTAATGACTGTTGAAACTCCCCGTCTCCCGAATCGTTAAAATTCAAAGCAAGTGTAATGGAACATTGGTAAAAGTCATTAGACAGTCATAGGGAAGAGCTTGCAACCCCTGGAATAACAATTAATTAAAATCAATACAGAAATTAGAAGGAAAGTTTAGAAACTGCTGACATTTACCCAGTGAGAACCGACTTATATTTTTGGTGAACTAAATCCTGATACATGATCAGCCAAGCTTCAATTAAGAGTCAAGCTGAAGTTCTCCCACTTCTTTTCAGAACACGGTGTTAATATACTATCAAACTTCAGGAAGAAATGCAGCCGTTTACTGTAATTTGTAACAGAGAGCTGTAAAGCTTTGGAACACAGCGAGCTCAAAGTCTGCGACAAAGACATTTAAGTCTGGCAGAAGTAAACAAATGGACAAAATTAGATTATTTAAGAAGTCTGAGCTGTTTTTTCCAAGATATGCAACAGGAAGACAGTACTGCAATATTTAAGCCTGACGGAAGGATCAGTCAAGGTGTGTTGGGAGGACTACCTTTGTTTCAGAGCGATCACCAAAAAGACAGAGCGGTGCCTTGGCATGGCTGTGGTGGCCAGCTCTCCGGGCAGGCACAGGGGCAGGGGAGAGGCACTGTCTTGTTGCCCAGGGCGGGCAAATTTTGGTTACAGCTCAACGTGTACGCACACATCGAACCACTACGCATTCATTCAGACACAAAGAGCTCACTGTAAAATTCAATGCAAGAATTCAAAGCCATTTTCCCCTCTGGATGTCTACCAACAAATTCTCATTATGTATCAAGGCTGACAGGCAAAGCTTAGCAACATCCTAGACAATTATTTGAACTTTCCCCTCAACAAATCAAATAAATGACGACTCCCTACTCTTGTTGCAGTCCTCCTCTCCCGTTTATTTTCTCTTCATTTGACAACAGAGAATGTTCTGATGCTTTTCTGTTTTGCCCCTCTGAAAAAGGGCAATAAAAAATGGAAAACACACACGCACACCAGCAGATGACAGCCTGCCATGACTGTGAATTATTTGAGGAAAGAGCTGTTTCTTGCAGGTCTCCTGAAAGCATTTAACATATTGTTGGTATTTTGAAAACCAGTAGGCAAGGAAAATAGAGCTTTTCCTTATAATATTTTTCACAGGGGATGACATTACTGAATAGATCTCTTGCCTCTCCACCCATCTCATTTGCCTAAAGCATCACATCAGTGAATGAAGAAACATCACACTCTCATCTCTGGTGTGACAAGAGGTCACCACCACTGAAAGCATTGCTCTGTCCTGCCTGCAGCCTTCCAGAGAGAAAACAAACATCCTGAGGAAGTTGTGCCTCTTTTCTCCTAAAGGTGTGAACAACCCTAATGATGAGAAAATAAGGACAAATGGAATTTCTAGCCAAAGACTGCTTGCAGACCCCACCCCTCCCGCTCATCTCATTACGAGAACAGGACATTTGAAAGCAATGAGCATATACATCAGCAGTTAGCAATGTTAAGAGGAAGGACAGCGTGTTAGGTCAGGCTCTTCCGAAGGCGCTCGAGAAGCCATTCTCCCCCACGGGATGGGGAGGAGAATCAGCAGGAAAAAGCAAAAACTCTCAGGTGGGGATAAAAACAGTTTTACACACAGCAAAGGGAGAAGAAAATACCAACAAGAATACTGATTAAAGGAACATACAGCGTGCGATTTTCTCATCACCCAATGTTCAGCTCTCAGCTCGTTTCAAATCACCTGCTCCAGCCGGCTCTCCACTTAAATTCCATGCATGCCATCCACTTGGTGGTGAATATCCCATTTGATTGGCTAGCTTGGGCCAGCCCAACCAGCTGCTTGTGAAAATTAACCCTCTCCCAGACAAGCCCAGGACAAGCACGTGTCCCGCTGCAGGCCTCCACCTCGACAGTTGGACTTGATGATCTTAGAGGTCTTTTCCAACCTTTGTGGTTCTATGATTCACACACACAAAGGGCAGACCCACGGCCTTTTCCCCATGTAACATGTGGTCCTGTGCCACAAATCTAAAGCCCGGGGAGAATCCCACAAGGAAGCACAACCCTCACGAGCAGCCTGCTGCTGCTGGCCCTCCTCCATCACAGATATCTGGTCTGTCCCTGAGCAGATGTCCACCTTAAAGTCGGAGAGGTGCCAACAGGAAAAGCAGCACTGTTGACACCTTGGGGTTCAAAGGATTTTCCACGTGGGTCCTAGCTAAAAAGGAAAGAAGTTTGCATGCCATTGCACGGCCCAGCAAGAGGACCTGTGTTCCAGTACCTCGCAAATTGTCTAGCTCCACGGGTGAAAAACTTCAGGATGTGGGAAGGAGCAGAGTAGGAATGCGAGGTGAATGGTATTAAGGTGCACCCACCTCCGTATTTCTGTGGCCTCTTTGGAAGTTATTGAGCTCAGTGACAGGGTTTGTCATTTCATAGGGAAAACAACAGAAGGAAATGTCAAAAGTATTGGCCAGATCTTTCAGGATGGTCCTCGTTCAAGACCAGCTGTTGCTAACCACACCATCTGCCCCACCACTGCTGCTTTTTCAAGCCAACTTTACTCCTGTCACCTTGGTCCACTTACCTGGTGATTGTTGAGCACACCAGTGGAGAGGAGGGAGGGGACATTAATCATCAGCCAGGCAAAACAGAGGCATTGCAGGGAGTATTTACCCGAGATAAATAACGGGTAGGATACAGCAGGGATGCGGTAGAGGGCAAAGCGATGAAGCCACACAGACTGCACAGGAGGGGACAAGAAAAGGAAATCTATGGGAGACAGCACAGTGAATTTAAAAATCCTCCTCCTGCCCTCTGATAATGTTCTCTGTGACATGGAAAGAAACCATCCAGTTCCAGAAGCCTAACAATGCCCACCACATCTGCATAATATCATTTGACCAGAGAAGAGCAAGAGGTTTTCCTTTCCCTTTTAAGCCTATGTCTAATTAATGAGCTCTTCAAAGGACTTCAACTTCTCTTCTCACTCTTGAAACTTTCATTAAACTTGACAGGCTGGTTTCTTGTACTGTAACTCCTGAGAGCTGGACTAGCTTTAAAACTGGGAAAACATTGTCAGCACATTAAAGCCTCAAGCTACATATGCTTTCCAGTCAGCAATTTGAGAAATTAATAACTCCTCACTAGCAAATTTTCTAGACATGAGTGAAAAGCTGCACATACTCTTTGCTGTTAGTTACTCACTGGTGAGGATGGGAGATGAGAAAATCAGCACGGCAGTTGAGTAATTACTAAACACACAATGTATAAAGTGGTCTTAATGATCGTAACCTTTAATGAATACTGAGCAATATGATATTAAAAACATAATTTAGTTTTATTCCTATATTTAAGTAACTGTTAATATGAATAACACTAAAAATCCATTTTCAACTCTCTGCAATGCCTGCATGTCTGAAAGGCTGCAGCATCTCGCACGCTGTATGATGAAAGGCACCCAAGACCATCATTTTCATTAGCGTTTTCTTCCTTATACTTTCAGCTTTCTAGTAGGAAAACAGCTACAGGACTCTAACATAAAGAGTGCATTGCTAGCATAGTTCCACTGTGTCTTGCCCTGGGAAGTCCGTGGTGCTTGGCAACACGCTCTTACGCAGTGACCTCAGCAACGATCACAGACTCGTAACAGCCCACAAACCCCCAGACTCCAAACCCCACAGGCATCACCCTCTTGGCCAGCAAAGGGCTCATTCTAAGCTCAAGGTACAATGCACTTCCGTCCAAAGCATCTATCTGCAGAAAATTCGACAAGCCTCTGCCTACAGCCTTTCAGATTAAAAAGCCTCAAACAAAAATGCAAAGCTGCAAACCCAGGAAAAGCCTTGATTTCAGACACAGCTGATGAGTCATGCAGAAAGACACCTGAGACATTAGTCACCGGCTGCTTTTTCATTGTATACTTTGTCACTTCATTTCTCAAGAGCTTTTCTGTAGCATCAGCTTCAGTTTTGCACATAGGCTCACAGAGAAAAAAAACCTGCACAGGATATGATATTAAAAAAGGCAATATGAAATCTGTTAACAAAACAGCTTTACAAAAGAATGGAGGGCTGTGCAAAAGCATCAAGATAAATAGTCTTGTTAGTAAGCATGAAATACCTGGTAGAGATACAAAACCAAACAATAACATTTATCAGTGCGAGGAGACAAAATTAAGACTAAAGTTTATGACACTGACTAAGAATATTTTGCCCCTTTTTTTTTTTGCACTGCTTTTGCTACTGTTGGCTGAAGCCTCCGAAGATTAGTTCAACATGGCAGAGACCACAGGAGAAATGGAAGTCAGGAGATTTTGGGAGAAGACATGTGAAATGTTGCCTGAACTTGAAAAGCTAGAAAAAGTGCTCTTGTGCTTTATGCAGAACTGAAATCTCAGGGAAGAGTTATAATGCAAGTTATGAAAACTGAAGGAAATGAAGGAACTTTGGTATTATTTACCTGTTCAAGCCCCTCTCAGCTTTAATTAAGAGGATTTGCTAGCAGCTGTCCATTTGGATTCCCACCTCTGCTGAGCTGGAACCAGGTAGACTTGTGGGAGATAGCAAAAGGCACCAGAAATCAGCTTGAGTAGTCTCAAAGCGTCAACGGTGTCAACTGCAGCAGACAACCTGCATTGAAATAAGGGAGAGAAGCCAGAGTAGATGTGAGCATGCCATCATAAGTATGCTAGGAGCAGTGGTTAATTAGAAGATAAGAAAAATGTATTAGTACAGGAAAAATAAGGAGCTCATAAAATTGAGTACGTTTGACAAAGAATATTGGGGAGAATACCAAAGGCTACAGCAGGGCCAACTGCAATTTCCAGTCTTAACCATATCTAAGTTCAAGATTTTAATAGCACTGTTGAAGTTCCTTTACTTAAAAACAAAAGGCTTCTGAGAAGTTCAAGCTATTTTACTATTCTTGACACGTGCACTTTGGTTCTCTCTGTTCCTACTTTGCTAACAATGAAACCATAACCCTGACTGCCCCTGCTCAAAATGAAAACTCGACATCTGAAACCAGACATCGTCTCCTTGAGTTCTTCTCCCACCGTGTCACAAAGATACTTGGTGTTTACTACCCAGGTATTACCCTGCACAGGCACTTCACAAAAACACGTGGCCCACTGCAGGACTTGTGGATTTCAGCTGCTGCTGCTCGAGATATTCCTGTCCTGGTCTGCCATCTTACAAAATGTGGGTTCATGAGTTTATTGGTGGCCACTGGCAGATAATCAGGGCGGACACAACCACCGAACCAGGCATTTGTGTTCTCAGTAGTTCAGCTTTTGTGGCCCGCAAAACTCCAAGAACCTTGCAGTAAACGTTCTGAATATCCATAGGCATCAACTGACCCAAGTGGCACATAAGAACTAAAGCGAAAGAGCACTTGCATGACTGAAGTTCTTCCTAGGTTTATTCCCCATAGATCACTGAACTCTTGCGCCATTTTTGTATCCACTCCCCTGTTCTGAAAGATCAGTTCAACCTAAATCAGGAGAAGAGCAGGTTTAATGGGAACTGGGGAAGCCAGGGCAGGCCATTAGAATGATTGGTTTGTTTAGCGTAGAAAAAATTAATTTTACTAGTGGCCATGATTACTCTCCACGAACATCATTAAGTAGGAACAAACCACTGTCTTTCAGATAGACAAAAAGGATATTTGAAAAGGTACTAGACATTATGGGCACGGCATAAAATTTAGTGTGAGCTGTTCCTGAATATGTCCAGGACACAGGAAACACCTTTCGGTTCAATATTTTCGCTTTTCTCCATTTTGTGTCTACCAACAGACATTTGTCCAGGTATTTGGCAGACACTTCTTGTTCAGCAAAACCATGAAACAGTTAATGATCGTACTAAATTAACCTACCCCTACCTACAATTCACAAATTATTTAAACAAGGGATATAATTACTGATTTTGTTCACAGATTAGTAGGAATTTCTAAGGTACGTTTGACTCTTGTTACTGTAGGTTACTGCAATCAGGATCTACTAAGCCAAGGCTACACTGAAGAGTCAGGGAAGTTAGTAACTACCAGTTAATTAGCAAACATTGGTAATTATTATAGATATTCATTATTCTTCTATTCCCAAAAACACGGAAGAAGGACTGGATCTAACAATACTGTCAGTTAAATATTTCTAAGTTGCTATGGTTATAAACCATTTTTCTTTTTACGCTTCAGTTGAAGATGCTGACAATTCCGTAACCTCTTGTAAAATGTTTCAGTATATTCTTCTAGATGGAAGTTTCTCAGGAAAGCAGAAACTTCTGTCTTTGGTGTAGAACATTAATTAGCTACATGCCTTCTACATCATGACACCCCCCAAAAAGTTGATAAAGTTTTCAGAAGCCTCAAGTTTTCTGGTCGTGCTTCCAATGTCCACCTTTTTGTCTGTATTTATGGAAGGAGTAGGAGCCATCTGAAAATTATCTGCTTGTTAACTTTTGTTGACATAATTAGTCATTTGTTGTCACGTATAATCATACTGGGCTGTTAACACCACTCAGAGTCAGCAAGAAGCAAGATCAATGTGTCTCAGGAAGGTACAAGCCTTAAATATAGAAAATTCATCAATAAGTAAACCAAAAAAAATAAACTAAGAAATAAATATTAAAAAGGAAAGCAGAGCTGGGCCATTTCAGGATAGGGTTGTGAAAGAAGCTTAAAGTGTGTCCAAAACCCTCTGAATGTCAATGAGATTTAGGAAGCTACATCCCTGCTTTATCCATGGCAATTCCCAACTTCTAAAACATTGGCTACAAGTCATAATGATCGTGGTGAACAGGATGTCTTTGGCTTTGATCTTTGGGGTCAATCATAACCCCCAAACTAAAGCCAGACATGTGGCTTGGGAACCTGCAACAAGGAAAAAGAGAAGACAGTTTATAAATCCCTATAAAGAGCTTAGTAAAACCCTACGTACTCGGCTGTAATCAGAGAAAGGAAATGCAAAGCTGTGGTATAAATTACACAGGTTGGATAGGAAAAGAGAAAAATAACCCTTGGATGTTTCCTATGAAGGTGTTGCAACTCGTATGCTGTTTGAAGTTACATGAAGAGCAAAAACCGCTCATCAAAAACTCAGCAGCAAACCATAACCAAGTTACTGCAGACTTGGTCGTGCCTGTGCTTTTTGGCTATACAATCTTTGTCCATCGATGTAATGTGAATCTCAACAGTTTGCTGTCAGAAAAAAAAAACAGTACCTCGTTATCACACCCACGTAATTACCCGCCGGCTCTTCCCACGCACCTGCTTGCCCTCCTGCCCAAGCCAGCATCGCGGTTCAGCGTCGCGGCGTGCGCTGCCCAAAGCTCTCCCGGCGCTGGAGGGGCCGCTGGCGAAACCTGCTGGTTAAACCCTCGCTAGTATTGCAGCCTGAGCCCTTAGCAGGATCAAATTTAACCTTCTTTTCTCATGCGCCTCTCCACCCTCCCTATAAATGATGCTAAAACAAGGGAATCAAAGGAAAACCCAATTTCTACCTCTGCGCTTCCTGCATTTTGCTTTTTACGATATTGCAGAACTATCAGTTAAATGTTAACATCCCTGTTAGTACTTCTAAAAGTGCGTCACAAAATGAGACACTGTCCAACAGGATCCTTAACTGGAAAACATCCAGATAATAGAGTTCAGAAATTGGCTAACCAATTGCAAACTAATACCATGATTTTATCTGCTTCAGCTATTATTACCTGAATTAAAAAAAAAAATTACAAATCAATAAACTCCACAAAACCGTCCAAATAAATAACCAGCCAAAAATACCTCCAAAACCCAACCCCAGCACCCCCAACCTTCTGCCCCCAAACCCAAGTCATGGTTTTCTATATTTCAGGATCAGTTGCATTAAAAAATTTGGCAAGTGCCCCACAAAGACTTGTGGAATAAAAAAAAAGTAACTACATTCAAATACCCTTACTGTGCTTGAAAATATTTATTTTATGATTACCCATCTGTTCCAATGAGGTTCGTTACGGAGTAAGGCACCAGTCAACATGCACAGAGGAGCAACATCAACCCAGTATTTGCTTCAAATTTACATCAGGGCTTAAGCTTGGAAGTGTTTTATTCATATCGCTCTCAAGAAGCATTCAGATAAATGACCAGTGGAATCACAGAATGGTCGGGGTTGGAAGGGACCTCTGTGGGTCACCCAGCCCAACCCCCTGCCCAAGCAGGGTCACCCACAGCAGGCTGCACAGGACCTTGTCCAGGCGGGTCTTGAATATCGCCAGAGAAGGAGACTCCACAGCCTCCCTGGGCAGCCTGGGCCAGGGCT
>Ga0181612_102794_pt1 | contig 10594 bp, 7 predicted proteins | sample HoacroProtozoa21_FD_119630 | JGI IMG/M metagenome (GOLD analysis project Ga0181612, IMG submission 119630) | Hoatzin crop microbial communities from Cojedes, Venezuel. Combined Assembly of Gp0051906, Gp0051904, Gp0051908
CCTGAATCTGTGATACCTGTCGCTTTAATAAATTACCTATTGCTCAACTTTGCGAAACTGTTTCAGTGAAAGTCCTTGGAAGGGCTCTGACAGGCAAGCTGAATCTGATAAGTGGTTACACACTTACCCCTTTAGACATAAACCATTGCCCGAGTCTGGGACTACGAGTAGATCCAGCCTCACCTAGACTCCTCTCTGAGAGAGAGTTTAGAACGCAAGGGGGTCTGCTCTGAACCTCGTGACTCAACAGGAGAGCTCTCCTTTTGTCGCTTATCAGACTCCCTTGCTTTTTTTAATGCAACATGCCCACAGATATTAACAGGAAAGAAATGGTGATAGAATGGTAAATCTTACAGGCTTAAATTACGCACATGCATGAAACTATCTGAATCCTACAGTACTGACACCACTGGACAAGGATGTCATCCTCAGGATTTTATCTCTGTGTCTTACTCAGTGCCTGTCATTTTATTTGGTACATTATTTGCCACATTAAAAGAAGTCAGAAGGGACTTGGAAGATATTCAAAAGGTGAAAAATTGGTTGGTCTCAGTTGTACTTTTAATTATGCTTATAAATTGATACAACTTATACCATTAGAGAGGTTTTATTAACATACAGATTTGGAAATGCAGTTTCAGTGACATAATTTAGTACTTAGTGAGTTATAAGCTTTCGTTAATGGAATTTGTGGAAAATCCTGTCAGAATTCGAAAGAAAGAGGCAAAGGTACGAAAAGGGCAAAATTCTTGATAATGTGGTTAATTTTGTATAGAGATTTAGGCACTTCAACAGCCAATGAGATTTGCATACATGCTAATAGTTAACTGTGCTCAAGTTCAGAGTTGCATGGAAGATTTCATCTGTAATTAAAGTTTAAAACAATAACAAAGCCATCTACTGTTACCACAAGAAAGAAGGCAATCTAGTCACAAATGAATTTCTGCCACCTACTCAAGGTACTCTGCAGAAAAACAGCCAGGGAGAATACCCTATGTACTTTTACATATCTTTGGCTCAATGTGGTACTGGAATATGTGAGACAATATGCCTACACGTCAGACTTAAGCACATTATAGGCAGACATACTATGTGGTACCAGTTGCCATACAGCCATAGCAAAACAAAGTTCACCATGAGATTTGCTGAACCCTATATTCACTGAGCTACAGAGCAGCTAATTAAAGCCTGCTTCCATGTCTTCCTACAACATTGCCATTGACAGTGCAGTCAGATCGTAAGTTATAGTGGCATTTCTAATGCTGTCTTTGGTTGGTGCACGCCACTTGCACTGAACAAATCGTTCCCCAGCCACAGTCATGGTTTCTACGGCCATAACTTATCACTTCAGCTTTGTTATCTGATATACAAAGACTGACACAGCAGCGGAAACACCATCTTAATATCATCTTCCATTGCAAACTACCAGTATTAACAATTGAAAATTTCTGCACTGCGGCTTCAAGAACTTTCTCCATTTTAACTGCTTCCCTGATATATAGCAGCTTGAGGTAGGTAGAGATATGCAAAATAACTATAGACAGTTGGCTAAAGCTGTTTTGCATTTTCAAAGGAATATGAAAAATAATCAAGTTTCCTTTAATTTCTAAGAAAGTAGTGTGGATGAAATCACCAAGGGCGTATTTTTTCTCCTATAGGAAACCAAACAGTTGGGAAATTAAAGTGATATCTCTTGTTGAGTGCATGATAGAAGTGGAGATACAGGACTTATTTCAAATCTTAAGAGTTTGTCAAAGTTGCCCCAAACTGATCCATATTCATTTTGAAACAATGACTGTATATATACATAAGGGAAAATCCTTAGAATAACAGGATAGAAAAACGCAAATAAAGGCAAAATAAAATTTCATACAACCATACTCATGGGGACTATCTACCTGTAGTACGGGACTTTGCATGTTCTTCATCTGAAATTGTAGAAAAGAAATGTTCAGAAATACCCTTACAGCTGTCTTCTACCCTCTCTGCAGTGCTTTTATGTTGGTGAAGCTATGGTTTAATATAAAGGCATTCTCTTAGAAGTCTGGAATTCTGACTTATCTTAGTCACCTGTGTTGCGCCTGGAGATACCAACTCAGACTAATTCTTCATGGGTCTTAAAAGATTCTTCAGTGCTTAGTGGAGATCAAAGCCACCATTGGTACTGATAGCCTCATTCCAAGGTGAAGGGAGAGGTAGCGATGCACCTTTCTCTAACATGACACTGTAGATCACCACCTCCCGCTCCCACCTTTCAGCAACATTGGAGGTAAGTGTCCCTGCATGTCTCCAGTCATTCCAACTTTCCTGTATTCGTGTGACATCTCAACACATTCTGCTATTGAAGTCTAATGGACTTATGAAACTGCCTTACGAAACAAGGTAAAGGAAAAGCCTAAGTTTCCCCTTATACTACACATAAACATCACAGCTGGGCTCATAAAAAAAGGGTTTTCTATTGATTCAAGCCATTTCATAAACATCTGGCAGGCAGTGTCTCATTCCATCTGCCTGTCAAAAGGTAACAAAATCAGTACTGAAAATAATAAGAAACAACATGAAAAAAACCAAAAAACTCTACAAAAATCCCAGCCCTGACAGGATGAAAAGAAATATACCAAAGTGATAAGACCTTGCCATTTAAGAAAAATAGAAAACTTTGTTTTCCATTAAAAAACAGAGAAAAGACCTGTTTGCACATCTGTCTCTGATTTTCCAATGTTTATTTAATGCTAATACTCACATCATACTCAAAGTGACCCTGACAGATGTTTGATAATGAATCTGCTTTGAAACACATCCAGAGAAGTAAAATCTGTTCAGGGAATCCAGTGCTCTAGCTCAATGGGAATAACTTCAGATCATCCTGGAGCCAGTTAATACAATTACACTCGTACAGTTCTTTGTTTGGAATGTTTACTAAATGTCACAGGGCAATAAATGAAAAAGAACTGGCTAAGCATGACTTTAAATCCATCTCCTGCCTGCCTGTGAGGTAGAGTAACATGAATTTTCCCCCTCTGAGGAGAGTGGAGAGTTGTGACTGTAGATTTGTAACTTTAAAGGGATACTTCTTTGACCTAAAATTTCAATTTAAAATTGTGACAGCGGGCTATGATTGAAAACTTCTTTTAATTCATTCACTAAGACTGTTCTCTTTCTTTTCTTTATTCACTGCAGCAAATATCTCCCAGTTTTCTGGAAGGTTTATTCATCCCCACTCTCCCTCCCCCCCCCAAATGTAAGAATGCTACAGTGGTTTCACTTGCTTTTTTGCTCACTTCTAACCACTGAAGCAAATGTTGCAAGGGTTCAGAAGGTGTCTTATCTTCACCCGTTTGAGGCACCATGCTATCATCCTATTACAGAACTGCCTGAACAAGCAGCAAACAAGCAAACAACAATAAAAAAAACAACCTTAAAGTTCATGGGCAGAAGATATGATTATTTGTCTTTCTGGAACTTCTTTTTTCTGTCAGAATTCACATTAATAAAGCAGAGTATTTTTGGTATGGAAGAGAGGGAAAACTCCATTATAGTACTCTTAATTTTAATGTTTTTATAATATGGACTTAACCATAAGCAATGAGAAACACTTGTTCCTATGGCGCTGTTCGGGCTACTGGAATGTCCAGACAGCTTTTGCATGCAAACTTCCCCGCCTTAATGACAAATGCAACACAGTCGTTCTTATCTGGTATGGCAGCCAAAACCCATTGCTTGTCACTCCACATCAGAGAAAAAGCAATGTGGAATTAAATGCGGCTGCTGAGCTGGCTGGGCTCTGTGAGAGCGGAGACACTCTTCCTTTGAGAGCTCCAGTGGAAAAGGCAGAAGGAATTTAATCAGCTTTTCAAGACACACTTCTGAAGTAACAGGACAGCTTTCTGACTAGGATAATTTTATTTAGAAAGACAGTGCAGTTTGCCGTGTTTGTTTAGAGCAAAACATTCCAGCTCAGCTCCAGTAATGAGATTCCTCGGGGATTGTGCAAATAGCATATGCAATCCATGGTACAGCAAGCAGGCTGGAATTGGAGTAAAGCTTTCTGGAGGAGTTACCAGTCTGCTTTGATAGCTGTTAAGTGCCTAGCAGTGTGTTGTGTGTTTTTCTAGCTACATGTGTTTGGAACTTGAAAGCCTGAGATTAGCAAGCAGGTAGAGCAACAGTTAGCTACAGAAAAACAGAATTTGTAGAACAATTTACACATCAGGAAACAGTTTATTAACCAATTATACATAGTATTCTCCTAAAAAAATCACCCTTCTCATACTATGTTATCCGTATTTCCACCTCTCAGCAATTTTTTGATGCCCTCAAACTCAGGGAGATTGTCAGAGCAATAATGGCAACCTGGGAGGAAGCTTACTTTTTTCTTCTTTTTCAGAACTGTATTTTGAAGGCAGGTTGAAGGCCATGGATTTGCCCTGTGATGAAAGTCAGAGTAGGTGACTCTTCTCGTAGAGATTAAATTGTTTATGAAGAATAGAAAGGAGATTCTCGGTTAGGGATGTCTGACAGTGGAAGGATCCTTTGGTTATATGGTTAGGAATTATTTTGAACAGCTTGTGTTATCTAGTACCTGACCAGCCATAATGACTGCATGATGGGCTGGTTTTATCTAGCTGTTGGGACTATTGCTGAGGTGGTGATATGAAAGCCATATACCACAGGAAAAATAAACAACATGTGTTTAATCTAAAATATATAACACTTGCACAGCGGGAAGGCTGTTACGTTATACCCAAACCATCATGCATGAAGAACCCAAGTTTGTAATGATTTTCATGCCCTCATTTGATAATTTGTTCTGATTCAAACTATGAATCTGTATACTGCATGAAAAGGGTGATAAAGCCAGTACACTGCAAAGTCTTAAAATAACAGAAAACCAAGTTTCAGTCAAGACATCCATGCCTCTTTCGCAAGAGCTGTGTGATTAATAAACTATTCTAATTAAAGTGCATCTAAGAAAAAAAGAAGGAAAACAATGACTAAACTGAAATAGTGTTATGGAAAATCTTCGGTGAAACAAAAAGTCAAATGGTTTGGTTATACATTTAGTTAAAAATTTTGCTTATCTTAAAAAAAAAGAATAAAAAACTTACACTTGGATTCCAGGATTAAAGAAGTGAAAATAAACATAAAAGAATTTCAAAATTAAAAAAAACTTTTTACACATTTAGACATACTGAAACTGTCACCATTTTTTCTTTCTGGTATGATAAATGCAATAAAATGATAAAAATTCACAAAACTTCATATATTCTAGAACCTGTACTTTTAGAGGAAAAATTAACAAAAAAAAAAGATCTTATTCTAATTTGTCTTATGTGGATTAAGAAAAAAAGCAGAACATAAAAAAAAAAAAGAAAAAAACCATGAAAGAAAACAAAAACTACCAGATTATCTTGGAGTTTTCACTTAGCTTCTCTTTATTTTTCCATTTCTTCCTCAGCTTCCATACAGACAAATACCTTACATTGATAATGACAGGCTGGACAAATTCACATACACTTCCAGACTAATGACAATAATAAGGTCAGTCAATTATAAATTATAATAAAGTGATTTAGTTCAGAGAAGTGCGAGATACAGGTTTTATTTGTGTAATACCAATGTAGAAATTGTGGATCAAAAGCTTTTGTTTGAAGCTACAAGATAACATTGCCCTAGGTCATAGGTGTTGAAAGGTAGTTGTAAATAGCTGCTCTATAGAAATATGAGAGCAATTTTTTGTGAGCAAGATTCTGGTTATTTTAGACAATATTTTTAATAATTTTGGGCAAAACCATAGTTCACAAGAATATGCATCGAGTTTTTATACGGAAGTGGAGTCAGTTTCCATTGAAAGATTTTTTGTATTTGTTGTACCTATCAAGGGCCATCAGGCCATTGACCTTGAGTTTCTTTATTTTCTAAAACAGAAGCCACACTTAAAGCTGGATTCTTTGTGTTAAAATTGTCTAACTGCTCAGCCCATCAGTCTTTTGTCCTAAACTGATGTGCAGTTTCTGAAAACACTATTACCAAACCCTCTAAAAAATCGTAATGCAAATCTACAGGCATTTCTGCTCAACTTTGTTGTTCCCATAGCCCCACTAGTTGCTGTATTTCATTATTAGTGTTCTCTCATCAGTAACCATTTTGCTGTCATTTTTCATTTGCAGTTCACTAGTGTTCAACACTCCCTGCTGGAACTCAGTCAAGTCATTTGGTGGAAGAGCTATGTCCTTTAGGAACTTCAGGGAACAACCAGTGTTCTATGAAGTTCTGCGTTGTTCTCAATAGAACAAAAATCAGGGCCTCAAGTCAGTTTTAATTCTTAGACTTTTAAACCAAGAAAAGCTCTAACTGTGTTATGACTAACATGCAAATAAGATCTGGCCATTCAAATTTTCTTCATCTCCCATCAGTTTAAATAAAGACAATAAACCAAAGCTGTGGTTCTTACTGTGCTGCATGAGTCAGACCTGCTTCCACGGACAAAAGGAGCAGGGGAAGGCAGGTGATTTCTCTGGTGGACAGAGGAACATCTAAAATGAGTGGACTTAGCATCCCAATATCACTGTGCCCATGCCTGTTCCAGGCCTGACAGCATCTGCATCCGCCCACCGACACTCAAACAGTACCTATCTGCTCCGACCATAGGCAGACACTTTTGTCTGCGAAAGACATGTAGATATTTCTTCAGATATGTGATGATAATGCCTCCTCCTATAGTAGAGCTGCATTGTTGATTGAGGCTATACATTTGCAGAGACACAGCAAAAGAAGGAGACAAAATCAGACTACTTTAAAGATACGACTACTGCTGGAGAATAAGGATCCCTCTCTCAGGGAATATTTTCAAAGGAAGATTGAGAAAAGTAAGTCATCTTTGTCTGAGGAAAGTCAAACTCCGGGCAGTGTGCGATAGACAAGAGTATGAGCAGGTAGGGTGGTCATCCTTCCTTTAAGAGGTAGTATCCTGTTTCTTTCACTGATTCTGTAGGTATCTTTCTGTTCCCTATTTTAAGAGAAATCCATTATTTCATTCACTACATGAGTAAGAGGAAAGCCGAATCAATCATTCAAACAAGTAATGTACCACTTGATTAACTCTTGTTCTCAGTGTACGTTTCAGCCAAGAGAATCTGTCTTTTATTAAAAAAAAGAAATAGCAGTAGTTTGCATTTATACAACAGCTTTAAAACAGAAAACTCCTAATAATTTTACACAGCCCAGAAGACATGACTCCAACCAATAACAAAATGCAAAAAGAATCCATCTAGCCTTCCCAAAGGAACTGCAACTAGGATTACCCTATATATGGTTATTAACCGTATGACAATTTTCTTGATGTCTAAAGGCAGTTTCATTCCTTGTATTTATCAGGAAATAAATATCAGCTGTATCAGCCATAAAACTAGTATCTATGGGTCTGCTGTGGGTACAGAAAAGATAAGATCATCCTGATCTAAGCTTGATTTGTGACTGCTGAATTCTGAGTCGGTTTAGGTACATCCAAGACAGACATAATGATTGTTTTTTTGATAGTGCATCAAGTTAAGGCTCACTCCCCAAAATGAAGAAAGAACTTTTCAGATGGGAAACTTAAAAAACGGTAATGAATTACTAAGGACAGTAATATTTACAAAACATTTACTCTATGTAAAATTACTTTATCTTTCTCCGGTGTTAGATTGTCAGAGATAAGAAACACATGAAATAATTCTTCTGTATACGGAAAGAACAACGACCTTGAAACTTTTTCTGTGACTAATAAATGTGAGGATACAGATTTTCTCTATAGGTGGTGATTGCAGCAGAAAGAGCACAAATGTGACACTTTCATCTAGTCATTCATACAGCTCATTTGGCTGCAACAGAAAATGAAACAGTGTTGTTTTCACTAATTCCCCATAGCTAAAAACATAGTAAGATACAAGTTTTGTGTTTTTTTAGTTAATGTATAACCTTATTTTTTGAGTGAGAAAATAATTTGCTTAGAAATAAGACTTCGCAATTGTTCTCTCTTTTCTGTAGACCTTTGTAATCAATTTTGCTAGAACTTGCACCATGATAGGAGAGGGGTTAGCTGTAGAAAAAGCTGATGCTTGAGTTTTACAGCTATATGTTCTGTCTGGCCTTTTAGCTAATCAGGCAATGTATGCATTGCAATATATGCCAGTCTATCAGCATAAATGCAAGTCAAAAATCAGGGTACTTTTTCCCTAGTGCTTGTCCTTATCTATAGCTTAGGGGGTGTTCAGGTCATTTTTAAAGCACTGGGAAGGGACAAGGAAGAAACTGAGAGCGTTGTGGTGAGGGTCTGTGTAGGGACATGCAACACAAATCCTTCTGAATTTTAATTTATTTCATTAATTTCACTGTTCGTAGAACAACTTGTTCTCTGCAGCTACTAATACTTCAAAACCATGCAAATATCAGCATTATCTGATTGAATTGAGCTGATTTCAAATTTATTATGTTCAAAAAACCACTGTTATTTTACAGGAATAAAGCATAAAAATTATACTAGTCTCGAACAGTTTGAACTTTGGTAATCCATCACTATATGCAGCAGGTATTATTAATTTTCAATTTGGAATACTTTCTTCTACATACAATGAATAAGATATGACAATAAAAAGGTAAATTTCCTCACTCAAATACTGCATAACAGAAAAATATATGATATAGAAAGGTCCTAATTTGATTTTGAAGGCTGTGAATGAAATGTTTTCCAGCACTTTTCTTCATTTGCCAAAATAGATTTAGATTTACAAGAATTTCATTATGTCAGCACTTAATCTATGAAAATGCTGATGCATGTCCATACAGGATAATTATACGGTGATCTGCTTTTTAAACTATCTTGATATGTTCACTAGCTAACAGAAACTGTTTTTACTATAAATTTAATTTTTTTAAGTGTGAAAACAATAGGGATAGACTGGTATTTTTAGTGACTGAATATTAGTTAAATGTCTTTCACAACACATATTTTCTTTTTCTGAAACACTGTCAGAATTATGAAATCTGATCTTGACACAGATTGCAAAAGCCTGTTAAATATTGACTGTCTTCAGATTAGGCATGAATTTATGATTAATTTGGAGTGTACACTTAAGAGTTTTGTGAACAGGTTAAAAAAAGATGTAGTGAAATAGAATAAAAGTGATAATAGGAGCCTTTTTAAACATTTCACTGCAACTCATTATAAGTGTCCATTTGAGAGGAACTGGAGGACACGTAATGGAAAATACGTGCTAGATTGGGGATAGTGATTTCTCCTCAGAGATTGTTCATGTGAAGTCTGTTTTATTAATTCCATTTGAGAAAGTTGTTCACTACGTGAACAGCAGAAGGGAAGTTGCAGCACTTTGTGTTAGTGACTTGTGGTCTATTCTTAGTTTTCATTTGTATGTCATCTTTCGGGAAATTTGGCAGCTTGTGCTGAACTCCCACAACGATGGTGCTTCCAAAGCAGTAGCAGTAGTGGTGGTAGTAGTCCCAGTAGCGATACTATTAGCAGTGGTAATATGATATTGGATAATAAAATGCTGAAAAAGGCTATTGTGAGTCATAGTAGGCAACACGCTTAATAAACAATATGGCAAACAAGACAAGGTTTGTGATTCTAGACATTAATTTGCTGAACCACTATCAGATCTAGTGTGTAAACTCAAAATTTTAAAGTCAATCTTACATTTTCCCTTTATAAAGAGGAACCATATGCTTTGAATCTAAAGTTACTTCTACTTCAGGGTTTAAAAAACCCAACAACGAACAAGGGTAAGAACTCTTGAAAAAGCTGCAGCAAGTAAGAAAAAAAAAAAAAAAAACAAAAACCGAAAATCCCCCAAAACCTCCCACCTTTTTATGAACTTGCATTTTATAGCTACAAACCACAAGAACTATCCTGGAAACACAGTAGTTCTCATGAAAACTTTAGTAAGTGTAAGATGGAAAGCCCTACCTCTCTAAATGCATTATTAGTAGATTTTGTCCAGAAGACAAAGATCAGTGAACTTTCCAATGTAAATATTTCAGCTCAAGAAGGTATGGTGGATAGAAAATTCCTTCAAACAAGTATCTCTGGTTTTCAGTTGTTTTGCAAAGCTGCTTGAGGTATTTCAAGAATCAAGATGCTTCAATGAACTTTGAAACCTCTTCTATTTTTAAACAAGACACTCATATTTTGGGTTTTTATCTTAAAAATTAAAACCAGTCTTCAAAATGTGTGCAGAATGCATTCCTAGCTTTTCATCAGTAGATTTTTGTTTCAGTGATATGAAGATCTTATGGATACTTCTTTTTTGGGGAAAAAAAGTTACTCTCGTAGACCGATGCCAGCAAAATATTAAATCATTCATCCCTGTCTGAAAATTCACCTAAGGGTGGAAACTCCATGGATCCCAGATCAGGACTTAGTCTCCCTTTAGATCATACTGTAATATGGCTTGACAGGTCATTGCAAGTCTCCAGCATGCGTCTTACAAGAGCATAAGACAATTCATTGTGCAGTGATATGCCCGTATCAGAAACTTTTCCAGTTTGCACCCGTTGCTCCTAAAACTTAACAGAGACAACAATACTGCAAAACTCC
>Ga0181612_133889_pt1 | contig 10594 bp, 5 predicted proteins | sample HoacroProtozoa21_FD_119630 | JGI IMG/M metagenome (GOLD analysis project Ga0181612, IMG submission 119630) | Hoatzin crop microbial communities from Cojedes, Venezuel. Combined Assembly of Gp0051906, Gp0051904, Gp0051908
CCAGGATTTTCATCGCACCTAAGGGAGACGGGTGCTGCATTCCTAGGAAAACAGACAAGTCGGCTGTCTGACTTTCCTAGTCTCTGCTGAAACCTTGAAGTCTGATTTTCTGAATAGGAAGCCTTACTGCACAGTATGACTTCCTTCAAGCCTGCCATTTTAACCACAGTTTAGCTTTTGACTGTCTGGAACATCATGTCAAGACAAGAAATAGGAAACCTCCAGCCAAACGGTGAATCAGAAGCTCTCCACAGTAACCCATACTTGACTTTGTCACACATGGAGACCAGCTCACAACAGGAAAGCACCTTGTCTCTTTTTCATTGCCATACACACATTAAGCATAGAAGTGTTTCAAAGGAGCATGAGAGCTGCCTAAAGGTCAGTAGTCCAAATAATATTAGCACAAATCATATTAATTCAGCTTAAATCCAGAGGCAACACAGCACCCTGTCATGGCTTCAGTTCATGCAGTTCTAATCGGCTTTGCTGGCCATGTATGAGGTCAGGTTTCTAGGTTTAACATACTTAACTATATGCATTTGCCTAAATTTAAATCAGCAGTCATACTTGACAGTGTGGAGAGCTGAGTTCTTTCTTCAGGACATATGTTTTCAGTTATGGTTGAACTTTTCTCCTCTTCACACTAAAGTCCTAAAATGTCTTGCTGTGGCAGTAAATTTTTCAATCAGTGTTTATTAAAGGAGTGTGTGGACATTCTATATGACGTGAGCACTTCTCTTATTAAAGTTGTCATTTGTTGACAAATGGGCCACAATTATAGTATGTGTAAGAACATTACACGTTCTTTGTGCTGACAAGTCTAATTACATAATTTTCTCTATGTGTTACTAAGCAATTCAGAAGGAATAGCAATGGTGGATTTGGATCAGCAAACAAAAAAATTGAAAAGACTTCATTTAAATTATAATGGTAGAATGTGTATTATGAATAACTATTTGGTAATGAAATATATTTATTTGATTTTCGTGGTACAAAGCAGACCTCATACTGAGATGCATATGGCTCAGGGCCATTTCACAACATACAATAGCTATCCACCTTAGGGGAGGAGCCTTGCAGGTTTCTGGGTTGGCATCCAACCAGCCCAGTACAGACAACTTTCATTTGTCTAGAGAAAGAGAGCTGCAACAGTTCTTTTACACAAACCCCCACTTATTGTGTTGAGGGTTTTGCACTTCAGCAAGAAGATATTAAGAACTGGCTCTTCTAACCAAAAGCCAAGTCAAAGAAGAAAGGTTTTACATCTGGATTTAAAAACACCCCCACATAGTACATTTTTATGGCCTATGGAGGTACTGCCCTTAGACAAATATTAGAAGTCTCTGTTTCCTGAGGATATCTCAGAGACACCACCAAACTCAGAAGTTGCACGCTGAACATCGGGGGATCAATGTGAGTCACCATATCAACTGAGATTCAGGTTCTGTTCTTGATTATGCCACTATGAATCCAGAGTTGTTCCAATGGTCTCAAGAAGTCCAGACAGATGTCAGTGAAGGAAGCAAACAGCTTTGGAGTTTGGCACTGGGTAAAACACGGAGTCCCTATTGGCCAGACCTTCTACAGAAGACAATATGTTGTCTTTATATACAGGCATAATTTGCCATAGTCATGATGGGAGACTGGTCCAAATAAATGTTGAGTTTAATTTGCAGAAGTTAATTCCTAATTTGGAATAATGTTTGTGTGTGCGCTTGCGCGTGCATATGTGTATGTTTTTAATTAGTGCAAAGCACTCAGACATCTTCTTGTTGGAAATCCAATACAGTATCTAAAAAATTGATCTAACGGTTCCTGTGCCATCCAATCGGTGTTTTAAATCAATGTTGTAAAGATTTTCTAGACAACGGCAAGAGCTATGAGCTAAATTAAGTTCTGAAAATGCTGCACCTGAGCCTGCTTCCACAGAGGTCAGTGAGAACTTCCTTAGTAAATTTCCCAGAAATGATACTGGGTTATATCTTCCCAAAAATTGGTGGGAACATCTGCATGAGGCTTTGTTTGGTTTCCGAAATGATCTGTGAGATTAAACGTGCCGTTTTGGGAAAGCCTGAGTAACCAGGTGTGTTTTGCCTTTAGTGTGGCAAGTGGTCATTCTCGTTTCTTCTTCACAGCAGGAAACTGAAATGAGCATTGTTTGATCCACCTAAATGAAAAAAATGTTTTATATTCATAATACCAAGAACAACATTTTCACCTGATAAGTCAGTTTCTTAAGTAGTTTCAGGACCATACTTTTTTTCATACCAACTACTTGTTTACATGTTTTTAAAGTATGTTTAAAATATATTTTTACTTAAAATATGACTAGTCATTGCCTACAAAAAATGTTATGCATGAAGTTAATTTTTCATTCAATATAAACTACAGATTTTATAAGTGTTGGATATCCATAAAGCCACTACTATGTCAACAGTATATTGCTATATGAAGGGTGACATTAACACTAGAACTAGTACCAAAAAATCCTTTCTGGAAACAATTCAGATATTTTTGCTCTATTTGCACAGTGCAAAAATAGCCTAAATACATTTTTAATGCAATCAGCTGAATTCCATAAATCCAAATTGTGTGCTAACTGCTCATGTTGATTAGTGTGAAATATTAATTTGCACTAATCAGCTTGAGGCAAGGGAAGCATAATAAACTTGACACATACATTTCACGCTTTGCAGTGTTGGAACTTGTTTACAGTGCAGTGCCTGTAAACACTGTCAGTGTTGTTAGTTATGTCACTGGGCTGTATATTCAAGGTGTACTTGGAAAAATTTCCTTAGCCAATGCTTCAGCTGGTTCAGTGTTGTGAAAATCCTGGTCTCTGAGAACTGATGGTCTGCACCAGCTAAATGTTGTCAGAAGCATTTGTCTCTGCATTGAGCCACAGCATCTGATTCCTGCCCTAGCTGTTTCATGACTGAGTCATTTACACTCATGTCCCCCCTGCTCTCGCTGTAGTGGGGTGTGATTAGACTCCGTTAGCCAGTGGCTTCATGCTTCCCTTTTATGTGGAACATGTGCATTTACTAAGAAAATAAAACTATAACACTAGGCCTAAAGAAATAGACCAACTATTAGGCAAACACACGGGGGAGTATCAACATGTCAGGTTTCATATATTATGTGTGAGAATTGCCCTTTGCATCCCATCTCACTCTTCTGCAGAATGGTGCTTTCAATTCCTGCACTCATGGGTTAGCATTATTCGCAATCAGCATCTGATTTAGTAAGCACACCTTCCCCAGATGCTGTTTTATGTCATAAATCCATCATGTGATGTAATAAACAAGGGCTTTTTAATACATGACTAAGTAGGTAGTACCTTAGATGCTGGGTCACAGTGAAAGTGAGAGTCTGACAGAAGGCTGAGGGGAAAATAAATCTATTTATGTGTACTTAAGACAATCATGTGCATGAGTGAGAAGGGATAATCTGCGCAGACAAATCTATCGCCTGCTGCTGCCTAGGTCGTCCATGCTCCATCTTTCCTACTCTCCATGCACTACTCTGCAAGGCTGTTGCCGAGATCACAGCCCTGCAGAGCGTAAGGGATAGACATGAATAAAAATACATATAGTGAAAGTCACCATTTGGCTGAACTGCAAAATTGCAAAGGCCTGTAATTCTACTGGCATTTCACTGACCTCTGTCCTCCTATATTTTTCTTTTCATTTTCAAGATAAATTACTCCAAGACATAACTATATGGATGCTGTACTCTGATCTGGTTTTTCAGATTGCCTATCAGAGAAGTGCTGCAAGTAAGATCTGAAAAGTGGCCACCCAGCCTTTAATGAAGAAGAGGGCATTCCTCGTGTTGTGCCAAGGGGCAACATGGAAAATCTTGAAGTCTTTATTTGAAAAGTTTACATGTGATTAATATGACCTAATAAAACGACGTAATTATCTCATATGTTCTGCTCCCCAGGGCAGGCAAAGCCAAGAATATTGCTGAGCACAAAACTCATTGCTTAGCACAAAGCTCATGACAAGCCCATTGCTCCCAGTGAAACCAGGAAACACCATTTACACACAACCAGATACACATTTGGTGTGTTATGCTGTCAATGATACTGGTTCAATTACAGTCCTTTATGTTTCCTAGTGGCCTTTTACTAAAAAGGGGCATTTGAAACTTGAAACAGGTTGACAGTGTCAGTTCCAATAGTCAATGGCCACATTAATCAATGGCCACATGACAAATGTTCTTCATTCATTGGTTCTGTTAAGCTTTTGAACAATATGTCTAGACTTGGAACAAATTTCATTCATAGTTTCCTTCCCCCACCTCTGAATATTTTCTTATCAAAGGAAATTAAAACAACTGTTGGCAATTGTATATGTACACATATTCAGTTTGGAATGTTTTTTTAACTTCTCAGTCTGCGAACAGAGTCCAACACTGCCTTAAAAATCTTTGGTGCAATCATTTATCTATGTATTTCACTCCACTGTATTGAAGTAATACAGCTAATCAAAAAGTGAAGCACTTACCAGCTAGAGTGTTTTTTAGGTATGTTTAGCCTGAATGGCCACAACAACTCCTTTCTTTGAGTTTTCCCAACTCTGACAATTTCACAAAATGAGTGTGGCAAAGTCAGCTGGATGGAGCATTTTTAAGAAAACTATATCTTGCTACTTTTATCTTTTCTCATAAAAGTAAAGCCCACTTAAGTCCTCAACAGCTGTGTGAGGAGAAAAAAGAAAAAAAGAGGAAGAAGAAAGGATGACTCAGATCCTGGCCTGTATAAGCATTTCTACCTCTGCACTAGGGACAATTCCATTTTTGGAGAAATATATAATTTTAGTCTTGACCACTCATAATTCATTATATCTTCTTAATATCTCACATACCTCTGCCAGAATTCAGCATGTGTGATTATATCTAGAGAAACTTCAATTCTCTTTGTGGTTTCAACTTATCACATCTGTATATAACTATATTCTTCCTTTTTAATTCTGACTTTTTCATCCTCTAAACACTTTCTCTCTTCACAAGTATTCTAGCACATTTTATCTTTTCCCTTCTCTTTTACTCTTAACAGGAGCTAGCGAGTGCTAGTCTGAACAGAATTTCAACACTTCACTGCAAGACTTTTCTCTGATGTTTGATGCATTCATATTTACTACGGTAACATTAAGTGAGAGAGAAAATATTTAGCACCTTTGAATTTTAAGCTCTTTCACTTGTTTGCTGTAGGAAAAAAGTAAGTTTTTCAGTCTGGGGTTTTAAAACATTGTGCTGTATATAACAGTATGTGTTGTCTGTCTTTATTGATGTATTTACACTAGATATAGTCAAGAGAAAAGGTAAACAACATATCGTACAAATTTCATTATAATACATAAATGAACCTTGTTCCTTAAATTTATTATAATTCATTGGACTGTCTTCATTGTTTTAGCTTTTGTACAAACACTTAGGAAGAGACAGCAATTACTCCAAACCACTTGTAATCACACTTACATGTAATTAATTAATTAAATTAAATCAAATCAAGAAGAAATCATTGTGAAATAATTTAGCTGACTCTACCAAGGCTTTGCATCACTTTAACTCCATGTGTTTAAGAAGAAATATGATGGCACTGATGTAGATTGTGTTTAAAAATAAGATATCATCTTATGACAAGATAAGGCTCCTGAAAAACTCCACGTTTGTACATTATATACAGTAAAGAAAGAGCAAATAATGGGTCACTATGCAGGAATGGGTGTCTAAGTCTTCAATCATTTAAACATCTTGCCTAAAGAAGGCAAGTGAAGTTCAAAGCAGAGAACAATGGAAAGAATCTCAAAACAGGAAATATCTGTTACAGACATTAGAAATAGAGTAGATGATCCAGGTGCAGTCACATACTGACCAGGAAGGAGTAGTAGGCTTTGTTGCAGAGAATAACAAAAACCCAAAGCATTCAGCTTGATATGCAGCTGCAGAGCACAAGACATACAAAAACTATTCCAGCAATAAAAAAATACAATAGAAATCAAAGGATATAGTTCTGCTTCTAAAAATAACACTGCTCATTACACTTCACCTAACAGACAATATGCAGTCTGCTTACTACGATTTAGAGATGATGTGCATATAAACTATATCAGTGCCTGAAGGCATGCAGTGTTTGGCAGGAGGGATATAAATTTTGGTGTTTATTAGCACAAGAATTAAAGAATAAAAGTCTGAGAATGTAATGAGCCAATACAATTATTTCTTAAATGTCTCCATTTTGTGGAAAGATAGTTATAGAATACACATCAGAGACTAGGAGCAAAATAAGTTCATGTAGCAAAGATGAGGGAGGCAGCTTCGGTTTATCAGAAGGCTTCTGAGACCTCTGGATCAATTGGCTTTACAGGTTGAAAAATGCACGCACAAAGCCCATTCCATGAAAGCAGGATTTAGATCTTACTCGACATTTTGCTTCGTTCGTGGCAGTCCTCTTTCAACAAAGAAAGCCAATGAAATGGGATTTCACATATGGCGAAAACACCCATCCAGGGAAGTGGGGATCCAAAATGATGAGAGAATGACGTGCTAAAAGGGGATGAAAGGAGACTTTCCATCCCCGCTCCACTCTGAGGGGTTCAGCAGTTGCAAGGGAGGGGGCTGCTCCAGAAGATGGGCAGCAGCAGGCCTGCCAGCCCTGCATGTAAGGGAGTAGGTCTAAACTCACAGCCCTGCCCTGTTTCTTCCTCTTGAGTGCCAAACACTAATGATGACTTCATGCCACAATACCGCCCACTGTGACCTGAAGAATAAATAAAATAAACACTAGGACTTTGCCCAGTAGCTGAGAAATTTGCAGGACTGGTGCATAGACCTTCCCCAGGGATGCAGAAGTAGAAGCCAGGTCTTTCTTCTGATGCAGTGAGAGAAGCCCAAGACTAGGCAAATGCTTTCCTCCAAAACATGGACTGAAGGGATGAAACAAACTCTCATAAAATAATCACAAGGCTGCTTCCAAAAGATAGGAAAAATAAAATATGGGAAACATTACCAGAGTCAAAAAATCCCGTAAACAAAGAAATACTACTGGTCTTAGAAAGAAAAAGGAAAAGGGAGAAGGATCATGACTTTCCAGATGTACAAGAAAATTCAGCTTCAATCCATCTTCTCTGAAAGGCAAATGAGAGCTTTTTCTGTTGGACCCACCTGATCTTCTAGTGAGATGGGTTGAGTCAATTAGACACAATTGTTGCCATATGAAAAGCTGCCTCTCCCTCTGTGACTAGCTGTTACAAGCCAAAATTCATCAAAAGACTGAGTGAATTTGAAGTTTGCCACAGCTGGAATAAAAACCTCATTCAAGGTTCCAAAAACCTAAATATAGGTTCTTAAATATGTGTAACCTGTTGTCAAAACCGTGGAGTTCTGTCAGCTCCCATAAGAGAATAGGGCATGTCTACATCATAACTTCAATAGGGATTCAGTAAGTCATGTATAAGCAGCTACTTTTGAAAACTTTAGCTCTGCTTTGATTTCAGCAGTTTTGCCCTTCCAAGTTGAACATTTCAAATTCAATTTTTGAACACCATAAGCAGACATTCCCAGGTAAGTAAGTAGGACAAGGATCAGAAGACAGCAAGAGATAAAAGACACAAAATTTTTTTGCCTAGTATCTCCTTCCAGGGAACAAATTTTGGGTTATCTGGCAGTAAATTACTGTCTCCCACCATGCTGGGTAATCAGCTCTAGGCAATCTAAATAGGGAGTTGAGAGCTCTGGTAGTCACTCAGACCACTTCCCATCCCATCTGGTCTGGAGAAGCAGTGGAGGAAGAGATGCTCAAGTCCCAGGTCTATCAGAACAGAAGTTTTGGCAGCTGGAGTTGCCCTTTGTTTCTAGGATTCTGTAGTGCTTTGTAGACATTACATTAAACAAGCTGAAAAGGAGACAAAATAGATATCAAATGCCTGAAAAGTCCAGGCAATCGACCAACATTTCTGACTCTAGTATAAATTTGGATTAATCCCCTGAAACCAGCAGAATTAGTTCTAATGCAAGAATTGATGCTTGTGAACTTGCAAGCTACTGAATGTCCTCGGTTTTGTCTCAGGCCACATTCAGGCAGTGAGTATACTGAGTATGGTCTTGTATTATTTGGAAAACAGGAAATGAAAAGGAAATTTCAGAAAGAGGATTTCCTCAAGGAAGAGAGATTGTGCAGGGTGTGGGAGGCAGATTCTTCAAGGGCTCTTTGAGCTAGTGCCAAATTCAAGAAAATGGAGATATTTGTTCGAGCTAAGAATGAAAATTAAAATATAATTTATATACACTTCATTAATTAAATGATAAAAGTTGAAATAAACCTATTATAAACAAATTAACATTAAGTAATTACTGCTTATAACCCCAATGCCACTTCAAACAAGGAAAGGTATCTCATGTTTCTGCTTTAGATTATCTACATATGCAGAATTAATTTCTAAACGATACACCAGATTGCCTTTACTGCATCATTAAAATCCGCTGGCTTTGTTATGCACATGCACAATATCTTTAGCTTTGACTAGAGGTTGCTATTTTTACAGCTGTGTGTTAGGCGTATTTTACTTCTCTAAAATATAATTTTTTGTTGACTTTATTTATAAAATGTAGTGTCAGTGAATGAGATATCTTTTTAAACTGGGCAAATCTAATATTTCAACATATAATTCAGAAATGAAGTTTCCATCTATGGAATATGGTGGGGGATCCTATTTCTGCCTGCCTTCCCTCTACACTCAAGACAAAGCTAGGAAGAAGTTCGTGTTACATGAGGCTGGAATATCACCCTTTTAAACATTTTAGCAGCTCTGTAATGGTATTCAGAGTGTTTTACTTTAGAATTCGCTAGCAACTAATCAGGGCATGCAGCCAGGACTGGATGTTTGTACTTGCTTAGTAAATATAGTTATTTGTAACCCAGCAGTACATGTGTATTTATATTGTTTCTGCTAGGCAGAGAAAACCAGACACTATAGCATTTAACAGTGTCCATAATTTTAGACCTGGAATTCTAGTGAAGTCAATGGGTCCTCCCTGGTTCTTCAACTAAGAAATAGGCTGGAATTCTTTCAAACATCTTGAAAAAAGCAATCTTAATACTTAAAGAGACTTCATAATTTCTATATTTAGAAAAAATTACTCTAGGAGAAAATTATCCAGACAGAACATGCTCTTAAATACTTAAATGCAGGTTTACTTTTTATAATTGTTGACTGAGTTCTGGGTAGATGCATCAATTACTGAAAATAGACCTAAAGCAAAATATGTAGGAACAAATTTGACTTTCAATAGCAGTTACATTTCCATAAAGACAGCACCATTGAGGGAATACACCTAAAATCAGGGAACTTATTTATGATTCCTTCAGCTTCATTTGCATACTACTGTATCAGCTCTGTTTGCTCCTATTAGTCAAAACTACATGGTAATTTAGTCTGATTTGGAGGCTTGAAGTGAAAAAGCCAAACTCAAATGTAGGCACCTGGGAATTTTCCCTTCAAAGGTATTTATGTACCTTACTGTCTGTAAAATAAATGGAATTCAGCAACTCAAAATGTTCAAAAATGTGGCTTCTTCACTATGAAGATGAATTACTTTCCCAAACTGCTGAACATCCACTAAAGTTCATTAAAACAAACATACACAGCAATGGTATTCCAGCATGAGTGCATGTATCTAACTTTAACCAATTCTTTTAAGAATTTTGAATTCATGTTTGGTTTTTTTTAACCAAATTTAATAATGCAGGAAATCATAGAAATACAGAATAGTTTGGGTTGTCAGGGACCTCTGAAGATCATCTAGTTCAGCATAGTCCAAGCAGAATCAGATACAGGAGGTTGCTCAGGATCAGATGGATTTTTAATTTCTCCAGGGATGGAAACTCCACAACCTTTCTGGGAAACCAGATCTAGAAGTGTTTGACCCCCCCCTTACAATAAAATTTTCTTATGTTTACACGGAATTTCTTGTATTTCAGTTAGTGCCTGTTGCCTCCTCTTCTGCCTTCGAGGACCACTGAGAAAATTCTGGCTCCTTCTTCTTTACATTTGCCAACTAGTTATTAATACACACAGATAAGATCCCCCAAGCCTTCTCTTCTCTAGGCTGAACAGTCCCAGCTCTCTCAGCTTGTCCTTGCTAGATGCTCCAATCCCTTAATTATCTTTGTGGCCCTCTGTTGAACTCACTTCAGGATATTCAGGTCACTCTTGTACTGGGGAACCCAGCACTGGACCAAGAACTCCAGATTTATCTCACCAGTGCTGAGCATAGGAGAAGGATCACCTTCCTTGACCTGCTGGCAATGCTTTCCCAGGATGCCATCGGGCTTCTCTACTGTAAGGGCACAATAGTAATCAGAGGGCTGAAACACCTCTGCTGTGAGGAAAGGCTGAAAAAGTGGGGGTTGTTCAGCCTGGAGAAGAGAAGACTCCAGGGAGAACATATAGCAGCCTTCCAGTACTTGAAGGGGGCCTACAAGGAAGTTGGAGAGGGACTTTTGACAAGGCCATGTAGTGATAGGACAAAGGGTAATGGCTTTAAACTGAAAGAGGTTACATTTAGATTACATATAATCAAGAAA
>Ga0181612_133924_pt1 | contig 10594 bp, 8 predicted proteins | sample HoacroProtozoa21_FD_119630 | JGI IMG/M metagenome (GOLD analysis project Ga0181612, IMG submission 119630) | Hoatzin crop microbial communities from Cojedes, Venezuel. Combined Assembly of Gp0051906, Gp0051904, Gp0051908
GACCCCTTTCCCAGCAGAAGTGCCTGTGCAAAAGTAGTAACAAATACTCCCAAAAGGAGATCTAGTTCTTTTGTACAATGTTGCACCATTTCCTACAGAAATGGCAGAAGGCAGCACGATGAAACTCCCAGGCACTGTGGCATTTCAACTGCCCAGAACTACTTGCTTCAGTTTACTTTGATGTCGTAGCTGTTTTTACAACAGCAATTGCCTCTGCCCAGTAGAATAACTGCACCCATTTGTGTTGTTTCCAAAAGGAACATCATGCTGAGACAGTCAGAAGAGGAACCACAGAGTAAATAATTATTGTAACTTCTGCCCAGCATAGCCCTTATTTCCTGAAAGGCAGCGTTTGTTTTAGTGCATCTCCTTCCATCAGCCCTTTTTTCTAAACCTGAAATTCCCCAAGGAGCCTTGACTAAATACAGAAACAGATGGTGACACCAAAGAGACTGCCCTCACATCACTCCCCTCTCCCCCAATACCACAGATTTCATTTATCAGTTGAAAGGATTAAATTGAGCAGAAAACTTCCAAGAAGAGCCAAGCAGCATGGTTGAACTTCCATGGGAGAAGCAAGGGCTGCAAAGCACAGCCCAGCACTGCAGAGCAGCGACCTAGCAGCTCCAGGGGGTCCCAGGTCCCGCAGGCACCACAGACCATGAGAAAACCCCTGCGCTCCAAGCACAAGAGTAAAAACCCTTCAGTTTTCAAACTGGGATATAGGAGGTCTCACCCACACATAAGAGGCAAAACAGTTCAGCAAAATGAAGCAACAAGCAACCACTGATTTAAAGAGAGCACCTTAAAAGACAGATAAGGAACAGCAGAGTGATGATTTTGTGTAACCGCTTTCCATTGAATAAAGCTGGCTGAATACTGGTGGTACAGTTAACTTGAGCGCCTTATATGATTAGAATCGCTCATCCCCTCCCAATTATTCTTTTACCTAGCAGTTTATTAGGGGCTTTGTTTTGTTTTTAAGTGGGGCAACAACAGCAGGTACTGAAAGAAAGAATAAAGCAGTAATGTACCAGAGTTCCTGTATCAAGGGCACGTCACTTGGATGTTGAACGAACTGTTGGAGACCAGCATCCTCATTCCTATGGCCTTAGTGACACTCCGTCCATGAACTGGCCTTGCCACAAAGTGCATAGCAAAGCACAATCCTGAAAACTGATCCCATAACATGGGGTTATAATTTTGAAAATAGAGTTGCTTGCATACCGAGAGTACTGTTTCATCAGTACTAGCTCACCCTCACACCATGCAGTCTTCCACTGCGGACAGTAAACTCTAGGATGCCATTTTTCTCTGTTTGCATAACACCTGGCACTTTGGCATCCTAGTCTTGGAAATAAATAACATTTCCTGGTATACATGATAGTGAAAAAGCAATGGAAGCCACAGATATCTTCGGCCTTCTGTGTCTTTTTTGGAGTGACTGACACCAGGAGTTCTCTCTTGCATTCCCACAACTGCATCTCCGCAGATGCAGTATGCCGTGTCTTGGGAAGGGACAAGGGAGACCTTGTATACCGCACATCAGGGAGAGGGCGGAGGCAGACAAGCCGTGCACAACCCTGACTGCAGAAGCAAAGCACCCAGGCATTCAGGCAGAGCGTGTAGCTACCTCCTCAACAGCTATCCAGCTACTGGAGGCAAAGACAGCACCAGAGGATGAGACACAGAACTCTGTACCTGCAGGTGCCTTCTCCTATCCAGAGCCTCCCAGCCCAACCAGAGACACATTCAGGGACAGATATAAGCAAGACACTGCTCTGCAACTGTACCACACTTCAGGAACAAATCATCATATCCTGCTCTCCTCTTCTTTGCGTAGTCTGGACTACCCTTGAATCTTTGTGTTTCCCCAGGACCTCGTCTGTCTTCTGGAAACTGCTTCTTCTCATATGCAAGTGAGAAGGAGCTGCCCTAGCTGTACTGGATTCGAGGAGACAGGCAGCAGTCCTGTCTCTCTCTGACAGCACTCACATGCCCCATTCCTCCTTGTGCACAAACCTGCACAACTCCCAGGAGTAACATGCTCCACTGGGGCTACAATCATGATAGGTGCATCAATCTTCCAGGAGTTATTCAGAGAGGAAAAGTGCTTTTGGTCAGAAGACATCTTGAAGATGCACATAACTGCCCACTCTGTTTCTCTGTATTGGTGATGTTTTCTTTGTGAATGAACATGGCCCTCTAAGTCCCCAGACCTAGCTGCAAACGCAATACTACGAGAGGCTCTTGCAGTACCTTGGTTTGGGTAACTGCCCCGTCACTGCTGCAGCCATTCTGCAAGGGGGAGGGATGTCTTAAACATGGACCCCCCTACACCGTAAGTCCAAGTCAAAAATTGCTGTTGATGCTTTAAGTTTTTCAGCTACAAGTATTATGTATATACATACCTTTGTCCTCCTGGCACACTGAGGCTGTTCAGTGGGTATTAAGCATCTAAGCCTTGTGTTCTTCCTCATGATGGATCCATATGCTCCTAGGCTTAGAAGCAGCACTGCGCTAAGCCAGCTCTCTTCCCAGCCTCAGTGGGCTTTGTGGTTGTAAACCACGCAGCAGAGATGGGGCTAGAAGGGCCCGTGTGATCCAGACAAAGCCAGGGTCAGGTTTCAATAAATGCACTTTTCAACAGATTGATCTAGATGATCATGAATAAGTGATAGGACAGATATAAAGAGACTTAGCTAATGGATACAGGATTGGTGGGGAGGGGGAGTCCCTGACACCCTAAACCCTTCTGGAAAGGAATGCAACCTTAATGTTTTTCTGATGTCACTCTGAAATGAAGTCATACAGCCAGTCCCTGGGTTATATCTGATCAGCAAAACCTGGAGCAGCTGCTGGAAGGGAGGGGGGCAGCCCAGGAGGCCACAGGTAAGGAGAGAGACAGAAGCAAAACAGCTGAGCTGGCAGCAGCCAACATGGAGCAGCTGGGAATAGGGAACCTGCAACAGCAGCAGAGACAACAGAAACAAAAGTCTACTTCTTGTAAGGCACAAGGTGACACACTGCAGGGCAAAAAGGGACTGGACCTATGGTCCCCACACAGTAGCCCGCTGAGCCTAGGCAGCCTCTGCAAGCCAGCACAGCTCACGGAGCTGAGCACCAAGCAGCAGCCATGGGTCCTGCTGCTCCGGAGCTGCAGCCCAGGCTGGGCCCATGACTCAGACTAGTTCTGCCAATTAGCAGCCCCATTCCTTACTAATTAAGGAGCCAAGCCCTCAGTCTGCCAGCAGCTCTGCAGAATAGCAGTATCAGGAAAAGGTTTGTGCATTTTAAATCATCTAAGTGCAGTTTGTCACTTCTGGTCACTGATATATATGCACTGCTTCCCACCCCTCCTTTGCCTCCCCCTCCCATCTGTTCTGTTCCTCTCTCCTCCCCCAGTTTGGCTGCTGCACAGCTTCTCTTCTCCCCACTCTCCTGCACATCTCCCAGTTTCAGATATCCCCCAGGAAACGCCTGGTCCTTGAAGGTAATTCTTGCTCCTCTCAAAGGAGCAACTACCCGCTACAGTAACCACACCAGCTCCTCACTAGGAGGGTGGAGAGAGTGAACTCCCAACTGTTCCCTTGTGCTTCAAGGTTGCCCTTTGCCATGAGCCCAAGGCACAGAGAGAAGGAGGAGGATGCAGGTGTGCATCCTTACAGACTTCACCACAAGCTCTCTCCAGGCCCAGTTTGAGATGAGCTGCCCCCTGCAATTCCACTATGGGCAGTGGAGTCACTGCCCTCCTAAGGTGAAGTCCTACAGAGTCTGCAACCACCCGGCAACTGCTCCCCAGCCTTGAAAAGGCGTACTGAAGCTCAGTCCATCAAAGTCAGTGGAGCTGCCCAGCGTCGCTTTCACACCTTCTCTACTAGTTCTTCGCCACCTAAAACTTGAATTGGAACAAGTCATTCCACAGGATACGTTACTCACAGAACCTGGATACCTACAGATGTGTATTCCCTGTCTCTGAACACTCGCATACATCTCAGTTGTGTCAGCTTTCCCACATCTTCTCAGTAGAAGTCCTGAGAAGGAGAAAACATTGCACATGGAAAAGCCGAGCCTTGCCCCAGCAGAGCTTTCAGGCTAGACTAGCTGCTGCAACCTGAGCAAGTGAAGAGCCATCCCTGCCCTTCCCTCAACTGGGATGTTGCTCCAGGTATCCTCTCCCTCTTGCCACCAAATACATAGTGAGGCAGTGTCCTTGCAGCTCCCTCCCTCTCTCAAATTCGGCCAATGGCTCCAAGGCCAAAGCTGGGCTGATGGACGGGTGAGTGGCACTCAAGGTCCGCAGAGGAGAGCTCGGGGCCTCAGGAAGGCACGAGGATGCAGCAGTCTATCACAGAGCAGCAGATCCAGCACCCTGCCTCCGAGCAGCCATTATGCGATGCGCTTTGTAAAAAACTCAGATGAGACCCCCCCAAACAGGGTTTCTTCTGAAATGTTTATTATGCACAATTTGGGATTATTTCCAGTACCTTTTCACATCTTGCCACATCCTTGACTTCAATAATTCCCCGCCATGTGGAGCTCTACCATCTACTCACACGTTATATGGAAAAGTACACATTTTAATCAGTCCCTTTTTGTTGCAGTCAGAGGTGGAGGAACGGAGGAATCCAATCCACCTTCTCTGTCTCATCCATTCTTTTCTGCTCTTTTGCCATGTCTGCCCCTATTTGTCATTTCACTAATAAAGTATTCTCAGGTTTTTCAAACTATTCACATGAGACGTTTTCCTAGCGTTTGATCGTCCTCGGTGTCTTTCCCTCAAACACCCCACAGAAAGCAAGTGGAGTGCCTCCGAGCTGGAACGTACTGTCAGCCAATCTGAAATAAGAGTGAAAGTGGGGAAAAATGGGGGAAATGGCCCATGTAAGTAAGAAGCTGGGAGACAGTAAAGACAGTAGAGTCCGTTTCACTACCTTCTCTTCTAAAATCCTTAGGGACAAAGCCATGTGCTAGTAGCAGCATCCAGCTGCTAGATGGGGATGATCGCACTGTGAGTAACGATGGAGACATGCATACGTTTTTAATAAACATCCCTAGAAAGTACCCCTCTTGCATCACACTGAGATGCTGAAGTGCTTTCCCATATATCAGTAAATGGAAAGGATGTGAAACATTTTCAGAATCAACAGGTCCAAGAGTTCCCAAAGATATGTCCAATAAAGTTTCTCAACAGCTGATATGCATTTTTATAAGCCTGGTAATGCTGAGGAAATTCCAAGAGACTGGAAGGGTCAGAGCCTAAATGCGGGCGATAGCGGAATTATCCCAAGTAACCATGGGTTGCATCATCTGACAACCCCAGGGAAAATACAGAGCTTTTACCCTCAGATCTTCCAGCTGAAGGATACTCGAGCTTTAATTATTGCCCAGTGCCAGCCAGCATGTGGAACAAAGTCTAGTCAAAAGGACATCTTCATTCTCTGATTAGCAACCAAGCACAGGAGATAAACAGGACAGTAATAGACTCTCATGGCATTTCTCATGTAGAACGCAGCATTCTGATAAAAGTCAGCCCTTGAGGAGCAAACAGCAGCAAACGGATATCAAAACAGTTATGAATGGGGAAAATCATGACTAATTGAGGGAGCTCCTAACAAACCTCTGCAGAGACAGGGTCAGTACTATTCTGGATTCTCATCAAGGATCTAAAATCAAAAGTAGTGCTGATAGTACTATCAGATGCCAACATCTGGTAGATCAGTGAGTACCCACAAGGATGAGACCATCAGAGCAGTGTGGATTCCACAGTCCTCTTGTTTGAACTAAACGGGATTAAAATACAGCTAAACTGAAAGGTCAGCTTCAGGGGAGGAGGAATGCAAGGAGCACTTCAAACGGAGGAATGTCTTCTGGGAAGTCACAGACCCAAAGGGGATTGCAAGTTGCTGAACAGAAACTCCCAGGACATTTGGTTGCAACAAGAGCTGATGCGTGTCTGGGACGCGTAAACAGGAGCAAGGAAGTTTACTGCTTACTTATGCTCTGAGGTGTGAGAAAGAAGCCTTCCAGAGAAAATCTAAAAAACTCAGTCATTTCTGTTATTCAGAAAGATCCCTTGTAATGCGAAAGAACTTGTGAAAATGATAATGTCATTATGCAAATTTGCCAGAGCTAGAGCTGCCCTATCTGGCCCAGACACTGACAGCGGGGGATCAGAGTAGCGTGTGGCCCAGCATGGGCTGCAAACCTCACCTCCATCCCTGCACACCCAACTAACCGAACCCTGCTGCAAGGCGGCAGTGCCAAGACCACTGCTCTGCTACCTGCTGCCTCACCTTCCTCGGAAGCCCCGTGCCGGAGAATAATTTCTTGCAGACAGAGAAGTTATTTGGGACGAAACAACTCTCATGAAGCAGAAGAAAAGTAGGACCCAAAAATGGATGGAGCTGCCAGACACTTCAGAAACGAAGCAGGGTTTATTTTAAAACCAGGTTGTGTAACCACTTGAAGAAACTGCAAAAAACGGGGGATCCTCCAGAAATAAGAAGCCTTTCCGGAAAGTGTGACTCAGCCAAATTTTCATCATTGGCTGAAGACACAGGTAGCGGGAATAAACAGGACTAAGACACAGCCCTGGTCCTAACCCGAATTTCCAGCTTCTCATCACGTACGCTGACCACTGTATCTATGAGAGGCCCCACCGCTGGTTCAGCTGTCATGATTTATAATGGCAGGACCCAAGAGTCCGCGAACGCTGTGCCAAGCAGTGCGTGGCAGACAGGCCCTCCGTAGGTGTTTTTCCTGGGACTCGCTCTACAGCACTGCTGAACGGCGCGCAACCTCGGATGGAAATCCGGAGACAGAACCGCAGAGCTTAGGGTAACTGGAGGATAACCAGGAAACCGAGACTCGCAGAAGTTTCAGTCTTAATGATCACATTTAAATAGTTCGCACATTGTCCTTAAAGCAAAATGGGAAAGAAGAAATTGCGAAACATTTGTGATTATTGTGTTAAAAAAAAAAAGCGAGGCGAGAAGTGAAAGCCGAGCAGTACGAGGCGGTTTTGGCGGCAGCGACGGGGCAGCTGCAGGCGTCCCTGTGGGGGGGGGCTCTGACCCAGTGCCAGCGCCAGCCCACCCTCACGCCGCTGATGGGATCTGACAAGGGCGCAGCTCGTGCAGCCTGGCTCTAGACGAATGCCCTAAGGAAGGAGCTAATGGGCCTCCCGCTCTTCCCCCAGACACGTCTTCATGTCACCTTTGGCACAAGAGCCTTCTTCCCCGCAGTTGCTGCTCCACAACAGGGCAGCCAGGCCCTTTTGCACTACATGCACCTCTTCATCGCTCTGAGCAGTTTTGGGGAGATGCAGCTGGGATGGAGGATTCTGCACGTAGGAACATCCATGCTACACCAGCCCCATGGATACCTTCAAGGACAGTGGTACTTCTGTTTAGCTGAACTACGCAGACTAAATAAACAGAGAGGGGTTGCTGTTTGGTATTGACTCAGAAAACATCACATACGCAGTGTGGATGTAACAGTCAGCATTTCTCTCTCTTTCCAGTCTCTTGGGATCCTCTTTTCTAAGAGGTCACAATATGCTTGGTAAACTAAGAGGAGGTCATCAGGAAAAGTCGGCAAAGCACATGTTCCTTGGGGGAGAAGAGAGGCTTGGTGGGAGTACTCCTTCACAGAGCAGCCCCACTGCTGAAGAAGATGACGCTCTATCCACTGTTTCTTTCCAAGGCGGCATTTTCCTAAGCCAACAGTTGTTAACACATGGGCACTCGGCTCACTGTTATCTGGAAAGACAGCACATCACTCATGGTCAGCATCATTCAAGTCAGCTGAACCATTTCCCTCGTCTCAGACAAGAGTCTCTGGAAGGGTTCTGCAGGACATCCAGTCACACTTCTCTCTCAGAGAAACTCCACCTTCTCCCTACTGCCGGGAGAGCCGCGAGGGCAAACCAAGCTGTTGAGAAACCTAATCCAGCATGCCACGTACAAGCCCTCCCTGCCCAGCACAAGCTGGTCTCCCTGGGGACACTGATCTCTGAATGATGCAGCCAGGCATCTTCAACCGAGAGCTCAAAACTGGTGCAAACGAGAGCTCAAAGCTGGTGAAAATCGCACGTGCAACCAAAAATCAGACCACTCCTGTACCTGCTGCACCCGTGAATAAGGCAGGCTCCACACTGCAAAGATGCATTCGCAGTCAGGTCACTTCAGTTCTCCTCCTTAGCCATGTACTCTGTCTGCAAATGATTACACACATGAGTTTACACCAGGAGTAAGGAGCCATCAGATGCCTGGAGGACAGTCCGTACAGCTGAGTATCCCACGGCCGGCAAAGGGCCACACTCTGCAGACTAGCTGATGACTTTGTGGAGTGGTCAGACACTTCATAGATGCATCAAGCAGTCAGCACACCTGCGCAGCAGCCAGGGCAAAGCTGCCAGAGCAGAAGAGACCTGGCAGAGCTGCTTGCTCCCCACCTCAGTATGTGACCAAGAAAGCAGCTCAGCTGCACACATGGTGGCAACTGAGGTAGCCCTCATATTCCTCCATGGACTTGACTCTGAAGCTCCCCCCTGGTCTGCATGTGTCCTTGGGGGAGGTGGCTCCTCTCCCCACCTCTACAGCAGATGTCCCAGGTCACAAAGAAGAGAAGCGCTGTAGCCAGGGGACGATGGGGGAGCGTAAGTGAAGACCAGGCCAGCTGTAGACAGGGCAGCTCAGACCACCACAGCCACACAAGATGTGAGTACAGGGTCCCCCCCTGCCTTTCTCTGCCCATGCCAGAAAGCTTAAGAACTTTGGGGGATTTATTTTATAGCACAGATGAAAAGCTTTGGATTTCACCAAAAGAGCAATGAGGAAAACTGTTTAACACTTAAAATGCCAGCATTTCTAGGCCAGTGGCACATGAGCAGAAGGAAAACAGCATTTGTGACTCCACTGGATGCTGCTGCTCAGTGCAGGCTGACCGTGGGGCCATGTTGGCTGGTCACTCCAGCTGGAGAGCAGAGAGGGATGGGGTGGGAGAAGTGTCTCCTTTAACCCTGACCACGACATTCCTGCTCCTCAGGGGGGAATTGGAGAGCGAGTCACATCCTCTGTGTAACCCTGCATCCTGCCCACGCTCCAGACACGCAGGGAAAGCATCACCCGTCACCGCCACAGCCCTGGCCCCCAGGGCCCCTCCTCCCCGTCTGGGCACAGGGCTTGCTGCAGCAGCCACGAAAGGAGACGGCAGAGCGCACACACCGTCTCGGCTCCTCTGCTCATACCCGGCTGGAGCAAAGGAGTCATCCGTCACATCCCTGAGCCGTGCTGCATGCCGGACCTTGGATGGCAGAGGCGCGCACCTTTGTGCTGTACCACTTGCTGAGGACGAAGGCTTTCTAACCTGGTCCACTTGGGATGCCGCAGGGGAAGAGCGGCGGCAGCACACGCCCTGCCAGCTCGCCGTCCCCAAGGTCAGCAGTCAGAGGAGGGCATGGCACAAGGAAAGCCCTTCAGCAGTGTCAAGCTGGCACAACCAGCCAAAACTATTCCCCTCTTGGCTGAGCCAGGACGATAAGTAGGTTGAACCTATCACTAAGCCACTTATCATAGATAAACTTCAAAGAATAGGAACTCCTTTGGTCTCCAGCATGCCGAGGGAGGAACCAGGGAAGCTGGGAAGACCTATGGCATCCCCACCTAACCCCAGACACTGACCACATCACTGAGTGTGGTATCTAAATGCTGCAAGCACAGCATGGGAGCCTGCTAACATAAGACCAACAACAGGCTCGAGTTTAAGCTATCCATTGTAAGGGATGACACGCATCCCGTGGGACAAGCTTGGCTTCTGCTGCACCAGAAAGAGGTGGAGCAACTCCCTTCTGCTCAGTCGTTGCCCTCCCACCAGGAACCCCCCATGGAGAAGGAAGAAGAGTGGCAGGGTGCAGCAAATGCCAAACATTCCTGCTCCCCGGAAGCTACGTTCCCTGTCTCCCACCCCCCTGCCTTTCCTGCAAAGCAAAGCTTGATGCTTTCCCAGGCACGCTTGCCCCAGCTCTCCAGCCTTGGCCACCTTGCTTCACCAGGGTTTAAGCTTGTGATTTACAGAGCTATAAGACTCCTAGAGAGGCTCTGACTTCGGGACTGCCCCTCAGCCCTTCCCTGGAAATCCCTGTTTCTCCAGATAATGGCAGAATCACGCCTGGACAAGTGGAGCTGGACAAAGCAGGCAGTTCTCTGCTGGGTGTTACTTGCTGAGACACGCTCCTCTGGGCATCACTCCCTCTCCAGCCTCCCATTCACAGCAGGCACACCAGGCTCTTCGGTGTCTATTCCTGTTGCAAGAAGCCAGGAGGTTCCTCGTGACAGAGGGGTGGGCATAAAGGCTCTGGTGAAATGGCCCTTGGGGAAACCCTGGCTTCCATCTGATTAGATACAGGCGGCCCAGGCTTCCAGGAGCAGCAGGTTAATCAGTTAATGGCTGAAAGGCTCCTGGGCCATGTGCCGTGCTGTGCATGCCAAGGGGCAGCCCCAGCCGCACGGCCCCGGGCAGCCACTCCTTTCCCGCTGGGGCCAGATCTGGGAAAACATCTGTTCTGATAAAGCAAGTGCTTCACGGGGGA
>Ga0181612_136868_pt1 | contig 10594 bp, 6 predicted proteins | sample HoacroProtozoa21_FD_119630 | JGI IMG/M metagenome (GOLD analysis project Ga0181612, IMG submission 119630) | Hoatzin crop microbial communities from Cojedes, Venezuel. Combined Assembly of Gp0051906, Gp0051904, Gp0051908
TGTCTCAACCCTCAAGCCTTTCATCATATTTTCTCTCTCCTGTCCAGTTGAGGAGGGGGAGTGATAGAGAGGTTTTGGTGAGCACCTGGTATTTATCCAGGCCAAACCAAGAGTACAGTATTTTTTCAGTGCTCTTGTAGACAAGCATTTGTGCGACAAACATGCAGAATTATATAATAGTGCTGTATTATGCCTAATAGTACACGCCTTTGTAATGACAAGGCTGTAGCTTTTGAGTAGCTACATAGGGAGGTGATGCAGACAGTAGAAACACATCACCTAATTAGAGCTCCAACACATAATTCAAATAATCCCTAATGCCTCAGGTCTGCTGTGGAGGTTGCACAGTGTAATTAGTTGCAAGGCACTTTATTGTAGGGACATAGTGTGGGAGCCAAAGATTAACATCACTACATAGGCATTTGGCTCCATTTTTCTATTGACTCTTTGGAAGTATTGCTTCTAGAAACTAGTTCATTAGAGGAAAAAGCTTTTCTGATTAAGCAGTTGCAGCACCAGATTTCAACAGTTTTCAGAGCTAATGTATTTTCATCTCACAGAGAGAACACGAAGGGTCAAATTAATCTGAACTCTTATGCTCTCTTTCACCTCTTAAATGTGCAATGGCAGAGGTTGTAAATCAAAATTTGCCCCTAACAAACCGCAAAGTGTGCCATAACGATGAAGGCAGGTGTCTCCACAAAAATCATCCTTTGACCTCACTGTTGCTGGTAATATTTATTTATATCTTCTGCTCTGTAATTTCAGTATCACGGTAGTGTCCATGGTGTTCTACAAACAATTCCTAATCTGATGAATTGCTTTTAGCCTCACATTCATATAGCCTTGTCCAATCCAAATTTTTTTTCTGTCACTCGGTCCTCTGATCTAGCATAAGCTATTTCATGACCTTGACTCTTTTATCTTTTCTACTCCCCTTCTCAGTTCACTTTTTCCCTTTTTGCTGGAATTGCACACAGTCTAAAGGTCTGCAAATGATATATTAACATCCTCAAAATTCTGCAGTGTCTGGATTTACTAATGTCTGGCAGGCTAGATACTAAAGACCCATCCCCTCTATTTAAGGGAGAATTTTGTGGTATGTTTTCCTGCACGTGATCCAAGAGTCCTTGGATGTGGGGTGAAGGAAGCAGAAATAAAAAGCCCTGCTACTCACAGTCCCACTGCAGTAGGCTTTTGGCACCTTCTTAAAGACATAAGGTCAGAACCAAATGGTGTGGAGTGTTTCTTAAATGCTCCTCTTGTAATTTATAAAGAGAATTTCAAGTCTTTAGTACCTTTCAGAAGGCAGTTGGACTTTTCAAGATACGTTTCAAAGCTACATTTGTTTTAAACTGAAATAGTTTATAGGCAAGTTTTAGCTCTTTAGACTTATTCTTTTTGGTTGAATACAGTAAATCTTTACTTGTGTATGTCTTACACAGTTCCAAGGTGTTCCTTCAGTGTGATTATATGTCTAAGAAAATAGTTCCCATGTATTTTAAGGTACTGTAAAACAACACTGTAACCAATAGAATGACCATTACTACTTTCCTTGCTCTGTCCCTTTTGTCTTTATAAACTTTCATTAGGATGACCTGAGGAATAGCTCCAAATGAAACTATCACAGCTGAAAAAAAGTTATTTATAATCAGTTTCCTACTCTGATGAAAAACATAATAGGTAGGGGATGACGGAGCACAGGGAATAGAGAACCGCATATGTTGGAAACAGGACTGACTTAAAGTGTTTGTGGAACTATGAATTCAGTTTGAAAGATCAGTTTTTCTGAGTGAGTTAGAAAGGCAAGTTAATAAAAAAGAGTTTTACACTACCATAAACATACAGTATGCAACAGAACAATTTTTCCTCCTGTGTTTTTCTCTAAGTTCTGAGATTGTACTTTTGATTTTAAAGTGTATTAGCATATTAGTCACTTTCAACAGAAGATGATGTGAATATTTTTTGTGCCTCATCAAGTAAGTAGCATTGATTTATAACCATATGAATGAAACTAGGAAAGTTTCTGCTGTTACTTATTCCATCTGCTAAAAAACTGCTGTGATTTGAATTTGGCAAAGGATCTTTAGGAAAAAATAGCTTTCCCATGTTGACAAATTAATACATAGAAGTATCCTTTTGCAAATATTATAGAGAAACAAACTCTTAGACATAGAAAGACCATCTTAGTTTTCCCAAGGCATTTAAAAATCATACTCTTAGGAAACATTCTAGTCTCAGCCTAGTGTTAAAAATTACATAAGGCACAGACTTAATAGTAAAACTGGGTAAAGGAAAGAGTTTGAAGTATCATATTGTGTTCTACCGAGAAACAAAATTAGTACTGTGGTAGAAGGAATAGTGACTTGAAGCTAGGAAACATTTCCTTTCTCCCCTTATCAAACACACTTGTAGCTCATAAAGGAAGAAATTCTAGTGACTGATGTATGACTGCCACTATTCTTCTCCTGTGCTTTCTCTGCTCTTCATCAGCTTCTTTTTAAGTAGAGAATACAGAGATAGCACTATGACAACATAGCTTGTTATCCGTTAACTGATGCCATTGTATTACTCTGCTTTGGCAACCTGTCCCCCTGTCTTCAAACCTGAATTCTGAAATTTTGTTAATGTCTATAGCTTATTGAGTTTCAATATACTGGATTCCTTGGGGAATGTTAGCATTGTTGTGGTTATATAAAGTATAACTGAAACTGTTCCCTGGATTAGGCCATTTACTTTGACTACATCTCTATATTACTTATACTGAAATACATACTTTCTGGTGTGATATAATTTAGAAAAATGTGGCAAATCATTACAGCTTTCTACAATGTTTGGTCTGTCCTGCTGTAACTTTGATGTGTATAGGACTAACTTTTTCTCTTTGAGGATGGTGGTTGCTTTTCCCTGTAATGAGTGAATTGTCTTTTATTTCTTTACTTTTTGTATTTCCCACATAAAAGCTGTGGAGATCTATAAAGGGGAAATTTTTGCATAGTACTAGCTGTGACTTCAGATCAAATTCAGGGATCGTTTACACAAAAACAGCAAGATATATCGTACTTTCCAAAGGTTTAGGACTGTGGATCACAATACTGAAGCTATTGTGAGTGGAAAGGAAACCACCTGTCATCATTGCATTACTGGAGCTCCGGCCTCCCATTGTATTAGTTGTAAGATAAATCCTCTTGCACTGGGCTGAATATTTCCTTTTCATGTTTATGTGATGATCAGTAGATCATTTACAGGTTCATTTTATTTGAAAAAATGTACCATAATTTATCTCACCCTCTGCAAGACTTGCAAGTCCTGTGATAATTTTCATTTAAATGCTTATTTTTCACTTCTTTTTTGACTTCCTATTCTTTGCAATCCAGTCCGGTGATGGAATTCCTCCCTTTAGTTATACTTTTCCCTTTTGTAGAGATTCCGTTCCTCTGCATGGCTGAATTTATCCTGTGTATATAAAAACTAATCCTGGCACGTTAACTACTTCAGTACTTACATCTGTAGATACCCAAGGCCTGCAAGCTTTTGCTTGTTACACATTTCCAAACATTTTATTGGGTATGTGAAAAGGGAAACAATGATGTTTTTATTCTGGACAGCTATAGCTCACAGTCACAGAACATTAAAACCGATAAACCTTCTTGTCAATTTTGGAAATGAGATGACAACTCATTTGACATTGGCTTTTCTTCTGAGATGCAGCATTAGCTCTTTTACACTTATGCTGTGCAACTAAATTATTAAGCTGCACATTACTTTTACAGTTCTTGTAGCTAGGCAGTAATGTAATTAAACCATACACATGTGAAATAAGAAACTTCATTTTCTTTTACATTAGATTCTAATTTTTAAGCCAAAGTTTCTGTTTTGTGGGGTTTTTTTTAGGTTCCTGACTCAGTTTTTTTTCTGTAACTTAAGATAGTCTTACCTTTTTTTTTAGTCTTGCAAAGCCACAGCAAGCCTTTCCTTTCTCTGTGAATTAACTTGATGTCATACCAGCCACACTTTCAAAATGCTGCTAGTATTATTATTTTCCTTGTGTGAATTCATCTATGTGGTAGGTGGTCAGAACAGGCTCTCCACAAGAGAGAGCTGCATCTCATTTGACCTGCAAGGTAAACTGTGAGCAGACTGGTAAACAGAGGTAAGTGACTTAACTTTGGCTCTGCAAAAAGACTGGATAAATCAGGGAAGGATGGATAGATCCATGTACGTAACGGATGTAAGAGCAAGGGAGTGACTTCACTCTGTGTTTTCCTCTTGATATTTTACAAAATTGATCTTTCTTCACCCCACTCCTATCTATCCCTGCACTGTAACACATCAGTTGAACTTCATTAAGAATAGGTCTAATTTTTCATATTAATCAAACCTTGTGCTCTCCCTACCTAATCTGATTTTTTTATCCTCTCACTTAGCAATTGCATAGTTGTTTGTTACTTGTCTGTTTGCTGAAGATACTTGGCCTGGTTGCTAGGTGTCAGGGGAGGATCAGGACCTAAATATTCTCTTTATTTTACTATATTTGCCTTTTCTGCTTTCTCATATTTGTGGGATGAAACAAAGCATGAAGCGCTTTACTGAAAAATCTCTTTTATTCTCCTGAGTGCTCTTATTCCACTCCCTACTTCTCTCATCTGGCACATGAATTTCTTCGCTGTTGCACATTTAGCACTTCTAAATCTGTTCCCAGATGTCCAAATGTTATTAGTTAGATCTGGAAAATATGATGCAAAACCCTCTCTGAATATTAGTTGGAATTTAAATATGAATGAAGAAGCCTACTTGACCTTGTTGAGGCAAAGTGTGTCAGGAATTCTGCAGGGCCATCTTATAATACTCTATGTAAGGTTCCCTCTGCTAACTGAGTTTGTGCTAATTTTTTGAACGAAAGATATTAATAGAATACAAAATTTTTAAAAGTTCGAAAATATTATCTCTTCAATGAAGAATTAAGGCATCACAATATTTTGGTTGAAAAAGCCAGGTAAAAGCAGATTAGGGAAAGCTATCATAAAACTTTATGGAAGGTGTAAATTGTACAACTTCGGTCTAAATATTACAAATATTTTTAGAGTGAAAGTCCAAGAAGAATATAACTTTCAGGTTTGGGGTTTTTTTTAGACAAGTGAGAAGAAATGTTTTCTATTAAATTGGATGGAATTTTTCAATCCATGTTATTTTGGGGAAGTACTGTTATTCTAGTGCTAGGTAGGGAATAAATTCACAGAGACTGGAAGGTATCATGTACAAGGACATTTGTGATGAAGTGAGAAGAGGTCATGAAGGTCTCTGATCTTAATGGTTAGCTGTCTCTGATCTGTCCTGCTTGCTTTCCCATCCGTTTTTACTCCACCCAAAACATGTGATGTGTTTATAACCTACTGCACTAGGCATCAAGTAAATAACAAAGTTCATAAAGGAAGGAACTTTGCATTTGGAGAGGCCTTGAAAGTTCTGCAGATAGAAGAATTAAAACTAATTCCTTGTTTAATCTGAAGTGGTCTCTAGTAGCTGTTGAATATTTTAAACAGGAGAAAGCACTTTGATTATATTGTTAACAGACACAAAGTTATAGATTTGGTTTTGTGAGATAATTACATTCAAGGATTTGGGGTCACTCTTATCATATGAACAGGGTACTGAACACCTTATTTACGATAAGGAACAGTTTTCATTTTCAGCACCTCTATCAAGACTGTTAGTCTTTGTTTTCTCTCCTTCCAAGGACAATCTAATGGGAATAATCCATTACTGATTGAAGTGAGCAAGAGTATAAACTGCACTGCCTGCAGGTGAACTTTGGGTAGTTTAACAGCAGGGGGAAATGTTGGAAAGTGTGGAATAATTCAGGTTAGGTTTCTCTTCACCATGTATAAGGTTTTGCTAATAAAATTTCAGTATAATATACAGGAATCATTTTTAATACAAAATCCAGTACATGTAGATGAAATCAAAAATATGAGTGAGTCATTGAGAGAAATCTTGTTATTTCTTAATGTAGACTAAGTGTGGAAGCTAATTTGGTGAATCACGTCTCCCTGGTGTCTAAAGCATGAAGTGGGCATTCTCTGATGTTCTTTAAAACTGCAAAAGCCATTAGCTACCAAAAATTTCTGCAGTTCAGTTTGTAGCATATCATTTAGGGTATGATTTTGTAAACATTATCAGATATGCGAGATATGTGTGCATTTGAGCGCTTTTTAAATTATTTTTTCCCTGCCTCAGAATGGTTCAGCAAGGGACTTGTCATGATAACTTTTATTGTCTTCATTTTCTGTGAGTTCTGTGAGTACACAGACTCTCATAATTTAAAAAAATGTGAAAATGTCATTAAAAGTCCTGTTACTTATTTAGTACTTGGACACATTTCTTGTCAGTGACAGCTTCTGGATGTCACTTCTGATATTTCAGGCAGCAAGCGTTTTTGCTGGCATGTAGTTATTTTCAGAGTTTTCATGATATAAGGTAATACATTAGCAATGAAACACAACTAGTGTTCATTGGAGGATTTGATTCATTTGATGAATGAGAAAATACATGGTTTGTAGGCTCAGAAATGTATCAGTGTAGACAATGATCAAGTGAAACTCTCTTAAAACACAAAGAGAAGAGGTGAAAATGGTGTTTTTCTCATTCAGTTTCATGATACTTTATCATTTTAAACTTGTTATAAGTCAGTTCAGCTCTTCAGCATAGTGTTGGTCTCCTGTTTAACAGCTCTTGTTATCTGTGTTTCAAGACTGCACATATTTAATATCCTTTTTTACTCTATCTGTGGTAGAATCTTGCACTGCTCTTTTCTTAATATGCTCCAATTGTCTTTTTTGCCTGTATGTGCATTAAGTCTTAATCACATAGTGTTGAAGATTGCTGTGGCTATATTTGGACTTTCACAGAATCACAGAATCACAGAATAGTAGGGGTTGGAAGGGACCTCTGTGGGTCATCTAGTCCAACCCCCCTGCATAAGCAGGGTCACCTACAGCAGGCTGCACAGGACCTTGTCCAGGCGGGTCTTGAATATCTCCAGAGAAGGAGACTCCACAACCTCTCTGGGCATTATGTTCCAGTGCTCCATAAACTTCAGAGTGAAGAAATCCTTTCAGACTGAAGAAATTCTTATTTTATGCAACAATCACAGAATCACAGAGTAGGAGATTATAGGTAGGTTGTAAGACAAGCTTGTGTTCAAATACAGGTTGAGTTCTATGTTCAAAAAGCAGTATAGATGTTATTTCACTTACCTTTTAGGAAGAATATAAATGCAGGAAATGTTAGTCTCCTGTCCGTGATTAAAAAATACCAAGCTGTATTAGCTAAAAGTTGGTTGATTATATTAAATTCAAACTTTTAGAATTCTGGTTTTTTACCCTTTTTGGCTCTCAATCATGAGAGCACTAACAGGCCTTCATGGCTCCAATCAACCTCACCTGGGACATCTGTCCACATCCCTGTCATGTAAGCCCAGGACTTGCATCTAACCTCAATCCTGGACAACTAGTTCTTGCCTGAGCTATGTAGAAGGTGGGCCTGTCTTCAGCCCTATCTCTGCTTGCTGTATGGACTTCAAGTCTGCCTTGCAGGTACCTTGTTTCCTGGATGCCCCCCTCAGAGGTATGTTGTAACTTGTTTCCACTCTTGTCTTTGGGCCTGTCTCTTGCTGCTCCTGACTGGACCCCATGGATTGGACCTCAGATCTGCTTTTTCTTTTTCCCTTGTCTGGAAGCATTGGTGGACCTTGCTACCAGCAGCTGGCTCTGTCCACTGTGGTCAGACCGTGTGGGGAATGGCTTGTGTTGTGGTCATTCTGCTTCTGACTAAATGTCCCATAGGGAGCAGCTTCGCTTCTCCAGTGGCTAACATCAGAAGGCTAAAAGTTTATATCAAATTCCTCCTGAACAGATGTTCTTACCATCTTTTTGGCCAAATTTTAACTCTAAGTGGTCTCCTGTATTTTTATTCTCCAAATAATTTTCCAGTTAACATAAATGATATTTCCACTTTTACTGTAGAGGCTTACTGACTGATCAAAAACAGAACACTTAACTAGCATTACAACATAATATAATGGGGCTGATTTCTCTGAGGAAACAGTACATAGAGTCTATTTTTCCATAAGTCCTCATGATTAGTGCTTTATAGACAGCAAAAATGAAAACATATGGTCCTCAAAAAAATCTGTTTTCATCAAAGCCACATAAAAGAGACTAAGGTTCCTTTTTGTTGTCAGTTGTGCTAGAACAGAATAAGCGTACAGTGGGTGTAAAATGCCATGTCTGATTTGGTTGCATTTTATATCCACTTTACATATGTTTTGCACTGGTAGAAAATACAAATAAACTGAAAGCAAAAACTGAATTAAGGCTAATATATCTAAACAACTTTTGTTGAAACTTAGACAAAACTTTATCTACATTCCTAGAAGTCTTTTTAAAAAGTTCAAATTCCTTTCCCCAATCTTTTACGCACGCCTCTTGAAAGACAGAAAGATTTGTATTATGAAGACCATATGAAAGCAATATTGCAATTTCTACTTTCTTATCTGAAAGAAGAGAATTCTTCACTTGTTTTCTCATGTGCATTATAAAGAACTTGGCATAACAAGAAGTGAATCTGTTTTCCCATCTTACGGAATTATGTTTGCACTGAGAGTTATGCAAGAATTAGGGAACAGACCTTTTTTTGAGAAGTAAACCCTAACTAGGTCAACAGGAAAGAGTGACTTTGTCCTGTGAATCGTTCCCTGCCCCCTGATTTACCTTGTGTTAATCTCAAAGGGCTTGTTATCTTCTCACAAACTAAAAGAAAGCAACAGTAGAGTTTACAAGCAATGCTTTAAATCCATTCCATAAAAAATATTTACTGCTGTTCCTAGGTATTGCTTTATGAAATGTTGTAGCAGAATTTATTGTAACTTTTTTATTTATGAGTATTTGTTATAACATGTGAAATCTATTACATATTTTTTTATTTAGCCTTTCTGTTTTTTCGAAGAACTGAATACAAAGGTTAGGGATTAATCTTCTCAACTTTCTGTTGAAAACAGAAATTTGAACTGAACTTCTAAATTTTCTGTTTAGACTTCTTGGCAGTCCTTGTTATCTCAGAAGATGTGCTCCCTGATAGCTATTTTAAAGGTTATCATATTGTTGTCTAGTACAGCTATTCTATTGTTTACTTAACAAGCATTTAAGCTTTGCATTATTTTAAAGCTTTTTAACTTAAAACATTAAATTAGGACTATCCTGGAAGGTCATCAGAAACACTTAAAGATAATAGATCAGTAGAAATACAAGTGTTTTTGTTTTTTCATGTCTTGTTTCTTCAATTAAAAAAAAAAAATTACCAGAAGATTTGCTCTATTATTAAGACATGATTTTTTTCAAGATGTTTGTAATGTGATTGCAATGTTAGTTTTAAAACATGTCTCTTCTTTGTAGCAGTTAAGCAGACTTAAGACAGAGGAGATATGGTTATGATGTCTCTCTGCTAATAAAAGTTGGTTAGAAGTCTTGTTTTGCCAAATATGCATCTTGTGGGATAAGGCAGAATAGAGGAAATTGAAATTGAACAAAAAGATGCTGTCATACTCATGATTCTCTGTAGTTTGTGACCAAAATATATTTGTGACGAAGCATACTTTTTTGTATATAGTGAGACTTACCTCCCTGTAACTAAGTGTGAAGTAAGTTTGTTGTGCTCAAGCACTGGTGTGGTGGTTAGAGGATCTGAAGTGCCATTTCAAGGCAGCAAAAATGCCATGGTTTATAACAAGGCATAAGGCAGGAAAAAGTGATGTGCTCTCTGTTACTGTAGGTTTTTTTTTACTTGGCACTCCAGGTAAACTATAGAAATTTTGTGGTGCCTGGATTGTGTTTCCAGTTATAAAAAGGCATTATAATAAGTGACATGTTGCATTGTTGCTAGATACCAGGTATTTTTTTAAAAAACATATCTTTTCACCCTCAGCATAAAAAATTGCTTGTCATTGCACATCACATGTTATTTTGAGTGAATAATGGTCAGGATCTTGCAGCAGATGATAATTGATCATCAGCTCAGAGAGAAATTCTGGAGGGGAGATGATATCCTTAAAAAAACCCAACAGAACAAAAAAACCCCATTGTGCTTACGTGACAAAAGAGTGCCACTGATTACTGAAAAATAGGTTGTCGTTGTTCTTCAAAAGGTGAGACTTGCCTCTCGCCATGCTGTTTCCAGTCTTTTCTGACTATGTTTGCTTGTTCTCCTGTGCAATGTTCATCAAACCTGGGGGAGTCTGGGAGCATGGCAAGTGAATGGCGGCACTAATGCTAACACAAGGGTGCAGCTTAGTCACTTTCCTGCAAGCAGATTAAGTTTTTACGAGTATGCTATCTGTAGTTGTTTTGGTTTCGGCTGCCGCCGGCAACAAAAGCGCCACGCGGCCACCCCTCCCCCCGCCACAGTGCGGAGGAGAATGGAAAGAAAACAGGCAGAAACTGGTGGGTTGGGATAAGGGCAGTTTAACAGAACAGCAAACAGAGGGAACAGTAACAACAGCGATACAGATAAGGAGAAAACACGACACAAACTCACACAA
>Ga0181612_152007_pt1 | contig 10594 bp, 7 predicted proteins | sample HoacroProtozoa21_FD_119630 | JGI IMG/M metagenome (GOLD analysis project Ga0181612, IMG submission 119630) | Hoatzin crop microbial communities from Cojedes, Venezuel. Combined Assembly of Gp0051906, Gp0051904, Gp0051908
ATAAAGTAAATCCATTTTCGTGTGTTGTCAGTCTACCTCAGTCCTACACTATCAGCAATGGTGTCATTTTAAGGGATTGCGCTAACTTTTTTCCTGCTCGTGTTTTCTGTCTAGGCACTAGCCTGTCTCCTGTATGGTGTGGGAACCTTGTCTCCATGTCTTCTGTAGGGCAGGTTAGCTTTTTTATTAATCCCCTCCACCGTATTATTGAGCTCATTTCAGATATTCTTAAGGCATTTGTGATTTTTGCCTTGTACTTCATAATTCTCATCTCTTTTATCTTTAAAGTTTAACACTCTGGTAACATCAGTTAAGCAACCTTTGAGACAGCCCACTTGAAGGAAAACAATATAAAATAAAGCTGTTCTGACATAGGTTGTCACCTCAGAAGTGCCAGAGGTGTGGACAGTGCTTTATAAAGTCATCTGTTCTTCAGCTGCTGGGAATGAAATGTGACAGTGCAATCTCTATTTGCAGCTGGCTGTAAGAGGCAGAGGCAGTGGGAATGGGAGATTCCAGTGTCCTAATGTGTTTTCCTAATGATTATGTTTGTGTCCTGGGGCAACTAACAAAAGCCCCTCAAATATTGGACATATGTTTAGCCGTTCACATGACTTGTATTCCATTGATTTCAAAGAATGTATTTTGTATGTGTGAAGTCTAAACCCGTATTTACTCCACGTGGGATCAAGACCTGTTTTTTCACTGACTTGTTTTCTTCATCTGGATGATAGCCATCTGCTGTGTTGGTGATATTGATAAGAGGCTTTGTAGATACAGACTGTGACAGAGGTGCTAATTGCCACTGTCTATTTTACTTGTTCCTACTGTTTATTTTTTTAAAAAATCTTAATGGATTAAAGTCTGAGTAAAACTTAAATAGTTTTACCTTTCTATTCATTTTTAACTGACCATAATTGTCTGCCAGACAAAAGCAGATTCCAGTTATACAGCCGATTGCTTCAGGAAGTTCCAGATTTTCTCCTAAATATATAACAGCTGAACCACCCTCATAATGTCCTAAAGGGCACCCGTACCCCTTCTGTAGACTTCTTTTTGGCAGATGTACTCAAAAGTGAATGTTCTGAGCTGCAAGTTAAATGCTGTTTGAGGGCTTCTTGACTGCATGTACACTTACAAGTTCGGACCATATAAATGTGTACAGAGATGTTTTGAAACAAGCCAGATCTGCTTATTATTCCAACTTAATTGCTGAACGGGCAGACTGCCCTACTCTCTTGTAACTTTTTTATTGCAGGGAAGCTGTCTAATCTGGCTCTTCCTCCATCAACAGAACTTTGTGAACTGTTCACATCCCGCTTTGAGAACAAAATTAAGATCATTGTGAGTCAGCTGCCCTCTAACGAAGCTGCCAACACTAACAGTTTTGTAATTCTGAATCCTGAGCCTGTCACAATTCTCAAGCTACAAATACTTTTGGCATTTTGTGCTCCAGCACCTCAGGGCACTGTTATGTTTTGCCAAATCTTTGCTCTAAACAGTTACAGTTTTTCTTGATTCTCTAATCCCTCTGGGTTCTCACATTGTTAATCTTTCTTTGATGGTGGAGAACTTCTTAATAATGCCACAAAGTAAAACAATTATCAGTCCAGTTTTTAAGAAAGAAATCTGTTACCAATAGAACATATAGTGTGTTGCCATCTAACATTCAATCATCATTTCTTTTTTTTTATTTTATTTTAGTGATTTTAACACATTGCAAATGTGGCGATATCTTTCAAAGAAGGTCTCTTGGCTTCCTCTCAGGCTGGACCCTGTGCTCTGCACTGTGAAACAATATTCTTAAGAGTTTATTTTTGATCTTTATACCCTGACTGATGATGAATTTTTTGCTGCTGCTGCTTGACCTCTCTGTTTCCTTTGGCACTATTTTGATCATAATAGAATATTAGGTCTCTTGGCAACCCAGATTGATTTAGCTCTTGTTTTCTTTGAGCTCTGTTACGCACATAGTCATTCTGCCTTTCTCGTTCTGACCCTCTCTCACGCATAGACTCACAGGCACACACACTCCAGAGTATCTTGTGCATACCAGAGCAGAAAGCAGGCCAGCAGAAGTAGTCTGACAGTTCATAACCAAGTCTCCTGGCCCATGTGTCGGTTTATTCACTGTAACTTAGGTTATAGATGTAATGCCTAGCACGTACACCATTTTTCATCAGAAGGTATGGAAGCTTTCTACAAAGATGCATGAGAACTAGTATCTCTGTAGAGACACTGTTGCAGACAGGGAAGTTTGCCTGTTATGTTACTGGGGAGAGCAGCTAGTGTAGGACGAGAAACCAAGCTTTCAGCATACAGCATCATGAAGAAAGGGGCATCGCTACCAGAGCCTCATGGCTTTTCAGCCATCCCTTCTCAACCTGTTTATATGACATAGTTCTGTGCACACTATTCAGGATATAAACGGCTTCAGGTTCTGTTTCTTTTAGTTTCTATCCAACTCAGTGCAACTCTTGTCTGTCATTTGCAAAATGTTCATTTCCAGGCCATTTAATGAGTACACCACTGTCACCTGGGTATTCGTTTGCCCAGATGTGATGTACTGCTATTCAATCTGGCAGGTCTGCTTAGGTATTCAGGTGTTAGATCACTCCATTTTTGCAGCACACTGTCTATTAGCACTAGTATTTTCCTCTGCTTTTCTTGAGATGTAAAAATACAACATGTAAGGCTAAATCACTAGTCTTTGGTTCCAGAAAGGAATCGCACCTAGTTTCCTTGTTTGCATTCTTTATTGATACTAAAGGTATTCCTGCCTCCTCCATCAAACGGCCTTTTTTACCAACTCTTACCTTATAGACAACCAACAGGTATTATTCTCAGCCTTTTGTTGGTTATGTTTGGTATTTTTTGTCTTTCTTGAAAAGACTGCCAAAATACTGGTTCATTCCTCTTTGTAGATGATATTATTTTAAATGTTTTGTATAGTCATGTCTTCTTAATGTCAACATCTATTCGCCAGAATGTTTTGAAATTATCTGGGATATTTCAGTAAGTGATCTGACTTTCCTCAAGTAGAAAGGGAAATCTTAAAAGGTTAGAAGAATAAAATCATAATTCCATTCTTGTTGGGTCATTGTTTCTGAGATTTGTAAGAATATATGAAGTATTACAGTGTATTTAATCAAAAGTATATTTTAGATGAGTCTAGTAATCAAGCACTCAACATATGAAACACTAGTGATTTTTTCAACAGACTTTATGTGGGGAAATTCTTAAAATGTGGCTTTTAGGTGGCTGTAACTATAGGGTAATGAAGGTTGTGTTTTTCAATGTCTCTTAGATTTTCTGTATTGTATTCGTTCTTTTGAGGGGCTTCAATGCAGCCAGTCCTGAAAACCTAAGCTCTGTTCTAAAGTAAAGCTGCATTTTTTTCTGATCACACCAAATCACAGTTAAAGATTAAAGAATCAGAGGTTAGCTAATAAATCTGCTTATCTTATATAAATGGAAAAATATCTAGCTCATTCTCCCACAGCTGTGTTGACTCTACACAACTACCAGGAACAAAAAGTGGTAAAAAATATATTTTAATCACAGAAAAATAGAAGAAACAGCTATGACTCAGTGCAGACCAGGAGTAAAGCTATTGGATGGTGCCATTTTTATATAGCCGCTTTGCTGACAACAGTCATACTTTCATTTTAAACGGATACAATTGTACCAGTCTTGGTGTAAAAGGCTTAAGAACTATTTCCAGCACAGTGTAAACTTCCCACTGAATAAGGTGAAATTAAGTAAGTCTAACAATAGTAACTTTTTTGAAATGGTAACTTCTACATGCTTATTCAAGCTAGTAGGTGACTACATTTAAATAACTTGTCTTTTTCTCAGATATATGCCTCAGTCATTTGTCAAGTGAAGATATGCTCCAAAGTTCTAGTGAATACTAAACCAGGTCTCACAAATCCCGTATCCTACTCGGTTTTATGCAGAGTCTGCTCCTTCTGATTGATTCCATTGATTTGCAATCTAATTCTTAGGACACAAAGACAACATATTACATAGCCATCAGATGAATTTCCAGAATTCTGTATCTGTCCGTATGTGCAGAATGTAACAGAAATGAATGGAGATAAGTGTTTTGTGACTCAAGTTCAACTTGTACTCAGGGAACGCTATATTGCCTACACACACATCAGCATACTATTTCCCTTTCTGGAAAACTCTCTGTTATAAAAAAATGTTGCAGAAAAATAGCCATTCAGCACGCTCGATGGAAGATACACTCTGCAAACTGTGTCTTTGAATGTTGTCTTGTTCAAAGCCTAAAAAGGCTTTGCGGGAAAACAGAATTCTTCTGCTGAACCTCAAAGAGGTTCTCCGGGTTTTCTGAATTCAGTCTGTGAATGTTATCACCCTTTGTACATGATTAGGCAATGTTAAAAAGAAGTAGTAACGATTCTGTCATTTCTTCAGGTCATGTGGTTTTAGCTGAGAAATCGTTTTCCTTCCAAATCACTATTCAAGAGAATTACTGTAGTCTTTAGCTATGGCATAAATCTATATTAAAATAATTCTTACTGCTTTTGTCTAAACTATGTGGTCAAAGCACGCAAATCTTCAGTATTTTCCAGCAGTGATAAGATGGAAAATAAGTGCTTGATTTAAAAGTGGAAGCTTTGTACTCTGATAGTGTTTACTATAGCACTTATCCTGCTGAAATCAGTGAGACTTGAGATGTGCTGATGGCATCAGAATTCGCCCTTTCGTATTGTTCTTCACTCTTGATCACCAAAAACTTAAAGGAAGAAGAAGAAGTTATGTAGTAAGGGAGCTTCTCAAAATGCAGGTTTTGTCTTTGCTTAACATCCTTCCTTCCTTCCAGCCCTATCATTTTTGGTTTGGAACTATTCATATAATCATAAACAAAATACTTCACTATAGCATTTCTTTATGGTCTGTACCACTTACATTGTTCTGTGTGCACTGAAAGGAGTCTAATGTTGCAGTTCTATGTTAAATCTGTAAAGGCTTTGTTTTGAGACTTTACAGCTTGAAAGAACCAAGAGGTGCTCAGAACCACATCATCTTTGCTTTTTTTTTTTTGCCTTTTTTCTGTACACTACTTCTATATATTTACATTTTCTGATGCTTATTTCTGAAAGAAGTGTCTCTGGGCTCCTTGCTAGCTACTCAGCTCTTCTGCCTCTGCTCTTCTGTGATTTTTTCACGAACCTGAAGAACTCTTGGGAAGCTCCACAAAGAGCAAGACTGAATGGTGGACAACCAATTAACAGTCAAAATGGCAGGAAGAATACATTCTGAAAGGTACATGGCAGGGTTACTCAGGCAAAGGGAAGCTGAACAGAGCAGAAGAGTAAGATCAGGAGTGTACCTGCCTCTCCTCCTTGAGATGTAACTAGAATCCCCTGTTCAGGAACCGAAAGGACAGCACCCTGGCAACAGAGAAGGTAAACTTGATTGCTTGCTAGAATCAGTCTGAACTTTAAAAATATTGCACATTTAATTTGGATGGCTAGGACAGGTTGTGATTCAGATTAGGTTGGATTTGTGTGATGAGTCCGTTTGTTTCATCTCTGTAATCAAGCTCACTTGTACCCTAAGTTTCATCTCTGTAATCAAGCTCACTTGTACCCTAAGTGATTAAATAGTATAAGCCAAGTCACTGTTAATCTTTTTATGTTGTCAGTGGGTTTTAGGGCATTTTATCTTAAGTAGTGCCATTGTATTGAAGTGCATGGCATGTTTTATTAATCCAGGTAGATGCAGAATAGACAGGAAGTTACTCTGAAATGTAGAAGATTTTTAATGTCAGAGGACACTAGGTTAATTGACTTGTCTGGCATGCATTAAAAGTCTGTTCTAACAGAGAAGTGGATGGTTTCATATCAAAAGTAGTGAGAACATTCCAGAATGTTATGAATCCACTTCAGATAAATAGCACAGTAATCTGTCCATATTTTCGAAGTGTAATCTGGGTTTGTATGTCTGAAAAGAAGGAACACAAGTGATGACTAATCTGACTTTTGAAAAAACTCTATTGAACGGCATATACTGCTTGCCATTTAAGTTCCTAATCATGCCTTATATTGGCAACATGACTTTGACTTTTTTGATATTCCCTGGAAATATAAATGTAACAGTTCGAAAATATTAGCTTTTGGAAAAGTCAAAATCATAAGAGCTCTAGAGGAAAAAATAGTCCTTACCAGGAGCTTTACAATAAAAGAATTCATGCATTTATATGATGAATTAGCCTAAAATAGGGTGGAAATAAACAAATTTTCAAGTTTAGCACTAAGCACATTCTCTTTAGTGGAACATTTGTTAGAGAAAGAAATCTTAAAGCTATCCCAAATGCCTTTCTGGTAGAGTGGTAGAGGTGATTTTGCAAGTTCCTCCTGGACCCATCTTCTTTGAGTGACACAGGCTGTGTGTATCACAGCCTTCAGTGTCACACAAAGAGTGTACACAGAGAATTTCTGCTCAGTGTAGCTGTATGTGTGAAGAAATTACCATCTGTGGTATATTTTTATCACCTGACAGCTAAAAATTACAGCATGCTTAACCAGCACAACAAACAGTGCGGGAAGTCCCTCCCATTCAGCACAACCCTTAAACTAACCTGCCCCTGAGAGTATTTTGCAGTAGTCTGGGTGATACGGACTGAATAAGGGTGTAATCACACTTCCCACTTCTGTCTGAGGATTGTAAGCTTCAGAAGAGATGTGCAAATTTATTTTAAGACAGTAGCATCTTACGCTCTAAGAATAAATTCCAAAGTGATAGTACGATACTGTGGTTAACAAAATATGAATACCTGTACCTTACTACTTACATATTGTGCTATAAATGTCCTAGATAAACTGTTGAATCTGTTTTAAAGTGCACCTTCTCATGCTGTAAATTAAATAACCAACATAAAAGCACATCAGAAAATCAAATTCCATAGTTTGCAAACTCCAAGACCTTCGGTGGATGCTGTTGTGAAAGTCTGAGCAAGGTGTCTTGAGATCTCTGTAGCAGACTTCTCTCACTGGAACAAAAGCAGCGATGGTAATCCTTTCAGGATTAAGTGGAAGAAGATATCCCATACATGTTGCTAGGGGAACTGCTCGCGTGCCAGAAGTGGAGTGTGGGAGGAACACCATTCCAAGGTTTGCTCTTGGCTTTGGGAAGGAACTGAAGTCTTGTGGTTGCAGCAGTGGCTGCAAGGGAATGAATCGTGTGTATAGGTTTGACACTGTTGCAATGAACATGATTTAGCCTACAGCTCTGTTAAAGATGTGGGATTTGTCTGCAGTGGTTGTCAGGTGGAACCTTAGGTTTGTGTTCATGCCATTTCACCCATTCATCCACACGAAGCAGCAGCAAATGCCAGTTGAGTCTTCACGTTCTGGTCAAGTTCCTCCTGCCCCTTGCAGCCACTAGCTGTCCTGTGGACCGTTTGCTCAGCAGGGATGCGGATAGCCAGTGCCAAAGTCTCTGCTGCTTTCCTGCATAGTTTGTTGTCAAGAAGTTAGATGGAGTTTTATAGCTTATTGTTTGATTCTTAACCCTTCGTTTTCCTCCATGGTTACTCAAAACTGCCAGCACGGACGTTACCTGATCCCAGCTGCTGTAGGCTGGCTCCCACTTCTTTTATTCTTCCATTGTATCTATACATACCATAATAGGGTGGTTGGCCTCCGTTTTTCTACTTTTTCTTGATGCAAAATCATGTTCTGATAAATTATGTTTGTTTGTCTTCTTTTCAGGCATCAGGAATTGCCACAGGCGTGCTGGTGTGCTCAATATCTTGCAGAGTTCTCGTTTTTATCTGGTCAAGATTTTCTTATGTTTGTGGGATAAAACTGATCATTATGTTTCGGTCTCTTATTAGTGACTGCTGGAGATGTTTTGATTTCCTCTGTTCTGTGTGGGGTATTCACTTTCTAAGGTCCCCTGGGCATTTTCACTTGACCAATTTCTTTCCCAGTGTAGAGGCCGATAGCATAATTTGTCTTTCCATTTCTCTACCTACGGTGCATTGTATTCTGGAGATTTTATTGGGGTTTTTTTCCACTAAAAGTCTCAAATTTGTTATAGGGTATTTTGGGGCGAACCAGGAGACGATAGGACTCTTACAGCATATTTTAGAAAGAAAGGATTTATTTTTTAACTTCTTTTTGGAATTAATAGCTATTCCACTGTTGCCTGCAACGGTGGTGTAATGAACTCAGTGACCAGAGTGTTTCTGTCCAGTCTTTCTGTCTGTTCTTTCTAAATGCAAGAATCAGTACTTGCACTGCTAGTGTAGCAGAACACCTAACCTGGTCCAGCCAAAATGTGGAATAGCTCACAAAATCGTGTATCTCTAAGGGCTTTGGGGTTTAGGGTTGTCTTTTTCGAATGTCTGTTCAGCTGGACAGAGGCTAAATACCTGTGACAGGATACGGAGAGCCTACTTGTTTTCTCCAAGCAAGAGACTTAGCTCCCAGCATAGATTTAGCACAGACACACGAGATGAAATAGCAAGGCCAGTCTGGTTGTCAGCAGGCAAACAGCAAACTAGAAAAACTGCTTTTTGTTAGTCAGAAGGGAAGAGTGCAGGATTTCGCCATGGGGTGCTGAGGCAGGTTTCTAGCCTGAGGTGTGTGGTTGTTCCATATATTTCCATACATCAGCTGTTTTGGTTTTGGCTCCCATGCTGTGAATAATTCACGCTGGAGGATGTCAGAAAGTAAGCCCTGCTGCAGAAAACTGGCAACTGCAGTATGATTGCTCTCTATTGAAAAGCCAGTCATTTTATCTACGTCATTTATTCTTTGAGCAGCTGCATTTCTAGATTTGATTCTGGACTTTGGCTGCCGTGAACCTGTAGTTCTAAATAACGTTTTGGGAAGTACTTAACCGTGTAAAGAACTGAAACAAACACTTGTCTGGTGAAGCATCAGAAATTGAAACAAAGCAACTGTTGTGGAGTGGCAACAACTCTACTGTAGTTCGTTATTTAAGCTGTTGGTTTAGATATTTCTCCCTGAGGGTTCATCTTCAGACGCTGTTCAGTTTTATTGATTTACCTAGTGAACTCCCTTGGTCATGAGGCGCTATTTGTTAATACTCCTGCAGCAGCCCGAAGTTTTCCACTCGGTACTGAAGCTGTGACCAGACGTTTTTCATGATACGCACGGCACAGACCACACATCTCTTCCAAAAGATCTGTTACCCTCTCCCCAAGTCCTTCTCTACACATCAAAGTTTACCAAAAACAGCTATTCCTAAATAATGTTATCAGAATGAACACTTGTATTCCAGAATTTGGCTTACTGAAGTAAGTCCCACATATGGGTTTATTTTAAGCAAAAAAAAAAAAATCTACCAGACATACTCCAGCAAAACACGAAGAACGCTAGCAGGGCAGGTACTTCAGATGTGTTCTTTCAGCCTTTTACCACGTGGTGCACAAGGCAAAGGAAGACATGGTCCCTGCTGTGAACTTTCGTCCCCCTAGGCTGTCCATTTTTTCCTTTCCCCACCAATAGATCCACTGGTGATTTATGAAGGAAAAAAAAAAAAAAGGAAAAACTACCAGAATGCAGGCCTAGAAAAATCTGTTAGAAAAGTGTATGTTGTGAAAAAGCCGTTAAATGGGAAACAGAAAGTGTGAGGTTTTTCTGGTTTTTTCTGTTAAAAAACATTGAGTCATGGTTGCAACGCTAAGCCAAAATTGAACAAGAACCCCATAATTTCCATTCATTTCTGCAAACATTATGGCAAAACCGCAGCATTCTCATGACAGTGAGTGCCATGGAAGTGCTACTATTGTTGAGTTTTGCCCAGACCTTATAATTCTTGTGTCACATGCAAACAATCATATTTAGTAGATCGCATATTTATGAGACCTATTTTTAGTTAAAGTACAGGAACACTCTCTAGACTATGTTCTGCTGTTTGAAGTAGCCACGCAGTGGTCCTGAAGCATCTGAGGCATGGAGTCGCTTAGTTTTGGAAAGCTCGACATTGGGGTTTGTGAAGGCTGTCTGCCTTTCAGAGCGCTCCCTGACGCCGTTTCTGAGACTACGCTGAGCGAAACATGTGGAGAAGCGTGCACGCAGCCACGCAGGAGTCCAAAACTGGTGAAAGCTGTGCTTCAAGATGTCAGATGTGATGAAAGTATTCTGCCTGCTGATCTCGTTATCACTCAGAGAATGGATTTTAAATTGTGTAACCCGTATGGAAAACCCTCTCCGTATAACGCGTTGTAGATTAAACCATGACTTTGGTTTTAAAAACAGAAATCCCAAAGACAAAACCTGTAGTTTTTGAATAGTTAATTCCCAGACAATTGAGAACGCTTTCAGGTGGGCTGTGCCTGAAGGCAGGAATGAAACGAGCGCGGATTCGGCGTGTTCAAGCCCGGCGTTATCTGTTCCCTGACTCGATTTATTTTTGCCCGGCCTCTGCAGCGGAGTGACTCCGCGTCCCGTCCGTCGGCAGCGCGCCTTGCCTGGGGCAGAGCTCGTTTCGCTGACGGACACAAGCACACCAGCGTGCCTGCGCGGGGGCTCGGTGGCGGGGCCGGTGACAGACCGTCCCCCCTTTCCCCTCGAGGGCCGCCGGTCCG